>Ga0187784_10001164_pt1 | contig 20646 bp, 16 predicted proteins | sample 1015_SJ02_MP15_2_FD_132964 | JGI IMG/M metagenome (GOLD analysis project Ga0187784, IMG submission 132964) | Tropical peat soil microbial communities from peatlands in Department of Meta, Colombia - 1015_SJ02_MP15_20_MG | ecosystem: Environmental > Terrestrial > Soil > Wetlands > Peat | place...
CAAGCCGCGTTGCGTTCGATTGAAGTCGAGTACGAGGCGCTTCCGAACCCGCCGCTCACGATCACCGGCGCCATCGACGGCGGTGCATCGCAACTGCATGATCGTGTAACGCGCGAGCGAAACGTTTCGCGTCGCGTCAGACGCGACTGGGGCGATGTGGAAGAAGGGCGGCGCAAAAGCACGATCGCGGTGTCGAGCGCATTCGTATTTCCGCGCCAGACGCACGCCTGCATGGAGGCCAATGTCGCGGTGGCGCGCTGGGACGAGGGCGCGCAGCGGCTGGAATTCTGGGTTTCGACCCAATCGCCCTATTATGTCGCCAAGGAAGTGGCCCAAGTGCTTGGGCTCAGCGAAGCCCAGGTCGTCTGCCATGAGGTGGGCGTTGGCGGCGGCTTCGGTTCCAAGTCGAAAATCTGCGAGCACGAGGCGATCGCCGGTTTGCTGGCGCGTGTCGCCAGGCGTCCCGTTCGCGTGAAGCTTGCGCGCGAAGAGGAATTCGAGACGACCAAGACGCGGCATGCGTTTTCAATGTCGATGGCGCTGCATGCCGATGCCACCGGACAGCTGCATCTCATTGAAGGCGACGTGGGAGTCGAGAACGGCGCGTACGATCACAGCGGCGTGTCGGTCATGGGTGCCGGGATCAAAGGGCTCGGCATGCTGTACCGGCCGGATGGCCTACTCATCACCGGCCGGTTGATCGATACCGCCTTGACGCCAGGTGGACAGTTTCGTGGTTACGGGACGGTGCAGACGAGCTTTGCGGTCGAATGTTTGATGGACGACCTTGCCCGCAATCTCGGCATGGATCCGATCGAACTGCGCATCCTCAATGCCAATCGGCCGGGTGAGACAACGCTTGTCGGTGCGCGCTTGGGATCGGCAAGGCTGGTCGAATGCTTGAACGCCGTGCGCGAAGCCATCGACTGGGAAAAGGAGAAGACGGATCGCAAGCCCGGACGCGGCGTCGGTGTTTCCTCAAGTGTTCACGTTAGCGGCTCGTTCACGGCGCCGGGCGCCAACCGGAGCGACGCAGCCATTGATGTTTTCTCGGATGGTCACGTGCGGGTGCGTTTCGGTGGTGCAGACGCCGGCACGGGTCAAAGGACAATCCTCGCACAAATCGCGGCGGAGGAACTCGGCGTCCCCTTTGAGAGCGTCGATGTGCTCATGATGGAGAGTGACAGGACGCCATTCGATATGGGCGCTTGGAGCTCGCGCGGCACGCATTACGGGGCTCACGCGGTCCGCAAGGCCGCGCTGGCCACGGCGGAACGGCTGAAAACGCTGGCCGCTTCGCGATTGGGCGACGTCCCGATGGTCCTCGACGCTGGCTTCGTGAAGAGCGGCAGTGACGCGATCTCCATCGGCGAGGTCGTGCAGCTCAGTAATGAGCTGATAGACGGCATCCTAACGAGCGAGGCATCGTATGTCGAAGAAACGGTCGTTATGGCCGATCGTCAGACCGGCAAGGGCAACGTTTCGCCAAGCTATAATTTCGCCGCTCACGCCGCGGTGGTTGAGGTCGAGCGTCGCACCGGCCAAGTGAAGGTGATTGACTACGTCGCCGCCCATGACATCGGCTTTGCGCTCAATCGGATTGCCACTGAAGGGCAGGTGATCGGCGGCGCAGTTATGGGATTGGGCGCCGCCTTGAGCGAGGAGGTGATCTTCGAGCAGGGCAAGATGATCAATCCCGCCTATCTCTATTACGCGCTGCCGCGTGCTGCAGATGTCCCACGAATAAGGCCAATCCTGATCGAAGGCGGCGATCCGCTTGGTCCGTACGGCGCCAAGGCAGTTGGCGAATGCAGCATAAATCCACCTCCCTCTGTGATCTCGAACGCGGTCTATGATGCAATCGGCGTGCGCGTGCGCGAGCTTCCCATCACTCCCGACAAGATCATCAGTGCGCTCGCGCAGCGAGAGAATCGGCGACGCCGCCACCACATCTGGCGCAGACCGTCGCGGTGGTGGGTTGCCCTCGTGCGCTGGGCCTATCCCCGGGGCTTGTTCAAAATCCTGCATCGCAGGAACACGGTCTTTCCGAGCCATGCCGAGCCCGCTCCCGTCGAGAAAGTTGAGGTCGCTACGAATCTGGCTGGCGCGATGCGCGCGTTGAACGATGACGCCATGGTGTTTGGTGGGGGGACCGATCTCCAGCTGCGCCGTCGCGCTGGCTTGGTACAGCCCAAGCAGCTGATTTCGCTCTCTCGCATCATCGAACTGCAGGGCGTGCAGGTCGGGGCCGACGGCACGATCCAGATCGGCGCGGCAGTGACACTAAGCGAGTTGGCCAAGGAGTTGCGCAATCGCATTCCAATGATTGCGCAGACTGTCGACAAGATCGCCTCGTCCCAAATCCGCGAAATGGCGACGGTTGGCGGCAACCTGGCTCAAGCCAAACGCTGTTGGTTCTACCGGAGCGGCTTTGCTTGCTATAAGCGGCTAGGCGGGCTGGCGCCATGCTACGCGATCGAAGGGGATCATCGCTTTTATCACGTCGCCATCGATGGCCATCGTTGCCAGGCGACGACGCCCTCCGATCTAGCGACTGCCTTCTCTGCGTTGGGCGCATCGGTGCTAGTCGCGGGTCCGCAGAGCAACCGCGTGGTCCCGATGGGCGAGTTCTATATTGGACCCGGGGAGACGGTTCTGGGGCCAGCTGAAATCGTATGTGCGGTGATTATTCCGGCCGACGCGGCCGCACGGGTTGGTACGTTCATGAAGCTGCGGCTGTGGGAAGGGGATTTTGCGATTGCATCGGTAGCGATCACGGCCGACGCTGGCGCTGACGGTGTTCTGCGCAAACCCCGCATTGCCATCGGAGGAGTGGCGCCTGTTCCCTGGCGCGCAAGGGCTACCGAGCGCGATATCGATGGCAGGGATTTTGACGTTGCCGCTTTCCGCAAAGTCCTTGACCGCGAGCTCGACCGAGCGGCCCACCCGTTGCCGCGGAACGGTTGGAAGTTGGATGCCGCCGCAGGGCTGGCAGAGCAGGCCTTCGAGGATATTCGTCGGCAACGTCAGCCTGGAAGTGAATGATGGCGACCCCTATTCAAACACCGTCGGCCGGCGATAAGGCCAAGCTGATCGTCCAGCACCTCAGGCGCGCAGGTATCGATCTGGTTGCCACGCTGCCAGACGCCTGGTTGAGCAGCTTGCTTGATGCCATCGATGCCGATCCGGCAATGACGATGGTGCGGGTCACCCGGGAGGATGAAGGTGTGGGCATCTGCGCCGGCGCCTTTCTTGGCGGCCGCAAGGCCGCGCTGGTGGCACAGAACGCCGGCTTGTTGCTCTCTGCCAATGCGCTGGCGGGATTGGCCATGCACCATCAAGTGCCGCTTATTCTGGTGCTCGCTCAGCGCGGCGGTCCGGACGACGATCAGTATTATCAGGTCTACAAAGGACGCGTGACTGCGCCGGTTGCGCGCGCGATCGGCCTGCCTTGCCATGTGATCTCCAGCGTGGATGACTACCACCTGATTGAAGATGGTGCACGGCAAGCGTATCTGGCGCGCTCCCCCGTCGTACTTCTCCTTAATCGCGCAGCGCTACTTGGTGATGACGCGAGGTTCTGACCATGCAACGCGATCTCTGCGCTCGCATCATCCGCCATCATCTTAAATCCGACGCGCTGGTTTATTGCGGGTTGGGAACGGCCTCGCGCACCTGGCGTGCACAGGAGGCTGCGCAAATCTCCTACTACGGCTCGGATCCGATGGGTATCTCTGTATCGATGGCGCTCGGACTGGCGCTGGCCCAGCCGCGGCGCGATGTGCTGCTTATTGCCGGTGACGGTGATTTCGTCATGGGGCTCGGCAGTTTGCTCACTGTGGTCGGATCGGAGGTGCAAAATCTCAAGATTCTGATTTTTGACAACGGGCGCTACGAGACAGGCGGCTCCCAGAGCTTGCCGGCCGCGCCGAAATACTCGCTGGCCGCGATCGCGCACGGCGCAGGCTTTCCGCATGCGGTCAATGTGCACGATGACTTCACCGCGGAACGCGATATTCAAGAGTTTCTGACTCAGCCTGGACTCGCCTTTGCGGCCGTGCGAATCGACGCTGAGGCCTCGCCCTATCCACCGGCACCGGCGCGGGCACAGGTTGAGGAGCGAACCTTGTTCATGGCCCGTCTTGCCGAACGGTCTTGATTTGGCAAGAGCGCTCGGCGGGAGGGCAGGGCGGCGGGAGCAATCTTACACCAGAGTGGCAGCCGCACGTGACCCCCGAAAGCAAGAGTCATGATCCTCAGCTTCGCGGCAACTTTTTGTGCAATCCCAATCAAGAGTCCGGTGCGAAAACCAGTCCAATGACGGCGCGCACCTTAGGGTTTCTCGGCACAATGGCAATCCGAAGTCAGAGATAGGCAAGGACGAAAAATGGATATCGCTGCGCTCATCCACGCGGAGCTGACCAAGTGCCGCGTGACGTTGGCGGCGTCTTTGCCGGACGACTGGGTTGCTCCTTTGATCCGTCGCGTCGACGCCGATCCGGCTATAACGCATGTGCGGGTCGCCCGCGAGTCGGAGACGATCGGCATCTGCACGGGCGCATTCCTGGCTGGAACGAATTCCGTCGCCATCATGGGTACGACTGGGCTCCACTGCACCGTCGGCGAGATGATGGCGATCAATCTGCGCCATGGCATTCCCCTGTTCATTATTTGCAGCCTTCGCGGAACGCCGGAAGACTATCAGATCTATCAGGAGCAGCAGGGGCGCCGTACCTTCCCGATGCTTAACGCCTACGACATTCCTTATGTGATCCTGGAGAAGCCGGATGATATTCCGCGCATCCCGGATGTCTATAACCATTGCCGGCTGCAGAAGCGGCCGTATCTGCTGTTTCTGTCCAGGCGTCTCCTGAAAGCAGGGCAAGTGCAATGAATATGGAGATCCGAGAGGTCATGAGCGTGTTGAAGCAACATCGCGGCGACGCGATCGTTGTCTGCGCTCTGGGCACTGCTTCCAGCCAGTGGTGGAATGCCACCCGCTGCGAAGAAACGCTCTACATGACGGGCGGCATGGGCTTCTCCGCCAGCATCGCGCTCGGCATTGCACTTTCCATTCCCGAGGCGCCGGTCTGGGAGATCAATTGCGACGGTTCGCTATGCATGAATCTTGGGGGTCTGCTCACAGAAGCGCAGCAGGCACCCAAAAATCTTAAGCACTTCGTCATCGACAACGAGGTGTACCAGACCCTCGACAGGCCCATGCCGATGGTCAATCAGCACCACTCGGATTACGCCGGGATCGCTCGCGCAGCGGGCATGCGCAATGCGATTACGATCAACAGGGTCGAGGATTTCAAACAGAAGATGCAGGAGATTGCCGCGGCGCCCGAACACTACTTCACGGTGCTCAAGGTCGAGCCGATGCGCGATTATCCGCCGGTCCCGCCCTATGATTATGAAGGGCACGAAATGAAATACCGCTTCGCCCGAAATCTGGAGAAGAAGTGGGGTCGTCAGGTGTTCGGACCGCGCGGCTATTAGCTCTCCTTACACGTCCTCTAACCAGCCAATCCGGAAAAGCAGGAGAAAATCCGTGGTCAAGACCGTCGTCGTCGAGAAGGTCGGTGGCCCCGAAGCCATGCAGATCGTCGACATGGACCCGGGCACGCCAGGAGCGGGCGAGGTGCTGATCCGGCACAAGGCGATCGGCGTCAACTTCGCCGACATCCACTACCGGCGGGGGACGGCCCCCCCGCATGCAATGGCCAAGCTGCCGTTTCCGTTCACGCCTGGCCTTGAAGCGGCTGGTGTGATCGAGGCAATTGGTCCGGGAGTTGCGGGCTTCAAGATTGGCGATCGTGTCGGCTATGCCACCGCGACGCTGACGATCGGCGCTTATACGGAAGCTCGGCTGTTTCCTGCCGACCGTGTGTTCAAGCTTCCTGCCGGCGTTTCGGACATTGATGCCGCGGCGTTGCTGTACCGAAGTATCACGGTACACGGCATGATCCGGCAGTGCTATCCGATCAAGCCGGGGAACACCGTGCTGTTGCATGCTGCCGCCGGAGGTGTCGGGTCAATTCTCGCCGGCTGGGCCACGCATCTGGGCGCGACTGTGATCGGAACGGTCAGCAGCGACGCGAAGGTCGAACTCGCGCGCTCATATGGTTGTGCGCATGTCATTGTTACCGGCCGCGAGGATTTCGTTGAGCGCGCCTTGCAGCTGACAAACGGCCGCGGTGTCGACGTGGTATTCGATGGCGTGGGAATAGACGTGTTCCTCAAGTCGTTCGACTGCATCTGCAAATACGGCATGATGGTTTCTTTCGGCCAAGCCTCCGGCATGATGGATCCGATTGATCCGGTGCTGCTCCAGCACAAGGGCCATTATCTGACCAAATTCAGCGGCTCGACGTACAACGAGGACACGCGCGAATATCAGCAGCGCGCCAAGGACGTGCTCGCCGCCATCGAGAGTGGCGTCATCGCGCGCCGCCAGCACACCGTGTACCCGTTTGCCGACGTCGCACGGGCTCATTGGGATATGGAAAGCCGTAAGTCGACCGGCCCCCTGGTTCTGGCCCTCTGACCGGTTCGCTGGCAGCAACGGCCCGACCCACGATGCCGGCTGGCGTGCCGGTCCTGCCATCGCCAGGGAGCCAGCCCATGGTTCTCGCTGTGCGTGTAGGCTCTGTGTCTAAGAGTTGGGCACGTCGGCGATTCGGCGGCTCGACGCACCTTCTCGGACAGGTTTTGTGCGCCCGAAAGCAAGATTTCTTGCAGCGCTATGATTTAGCCTGAATAAACGGCCTCTTCGGGTGGTCTTGCCCCGAGACTTTTTGCGGATCCTATGTGGTGCGCAGATGAAGGAATGTGCGCCGGCACTGCGGGCTTTTTGTCATTAGGTCGAGACGAACTCGGGTATGTAGTAAAGAGAGACCCGGATGTCGGAGCAGTTGACGCTGCCAATCAGGCGTTATGGCCAAGCTACGAACGCACGAATCGGCGAGATCGAGAAAGCTGTGCAGCCGCTGTTAAGTGTCCGCAACCTTGTCAGACACTTCCGGCTTAAGCGCGGCATGTTCAATTTGTCTCGGCAAGTGATACCTGCGGTCGACGGCGTGAGCTTCGACCTGTTCGACGGCGAAACCCTCGGCGTTGTCGGAGAATCTGGCTGTGGCAAGTCGACGCTGTCGCGCCTCATAATGGCATTGATCGAGCCCCAAGCCGGCGAAATCGCCTTTGACGGAAAACTGGTGGGCTCACGTGACATGCCGCTTAAGGAGTTCCGGCGGCAGGTGCAAATCGTGTTCCAGGACAGCTATTCGTCGCTTAACCCGCGTCTCACAGTCGAGCAGTCGATCGCCTTTGCGCCACGTGTCCACGGCACTGACAGGCGTGAGGCAATCGCAGCGGCTTGGGATTTGCTCGACCGGGTCGGGTTGCGGCCGGACCAGTTTGCGCGCCGCTACCCGCACCAACTCTCGGGCGGTCAGCGGCAACGCATCAACATCGCGCGGGCCCTTGCATTGCGGCCCAAGCTGATAATCCTTGATGAGCCGGTATCGGCGCTCGACAAATCGGTCGAGGCACAGGTACTCAATCTGCTCAAGGACCTGCGGGCGGAGTTCGGTGTCAGCTATCTGCTGGTCAGCCACGATTTGAACGTGGTGCGCTACATGTCCGATCGCATCCTGGTCATGTATCTCGGTCGAGTGAGCGAGATCGGACCGGTCCAGGCCATCTACTCCGATCCCGCGCACCCCTATACCTCCGCATTGCTGGCAAGTCGGCCGAGCCTCGATCCGATGGCTCGACACACCGAACCGCCGCTGATCGGAGATCCGCCCGGCCTCGATGCGGCCGATGCGGGCTGTCGGTTTCGGACGCGCTGTCGCTCCGCCGAGCCGCTCTGCCATCAGATCGTGCCCAAGCTCACTGCGGTATCGGACGGCCACTGGTCGGCGTGCCTGATGGCAGACAGGAACAGCGGACACTCCAAGACGATCATGCGAACGCGGTCTGCCGCGCCAATGGAAGAGGGAAGCCGTTGACGCAGCCCAGAAAGACAAACCTTGAAACTGAAATGCTGGTAAATGTGCGCGACCTCGCCGTCACATTTGCCACGGGCGGATCGACGATAAACGCGGTCAATGGCGTTGATCTCGACTTGGCGCCGCGAGAGACCCTGTGCATTCTGGGCGAGAGCGGGTCGGGCAAGTCGGTGTTGCTGCGGTCCCTGATGCGCTTGAATCCGGCGCGGCGGACGCACGTTACTGGCTCCATCGTGGTCTGCGGCCACGATATCCAGCGCGCACCGGAGCGCGAGTTGGCCGATTTGCGCGGCAGCGTAGTTGCGATGGTCTTCCAAGAGCCGCTCACAGCCTTCGATCCGGTGTTCACCATAGGTCGCCAGATTTCCGAAACGATCATGCGGCACGAGGGCGTCAGTCGCGGCGATGCAGACCGCCGCGCGGTCGAACTTCTCGAGTTGGTGCAGGTCCCGATGGCAAGGCAACGGCTTGCCATGTACCCGTTCGAGCTGTCGGGCGGACTGCGCCAGCGGGCGATGATTGCGATGGCGTTGTCCTGCCGGCCGCGGCTTCTTCTCGCGGACGAACCGACAACGGCACTGGACGCCACCGTGCAGATTCAGATTATTGTTCTGTTGCGCCGCCTGCAGCAGGAGCTGGGCATGGGGCTAATATTGGTCACACATGATATCGGTGTTGCCACCGAAACCGCCGATCGCGTCGCGGTGATGTATGCCGGACGGATTGTGGAACAGAGCCCGATAGCCGAGTTCGTCGCCAATCCGCTGCATCCCTATTCGCGCGGTTTGTTAGGCGCCACGATTGAGGCCGCCAAGGATGGTAACCGCTTGAAGACGATCATGGGCGCTCCGCCCGATCTTTCGCGCTTACCGCCGGGTTGTGCCTTTCTGCCCCGGTGCGAGCGGGCTGTCGCTGAATGCCGCAGCGTCATGCCGAGCCTGCGCAGCCCATCTGTTGGCCGTGCGGCGCGTTGCGTACACGTCGAACGTGAGTAATTCGAGGGCAGAGCGTTGTTGACGTATATACTCCGCCGCGTCGTGTACGCGCTGCCGATCGCGCTCTGCGTCAGCTTCATTTGTTTTATGCTGATACACATCGCGCCAGGCGATCCGATCTCAGCCATTGTGCCGCCCGACGCCCCGCCCGACGTCATTCAGCAGGTTCGTGTCGAGTATGGGCTTGACCAGCCGCTCCTGGTGCAATTTGGAATCTGGCTGAGCCATGTCATGGCCGGTGATCTCGGCCGCTCCTTGGCAACAGGCCGTCCCGTCCTGGTCGAGATTCGCGCAGCGCTTGGGAATACGGTTGCACTCGGTCTCGCCGCAGCAATTCCGGGTTTTTCCTTCGCCTGCCTGATTGGTGCGATCGCGGCCTGGAATCGCGGAAACTGGCTGGACCGTGCGGTTTCCGGGCTTGCCGTCACCGCAGTATCGATTCCCTATTATTGGCTCGGGATTGTTCTTGTCATCGTGTTTAGCGTGCATCTGAACTGGCTGCCAGCTATGGGCGCTGGATCCGCCGGCCGCGGCTGGCATTTCAACTGGAACAATATCCAGTACTATATACTGCCAGCGATCACGCTCGCAGTAATTCCAATAGGGATCGTGACGCGCACTGTGCGTGGCAATGTCAGCGAAATTCTCAGTCAGGATTTCGTCACGACTCTGGTGGCGAAAGGGTTGCGGCGGCGCACGATGTTGCTGCACGTAATCAAGAACGCAGCGCCGAACACGATCACGGTGATGGGACTGCAGTTCGGATATCTCATTGCCGGCTCCATTCTGGTCGAGACTGTGTTTGCTTGGCCAGGGACAGGACTATTGCTGAAGGACGCAATTTTCCAGCGCGACATTCCGTTGCTGCAGGGCATTGTGCTGGTTCTGTCGATTTTCTTTGTCGCACTCAATCTCGTCGTCGATATTCTTCAGACGATTGTGGACCCGAGAATCAAGCGTCATGCGGGACGTTGAGGTAGACCTGTGAGCAGCATCGAGCTTCACGACATGCCACAGAATCCCGCGTCGTCGACGGTTGTCGCGCAGCCCATCGCTGCCGGGGGCTACTGGGCAGGGGTACGGCGTCGCCTTTCGCGTGACCCGATTACACTGGCCGGTGCGGGCGTGCTGCTGGTCATGCTGCTCCTGATCATCCTGGCTCCATGGATCGCGCCCTATGACCCATACCATGGCCAAATCCCGCTGCGGTTGAAGCCAATCGGCACCCCGAGCCATTGGCTGGGCACGGATGAACTGGGGCGCGATATGCTGACCCGCTTGATGTATGGCGGCCGTCTTTCGTGGATTCTGGGATTGACGCCGGTGGCGCTGGCGCTCGTCATCGGCGGTGCTTTTGGCATCGTTGCCGGGTTCGCGGGGGGCTGGCTGAATACGTTGATCATGCGCGTAACCGACGTATTTTATGCTTTTCCTTCGGTGTTGCTGGCGATTGCCATCAGCGGTGCGCTCGGCCCCGGTATCGGAAATGCGATCATCTCGCTTACATTGATATTCATTCCGCCGATCATCCGGGTAGCGGAGAGCGCCGCCGTCAGTGTGCGCAATCTCGATTATGTCGAATCGGCCAGGTCGAGCGGAGCCGGGAGCGTTACGATCGTAGTCGTGCATGTACTGCCGAATGTGCTGAGCCACATTTTCGTCTACGCCACGAGCCTCGTCGGCTTGTCGATGATCCTGGCGGCTGGCCTGTCATTTCTCGGGCTGGGGACCAAGCCGCCGGAAGCGGAGTGGGGACTAATGCTGAATACGCTTCGCATGTCGATCTATTCGGCGCCGGAGATCGCATTTCTGCCCGGGCTTTGCATTTTTTTGACCAGCGTTTGTTTCAACTTGGTGAGCAATGGGCTGCGCTCAGCCATGGATATCCGTGCCTAGGCGTGTTTCCGCACCGGGCGGGCGGGTCCGGCTTAATTGCGAATACACGCTCGGTATCGCTTGTCTGCGCTGCCGGAGAGCGGAACGCAACTACTTGTGCGCATGGAGGCAAGACCCCCGAGCCGCCAACATGTCCCCTTCGACATAGTCGCTTGGTCTGCGCGGTCGACCTGCCGTAGGCAGAGGAAGTATTTCATGCATCAGTCATTGGACGGAACAACGACCGCGACAGTGAATGCGCCGGTGCTCGCGATCGATCCATTCGCGCCCGAGCATATCGCCGATCCGTACCCCTTTCATGCCGCGTTACGCGAAGCCGGTCAGGTGGCACGCCTGACAAGCTATGGCGTATGGGCGATCGGACGGCACGCGGAGGTGCGCGGCGTGCTTTCTGACCACCAGAACTTCCGTTCCTCCGCCGGCGTCGGTCTTGCCAATTATCTGCACGAACAACCTTGGCGTCGGCCGGGCCTACTCTTGGAAGCCGATCCTCCTGAGCATGATCGCGCGCGTCGCGTGCTCGCACGCGTCATCTCGCCTGCCGCGCTGCGCGGGCTAAAAGCTTCCTTTGAACGCGAGGCCGAGTCGCTTGTCGACGAACTCATTGCGCGCGACAGCATTGACGCGATGACGGATCTCGCTGAACGTTTTCCGATCAAGGTATTTTCGGACGCGGTCGGCCTGCCGCTCGAAGGCCGCGAACACTTGCTGCCCTACGGCAAGGCGATCTTCAACGCGTTTGGTCCGCAAAATGCGTTGTTCAAAGAGTCGATGATCGATACCGATAAAATACAGGCCTGGGTAACGCAGAGCTGCAGCCGTACTGCGCTGACGCCCGGTACGTTAGGCGCGCAGATCTACGCCGCCGCCGATGCCGGCGAGATCACCCCTGACGAGGCGCCCCGGTTGGTGCGGGCGTTTCTCTCCGCCGGCCTCGACACCACCGTAAGCGCCCTTGGCAACGCTATCTATCTGTTCGCATGCTTCCCGGACCAATGGACGCTTATCCACGCCGATCCGGGGCTCGCCAAGAATGCTTTCGAAGAGGCGCTGCGGTTCGAGACGCCATTCCAGCTGTTCTTCCGCACCACCGCCGCAAAGATCGACCTCGCCGGACAGCAGCTTGGCGCAGGCGAGAAGATATTGGTCTCGATCGCTGCCGCCAACCGCGATCCGCGCCAATGGTCCGACCCGGACCGCTTCGATGTTACCCGCCGCAGCGCTGGTCACATGGCGTTCGGCGCGGGCATCCATGCTTGCATCGGCCAGATGATGGCTCGTCTCGAAGCCGACGTGATTCTCTCCGCATTGGCTCGCAAGGTAACGGCCATCGAGCTTGCCGGAGAGCCGGAGCGGCGTCTCAATAACACCCTCCGTGGATTCAGAAAACTGCCGGTCACGCTTCATTCCGCAGCAAACTAGACGAACCTGCACCACGTTTACGATATGCACCGCTGATATTCGCCTGAGAGAGGCCTGGGCGAGTTATCAGGGAGATCATCATGGATCGGTTGCGCGATCTTGGCATGTTAGCGCGTCACCTTGGTAAGGGGGGCGCTTCCGTGGCGTCGGATTTGCTTCCGCCGACGCGTCGTCAAGTTGTGGCCGGCGTATCTTCCATCGGCGCCTTGGCGATCGCCGGTACACCTGTCAGCCGAGCCGATGCTCAGGTTCGGCCGATAAATATTGGGATCGCGTTCAGCGATATTCCCCGATTGTGGGGCGGACCCGAGGGTGGATTCCAAGGCGTGCGTGTCGCGGGTTACCCCATTTATGACGCGCTCATCAACTGGGATTTGTCATCGGCTGATCGGCCGTCGGTTCTAATTCCGGGCCTTGCGGAATCCTGGAGCGTGGACGCCAGCGAAAAGACGCGCTGGATCGTCAATCTGAGGCGTGGCGTCAAATTTCATGATGGCTCCGCGTTCGATGCGGATGCTGCCGTTTGGAATTTCTTGTCTGTGCTCGACAAAAACACACCGCAATATTATGCGCCACGCGCTGCCCTGATAGCATTCCGGCTTCCCTCCGTGAAACGGGCCGAGAAAATAGACAGCCACACAATCGCGGTGTTTACAGACGGCACGGATGCCATGACGCCGTATCAGCTGTCGTTCCTGCTAATGGTTAGTCCGACACAATATGCGAAACTGGGAGGTGATTGGAACAGGTTCGCAGCTAGTCCGTCCGGGACCGGCCCTTTCGCGGTCGCTGATCTCGTTGCGCGCAAGCGGCTCGATTTGACCCGTAACGAATCCTATTGGGACTCGCGAAGAATCCCAAAATTCCGGGCTGCCACGCTGGTGCCAATCCTTGACGCGAATTCAAGGCTCGCCGCCTTGCGCTCCGGACAAGTGGACCTCGCCGAAAACATGCCTTCAGAAGCGTTGGCAAGCCTCAGAAGCGCAGGTTTCAAGGTTGATACGACCATATATCCTGCGATCTTGAAATGGAATTTCAGTTACGTTCCAAATTCGCCGTTGCGCGATATCCGCGTGCGAAAGGCGGCAAATCTCGCAATAGATCGAGAGGGACTTGTTCAGCTTCTCAATGGCACCGTTGTCGCAGCCAAAAGCTATGTCGACGATTCATCGCCATGGTTTGCGGAAGGCAGCTTCAAGCTCGCTTACGATCCCAATACGGCGAAATCGTTGCTCGCCGCCGCCGGATTCGGTCCCAACAAGCCGCTCAAGCTGACAACATTGATTCCCAGCGACGGGAATGGCCAGATGAGTCTGGCAACGAACGAGTTCATCCAGGCCAATTTGGCGGCTGTCGGAATAAACGTCGAATTCAAGGTCGTCGATTTTGTAACGATGTTGACGATTGCGCGCGGCGGAGCGAAGGCACCCGCGAGCGCGGGGATCGATTGTATGGCTATACCTGGGCCGGTGCTCGATCCCACCAGCTTTTTCCTAAGGGGCTTCCACAGTGCACTGACGCCACCGAAGGGATCCAACTGGGGTTTTTACAGCAATCTCAATGTCGACGCGGCTCTTAAGTCGGCGCGAGAGGCATTCGAACCGGCGGCACTTAATTCGGCGATTGCCACCGTCAATCGTCTGATGGTGGACGATGCCGCGTCATTGCTGATTGCAAATGATGTCACTTGCTGGGGCTTGTCGAGTGAGGTGAGAAATTTCGTTCAAGCACGAAGCTGGTTTGTCGATCTAACCAGCATTTCACTGGCGTGAAACGGTAATAGTTATTAGCGCAATTGAGTAATGACTATTTGTCGCGCGGTGGGGCCGGAGATTCAACTCGCAAGCCGTCGAACGTCGGACGCGGGGTCCGGGCCGCAAAATCGCTGCACGTGCTCACGGCCGCTCCCGGCACACAACGGACCTTCGCCGCATGCACCAAATGGACGCGATCGGAGGTATAGCCGACATCGCAGAGGTTGAAAAATAGCGCCAAGTCAGGCGGCGCCCCCAGAACTCAAGGCCACTGACTAAGGCCGACACTTCCTGCGGCAGGGTAGGGGAGCGGCGGTTACTTCCGATAAACTCGATTATCGGTACTAACCACAAGAGACGGATACGACATCAGGGAGACCGTGGGGCAGGGGAGGTGCTTGGATCGGAGGTCAGCTCAGATAGCCGCCGCCGTTCACGTGAACAACTTCGCCCGTGATGTAAGACGCAGCATCACTAATGAGGAATTGCGCCACCGCGGCGATTTCCTGCGCCTCGCCGATACGGCCAATCAGCGTGCGCTCGGCAACCTTGCGCAAAGCCTCCTCGTCGTACTCGGCGGTCATTGCTGTTGCGGTCGAACCCGGGCTGACGGCGTTAAGGATCATTGCAGATGAAGCTATCGCCCGGGCGTAGGCGGTCTGCCGGATAGCGCGCGAGTACTGCGTGCACAGATTGCTCGTAGGCGGTGTAGTGGTATTGGATGCCGCCGCTAAGCATGACTACCCGGCCAGACTTGTCGGTCAGGCCCGATGTGCCATCCTTGGACTCGCGCAGAATAGGCGAATAGCCGCTGTGATACAGCACATGCTCCATCGTTGCAGTCGCTTCGCGGAGTCGACTTGCGACCACCTCGACGGTCACGGGATCAATATTCATGCCGTACCCTTTTCCTCGATTACGAGCGTTCCTTTGGCATCGACGCTGACTGTTTGACCGGTCAGCGCAATCGTCGTCGAATCGAATTGCTCAATGACAGCCGGGCCGTCGAACCGATCCCCGGCAAGTAATTTCGTCCGCTCCCATACCGTGACGTTTTCGAATTTCTGTTTGACTATGTCGTAAAGGGGGCGCTGGCCCTTTTGGGCGCGGTTCGTCTTGCCGTCGGTGTGTGGCAATTCCGGCAGTTCAAGGCGTGGGGTCGCAATCTCCGACTGGAGCCGGAAAGTGACGATCTGCGGGGCCTCATTCGGCGCATTCTGCCCGTAGACGTTGTTATGCAGCGTATCGAAGGCATCCTTGACCGTCTTTCGGCCAGCTTCATCGAATGGTACGCCACAAGTTACGCACAGCGAATAGCCCTGGTGGGGATAGCGCAGGTCGAGAAGCCGCGTAATTTTCATTCGCTCTGGTAAAAAGCCCTCTTCTTCCGCTTCGCGCTTGGCGAGCGCTTCAAGCTCCGCAAAGAGCCGGTTCACGCGATCGGTTGCGATGCCGGCAAGCGAGCCGATTTCAGATTTCAGGTAAGAATGCCGCACGCTCGTTTGCAGCATGCCGAGCGCGCAATTGATGCCAGGGTAGAGCGGCACCAGCACCGTCGGGATGCCGACGCTGCGCGATAGGGTCGAAGCGTGCAGCGGGCCGGCTCCGCCAAATGCGATTAGCGCGAACGCACGCGGGTCCTGGCCTTGCTCCTGCAACGCCAATCGCAACCCGACGGCCATGTGGGTATTGATGATGCGGAGGATCCCCGATGCCGTCTGCAGCGCATCCATGCCAAGCGCGGCACCGGTGCGCTCGAGCGCGGTGCGAGCGGCGGCCTCGTCGAGGCGTAGCGTTCCAGCGAGTGGCGTCTCTCCCGAAAGGGCGCCCAGAAGCAGGTTGGCGTCAGTGACCGTCGCTTCCACGCCGCCACGGCCGTAACAGGCCGGGCCGGGCGACGAACCTGAACTGCGCGGCCCGACCTTGAGCAGCCCGTCCTTGCCGATTTCGGCAACAGTACCGCCGCCCGCACCCAAGGTGCGCACGCGCAGCATCGGCGTGCCGATGTCTTGGCCAGCGATCTGCCCTTGAGCCATTTCGAGTATGGCGCCGTCGACGATTATGCTGATGTCAGTCGAGGTACCGCCCATGTCGAGGGTCACGACATGTCCGCGCTTGGTCGCTTGTGCAAGGTCAGCTCCCGCGATAACGCCAGCTGCGGGACCCGAGAGCAGCGTCTGGTTCGGATGCCGTGCACCAAGCGAAATGCGCATCAAACCGCCATTCGACTGCATCAAGAATTTCTGTGGCGTCGTGACGCCGCGTGCGTCGAGGCGCTTCTCCAAGCTGACGAGGTAGTCGGAGATACGTGGCCCGACATACGCGTCAATGACGGTGGTCGACAGGCGGGGATACTCACGGATTACGGGTAGGACTTCGCTCGAGATCGAAATGCGGCAGTTCGGCAATTCTTCGGCGACGATCTCGGCAGCACGTTGCTCGTGCTTTGGATTGACGAACGAGAACAGAAAACAAATGGCTATCGATTCAACGCCTTTGCGGCCAAGCCTTTGCGCCGAAATGCGTAAAGAGGTTTCGTCAAGCGGAACGACAACATTACCCTGGTAGTCGAGACGCTCGACAATCTCTTCGGTCACATATTGCGGCGCCAAAAGCGGCGGCTTTTGATAAAATGTATCGAGCAGATCGGCGCCACGGGGTTGGGACCAGCCGCGCGCCTCGTAGACCGCTCGAAATCCTTTGGTAATAAGCAGGCCACAGCGCACACCCTTGCCTTCAAGCAGCGCATTCGTAGCCACCGTCGTGCCATGCACGATCATGGCAATGTCGGTTGGCGCCACGCCTGCCGTGAAAAGCTTTTCCAGTGCTGCAATTACAGCGGCCGATGGATCCTCAGGAATCGACGGAACTTTGGCCCGCTGCAAAGCCCGGCCTTCTTGGTCGAAAGCGATGAGGTCAGTAAATGTGCCGCCCGTATCGACGCCGACGAGCCACTTAGCCACGCCTGTTTCTCCTCACACCTCGATGGCCATTCGGGACTGAGAGCCGCGATGGTCAGTAGGCCATTGCGCCTGTCGATGCGCAAGTCGGACCTGTTGCCAGGCATTTTGGCTAGCCCGGCCGCCTCGGGCATTCCCCAGGCGAGTTGCTCAAGCATGCGCGCACCCTTCGATTGCCCCTATCGTCATTGCCAGCGAGTTGTCTTCCGATAAGCCCGGTTATCGGACGTGACCCGGAGTTTGGCGGGCAGGGTGGGGAAGAGTGGACGAGGCCTGTACTTGTCGGCTTTTGGCACTGAACGCCATTTGACGCGGTCGCGATGATGTCCGTTGTCCGGGGGTGAAGCTGCCATGCGGAGGAGCGGCCAACTCGTCGGTCGTGACCCTAAGGCCGACATCGCCGGTGGAAGATTTCTGCATTGCAAAATGATCCAAGGCAACCTCGGTGATTGCGCGTGCAAAATGGCTCTAGTCGATGAGCGCCTAATAACTCCGTTTTACAAGGACAATACTGGCGAGTGGGATGCGCATGGACTGCGGAGCTTCTGCATTTCCGAGGCCAACGGGGTCTAGTTGGCTTCGTCACGGTCAACGTCAGCGATATCCTCCGCCGATTGCGCGCACGCGCCCAGGCCGCCGGTATTGACCTCAGCCGGCCGTTCTTTTTCCCGCCAGACGATCCGCGTTTTGATCAGATATTGACGCAGGTCAAACGCGAACTCTGCGCGCGAATCACCCGCTTCCGACGCGATAAGAAAAAGTTCGCTCTCGCAAAGGAACGCAGTCGCCGCCAGAAAACTGTAACGTTGCCGCGAGTGACAGAGATGCGTAACCCGATTGGATGACGCTAATCCCAAACCGCTGGATCAATCCTGGGGACCTTTGATATTTAAATCATAAACAACTTTGATATCAATGACTTGCGCGCGCAATTCCTCCCTGACTCGGCCCCGCTCAATTAGCGGGGCACAGCAGCGGTCATTTCGAGTTCGGCGGATACGCCACCAGTGAGAGCCGAGGCGAACGTTGAAACGCATCGGTTTCCTTGCAAAGCTGGACGACAGAATCATCGGACAGGGCACTCAAGCGGCGTTCGCGGATGAAGATCGTAGTTACCGGCAGTAGCGGGCAATTTGGTCAGCACGTGGTGCGAAATTTCACTGCGGCGGGACACGACGTATTGGGCGTTGATCGAATGGCTAATCCGTCGCTTCGCCCGTCTTGGGTGTGCGATCTTGGCCGCACCGGAGATCTGTTCGAAGCGTTTAGTGGCGCCGAAGCTGTCGTGCACCTCGCCGCAATCCGTGCACCTGATCTGGCACCTGACAGTGTAACGTTCAACAATAACGTGAGCGCCACCTACAATGTCCTCAAGGTCGCGGCCGACTTGAAGATCAGAAAAATTGTTGTCGCGTCGAGCATTGCCGCATACGGCTTCTTGTATGCGCGGAAAATGCCCCAGCCCGAATATCTACCGTTGGACGAAAATCATCCCTGTCGACCAACTGATTCCTATGGTCTTTCCAAGATCGTCGGCGAAACGATCGCCGATTCGTTCGCGATACAGACGGGTGCTTCGATCGTCAGCCTGCGGTTTCCGGGAATCAATTTCGATCCAGAATATAAGCTGATCAAGGAGCGACTGAACAACCCGCAGTATCGTTTGCCCGGCTTCTGGACGTATGTCGACGCGCGGGATGCTGCCGGGGCATGCCAGCTGGGCATCGAGGCGGCGCCGCCGGGCCACACCGTTTTCAATGTGGCCGCTCCCACGAGCAACATGCGGGAGTCGACGGACGACTTAGTGAAACAGTATTTGCCGAGCGTCAAAAAGAACAAAAATGAGCTTGCCGGTAACTGGAGTGGCCTGGACAGCAGCAAGGCCGAACGCATCCTTGGCTTTCGTGCCGAACACGTTTGGGAAAAGTATATCCAAGGTCCGTCATGAGCGGGCGGGGAGTCGATGACCCGCCGCTAACAGCAATCACAACCGTTGCGTAAAGCACGCTTCCCTCTGGCTTATTCTATCGGGCACGAAACGCGGCTTTGGCAGGCAATGCGGCTGGCGATCGCACCGCGTGGGTTCGCCGTTTCGGACTTAGCCGAGTTAGGCCATAAATATGAACGGCTGTCATAGGGGCCCTAACGACGCTTCAATCCTCGTCGCGTTGCGAGGCAAATAGGCTTGTCACGCAACATCGCTCCGCTGATAATCTCCGGAGTGGCAACAGGCTCGCACCCGTGCCGACCCGGGCGCGCGGTACTTGGGTCGTCCCGCAAGATGTCGCGTTGCGCCCTTATCGCAGGGCCGGCCCGAACGAAAGGTCAAAGTTATGCCGGAGCTTACCGTCCCCGCCACCTATGAAGAGTTTTTGGCCGAGTACGCGCGGACGACGGCCGACAGCTTGGCCGGTCAGATGCTGCGGCATTATTGGCATCCGGTCTGCTTTTCGCGGGACCTCAAGGACATTCCCTATGGGGTGCGAATGCTGGGCGAGGATCTCGTCGCATTTCGCAATGTGGATGGTACTCTTGGGCTGGTGGGCCGCAGTTGTCCGCATCGGCGCACGTCGCTGGAATACGGACAGATCAGACCGGAAGGACTGATGTGCTCGTACCACGGCTGGACATTCAATTCGGCCGGTCGCTGTGTAGCGATGCCGCTTGAGCCCGCCAACACGCCGCTGAAGGAAAAAGCCTCTATACCGTCCTATCCGACGCAGGAGTGGGGCGGGATCGTCTGGTGCTATATGGGCGCCAATAAGGAGAATCCTCCGCCTCTGCCAAAGATCGACATGCTGGATCGCGACGATGGCGAACTGCGCATGGAAAGAGGTGATATCCGCGATTACACCTACCTCAACTGGCTCGAAAATTTTGCCGACAACGGACACGTCCACGTTCTGCATACGCTGGTGCCGGGGATTATCCCTGACGATATCCGCCCTTTCATCAACACCACTGTGGACTCGGATTGGCGCAATAGTCAGTTCAGCGCCTTTGAAACCAGCTTTGGCATGAAGACCGTCCTAGTGCAAAATACCGCTGACCCGAAGGTCAAATTCGTAAATACGCTCAGTATCATTTTTCCTCATTGTTACCGGATGTCCAACAACGGTGGCCTGCCGCCCGATTGGAGCAACGACCGCCGTGAAACGGGCGGGCTATTGCGCATCATCGATGATGATCACTTCGAAGTGATGCGCTTTTCTTTGTTTCGGAAGGGCAACTATCGTCGGGGGTTCAGGGCGAGTGATCCGGGGCTTGACAGAGGCGTCAAAGACAGACTCCGCGGCACCGTGCAAAAGAAGGACCACGACCAGCGCGAATATCCGGGCTGGGAGGGTTCGACGGTACTGGAAGATCTGATCATGCAGAAGTCTCAAGGCTCGCCCGTGACCAGAGGCAAGGAGTTGCTGGGCACGTCCGACGCGGGTGTCGTCCGTCTGCGGCGCATTTTCCGCAAATCCATGGACGATGTGGCCGCCGGCAAGAAACCCAAGGCGATCCTGGTTGATGGGAGCGGCGTGGTCGAGACGGACACCTTCAAGGGCCTCGTCAACGTCGACGAGTTGAAAGTCGGCCCGGAAAACATGCCGTCATC
>Ga0187784_10001165_pt1 | contig 20633 bp, 18 predicted proteins | sample 1015_SJ02_MP15_2_FD_132964 | JGI IMG/M metagenome (GOLD analysis project Ga0187784, IMG submission 132964) | Tropical peat soil microbial communities from peatlands in Department of Meta, Colombia - 1015_SJ02_MP15_20_MG | ecosystem: Environmental > Terrestrial > Soil > Wetlands > Peat | place...
CATTCACCGGCTGCGCCGGCGGCCAGGGTTCAGGGCCGCCCGGCCAGCCCGTCGCCATTACTGCGCAACCGGTGGGTCAAATTGTCCCCATTGGCGAATCCGCGACGTTTAGCGTCACGGCTACCGGGACCGCGCCGCTCAATTATCAGTGGAGTGAAAACGGCACAGCGGTCCCAGGAGCCACGAGTGCTTCATATACAACGCCTCCCGTTGCCCTGGGCGCGGACGGATCGACAACCGTTGGCTCGTTCCAGGTAACGGTGAGCAACTCGGTCAGCTCGGTCACGAGCACCGCGGCCGCCCTCGCGGCCGGCGCACGCTCGCCCAAGCCCGGCGACCTGCGCTATCTGCTCCTCGAGCAGGTCAGCCTTCCCGGCATGAACGTGGCTGGGGGGGGGTTACTCGGGCTAATGGTTTACTCCTTTGCTAACTCTGTCGGAAACCCGCTCTTTCTGGGGAGTTATGCAGCCGCACCCCCGTGCCAATGGCAATTTCAGTACGACGCCTTGCCGCCGCCGATGGACAGCATGGCCATGTACTACCAGGTGGGTTTCCTCAACCAAACGACGGTGGCCGCGTACTTGCAATCGGTGGCCGTCCCTTACACCGTCATTACTTCGATGGATATCCAGCCGCAAACCGGCTGCCAGATGATCGCGGTGTCATGGGTCGAATCGCCCGAAAACGCGTTCGATCAACGGCTGGAGGTGGTGGCCCCGGCGCAGGTTCCGCCGCAGGTTGCCGCGGACGGCCAGGCAAGCCGCATCGTGACCGCAGCATCCTTCGACGCAAGCGGAAACGCCAATCTGCTGTCTTACGGGTGGACGGGAGATACGACCACTGTTTATGAGACCCAGACCTACATTGTCCCGCCGGCCCAGGTCGCTTCGACCGCGACGAGCTTGGCCGCGGACGGCTACTTCATCAGCGCCTTCGGCGGCAACGACGCAAACGGTTGGATTCTCGTCGGCGCCCGTGTGAAAGGCGACACCCTGCCCCGAGCGATGTTCGTCAATGGAACTTTGACGGGGACTCCGGACACCGGTGTCGGACCCTACGGTTACGGGTATTTCACGCAGGTCGTGACCCTGATAGACTCCGGCGGTTCGGTCGGCGCCTCAGAGCAATAATTTGGCGGCCAGGCCGATTTCGACGCATCCGCCGCGCGGCCGGTCGTCTATACCGGAGCGGCCGCAACTCGACAACGGCGCACTGCGCATGGACTGCGCCCTAATCAATGATGGCGTCGCAGAGTAACGCGTTTCGATCTCCCTGGCGGCGGGTAGGCAACTTGCTCACCGTCGTCGCACTCACCGGCTCCGCCGCGTTCCTGCTCTGCGTTACGCTCGCGTTCACCGGCTGCGCCGGCGGGAACCTGGCCGATTTGCACTCAATGAGGTTCACACACGCAGCGTTACTAACGATCAGCCGGTTCCTCCCGCCCAGAGCCCGTTCCTGTTTCTCGCGCTCTGGGTGGGAGCGCCTTTTATCTCGATGGATAGTCTTCAAAAAGGGAACTTTTATGGTCCTACTTCAGTCGCTCAAACATTCCGCGCCAAAGACCTTGCGTTGGACGGCGGCGTTCGTCGCGATGGCGTTGGTTATAGGCGGGTGCTCGTCCTCGCCCCCACCTCCGATATCGGTGAGCCTGTCGCCTGCCTCACCGCAGACGATCGATCAGAGCCTGTCGGTAGCGATTACTGCAACCGTTACGAATGACACATCTTCCAAAGGGGTCGCGTGGAGCCTGAGCGGTCCGGGATCTTTCACTTATTCGCCCAGCTCATCGGTAACTTACAATTCCCCAACCGCGACTCTCACCAGCGCGCAGCATGTAACCGTGACTGCAACATCCGTGGCAGATTCAACGAAGAGCGCTTCGTTGACCATCACCGTCAACCCGTACCCGGTGATGCCTTTTCAGAATCTCGCCGACGGTACTGTAGGCGTGGCCTACAGCCAATCGATCGCGCTCACCGGCGGAACGGCTCCCTTTCAGTGGAGCGTCTACAACGGGTCGATTGATACCGGATGGTGGGTGGGCGGAGCGGTGCCCGCCGGGCTGACGATGAATGCCGCGACCGGGACCATCAGCGGAACCCCCACCGCTGCCGGGACCTGGTACTTTGAAGCGACCGCAACCGACACAGATAGTGCATTTGGGTTCGCGCCCCTCAGCATTCAGATCAATCCCGCCGGTCCCACAGCGGCGAATGCGGTGCCTTTTTTGAACCAGCCGCTTGTGCCCACCGCCGTTTCGCCCGGCGGCCCTGGCCTCACGCTGAACGTGAGCGGAACAGGCTTCGTCTCCGGCGCGACGGTCGATTTCAACGGCGCGCCGCTCGCGACGGAGTTCGTGGACAGCGAACACTTGAGCGCGACCGTCCCGGCAGCGGACGTGGCTACCGCGGAGACAGCTTCGGTGACGGTCGTGAACCCGGCCCCCGGCGGCGGCTCGTCCAATGTCGTCTATTTCCAGGTGGGAGCCCCGGAGACGGCGATCGGTTTTGCGAATGCTCCGAATTCGCCGCTGCAAATTCCCGAGCCGCTCGGGCTGGCCGTAGCGGACTTCAATCAGGACGGGAAGCCCGACCTTGCAATCGCGGCAAATGTTCGCCTGTATGTGATGCTCGGAAATGGAGACGGCACTTTTACGGCTGCGCCGAGATCCCCGCAGAACGTGCCGCGCCCGCCCTACGACGACTTCGGATCGCCGTATACGGGACCGGGCATGACCATAGGCGATTTCAATCGCAGCGGTCACCCCGGATTGGCGGTCGCGATGTTCCAGAACGAGGCCGCGGCGATTCTGTTGGGGAACGGCGACGGAACCTTCAATTACTCCAGCACGCTGGCCAATACGGGTGGGATGTCTTCGGGGACGCTGATCGCGGCGGACTTCAACGGAGACGGGTATCTGGACTTGTTTGCGACGAGTACCGTCGATGGTCCGTCGCCGGTCGTCCTCCAGGGTTATGGGGACGGCGCCTTCAACAACGTTGCCCAGAATGCGCTCCTACAGCAGATAGAAGGCATATGGGGGAACTCTTCGGCTGCGGGAGATTTCAACGGAGACGGCAAACTGGATGTTGCCGTGGCCGCAGCTTCACCGGGCTCCTATTCGGGGGTGAATGTGCTGCTCGGAAACGGAGACGGGACATTCACGCTGGCGAGCGGCTCGCCGATCATTCTCGGGACGGCCCCTTACGCGATTGTCGCGGCCGACTTCAATGGCGACGGCAAGCTGGATCTTGCCGTGGCGGATTATAGCGAAAACGTGGTATTCATCCTGCTGGGAAACGGCGACGGGACGTTTCAGTCGCCAATCACGATCCCGGTCGGAAATGGGCCGGCGGCGATGGTCACGGGAGATTTTACGAATAGCGGGAAGCTGGACCTCGCCGTCGCAAACTCGCTCGACGGTACGGTGACGCTGCTGCTGGGAAACGGCGATGGGACGTTCACCGAGGCGTCCGGCTCGCCCTACGCGGTGGGGTGCGACCCAGACTCAATCGCAGCCGCGGATTTCAACGGCGATGGGAGACTCGACCTCGCTGTGGCCAACGGAGGGTGCAACGAAAGCGACGGAGCGGTTTCCATCCTGTTGCAACAATAATGCGTGCGAAGACGGCCTGGTCTTCAACGACAACGGCGCTTTGCGCATGGACTGCGCCCAAATCAATGACGGCGTCACAGAGTAACGCGTTTCGATCTCCCTGGCGGCGGGTAGGCAACTTGCTCACCGTCGTCGCACCCACCGGCTCCGCCGCCCTCCTGCTCTGCATTGCGCTCGCATTCACCGGCTGCGGCGGGTCGAGCCCGCCCCCCAGCGAGAACACGAAGGTTGCCGTTCTCGTCACCAGCACGGCCAACGACCAGATCTCCGAGTTCGGTATAGTTTTTAACAGCCTGACGTTGACAGGCCAGTCGGGTGGCACGGCGAACCTGATCTCTGCGCCCATAAACGCCGAATTTCTCCATGTCAACGGCACTACGGAGCCGCTGCTTTCGTCGACCGCGCCCCAGGGCGTTTACACATCTGCAACCGCGTCGATCGGATCTTCGGCATTTACCTGCTACGGCATCGATCCGTCCAACGGAGACCAGGATAGTGCCACATATGCCTACGAGTACACGCCCGCATCCAATGTGACCGTGAGCCTGCCCTCGCCGCTCACAATCGCAGGCAAGAATACGGTCGTGCTGCTGAATCTTCAGGTCTCTCAGTCGGCGAACTTTCCCATGGGGGACTGCTTAGCCGGCGGCCTCAATTATTCGATTACTCCTGCGTTCACTCTCACCCCAGTCAGCAGCACAAGCCCAACGGAGTTCGGCCTAAGGGGGTTCGTCGATGTCACCACCGCGTCTGACAGCAGTTTTACGGTGACTGCCGCAGAAGGCACGGTGGGGCTGGTCGTCCAACCGGCAGATCAGGGGGCGAAAGGCCCCGTATGGCAAATTGCAACGGACGCAGACACGGTCTATCAAGGCATCGGCGGATTTTCCGAACTAGGCACTGGAATGTCCGTCGATATGGATGCTGTACTCCAGCAGGGTGGCTCGCTACTTGCGAAGCGAATCGGAGTGTACAATACCGACCCCACCAACCTTTCCATGGAAATCGGACCTCTGGGTGGGTATGATACTGCCATTTCAGCTTTCATAGGCCTTCCGGTGGAAATTCTCGGCCCGCTAAATATTGGCCCTTATCCGTTCAATTTTGGCGATACGGCGTTTCAAATATCGGGCCAGTTTAGCAATTTGTCATCGCTTCCGTTCCCGGCCAGCTTCGACGTTACAAACGTGGTGCCTGGCCAGAACATTTACGCAAGCACCTACTCCCTTGTCATCGAGCCCGCACCTACGAACATACCGGCAATCACGGTCACGCTCCTCCCGCAAACCATCAACGGCACGGTCAGCGCCATCGGCAGCGAGGGTGGGTTTACGACCTATACCATCACGCTTGCCCCTTATGACATCTTTCCCCAATTCGATGTGCAGACGAGTCTGATTCAGAATTCAGTGATCACGAACCCGAGCACTGTCGTGGTCTATGCCGATAGCAACACGCAGATGCTGAACACGGTTCCCCTCGCCGTGGGCAGCGTGGTGCGCTTCTACGGCCTGGTCTTCAACGACAACGGCACGCTGCGCATGGACTGCGCGCAGGTCCTCGACGGCGTCGCGGAGTAGGGACACTGACTTTGATCCGCGCGGGCGGAACGACGAGTGGGCGTGAGTTGCCGGCGTGGTGATGGATATGCACAGCGGAGATGACGACTGCGGCGACCTCGCGAGGAGAGAAATGCGGGTAATGGAGTGGGGGCCGCGCAGAGTCTTGCGGCGGGACTATTCGCCTGTGGGGCTGCCAATGGCCTCGCCGCCGCTCAAGAAGATGCGCGTCGCCTGACCGCGCAGCACGCGATACAGGGCGAACTGGCGCTGGGTGGCGCCGCGGAGCTCGAAGAGGAGCTCGCCGCGATTGTCGGCCATGGCGTCGACGGCGTCGATGAGGCGCATGCGCGGGTTGTCGTCCAGGTGCGCCGCGTCGGCCACGCTCTTCACCAGCACGGCGACATTGCCGTAAAGATCGGGCTGTGCGATGAGTGTGACGAACTTCACCGGGCCGCTTGCCTCCGGCGTGCGCGCGGAAAGCACCATGGTGGCGCCCGATCCGTAGGCCAGCTCGAAGACGCGGAACTGCTCGTCGGCAAGCGGAGCGGGCTCGGGCGGAGGCGCGGGCTTCGCGGTCTTGTGCGCTGCAGCGGTCTTCGGCGCAGGCTTCGCAGCCGGCTGCGGCGCGCTCAGGCCCAGCGCGGTGCGCGCAATATCTTCCATCGCCGCCTTCATTTTGGTTTCGTCATCGGGGTTTGCCCACGTGTAGTCCCAGGGATGAACGGGTCCGCCCTTCGGGTCGGAAACGGCAACAATTTGTTTCATGTCGGCAGGCATGCCCATTACGCTAGGCAGCACCGGGCTGTTGTAACCCTCTGCTTTGCCGCGCTTGATGATCGGCCGGTCAGGTTCGGTGAGCTGCGCCACACTCTCCACCGAGCCTTCTTCCTCGGCGTTCTTTTTGGGCTTCGCCTGGCTCGGGTTGTTTGCCGTCGTGCCGGCGGACGCGTTGTCGCCGTTCTTGTGTAGCGTCGGCCGGTCGGGATCGGGCGGCGGGCCGGAACTGGAATTTGGCGAGCCGCTGCCAGAGCTGCTGCCCGAGGCGTCTCCGCTCTTGTGAAGCGTTGGACGGTCGGGATCGGGAGGAGGGCCGCTTGGAGCTGAGCCCGCATCCTTTCCGCTACCGCTGCCCGAATCGCCGGACGGGTGCTTGCGATGCAGGATGGGTACGTCGCTCTGCACATCGTCTTCGTCGATCTTCGCCGCTTGCGCCGGCGCTTGTTTGGCCGCGGGCAGCGGCTTCCAGTTGCCGGAGCCGAACCAGGAGCCGAGCTGCCGGCCCGAACTCTGGACATCGAAGAGTCCGATAGGCTTGCCATCCTGCTGGAGCTGGTATTCCACCTCGCCTTCGAGGGCCAGCGGCTCGGGACGCGCCATGTAAACGCCGGCATCCTCCAGATCCTGACCGTCGAAGACGCTCACCGGAACCAGCCGGCTGGATTTGGGGTGGTCCTGTTCGCCGGTCCACTCCAGCACGGCAACGGCGCGCAGGTGTAGCGAGTCTTTGTCGGGAGTTGTGGTCTTGCCGGGGTATTGCGCGGAGGCGGGCATGGAAGCAGCAAGCGCGATGAGGGCTGCTCCCCGCCCCAGCCGCAAAAACAGAGGCGCGGCGAGGGCGCGGCGCCCGCATCCGGCAATCGTTATCCACAAGCGAACTGGAACCCGCGATGACACTTTCCGCTTTCCTCGTAAATAATCGAACTGGACGCCGCAATCGTCCATCTCGGCCGTGCGCCGGCGGGCCCTCACTTCTCTATCAAGGATATTCCCCATGGAACTCAACCGGAAAGTCGCCGACTTTCGGCTGCAAACCGACGAGGACAAAACGGTCAACCTCTCCGATTATGCGGGCAAACCCGTGGTTCTCTTCTTCTACCCCAAGGCCGACACCCCGGGCTGCACCATTGAAGCCTGCGGCTTTCGCGATACCTTCGAAAAGCTGCAAGCGGCGGGCGCCGTGGTTCTCGGCATCTCGCGCGATACGCCCAAGGAGCAGGCCAAGTTCCGCGCCAAGTACGGCCTCCCTTACACGCTCCTTGCTGATGTAGACGAAAAAGTATGCAAACAGTTTGGCGTGTTGAAGGAAAAGAACATGTATGGGAAGAAAGTAATGGGCATTGCGCGAACCACGTTTTTGATCGGGCCCGACGGGACGCTCGTGCACATCTTCCCCAACGTCAAGCCCGAGGGCCACGCCGAGGAGGTGCTGGCGTTGATCGAGGGTTTGAAGCGGAGCTAGCGGAGTCGGCGGAGTTAGGGAAGGTCTGATTAAGGAGCGGTTTTGAAAGGGCACGACTTTAGTCGTGCCGCAAACCGAACCAAGTCAACGCGGCTTTAGCCGCTGGGGGATGGGTTCAGGACTTGATCAGAGCTTTGTTAGCAGTGCGAGGCGGGGGTGGGTGGGCTAGTTGAAGTGTAGAAAACCTCACTGAATGCCATCAACTTGTCTCATTGGCCGGTTGCTGAAGCGAGCCTTCTTTGAGGCGCCGCCGGAGCGCGTGGCGCCGCTTCTTCTCGGCAAGATACTGGTCCGAAGGACAAAAGAGCGGAAGCTCATCGCCGGGCGAATCGTCGAAGTCGAGGCCTATCTCGGCCCGCACAACCAGCAGCCGGACCCGGCCGCCCACTCGCATCGCGGTCACACGCCGCGAAACTCCGTGCTCTTCGGCCCCGCAGGCCACGCCTACGTGTACGCGATTTACGGGCGTTACTACTGCATGAACATCACGTGCGAGAAACCGGGCCGCGCCGGATGCATCCTGCTGCGCGCGCTGGAGCCGGTTGCCGGGATCGAGCTGATGACGCGAAATCGTGGACTCAGAGCCGGCGCGGCAGCTCGAGAGCTGAGCAGCGGCCCCAGCCGGCTGTGCCAGGCGCTCGGCCTCACGCGGGCCGCACACAACGGGCTCGATCTTCTCGACCCTTCCTCGCCGCTGCAGGTGCGCGACGACGGCCATCGTGTGCGCGAAGTTCTCGTCACGCGCCGCATCGGCATCCGCCACGCCGCCGACCTGCCGCTGCGCTTCGCCGTGCCGGGCCACGCCTGCGTTTCCGGCCCGAAATCGCTCGCCGGCAACTGCCTCCATCTTTAGGCGGAGTCCGTTCCTCGAGTCAGCCGTTACAATTCGAGTCTCGGGAAAAATCACTCACGGAAAGGACCCCTGCACGTGAAGCTTCTATCCCTGCTTCCCTCCGTTGCCGCTGCGAGCGTGCTTGCCGCAGCCATGCTCTCCGCCGCGCAAGCGCCGCAAATGCAAACTGCATCTCCGCCCGGGGCCAGCGCGCAGGCCGAGCCGCCCGGCGGCCGCCCCATGCGCAGCTTTCCCCCGCCAACCAATCTCAAAGTTCTGCCCAAAGACACAACCGGCGCCGAGGTCCGCGACATGATGGAAACCTGGGCGGGCGCGCTGGGCGTGCAATGCGACAACTGTCACATGCCCGACCCCAATCGCCCGGCTCGCAATGGCCGGCCCCGCTTAAACTTCGCCGACGACTCCAAGACCGACAAGCAGGTCGCCCGCATCATGTACACCATGACGCAGCAGATCAACAAGGACTACATCAGCAAGACCATGGACATGGACAAGGAGGACGAAGGCTCGCCCGTCACCTGCGGTACCTGCCACCGCGGCCACAAGATGCCGGAGACCTTCGTGATTCCGCCGGAAGAACCGCGTGGCGGGCCGGCGTTTGGCGCTGCGCCGCCTCCGGATGCCAGTGCAACACCTCAGTCGAATTAGAACAATTTAGAAATTGCTTCGCTCAATCTCTCAGCCTGTCATCCTGAGCAGCCTAACTCGCGGGGAGGCGAGTTACGGATGGGATGAACAGTGTAAGGGCCCAGGCACGGCCGCCCCAGAGGGGCCGTCGAGAATAGCCCAGGACAAGTCCGCTACGGCGGACGCAGTCCTGGGTCAGGAGCACAATTTGAGTCGCAGCCCCCTAGGGGCGGCGCGAAATCCTCTCCTGGTAACGATTTTATTTTTCGCTTCTTACAGGTCTGTTCATGAGGAGCAACCGAGCGCTTTCCCTGCACTTCAGCGAGGGAAAGCGCGAGGGCGTCGAATGCTTGCCCCGAGCGGAGATCGCAGAGCGATCGAATTCGAACGGGATCAGCGGCTGCATTTCGTTGGGAAATGGTCCACCATTTGTCGAATTGTGCTGAATCCAGCTGCCGGTGCCGGAATTACACTGGCTCGGTATGCGTCTTTTTGTAGGGATCGCGCTGGCCGACGCGGTAATGCTCGAACTCAAGACTGTCCTAGCGCAGCTCAACTCAAAGGCCGCGCCCGCCGGCAGCATGCGATGGACTGGGCCGGACTCTTGGCACATCACGCTGCAGTTTCTCGGCAACGCCACGTCGGAGCAAGTGCAATGCCTCAACGCGCGCCTCAGCGAGGTGCGCTCCGAGCCGGTCCTGGTCGAGCTCGGCGAGCTCGGCTCTTTCGACCGCACCGGTGTTTTCTTTGCCGATGTGATCGTTTCGCCCGGCCTCGCGGCACTGCAGCAGCGCGTCGTCGCGGCGACGAGCCGATGTGGATTCGCAGCCGAAGCGCGGCCGTTCCATCCGCACATCACGCTGGCGCGAACGACAGGGAACAAGGGAACGAGGGAACAAGGGAGCAGGGAGCAAGGGAGCAGGGGCCCAAGATCGGGATCGCGCACTTTGCGGGATTGGATTGCTGTGGCCGGCGCCTGCCGATTCTCCAGTTTTGCGGCGCACGAGTTTCTGCTTTATGAGAGCCACCTTAACCCCGCAGGCGCGCGATATGAAGTGAAGGCGCGGTTCCCGCTGGCAGATCGCGGAGTTTGAAACGCCACCCCCGACGAACGAAGAGCACGGCTTGCAAGCCAACGTTTTTGTGTTCTGCAGCCTCGGCTTCTCGCGCTTGCTATCTGGCTCCCTTGCTCCCTTGCTCCCTCGCTCCTTTGATCCCTTGTTCCCTCAGCCTTGTTCCATCCCTTGTCCGGCAGATATACTGGACCTTCGGCTATTCGACGGGGCGCGCTTGAAGTTCGTGCCGCTGTCTCCGCGCCTCAAGACTCTGGAGTTCGACATGGCACAAATCTGCGACATCTGCGGCAAAGGGCCGCGCTTCGGCAATAACATCTCGCACGCGCATAACGTGACGCGCCGCCGCTGGAACGTAAACCTGCAGGTGGTGAAGGCGCTGGTCAACGGCGCGCCCAAGCGCCTACGCGTCTGCGCCAGCTGCATCAAGAGCGGTAAGATCGCCAAGGCGTAGCCCGCTATATTCCGCTCTCACCTTCTCAAAGGGAAACTCCGTCCGCGCGCTCGGCCTTTTATTGTGCGCGAACGGCCACATGAGTACAGCAGCCGCGATGCGATCCGCGGCTAGAGCCTTTTCACATTTACTATGAGGGTTAAAATCTTGCTACCCCACCCTAGCCGCAAGAACAAAGACGCGGCGAGGGTGGGGCACCCGCTGTGCGACTGCTATTTCTGTTCCTTGGTGAACGTCAGCGACGCGGAGTTGATGCAGTAGCGCAGGCCGGTGGGGCGCGGGCCGTCGGGGAAGACGTGTCCGAGATGGCCGCCGCAGTGCGCGCAAGTGACCTCGATGCGGCGCATTCCGAAGCTCAAATCTTCGTGCTCCTCGACGGCTTTGGAATCGGCGGGGATCATGAAGCTGGGCCAGCCGCAGCCGGAGTCGAACTTGGCGCCGCTCGCGAATAGCAGCGCGCCGCAGGCCGCGCAGTGATAGTTGCCGGTTTCGTGATTCTCGGTGAGGGCGCCGGTGAAGGGCCGCTCGGTTCCCTTCTCGCGCAGTACGTGGTACTGCTGGGGCGTGAGCCGGGCGCGCCATTCCGCGTCGCTGCGGACAACTCTCTCCTGCGACTCGCTCAAGATGGACCTCCTCTGGCGATTCAAATGTTGGCGTACCCAGGACCCGCTAACTCGCCAACTCGCTAACCTGCGCGCAAGCGCACGCCAACTTGCCGTCTTAGAGCAAAACCACAATGGGTGTGTCCCAGCAGGGGCTAAAGCCCAAATGAAGTTCATGGGCGCGTCTTCGGCCCGAGACCCAGAGGGTACCCCGTCGTGCCCTTGTTACAAAGCTCCGACCGGTATACAGCCACTCTAGTTTTGCCCTAGTGTCAACGTATCTGTCGTGTGACCTGGGTACAGCATCTCTGGAACCGCCTTAAATAAAGTCTCGCCGCGCTTGCCTGCCGGCGCGGGGGAGCTGGGCGGTTCACGCGGCGCGCAGTCCGCTGCGCAGCGGGCGTTTCTTCCGTTCGAGCCGCCGACACGGCAAACCTGCGCCTGCGCCGGTCAGACCTCGGCGATGGCATCGATTTCAACGAGGATATTGCGCGGCAGGCGCGAAACCTCCACTGTGGTGCGGGCGGGCAAGGTCTCACCGTCGGTTCCGAAGTAGGACGCGTACACGGAGTTCATCGCCGCGAAATCGTTCATGTCTTTCAGGAATACGGTTGCCTTGACCACTTGGCCCAGGCTGCTCCCGCCCGCCTCGAGAATCGCCTTGAGGTTCTCCAGGGTTCGCTCCGTCTGCTCTTTGATCCCGCCGGGAACGATCTGGCCGGTGATGGGATCGAGGGCGCCTTGGCCCGCCGTGAAGATGAGGTTTCCAACCCGCACGCCTTGCGCATAGGGGCCGATGGCGGAAGGCGCACCGTCCGTGGTGATGACCGATCTTGTCATTCCTCGATTCTAGAAGCAGGCAGCGCGGCCGCGCCACGAACTTTTGCCTGGCGCCGAAGAAGGGCGGTGGAGTGCCTCAGCCCCCGAGCCGGAGGTGCGCGAAGGGGCAGGTGCACACAAGCTGCCCCTTCGACGCGAAGGCCGCGCCGATGGCCAGTGCCCAATCCCGATCAGCGATTGAAACCCGCGATGATGGCGCCGCCAACGGCCATCGCCACCAGCCAATAGGCGGCGTTGATGGCAAACAGGTTGGCGCGCCGGTTCTCAAAGACGTGCTGAGTGATGAGAGGCGCCGCCATGAAGCCAAACCAGCACAACATGCCGATCGAAGCTCCTCCGGTTGCGCTGATCGTTCCCGCCCAACCCAAAATGTTGGCCAGGACAAATGAGATGATGAAACATGCAACCAGAGAAACCGCGACGGCGAAGAGTTGGTTCTTCGGTGGTTGGCCTTCGGTGAACCCGGCAAGCTTCATCCAGGATTTCTTGAAGATCACACCGTACCAAAGAGCCCCCAGGAGACACTGCACCACGGCCGAAATAATCGCCAAAGTCAGAAGGTGCCCTGTCATTGACATCGTATAAAGCATTGCACATAGATTTGCTGCGTGCATTCGTGAATCCTCCAAAGCGGGATTAGTTGCCCAGCCCCCTCACACTGAAGTCCTGCATAACAGAAGGGCCGGTAAGTCGCCGAAACCACTGTGCGGTCTGCGGTTAGACCATGTCAAGGTGATTTGAGCGGGCGGCACAATGCTGGTAACTGTTTTGGGAATTGACAACGTCTCGAACGCTCCCGGGACGCCCCCGCCCAGCGCCATGGCGAGCAGCCAGTAACCGGCATTGATAGCGAATAGGTTGACGCGCCGGCGCTCGAAGATGTGTTGCATATAGAGCGGGGGCGCTATCAGTCCAAGCCAGCAAACGCTGGCGATTTCAGCTCCCCCAGCAAAGGTCCCCGCCCAGCCTACGATGGGCGCAAGGACAAACGAAAGCACAATGCAGGCAACCAGGGACACCCCCATACTGAGGGCCCTGTTCTGGGGTCTTTCGCCCGGAGCGAACCCGGCGAGCTTCATCCAGGATCTCCTCAACAGGACCCCATACCACACGACACCCAGCAACCATTGAAGGATTGCGGAAACCATCACCAGGGTCAGGAGACGCTTTGTCCCAGCCGTCGCGACCATCAGCGCGAAAGTATTTGCAACATGCATTCTTCAATCTATCCCATCGAAATCGATCCTCGGCTTTTTCACACGAGTGATCCAGGGAACAAACCTCTCCGCTGGCCGATCGGACGGGAGTCGCCTAACTCACTCTGCGCGCGGCAGATTGGCGGCGTCAATGCAATTTGTAGCACGAAAGTGCGATGAGTAACTGACACGAATTGTGTAGCAGGGCTGCCGGTCAGCGGCGCTTGAGCGCTTCCAGTTCTTCCAGGGTGCGCGGCCAATCGGAGCCGAGCAGGCGCGACAGGCTGCGGTCGGCAAGCACCTTCCCGCCGGTCTGGCAGGCCGCGCAGTAGTTGGTTTCGTTATCGGCGTAGCGAATCCGCTGGACGGGCGCGCCGCAGCGAGGGCAGGGCAAACCGAAGCGGCCGTGAACGGCCATTTCGGGGCGAAAGGCGGTGACGTTCTCCGGAAACATACGGCGGGCTTCGGCGACCAGCCGGCCGGTCCAGAGCTCCAGCGTGGACCGCGTGGCGGCGAAGAGACGCTCCCATTGCTCCGGCGTCAGCTTTTGCGTCAGCGCCACCGGCGAAAGCTGCGCCGCGTGCAAAATCTCGTCGGAGTAGGCATTGCCCACCCCGCTGATCAGACGCGGGTCGGTCAGGGCGCGCTTGAGGGTGCGATTTTCCACGCTGAGAGCGGCATGGAATTCGTCCAAATCCGAAGAAAAAACTTCGACGCCGCCGGGATCGATCTCGCGCAGGGCCGGCTCGCCGCGCAGAACATGAAGCGAAGCGCGGCGCTTCGAGCCGGCCTCGGTGAGGACCAGCGAGCCTGCGGGAAAATCGAGGGCGAGAAGCGAGTTTCGACCGGCAAGCTTGGCCTGCGGCGGACGCCAGTGCAGCCGTCCCGCGATCATGAGATGGATGACGAGCCAGAGGCGGCGGTCGAGTGCCGCGTTGGGAACGGCGCAGGGCTCGCCGCCGGCATCGTCGACCCCGATGGCGATGCGCTTGCCGATGCGGCGCAGCTCGCGGACCCTGCGGCCTTCGGCAGCGGCGACGGGCGGATCGACGGTGCGCAGCACAAACGCGCTTTGCAGCCGCACGCGCTCCAGGGTTGCCCCAAGAATCCGCGGCTCCAGCGCGGTAAGGTACGCCGTGATGTCGGGGAGCTCGGGCATTGACTAACAGATTGGAACGGCGGACACCGCTCGCGCAATGGAGCCCTGTCGCGCGCCTCACTCCCACAAGCAAGACACTGGCACAGCGAAGAGCCGGCGGCCGAAGGGCAACGTTTGGTCGCCGTCGTAGAGGACGGCGCCCAGCTTGAAGCTCGCGCCGCAGGCCGCGGCCAACTTGCGTAGGCCCTTAAAGTCCGCTCCGGTGACGGTGGCGCTCGCCTTCACCTCGATGCCCACCACGGCCCCGGCGGCGTCCTCCACGACAAAATCCACCTCGTCCTGGTCCTTGTCGCGGTAGTGATAGATCGCGCATCCGGTGTCGAGCCAGGAGGCCTCTTTCAGCAGCTCGGAGAAAACGAAGGTCTCGAGCAGCCTGCCGAAGAGCGTGCGGTCTTTGGCGATCCGCTCCGCGGTCGCGCCCAGCAGCGCGGCCTGCAGGCCGGAATCGAGGAAGTGGAGCTTCGGCGTTTTCACCAAACGGCTCAATTCATTCCGGAACCACGGCTCCACGCGACGCACCAGATACAACTGCTCCAGGATGGCGGTGTATTTGGCCGTGGTCTTCTCGTCGAATCCGATCTCGCCGCCCATTTGGGCGAAGTTGGTCAACTGCGCGGAGCGCTGGGCGAGAACACGGAGCAGCCGCGGCATCCGGTCCAGCTTCTCGATCTCTGCGATGTCGCGCACGTCGCGCTCGACGATGGCGCGGATGTAGTCGCGCGCCCAGGCGCGGCGGCGCTCGGGGCGCGGGCGCTTGAGCATCTCCGGGTAACCGCCGGTGTGCACCGCCTCCACCAGCGCCTTGCCGACGACGATCTGGCCCGGCGGGCCCGGTTTCCCGCGAAAACCGGACTTCAGGAAAACCGGCTTCTGCCGGCGAATCTCGGCCTGAGCCAGGGGAAATAAATTGACGATCGCCATGCGCCCCGCCAGGCTGTCGGAGACCTGCGGCAGGGTCAACAGATTGGCCGAGCCGGTGAGCAGAAAACGGCCGGGGCGGCGATCCTCGTCTACGCGCCTCTTGATGGCGCGCAGCAGCTCGGGCGCGCGCTGCACTTCGTCGATGGTGGCGTTGTCCAGGCCGCGCACCAGACCGGCCGGGTCGCTGCGCGCCGATTCGAGAACCGTGTCGTCGTCCAGGGTGAGGAACTGGCGCCTGCCCTTGACCTGATCGCGCACCAACGTCGTCTTGCCGCACTGGCGCGGGCCGATGACCATGACCACCGGCGTGTCGGCCAGCGCCACCGCGGCGGCCGCGGCGGCGAAGCGGGGATAAAGCGGAGAGTTCATCTCGTCCATTCCGGAATCATCAGTCGTCCAATCCGGATTATGTTCTCATCCATTCCGGATTCCACCTTCGTCTATTCCGGATCGTCTGCTGTCTAATCCGGATCAAATCATCGTCTATTGCGGATTATACTCTCGCCCAATCCGGAATCAGGAGTCCAATGGGGAACCGGAGCGGCGGCGCCTGGGCGGCTGCCGCAAGTCCCGGCCCGGCTTCCAGTCAGCCGAGGATGGTGTTGTCGATGAGGCGGGTCGAACCCGCCCACGCCGCCACTGCAAAGAGCGTGCCGGGCGCGGCGAAGGCGATCGGCTCCAGCGTCGCCCAATCGACCAGCTCTACGTAATCGATGCCAACCGCCGGCTCGGCGGCGAAGACACTGCGCGCGGCGGCGATGAGGATCTCCGCGCGGCGCTCGCCCTGCGCGACGAGCGACTCCACCTCGCGGATGGCGCGGCTGAGGGTGAGCGCCTGGGCGCGTTCGGGTAGCGTGAGATAAGCGTTGCGCGAGCTGAGCGCGAGGCCGTCCGCATCGCGCACGATGGGGCAGACCACGATCTCCGTTGCCAGGCGCAGGTCGGCGGCCAGGCGGCGCACCACGGCCACTTGCGCCGCGTCCTTCTGGCCGAAGAAGGCGAAGTCCGGTTCGACGGCGAGCAGCAGCTTGGCGACCACGGTGGCTACGCCGCGAAAATGTCCCGGCCGCGAGGCCCCGTCGAGCCGCCGGCTCAGGCCCTCCACTTCCACAAAAGTCGCCGCCCCTGCCGGATACATCTCTTCGATCGAAGGCGCAAATAGCACATCGGCGCCTTCCCGCTCAGCCAGCGCGCAGTCGGCTTCGAAGGAACGCGGATAGCGTGCGAAGTCTTCATTGGGCCCGAACTGCGTGGGATTGACGAAGAGACTCACTGCGACATGCGTGCATGCAACGCGCGCCGCGCGAATCAGCGATGCGTGCCCCGCATGCAACGCGCCCATCGTCGGGACGAGGCCGACGGTTGTTACGGGCGTGGCGCGAATCGCGCGGGACCAGGAGCGAAGCTCGGCGACGGTGCTTGCGATCTGCATCAGTGCACAGTCGGCTCCTGGTTCCAGTCCTCCCAGGCGTCGCGGTTCACAATCGCGTCCTCATCGGCGAAATCGCCCGCCAACGATTTGCGCGCGGCCGCCGGCAGGTGATAGCTCTCGGCGTCGGAGGGAAACGCGCGATTCTCCACGTCCTGGCGGTAACGCTCGATGGCGGAGCGGAAGAGCGCGGAGGCGTCGGCGTAACGGCGGACAAATTTTGCCGGGGGCGCAAAGGTTAGATTCACCAGGTCGTGGAAGACTAGTATCTGCCCGTCGCAATTCGGGCCGGCGCCGATGCCGATCGTTGGGACCGGGAGCGTAGCGGTGATCTGCGCCGCGGCTTCGCGCGGAATGCCTTCGAGAACAATCGCCCCAGCTCCGGCTTCGGCAAGGGCAAGCGCATCGGCTTCGAGCTGCCGCATGGCCTCAGCAGTCCGGGCTTGCACGCGGTAGCCGCCCATGCGGTGCACGCTCTGCGGCGTCAGGCCGAGGTGACCGACGACGGGAATCTCGGCTTCAACCATCGCACGCACCAGCTCGGTGCGCGGGCCCTCGATCTTGACGGCTTCGGCGCCCGCCTCCTTGACGAAGCGGACGGCGTTGGCAACGCCTTCGGCCACTTGGCCGTGATAGCTGCCGAAGGGCATGTCGGCGACCACCAGCGCGCGGCGCACAGCGCGGCGCACGGCGCGCGTGTGGTGCAGCATTTCGTCGACGGTGACGGCAAGCGTGTTCTCCTGGCCCAGCACGACCATGGCCAGCGAATCGCCCACCAGGATGAAGTCGATGCCGGCCTCGTCGGCCAGACGGGCCGTCGCATAGTCGTAGGCGGTGAGCGCGGAAACCGGCTTGCCCTGGCGCTTCATTTCGGCCAGTGCGGGCATGGTGACTTTGGGGAGGGATACTCCGCCCGGCGAGGGGCCGACGGGCGAGGGAAACTGCGTGAGGCTCATGTTGTCTCCAGTGCCGCTCCGCAAACTCAGGATGCGACCCGAACAAGAAGAGTATACGCTTGGTGCTGGCCGGAAAGAAATTGCCGTCCGAATGGATTGCGGCGTCTTCTAGAATGCGAGGAAGAACGCTCGAGATGCGGAGCGCTGGGGACTGGGCGGAATGGCCGGAGACTCGGCATGCCGCGGAGGAGACCCATGGCCTACGACCTGGCGATCGTAATTCCCACGTTCAACGAGAGCGGGAACGTAGGCCTTCTCATCGATCGCCTGGCCAAGGCGCTCGCCGCCATTCGCTACGAGGTAATTTTCGTAGACGACGACTCGCCGGACGGCACGGCCGACGTGGTGCGAACCCTGGCGCAACGATGCGACAATGTGCGCGTGCTGCAGCGCATCGGGCGGCGCGGATTGGCGTCAGCGTGCATCGAAGGCATTCTGGCAGCCTCTGCCCCGTATGTGGCGGTGATGGACGCGGACCTGCAGCACGACGAAAGCATTCTGCCGGAGATGCTGCGCCGCATCCGCGACGAGAACCTGGACCTGGTGGCAGCCTCGCGCAACATGGCCGGCGGCAGCATGGGCAAGTTTGCGCGCTGGCGGGTGAAGTTGAGTCAGTTAGGTAAGCGGCTGAGCCGGATGGGCGCCGAGCACGCGCTCTCGGACCCGATGAGCGGCTTCTTCCTGGTGCGCTTCACCACCTTTGAACGCTTCGCACATCGGCTCTCCGGCATCGGCTTCAAGATCCTGCTCGACATTGTGCTCTCGGCCGATCCCGGGCTGCGCATCGGCGAGGCGCCGTACCGTTTTCGCCTGCGCGAGCGCGGCGAGAGCAAGCTCGACTTCATGGTTGGCCTCGAGTACTTCGAGCTGCTCGTCGACAAGCACCTCGGCGGCCTGGTGAACGTGAAGTTCGTGCTCTTCGGCATGGTAGGCGCATTGGGCGTCGGCGTGCACCTTCTCATCCTGCGGGCGCTGCTCAAGTTTGCCGGGCTGAGTTTCGCCAAAGGGCAGACTCTGACCACGTTCATCGTGATGATCCTGAACTTTGTGCTGAACAATGCCGTCACCTATCGCGACCGGCGGCTGCGCGGTTGGGCGTTCTTCGGGGGACTCTTCACCTTCTGCCTGGCCTGTGGATTGGGCGTGGCCGCCAATGTCGCCATCGCCAATGAGGCCTTCCATCGCGGCGTTCCCTGGGTGCTGGCGGCGCTCACCGGCCTTCTCTTCTCGGCGGTTTGGAACTTCGGCGTGACCTCGATGACCACCTGGCGGCAGGCGCGGCGCTCCGGCGAGCAGCGCGCCCGGCGGCGCAACCAGGCGGCGGAGCGAATCGGAGCCGAGCCGGTGCAGCGCGACGAAAAAGTGCCGGCGAAAACAGTTTAGAGGCTGTTTCATAACCGGCTTCGTGTCAGGGCACGACGGGGTGCCCTCTGGGCCTCGTGCCGAAAAACGCCCCAAAACCAGGGGGCTTTAGCCCCTGAAGGAAAACAAAGAACAGTTACGAAACAGCTTCTAGTCCATCGTCAAGAGTTCGCACTACAGTTCATCTGTCATCCTGAGCGGAGTCCGCCGCAGGCGGACGGAGTCGAAAGCCTGCCCTGAGCGCAGGTCGTCCGCCGTGGCGGACGACCCAAGTCGAATGGGGATCGGCGGTTGCTCCTCAAGGGATTCCTGACTTTCCACACCAAGCGAAACGTCTCTGCCGCGTCTTGCCGGCAAAGTTGCCCGCGCACCACGAACTGCCGCATACTGAACAGCACGATGAATCCTTTACTGGCCACGGGTGTCTATGGCGCATTGGGCGCGGCGGGCGCCGCCAGCCTCGCCTGCGGCGGATTCGCCTATGCCTCGTTGTGGCCCACCTCGCGCCTCTTCGGCGAGGCGCTGATTGCCCCGCGGCGGCCCGGCGAGTTGGCTCTCACCTTCGACGATGGACCGAACCACACCTGGACGCCGCGCCTGCTCGACGCACTGGCCAGCTGCGACGTGCGAGCCACGTTTTTTCTGCTCGGCGAGCGCGCGCAGGCAGAGCCGGAATGGGTGCGGCGCATCGCCGCGGCTGGGCATCTGATCGGCAATCACTCCTGGGATCATCCCAATCTGGCGCTCTGCACCGCGGTCCGCATCCGTCAGGAATTGCAATGGACGCGGGAGGCATTGGAGCAGATCGCCGGCTCGCCAGTGAGGTTTTTTCGTCCTCCATTTGGTGCGAGGCGCCCGGCCGTGTTCCGCATTGCGCGGGAACTGGGCCTGCATCCGGTCTTATGGAACGCCATGACCTCCGACTGGAGCGAGCCCTCGGCCGAGCGCATCGCGCAAAAGCTCAGCGCGAAGATCGACAAGCTTCGCCGGCGGGGCCGGGCTGCCAACATCGTGCTGCACGATGGCGGCCACCGCGACCCCAACGCCAATCGCGAACCGTCCGTCACCGCAACGGAGAAGCTCATCGAGCGGCACAAAGCCACGCACCACTTTGTAACGCTGGATGCGTGGGCCTGACAGATGCAACGAACGCTCCATTGAAATATCGCTGTCATCCTGAGCGAAGTTTGCCGCGCTCTTTGCGGCAAACGAAGTCGAAGGATCTGCGGTTGCTCCTTGCGGTTTATGCGCCCGAGCTAAACGCCTCGCGTGCCGCCGCAATCGTCGCCTGCACCTCGGCATCACCGTGCGCGGTCGAGATAAACGCCGCCTCGAACTGCGACGGCGGCAGCCACACCCCTTGATCCAGCATCGCGCGATGAAAGCATCCAAACGCCGCCGTGTCGCTGCGCGCGGCCTGCTCGTAGTTCCTTACCGGGTCGGGCCTGAAAAACCATGTCCACATGGAGCCTGCGCGATTCGTGGTCAGCGCCACGCGGGCCGCAGCGGCCTCTCGGGCGACGCCTTCGTTCAACGCGCGCGCCGCCGCATCGAGACGCGGATACACCTCGCCCGCGTGCTGCTGCAAATAGCCGACCGTCGCTAACCCTGCCGCCATGGCCAGCGGATTGCCGCTCAGTGTTCCGGCCTGATAAACAGGTCCTAGCGGCGCCAGTAGATCCATGAATTTGCGTTTGCCGCCGAAGACGCCGACTGGCAGTCCTCCGCCGACAATCTTTCCCAG
>Ga0187784_10001167_pt1 | contig 20623 bp, 15 predicted proteins | sample 1015_SJ02_MP15_2_FD_132964 | JGI IMG/M metagenome (GOLD analysis project Ga0187784, IMG submission 132964) | Tropical peat soil microbial communities from peatlands in Department of Meta, Colombia - 1015_SJ02_MP15_20_MG | ecosystem: Environmental > Terrestrial > Soil > Wetlands > Peat | place...
AAGGAACAAGAGTAGTAATTTTGATGAATTTCAGCGTCTTCGGCGAACCAATATTCAATAACTTACAAACGAAATTTCTGGCCGAAACACTTCGAAAAGAGTTTTTCAACAGACACGCCTGTTCTCGTCGTCTATCACGGAGTTCGAGCCGAGAATCGATGCTAAGCTTACTCGGTGGACGCACGACAGCAAGAGAATCAGAGAAGATTAAAGCGTCAGCTGCTTGTAGCTATAGGTGCGGTTTCACTTTTATTTCTTCTCGTCATCGTACCAGCTGTCGCTTGGAATTTTTACGCAATTCGCACTCCCTTGAAGTGGTGGGTAGGGTCGCAACGCTACAAGGCTGAAGTCCTAGCACAGCCTCCGACAGTCGGGGAGTTGAAGCATATCGAATGGGACGGCTGGGGATGGGCAGGGCAGGATACAACGGTGTATCTCGTATTCGACCCGAACGACTCGCTCTTGACGGCGGCACGGAATCATGCCCACGGGAAGTTCAAGGGCATACCGTGCGAGGTCGCTGGAGTAAGTCAGCTAGACACCCATTGGTACGCGGTGCAGTTTTACACCAATGAGTTTTGGGGTCAGCGTAACGAGCTAGATTGCAGAGGGGTTACCCCATAAATGTTGATAAATTTCCATTGCACTCAAAATCTCCCCGAATCGCAACCACTCTGTGTGCGATACCTCGAGCCTCGCTTACCTCCGCAAGGCCAAGTCTTGGCTATCACAAATTAGGCCTGCTGATAATATCCTGCTATGCCGCAGCTTGAAATTCGCAACCTGACGAAAATCTTTCACCTCGGTGAATCGATTGTTGGCCGAGCGGCGAAAGGCGAACTGCGGGCAGTGGACGATGTCTCGATGAACATTGAATCGGGCGAAACCCTGGGGCTGGTCGGGGAATCGGGATCTGGCAAAAGCACACTCGGACGGTTAATCTTGCGGCTGGTCGAGCCGACTTCGGGCTCGATTCTATTTCAGGGGCGCGACCTGCTTGCGGCCACTCACCAGGAAATGCGTGCCCTTCGCCGTGACATGCAGATCATCTTCCAGGATCCGTTAGGCTCGCTTGACCCGCGCATGCGAGTGGAAGAAATTGTCGCTGAGCCGTTCCTGATCTATGCCGATGGCAATGGAGTTCGGATGAGCAAGGCAGAACGCCGGGCCAAAGCCGGCGAACTACTCAAGGCGGTTGGGATGGATGAATCGGCGTTGCGGCGCTTTCCGCACGAGTTCAGCGGCGGGCAGCGGCAGCGAATCGGGATCGCGCGTGCGCTGGCGTTGCGACCAAAATTTATTGTGGCGGATGAACCGGTTTCGGCGCTTGATGTCAGCGTGGGCGCTCAAATCGTCAACTTGATTGCTCAGTTGCAGCGGGAGTTCGGTCTGACATATCTGTTCATTTCCCATTCCATGCCGGTGGTCCGTTACCTGGCGACACGTGTTGCCGTGATGTATCGCGGAAAGATCGTTGAAATTGGGCCAACCCAGCAGATTACGGAGCGGCCAAGGCATCCCTACACCAAAAGCCTGCTCGAAGCCACGCCGCAAGTGACTCCCCAGTCATAACGGTTTTCTCGGGCGCGCATAAGCAGCATGGCAGTCAGCTATGTCCCGTCCGGCGTGTACAATCGTTTCTCTGAGATGCGTGATGGCCCATCCCATAAACTGATAATCGCGATTGATGGTCCGGCTGGCGCCGGCAAAAGCACGATTGCATCACGACTGGCGCGCAAACTCGGATATATCAATCTGGAGAGCGGCGCCATGTATCGTGCTCTGGCGCTGAAGGCGATCCTTACCGATACTTCGTTTGGCGACGAAGATGCTTTGCTGAAACTGGCGGAAGATTCGCGGATCGAACTGGAGCCGGCTGCGACCGGCAACCGCGTTCTGTTGGATGGGCAGGATGTAACCCAGAGAATCCGCGAGACGGACGTCACCGAAGCGGCCTCACGCGTCTCAGTTCATCCCAGAGTGCGTGAGTGGATGGTCGCCCGCCAGCGGGAAATGGGGTCAGAGGGCGGCGTAGTGATGGAAGGGCGCGATATTGGAACTGCGGTTTTTCCCCACGCCGATGTCAAAATTTTCCTCGATGCCGATCCCGTAATACGAGAACAGCGACGACTGCGGCAGCAGGATCTGCGCGGCGCCGAAGCCGAGATGACGGCAGCCGAGCTTCGGATGCGGGACCAAAGGGACAGAACTCGCTCAACCTCCCCACTGGTAGCTGCGCCGGATGCTCTCGTGCTCGATTCAACGACAATGTCAGAAGATGAGGTGCTGCGCCGGGTGGAGGAAGCAGTCCAGCAAAAGCTGAGCAAGGTTTAAGAAGACGGCCTCGGAATTGCTTGTGAAATCGCATCCCGTACTCAAACGGGTGAAGACCCCCAGTTATTGCGCATGCTGTCCCGAACAAGGCGCCGACGGCGACGCACCCTCCCCAATCAGTGACCTGCCGAATTAAGCCGGACAGCGAGTGTATGTTATGTATGCTCATCTGTAACTTCTGCCGCATACCTGCTATCCAAATTCGATGCATTGTCGTCTAGCTAGGACAGCACGATCGTAAAAGTCGGATTTGGATCTCCAATAACGGGGCCAGCAGCCCAATCTCACCTTCGAAGGAGTACTCCGATGAATTACCGTACGCGTCTGGCATGGATCGCAGCAGTGGTGGCAATCGCAACCTTTGCAAACGGCGGCGACAAAGCTAGCGGCAGGAGTTCCACCGCAGCCACATCCGAGAATGGAAAAATTCCAATCACCACAAAATCCGAGGACGCCAAGAACGAATTTCTGCAGGGCCGCGACCTTTTCGAACGACTGCTTGCGCAGGATTCTCTGCAGCATTTTGACAAAGCGCTGGCGCTTGATCCGGATTTCGCGTCAGCCGAACTAGCTCGGGCTAATGCCTCTCCCACCATAAAGGAGTTCCTGGAGCATTTGAACAAAGCTGTAAGTCTGGCTGACAAAGCTTCGGATGGGGAGAAGCTCATGATCCTTGCCAACGAAGCCGGGTCCAACGGCGAAGTCAACAAACAGAAAGCGGATCTCAACAATCTCGTTGCCGCTTTCCCGAACGATGAACGGGCACAATTCGCGCTGGGCGGGTACTACTTCGGCCAGCAGGAATGGGCGCACGCCATCGAGCACAATAAGAAGGCGATCGAAATAGCGCCCAATTACTCGCCCGCGTACAACATTCTTGGCTATTCCTACCGGCAGGCGGGGGATTACGCGGACGCAGAACAGGCGTTCAAGAAATATATCGACCTGATTCCCAACGATCCCAATCCCTATGACTCATATGCGGAATTGCTGCTCAAGATAGGCCGGTTCGACGAGTCGGTGGCGCAATACCGCAAAGCGCTGTCGATCGATCCGAAATTCAACCCTTCACGCTTCGGACTTTCCGCCGACCTGACCTATATGGGCAAGCCCGACCAAGCCCAAACTGAGTTGCAGAACATGGCGAATCTGGCGCGCAACGATGGCGAGTTGAGAACGGCGTTGTTTGGAATGGCGGTGCTGGCCTCTGATGGAGGTAAATTCGACCAAGCCCTGCAGGTCATGGACAAAGAATATGCTGTCGCGGAAAAGAAAAATGACGTGATGTCGATGGCGGGGGACCTTCAGGCCAAAGGCAATATCGCCGCACAGATGCAGGACTATGACGTCGCCCAGCAGCAGTTCGATCGATCTTTTCGCATAGTCCAGGATTCGAACCTTTCTCAGGAGATCAAGGATAATTCCAGGCGTTTGCACGAATTTAATCTGTCGGCGATTGCGCTGAACAAGAAAGACTACTCGGTGGCCAAAGCACATTGCGAAGAGTTCCGCCGGGGAGCGCAGGCCGGCAATAACCCGCTGCAGTTGAAACAGTGGCACGAACTGGCCGGGCGAATAGCGCTCGCCGAAAAGGATTATGACAAAGCTATCGCCGAGCTTATTCAGGCCAACGAGCAAAACCCGCGCAACTTGTATCGTCTAGGCGAGGCGTACCAGGGGAAAGGCGAGACTGCCAAGGCGCAAGAGTTCTTCAGCCAAGCTGCCAACTTCAATCCGTTGCCACAGCTCAACTATGCCTTCATCCGTGCGAAGGCCCAGAGAATGGTCGCGGGCAAGAAGCCTACCACGTAGGCGATTGCTCGATATGTGACGAGACGAACTCCGGCGGCTGGCAGAACTGAGAATGTTGTTGGCTGCCGGATTCAGCCCTCATTCCCAGGTCGGGAAAAACCCAAAATTCGGTGCGCTGCCTCACAGACCGAAATTCCCACCGGCTGATATATCCAAGTATGTCTCCCGTTCGACTGGGCCCGCCGTTGTTAAGGCTCCTTATCAGGTGGAAAGTCTATGGCGTGCCCAAGTTGCTCTGCTTTCTTCTCCCTTAGGAATTCCTGGCACAATCCATTTTGTGTAACCTTCCTCAAGCGCCGGCGCTTGCTGTTAGCGACGACTGTAGTTGTCCTAGTGGCCTCTTCTATTCTTGCGCAAGATGCCTCGACTGGCGCGGTGAAGGGCACAGTCATGGATTCGACCGGTGGCGTCATAGTGGACGCGACGGTTGTCCTCCTCAATGTGGCGACTGGATTCCGCTATTCCATCGCGACCGATCCGCAAGGAAGATTTGCCTTCCAGATGCTGCCGCCGGGAGAGTATGTAGCCCGCGCCACGGCCACGGCAATGTCAGCGCAAGTAACGCCCCGGCTTCAGGTCGCGGTCGGAGGGTTGACCGAAGTGCAATTCAAGCTGAGAGTCGCGGGAGCTAAGGAGGAGGTAACCGTTTCGGGTGCTCCGCCAACTGTTGATACGAACCAACCGCGGTTTCTTCGTGGATTGAGACACGGGCAATTGACGACCTGCCGCTTGACGGGCGCCGCTTTACTGACTTAGCCCTGATGACGCCGGGCGTCACACAAGATCCGCGCGGCATGACCTCGGGATCGAACGGTGACCTGGCGTTTGGCGGAATTCGCGGCTTTCAGACGAGTTATCTGGTGGATGGCGCCGACAATAACAATGCATTCTTCGCGGAGGCTCGGGGCCGTTATCGCGCGCCCTACCAGTTCTCTAATGAAGTGGTGCAGGAGTTCCGGGTTTCTTCAAACACCTATGGTGCGGAGCTGGGGCGCTCCGGAGGAGCCGTGGTGAACGTGGTCACGAAATCGGGATCCAACCAACTGCACGGCAGCGATTTCTATTTCCTTCGCGACAGCGGTTTTGGTGCGACTCACCCTTACCTTGATTTCAAGCCGCATGATCAGCAGCAGCAGTTTGGATTTACTCTGGGCGGACCGATTCAGCGAAATCGCACGTTCTTTTTCTGGGGATTTGATCAGCACATTTTTCACGTGCCCATCGTGGTGCGATTTCTGGACGGCAGCTCGCAAGTGACCCCTCAACCGGGACAAGGACCTTTCACTCCCGGTGATTACGAACCCAGTGATATGGCGCTGGTCTTCGCTACGGCAAATCAACTTGACAACCTTGCCGGTTCATATCCGGCACGCATGCTGGGAAACGCGGGGTTCGTCAAACTCGATGTCGCACTTACCCCGCACGAGGCGCTTTCTGCGCGGGTGAACACCTCCCGCTATTGGGGGCAGAATAACGTCTTTCTGGATCCGGCAAGCCCGTTAACCACATTCGCCACCAGCGACAACGGGCAGGAGCAGGTCGCAACCGAAAGCGCGTCGCTCGCGTTGACCGGTGCGCTTTCCTGGCGGTTGATCAGCCATGTGCGGACGCAGTTCTCACGCGATCTGCAGCAATCGTTCAGCAACAGCAACGAACCGCTCACCCGCATCAGCGATGTGATCGACGGCCTGGGGCGTTCCTCGATTTTGCCGCGCGAAACCCGCGAGCATCGGCTTCACATCACTGAAACCATAAGCCTGGAGGACCGGCGAAATTCCTGGAAATTCGGCGGCGATGCACTGCTTACCTGGATCTACGACTTCTTTCCGTCGGAATTTGGCGGGGAGTATATTTTTGATCCCATCAAGGTAAACCCATTCACCTTCGAACCGATGGAAGCTGGTTTGGAGCTGACCCCGCTGCGGGCCTATGCGCATGAAGTTCCGAAGTATTACATACAAAATTTCGGAACTGCTGTCTCGCACCCCGACACCAACGAATATGCCGGATTCCTGCAGGACTCGATTCGCGTCACCAGCCATCTGGTGCTAAGCCTTGGCGCACGCTACGATTTGCAGACTTTTACCCGCAAAGGGTTGGTGAGCAATCCGCTTTGGCCGGATTCGGGCAAGGTTCCGTACGAACCGTACAATTTTGCCCCGCGTTTAGGTTTGGCGTATTCCATCGGCAACGCGAAACCGCTTGTTGTACGGGCCGGCTATGGCTGGTTCTACACGCGCATTCCGCAGATTTACACGTCTACGATTGCAACCGATAACGGCATCTCGTCGCAGAATCTATTTCTCGATAATTCTGATTACTATGATCACCAGGTATTTCCACAATATCCGGGTCCAGCAGTGGACTGTCCCGCAACGTCCAGTTCATGCACGCTGCCCGCAAGCCTCGCGCAATTCGCGCAGGCCGGTATTTCTTTCTTCTCGTCGAACTTCAAAACTCCAAAGGTCGAGCAGGCCAGCCTGAGCGTGGAGAAGGAAGTGACAAAACGAGTGGTTGTGGGCACGTCCTACATTTACGTGCATGGAGTAGACCTGATTCGCGCACGCGATGTAAATCTCCCCCCGCCAGTGAATGTGCAGTATCCGGTGTATGACAGCGCGGGAGTGAACTTCCTCGGAACGTACTATGACGTGCAATCCTTCTCCACATGGCAGATGATTCCATCGTTCACCTGCCCGTGGCCGCCATGCATCAATCCGCTGGCGCGGCCGATTCCGCAACTGGGCGCGATCGATGTTTTTGAGAGTGCCGCCTCGAGCGTCTATAACGGGGGAACATTATCTATCCGCCGTCAGATGACCAACGGAGTTTATTTCCGGCTCGCGTATACATATGCTCACGCGATCGACGACGGGCAGGATGCATTGGTGGCCGGGCGTCCCGCGCTTGTGCAAAATTCGTATGCTCCTGGTGCGGAGCGGGGAAACAGCGTGACCGACCAGCGTCACAGGCTGGTGTTTTCCTGGATTGCTGAGCCGAGACCGTTCCATCGCCAGCACGAGTTGCGAAGCAAAATCTTCGATGATTGGAAATTAGCGGGAGTCTACACCTACGGCAGCGGACGACCAGTGAACGTCATGGTCTCCGGCGATCCCAACCAGGATGGTAACGACATGAATGACCGGTTGCCGGGAGTGGGCCGGGATTCATTCCTTGGGCCTGACTACGCATCCATGGATTTGCGGCTCAGCCGCAGATTCTACGTTCATGATCGGCTGAAACTGGATTTAATCGGGGAATCGTTCAATTTGTTCAACCGGGACAATGGACTGGTGCAGATTACGGAGGATGGATTAGAAAGCAACACCGCGTATTTCATTAAAATGAGCGAGCAACTTGGAATTGGAATCAACTATTATCCGGGTCATTATCAGTTGCCTTCAAATCCGTTGAAGATCACGAATTCTTATCCGCCACGGCAGTTGCAGTCGGCGTTCAGGGCAAGTTTCTAGGACTTTCATTCGTAGCGCAGCGCTACCATCGGATCCACACGCATCGCCCAGCGTGCGGGTATGAAGCAGGCGAACAATGCTACCGCACAGAGCAGCACCGCCACGCTCAAGAACGTTAACGCATCGGTACTGGTTACACCGAGGAGCAAACTCTTCAGAAAGCGTGTCAAAACGAACGCCAGCGCCAGTCCCAGACCGAGGCCGATGAGCATCAATGTTACTCCGTGGCCGAGCACCAAACGCAGAACGTCTTGCTTGGTGGCGCCGAGCGTCACACGGATGCCGATTTCATGGGTGCGCTGCCGCGTAGTGTAGGAGGTGACGCCGTAAATTCCAATTGCCGCCAAAACCAGGGCAAGCAGTCCGAATGCACCCACGAAGGTGCCGGCCACGCGCTGGCCGAAGCTCGAAAACTGGGTGCGCAGTTCAAGCGTGGTCACATCCCACAGCACCACGTTGGCATTCAGCTCATGTACCGTGTTTTCGACAGTCTTGGCGAAAGCCAAAGGATCTCCGGCCACGCGGGCAGTAATGATCACGCCGGGACGATAAACTTGATATAACGGCAAATACAGAAACGGCGTCGGTTTTTCATTCAGGCCGGTCACCTTCGTGTCACGAGCCACCCCGACTACCGTGAACCATTCGTGGGTGATGTCCGACTTGAGCTTCTTACCTAAAGCTTCCTGATTGGGCCAGAAGTGATTGACAAATGCTTCGCTCACGATCACTACGCGTTGCGAACTCTTGTTGTCCTGCAAAGTGAAGTCACGTCCCTTCACCATCGGAATCTGCATGGTTTGCAAGAAATTCGGCGTGACCACAGCCAGCTGCGTCTCCATTGACTCATTAGGCGGCGAAATGTAGCCTTCGGGCTTGACGCTGGTCGAGCCACCACCAAATCCGAGGGGCACTCGGTCAGACAACGCCACCGATTGAACTCCCGGCAGTGCTTCGAGCTTGCTCACGAGTTGGCGATCAAATTCCGCTCCGCTCACGTCGGAATAGCCTGCGGTAAAGAGATCGTAGGAGGCCATCAGAACATTGTGGGGATTAAATCCCGGGTACATCTGCTGGGCGCTCCTGAAACTACGAATGAACAGTCCCGCGCAGATGAGCAGAAGCAGGGACAATGAAATTTGCGCTACCACCAGGCTATTCGCGAGACGCGCCTTCCTGAAGCCGCCCGCGACGCTACCTGCGTCCTCTTTCAATACCGCCGCCGGCGCTGTACCCGAAGCCCGCAAGGCAGGCAAAATGCCGAAGATTACGCCGGTGAGTATTGAAATTACCAGCGTTGCAACAAGAACTGTGCGATCTGCCTCGATGGTGAGTGCGAGTGGGAGATCCTCGCCCACAGGCAGGAATTTCATGAGTGTTCCCTGCGTCCACAAGGTGATCAGCAGAGCAACTGTGCCCCCCGCCAGAGCCAGCACCAGGCTTTCTGCCAGCAGTTGCCGGACCAGCCGCCATCGATTTGCACCTAGCGATATGCGGATGGCGATTTCACGCCGTCGTCCCACCGCCCGTACCAGCATGAGATTCGCCACATTCGCGCAGGCCAGCAGCAGCACCAAGCCAGCGATGACCATCAGCATCGGCAGAAGGGTCGCAAGGAAATAGTTCAAGCCATATGGGTTACGCCACAGGGGATATACGGTTACGGTATCGTGGCCTTTGTGCTCCTCCGGATAATTCTTCACCTCCGACCTCAAACGCAGCGTCATTTCCTCCTGCGCCTGCTGCAGCGTGACCCCGGGCTTCAATCGTCCAAAGGCAAGTAACCAGAAGTAGTGATGGTCATGAAGCAAGTCGCCCAGCGGGTTCACTTGCGTTTCCATCATGATGGGAACCCAAATGTCGGTTCGCAGTCCCGTCTGGCTGCCTTGAAACACAGCCGGCGTGACACCCACAATAGTGTATGGATGTTGGTTGATCTCGACGGTTTGGCCCACAATGTTAGGATTTGCACCGAAATGGGTTTGCCAGAAACGGTAACTGATCACGGCCACCGGCGCGCCGCCGGGCTTCTCATCCTCTACGGGTAGAAAGCCACGCCCTAGTACCGGCTGCACACCAAGTACATCAAAATAATTGGCCGACGCGACCATTCCCCACACACGTTCCGGCTTATTTTTGCCGGTCAGGCTGATCTGGGCGAAGGTGCAAACGGCGAGGCCAGAAAAGCTGCGCTGTCCATCGCGCATGGCTTCGATGTCAGGATATGTAAACGCGAAGGGATTCTCTCCGGGCTTACTCAGCGAGAGAGCCATGACTTCGTTGGGTTTGGTAAGGCCGGGAACAGGATTCAGCAAGGTTGAATTGATCCAACTGAAAATCGTGGTATTGGCTCCGATTCCCAAAGCCAGGGTGAGGATTGCGAGCAGCGCAAACCCCGGCGCCTTCGCGATCACGCGCAGGCTGTACCGTATGTCTTGCCAGAACGAGGTCATGCACGCCTCCGAATACACAGACAGTTAAGCATGTCTGCGCCCATCCTTCGGGGCATGGTAAGTCAAGGGTTATACGCCATTTACCGATACTGCCCCGGCTTCGATTTGGGACGCTTACCGTGCGATTGTGGGACGTGCAATGGCGAAAACGAACGATTCTGCGCTTGACTTGTTCGATAAACCTTTGCAATAACTATTCAGTCCCAACCGGGAGCAGTTTGGGGGTGTGCTTCATTGGCGGAAGTCAGGTTGCAAGAGGGCGAGTCCCTCGAAAACGCCTTGCGCCGTTTTAAGCGCAAGGTGCAACAGGAAGATATCATTAAGGAGGTCAAACGACACTCCTTCTATTTGAAACCCGGCGAGAAGAAGCGTGTCAAGGAAGCGCTGGCACGCAAACGTAGCCGGAAGAAAGCTCGTAAAGAACAAGAGTAGTCAGAAGGCCGCTGTTGGTAATGCGGCCTCTTTCCTTTTTTCGCTGCTTTGTTGGGGGAGTTGCCGGTTCGTCTTTGGCAACTGCACGGCGAATGAGTTGTAAGCCATGCCATTCTGCGTGGCCGGGCCGAATCCAGGGGCTGTTCCGAAGTTTCAACGAGGGGATGATGGAAGGACTGCGCATTTTTGCGCGCGGTGTTGGGTGCGCCGCCGAGCGTAAGTGTGCAGTTTGGCGAAGGGAGAGCATCCTCAATGGAATTCCAGGACAAAGTTTTGAAATGCATCGACTGTGGCACGGAGTTTCTGTTCACAGCCGGAGAACAGCTGTTTTTTCACGATAAGCAGTTCAAGAATGAGCCTAAGCGTTGCAGGGCTTGTAAAGCCAAGCGGGTTTCCGTGCTGGGCGCGACTCCGGAACGCCCCCGATACCGGAGAGTAGAGACCCGTGCAACGTGCTCGCAATGTGGTAAGGACACCACCGTGCCGTTTAAGCCTACACAGGGCCGTCCAGTGTTGTGCCGGGAATGCTTCCAGGGAAAGCGTACGGCCGCTTCGGCGTAAGAGACGGGCTGGGCAGGAAATCAGTTGGCGTCGCCTGATTAACTGGCGATTTTCCCCCGTTCCCTATTCCGTGCGCCTGCAGCTTGGTAGGTTGCAGGCGGCAGATGCTTTTCATCCTCATGCCGGACCAGCAAGGCTTCAATCTGCCTTAGCAGATCGGCCATTCCGATCGGCTTTACCAAAACAGATTGAGCTTCATGCCAATCGTCATCAGTCTGGGAATAGGCCGTGAGCAAAGCTGTGGCCGGATTGTACGGCTGACTGCGAGCGGCACGGATCACCTCGATCCCGGCGGTCTCGTTTTCCATGCGAGCGTCCGTAATCACCATGTGATATACGTTTGCTCCCATCTTTTTTATCGCCTCCGCAGCCGAAGCAGCAGTATCAACCTCGAACTGGTTCAGTTCCAGCACGGCTTTCAGCGTCAGCAGCACGGCGGTGTCATCATCGACTAACAGAATGCGGCGTTTGGTAGAAGATATTTTGGGAGTCAGTGCCGGCAGGTCGGATTTGCCTTGGTTCGCTCTCATACCCGGGATTGAGTATAAATCGGAATTGTGAACGGGTATTGAAGAGTCTGTAAATTTGTCTTACTTGGGATAAGTCTGGGGCAAAATCCGCCGGCCTTTATGCGAGACCCCCCGAGTTACCCGATTCAGGTTAGGATAGAAGCGTGGGAAGTTTCTATGTAGAGAACTTTGGTTGCCGCGCCACCCAAGCAGATGGCGCCGCTATCGAGCAGCAATTTCTCGAGCGCGGACTGGAGCGCGCAGGTGCATCTTCTCAAGCGGAGATCGTTGTTCTGAACACGTGCACTGTCACCGCATCCGCCGATCAGGACGCCCGCGCTGCGATCCGACGCATTCATCGTGAAAACCCCAATTGTCGGATTGTCGTGACCGGCTGCTATGCGCAGCGCGCGCCGGATGAATTGGCTGCGCTCCCGGGCGTGGCCCAGGTAATCGGCAATTCCCACAAGCATCGACTGGCGGAAATCGCACGCAACGGATTCGTGCGGCTCGAAACATTGGCGACCGATGATCCGGAACGTGGGAATGACGATGCGATCTTCGTCTCCGATATTTTCGCGCACACCGAATTGCTTGCGGCTCCGGTGTTCGATGCTGCCAATGAGCGCACGCGCCCCAATCTTAAAGTGCAGGACGGATGCGACAATCGTTGTTCGTTTTGTGTGATTCCGTATGTCCGCGGGAATAGCCGGTCGTTGCCGTTGCCACGGATTCTTCAGGAGGTAAACGCACTCGTTGACGCTGGCTATCGTGAGGTCGTCATTTCCGGCATTAATCTTGGTCGGTGGGGCAGAGATCTTGGCCCTGAAGGCGAGAACTTTCCAGGTCTCATTCGCTCCATTCTGGCTGAAAGTTCGCTCGAGAAGCTGCGCATCAGCTCGGTCGAGCCCATGGATTGGAGCGCGGAACTTATTGGGCTAGTTGCGGAGTCACCGCGTATCGCAAAACACGCGCACGTGCCCATGCAATCTGCCAGTGATCAAGTTCTGCGCAGGATGCACCGGAAGTATCGCCCCTGGCACTATCGTGACAAGATTCAAAAGATCCGGGCAGCGATGCCGGAAGCCGCTATCGGAGCGGATGTGATGGTGGGTTTCCCGGGAGAATCGGATACTGATTTCGAGGAGACGCGCCGCATGATCGAGGAGCTACCCTTTACTTATCTGCATGTTTTTACCTACTCGCCCCGTCCGGGCACGCCGGCCGCGTCGATGTCCGGCCAAGTCCCTGTGCGGGTAGCGCGGGAGCGCAACCGCATTCTCCGCGAGCTCGGGGCGAGGAAGAAACTGGCGTTCATGCGGTCATTCATCGGAAAGCCGCTAGAGGCCATCACACTGAACTCTTCCCGATTTGTCATCCCGAGCGGAGCCGAGGGATCTGCAGTTCCGGCAAATAGTGGATTTACAGAAGCTTTGACCGACAACTACTTGAAGTTACGCCTCAAGGGGAACCACGAACCGAATCACTGGTTTGTCGCAGATATAGAAGACGTGCGTGATGGCATGTTGATTGGCCGTCGTGATTAGGCTGCTAGGGAGCAAGACCTGGATCTAAGGAGCGGTGATCGTGAGGGTTAGCAATCCTCGCTTCCGTAAGCCGAAGCATCTTGCAGTGTTTCAGGTTACTTTGCCACGATCTCATTGAGCGTGATGAGCAGCCGCTCGATCTCTTCTGCCATGTTGTAATGCGCAATCCCAATCCGCAGAAAACCGCCGTCTTTCTCCACATCCAGCCGTTCGGTGAGATTCAAGGCGTAGTAATTTCCATCCCAAGTAAAAATCCCGCGCTCGCCCAGGCGCGTGGCAAGCTGAAGAGGTGTGTATCCCTTGATTCGTAGCGCAATCGTCGGGCAGCGCTGATCGAAGCGCTCGGGATCCTGAATTCCGTAGAGCTTGAGGCCGGGAATTCTCTGCAGGCCATGGATCAAGTTGTCCATCAGGTCGTGCTCATGTCTGCGGATGGCTTCATAAGCTGCCAGAATCGCGTTTCGCCTGGAGATTGCTGAGGGAGCGGCGCGTCGTCCAAGATCGGCCAGGTAATCAACGCACGCAGCAATGCCTGTTATGCACTCGTGATTTAACGTGCCCCACTCCCACCGATTGGGAACGGCGTTGGTGTTGGCCCGAACTTTGTATGGTTCCAGGCGTTGCAGATGCGCTCGTTTGCCATACAGCACGCCCATGTGGGGTCCGAAAAACTTGTATGTCGAACAGACCAGGAAGTCGCAATCGAGAGCGAGTACGTCAATCGGTCCGTGAGGCGCATAATGCACCGCATCGACATAAGCCAGGGCGCCACGCTCATGAGCGAGTCGCACGATTTCCTCTACATCGTTGATTGTGCCGACTGCGTTGGATGCATAACCGACCGCAACCAACTTTGTTTTGCTCGTTAAGTTGCGGGCCAGATCATCCATGTCGAGCGTGCAGTCTTCCTCATGGATGTCAACCATTCGAATAATCGCACCGCTGTCCTCCAGAGCGCGCCAAGGCGAGATGTTGGCATCATGATCGAGATGCGTGAGCACGATCTCGTCGCCGGGCCTCAGTTCTCTTCCGATGGATCGGCTCATGGCGTACGTGAGTGACGTCATATTGGGGCCGAAGACGATCTCATTCGAGGCACAGCCGAGGAAATCCGCCATCGCGGAGCGAGCAGAAGCAATCATGGCGTCGGTGTTACGGCTGGTGACGTAGGCGCCGCCGGTGTTGGCGTTATTGTGGCGCAAATAATCGGAAATCGCCTCGATCACACGCTGTGGAACCTGCGTACCACCTGGCCCGTCGAGAAAAACTGCGGGCTGCCCGTTCACGGTCTGCGAGAGAGACGGGAATTGAGACCGAACCCAGGCAAGGTCAAGCTCTGAAGCAGTTGCTGTCTGCGTTTGCGGCAATGATTTCCGATCCAATCGGGATTTGACGTTCGTTTATTCGAGAGCCTGGCACTCAGCCCATCATAGTTGTGTGCTCGGGCGTGATTTTGTACATTACACGAACTTCCCCGGGCTGCCGGTAGGGGTACTTGTCAACTCCCAAATACTTTTTGGCCATTTTGTCGATGTGGGCATCGGCGCCTTCTTCTGTAATTTCCCCGACGCGTCCGCGAATCTCGAGATAACGATAGGGATTTTCCGGATCAACAATGGCCATGGCCACGCGCGGATCGCGGCGGACGTTGCGGTCTTTCTGCCGCCCCTTGGCTGAGTTAAAAATGACGTGTTCGCCATCGAAATCGACCCACACCGGTGTCACCTGTGGGCGTCCGTCCGGCATTAATGTGCTCAAACTGGCAAACGCCCGCTTGCTGAACAGATCACGATATTTCTCCGGGATAGCTCCAGCCATTCCAACCTCCTTGCGGTTGTGTTTCTGAGACGGGTCGCGCTGTCGAAGGCGATCCGGCAACGATTATAGCTTTCCGCCCGATATGATGTTACAAGGGTAGGTTTGGTTTCCGCGTGTCGCAGCATTGCACTTCTCGTTTGCGAGGCTAGCGGTTACAATTTTCCGCTACCACAAATCAAAGCTGAACGGCGGCTCTGCATGCAGCAAGCCAGACGGCCGCCCGAATGCTAGAGGACGAACCACGAGGATGGTTGTAAGAACAAACCGATTCTGGCGATCAGTGCTGGTCATTGGATTGTTGGCCTCTACCACGCCGATCGCCAGAGCGGATATGGCCGTCAAGTCACGGCCCACGATCGTTTTCATGACCGATTTCGGTGTTCGCGACGACTCTGTTGCGATCTGCAAAGCTGTGATGTACTCGATCGTTCCCGAGCTGCGGATTGTAGACTTGACTCACCAGGTCACTCCCTTTTCGATTTCCGACGGGGCGCGATTTCTCTACGGCGCCACGCCCTACTTTCCAGCAGGCACGGTGTTTGTCGTAGTGATCGATCCCACCGTCGGCAGCACGCGCAAGGCAATCATAGTGAAGTCCAAACGCGGGCAGTATTTCGTTCTTCCCGACAATGGTCTGATGACGCTGGTTCAAGATCGCGACGGTTTGGAATCTGCGCACGAGATAACAAACCCTGCGTGGATGATCGGAAGCGCTTTGTCTTCGACCTTTCATGGACGCGACATTTTTTCTCCAGCCGGGGCGCACCTGGCGCACGGCGAAGATTGGACTCAGGTTGGACCAGAACTGGAGATTGCCAAGCTGGTGCGCCTGGACATCGCTCTGCCCAGGCTGGATGAGCATGGGCTGACCGGGCAAGTCATTGCCACCGACGGCCCCTTCGGCAATCTGGTGACCAATGTCAGCGCTAGCGATTTCTTGAAATTAGGCTACATCCGTGGGCAGACTGTTTCCATTACGATCGGCGACAAGAAGATGGAAATACCATTTGTCAGGACATTCAGCGATGTGCCACTGAAACAGCCACTTTTATACATCGACTCACGCGGACGGCTGGGAATCGCAATCAATCAGGGCAGCTTCGCGCAAACTTACGGCATTGAACCGCCGCAACCGATCTTTGTTGCACGCCAACAGCACTAGTTTTTGCGTGGCCTGAGCGCGACAATATCTACAGGCAAGAACCCAGGGGGAGTTCATGAACCGCAACCAATCTAGCTACTTCGACAGATTCTCTCGCTTGTTTATCTTTTTACTGGTGATCTCTTGCTTTGCTCAAGGTCAGAGCTATCGCGGCTCCATTCGCGGCCGGGTGGTTGATCCCGGCGGGAGTGTGATCGCGGGAGCGAAGATAAGCGCAAAGAACGATGCCACGGGTCAACTCAGAGAGACTGTGACTGGGCCCGACGGAGCGTACGTACTGGCTGAGCTGCCGGCTGGCGAATACACGGTCACGGCCGCGTCGACGGGACTCTCGCCGGTCGCCCAAAACGTCATGGTCTCGGTCGGGCTTGACACGACGGCTGATTTCGATCTCACCAAGCTGGAAAAACGCGCCGAGCAACTGACCGTGGCTGCCGAGGCTCCAGTAATCGATGAGAGTCGTGATGTGTTGGGGGAGGTGGTGGAAAGAAAGTTAGTCGCCGATCTGCCTCTTAACGGCCGCGATTTCGGGAAATTGGTCGCGCTGGTTCCCGGCGCTACGGTTGAGCCTTCCGGGGTGGCAGCGGTCCAGGATGGGTTTGGGCAATTCAGTATTAACGGAAGCCGGGATCGCTCGAACAACTATACCCTGGATGGTACGGACAATAACGATCCGTTCTTCAACAATTCGGCCATGAACCAAACCGGCATTGGAGGCGCTCCTGCGTCTTTGTTGCCCATCGATGCCATTCAGGAATTCAACCTGCAATCACAGTTTCCGGCGGAGTACGGTCGCAACAGCGGCTCGGTGATCAACATCATTACGAAATCCGGTACAAACCAATTCCACGGCAGTGTTTTTGAGTTTGTGCGTAATGATCTGTTCGACGCCCGCAATTATTTTAATCGCGTGGTGGATTTGTCCGGTGTTCCGCGACCAAAGACGGCGTTCCGCAATAACCAATTCGGCGCTTCCATTGGCGGCCCGATTATCAAGGACAAGACTTTTTTCTTCGGGGCTTATGAGGGACAACGTGAGCGGGTTGGCTCCGATTTCTCGCTTCTGGTGCCGACTCAGGCGCAAATTTCCGAAGCAGAGGCGATCATGACGGGAATGGGGACGCCCGCCAGCCCGGCGCTGACCGGCATCCTGACAAAATTTTTCCCGGTCAGCACGACTGGCCTTGCTCCCGGTGTTGTGCACGACACCAATGATGTTGATAGCCTGATCGCAAAAGTCGACCACCAGTTCAATGAGCGCGAGACGCTTTCTGCACGTTATGCGTATGCCAGCAGCCAACAAGTATTCCCGCTCGGTGGCCTGGGCGGATTCGGCAGCGGATCGCGTCTGGCTGAGTTTGCCCAGACATCTCCAACGCGGGTACAAGTATTTTCGGCCAGTTTTCTGTCCAGCGTCAGCGCGCACAAATTAAATGAGATTCGTTTCGGGTACAGCCGTTACACCACGTCGTTCAGTTCCCTAGACGCGAACTTCGATCCGTCGACCTTAGGCATCGACTTGGGGACGGGAAAGCTCGGTTTACCTGAAATTGATTTTAGCGGTACCTTCGATAACCTCGGCGCAACTGCGTATAGTATCCCGCGCGGTCGTACCAGCCAGAGTTTTCAAATTCTCGATAATTTCACATACGAAACCGGGCGGCATACGATCAAATTCGGCGGCGAATACCGCCGCGCCATTGTGAACAGCTTCAATGACAACCTGGAACGCGGGCTGTTTTCTTTCAGTGCGGCCGATCCTACAACGCTCGTCCCGTGCACGCTGCCAGTACCTCTAGCCGGTTGCGCCGACCCAGGTGTGCTGACTCTTATTAGTTATTACCAGGGAAACACCTTTCCGTCCATCGATGCGGGAAATACGCAGCGGACAACCTTTAACAACGGACTCTCGTTTTTTGGGCAGGACGATTTCCGCGTCACTTCACATCTGACGCTGAACCTGGGGCTCCGCTGGGAATATTTTGGGCCTGTCAGTGAGCAGAACAACATTCTTGCCAATCTCGGAACCGACGGAGTTCTTCACTTGGTCGGGACGGGCGGCGTGAACGGAGCCTACAACCGCGATCTGAATAACTTTGGACCACGCTTTGGATTTGCCTGGAATCCGATAAAGCGGACCATTGTTCGCGGCGGCTACGGCATTTATTACGACTACATCCCGCAGGACCTGCTGATTGCCAATTTCACGAACGACGCTGGGTTGGTCACCCCGCCGCTTGGTCCCAAGCCGGTTATCTCACTGGCCAATAATTACAATCAGAATGCTTTTGCCGATCCCGCTCCCGGCTTTCCGATCTTTACAGTTCCGCCCGGGCCGTATCCCATCGCTGGTTCCGACATCTTCTTTACTCCGCGGAACCTCCCGACTCCGTACAGTCAAAATTGGAATTTCAACGTGCAGGAGGAAATGGCAAAGAATGTGGCGTTCCAACTGGGATATGTGGGCAGCAAAGGGACCAAGCTGGACCGTTTGCGGGATGCGAACCAGCCCGATGTGAACGGAAATCGTCCGAATGCAAATTATGGATTCATGGACGAGTTTGCCGACATCAGTTCGTCAACTTACAACGCGCTGCAAGCCACCCTGAGGGTGCAGGGATCGCATGGTTTGTCCGGTTTTGCCGGCTACACTTTTTCCAAGTCGCTCGATGACGCGTCGGATGGGATCGATTACAACTTTTCCACGGTGGCCTTGCCCCAGAATTCCAATGATTTGAAGGCGGAACACGGACCCTCCAATTTCGATAACCGCCATCGCTTCACGGCGGCATTCACCTACCAGATTCCGAGATTGCCTGGTCCGCAAAGGCTGGGCAACGGCTGGCAGTTCAACACGATCTTTACGGCACTGAGCGGCCGGCCGGCGCCGATTGTCAATTCCAATGACACCAGCGGGGCGAATGCCAACGTCTTTCCCACCCCGTCCAACTTCCATCAACGTCCCAACATTGTTCCGGGAGTAAACCCGATCAATCCCAATTGGGAATCGTCGCCGGATACGATCGGGTACTTGAATAGCGCGGCCTTTGCGAATCCGCCGTATGGAACGTTCGGCGATCTGGGACGCAATTCGATCTACGGCCCGCACTTTTGGGATCTCGATTTTGCGGTGAACAAGAACACGCCAATTACTGAGCGAGTGAGTCTGCAATTGCGGGCGGAGTTTTTCAATATTCTGAACCATCCCAACTTCGCTCTGCCGAACTGGTTTGTTGTTCCCGGCTCGACCGGGCAAGGACTGATCACGCAGACTCCTGATCAAGCTCAAACGAATCCCGGGTTGGGCGGCGGCGGGCCGAGAGTGATTCAGTTGGCCGCGAAGATGATTTTCTAATTATGGCAACTGGCGGCGCCGGCGAACGGTGGAGTGCCTGAGTTAATTCTCCCCAATGTCGCCGGCGATTCCCGGCAAGACGGCTCTCAAGAGTGCCACAAAATCTCCCTGCACGCGCCTGCCGGTTTCGAGGACTTCCTCATGATCGAGAGGCTTGTCGAGAATACCGGCAGCCATATTGGTCACACAGGAGATTGCAAGAATTTTGATTCCCATGTGGCGCGCGGCAATAACTTCCGGGACGGTCGACATCCCAACGAGATCAGCGCCGATCGCACGCAGATAACGGATTTCCGCCGGGGTCTCGTAGCTCGGCCCGGCTAAGCCGGCATACACACCTTCATAGATCGTTTTGCCCAGTTTGCGCGCAGCCTCGAGGGCAAGTGCGCGATAAGGCTTGTAATATGCCTGGGTCATATCTGGGAAGCGGGGGCCCAAGCGCTCGTCGTTCGGACCGATCAAAGGATTTTGTCCCTGCAAATTAATGTGATCGGAAAGAACTACGAGGGCGCCCTGCTTGTATTCCAGATTGATGCCACCCGCGGCATTGGTGAGGATGAGCGCGCGAATTCCCATGCGGCCCAAAACGCGCGTGGGAAAAGCGACTTCGCTTGCCGAATAGCCCTCGTAAAGGTGGACGCGTCCTTGCATCACGGCGACGGGGATGCCCGTCGCTTTACCGATCACCATCTGCCCTGCATGTCCCACGGCGGTTGAGCGGGGGAACGCGGGAATTTGCGAGTAGGGAATGCGCGTTGCTTCGTCGAGTTGGTCGGCGAAAGCCCCCAGCCCCGAGCCGAGTACCAGACCGGTCTTCGGGCGCAAGGAGGTTTGTGACAGTAAGAATGCCGCTGCGGACTCGGCGAGGCTGAAACTATCAGTCATCAACAGTTAGCAGCTGGCACTTAGCGCTCAGTCATCCCGCACTCGGATGCGCCTAGCGCGCACGTTGCAACCAAATGCCAAGTGCTAACTGCTAATTGCTGGTATCAATATGTTCTCTCAAATTGCCCAAAGTCGTCCTCCAGCTTCCACTGGAGCTTTGCGCGTTCGCTGCTGTCCAGAAATTTTCGGCACGCAGTGCTATCCTCCCGGCCAACCGAACAAGAACTCGCCATGCGCGACAATTTCCCATCCACCCACAAACTCGCGCCGGGCAGGAAGCTG
>Ga0187784_10001168_pt1 | contig 20619 bp, 19 predicted proteins | sample 1015_SJ02_MP15_2_FD_132964 | JGI IMG/M metagenome (GOLD analysis project Ga0187784, IMG submission 132964) | Tropical peat soil microbial communities from peatlands in Department of Meta, Colombia - 1015_SJ02_MP15_20_MG | ecosystem: Environmental > Terrestrial > Soil > Wetlands > Peat | place...
AAGCCCGCGTTGGCCGTGCACCAGAACATTGCGAGCTATGCCGTGGATCTCGTGACGGCACTCGGTTGCGATACCGTTTTTTCCCTTACCGGCGGTATGGCGATGTACCTGAACCGCGCAGTGGCCTTTCATCCAACGCTCAAGCCGGTTTTCTGCCAACATGAACAAGCATGTGTGGCGGCGGCGGAGGGTTATGCGAAGGCTTCCGATTTCCGAAAGCCAGGCTTTGCGGTTGTTACGGCTGGTCCTGGTGTCTCGAACTCCTTAACCTCGCTCTTGTCAGCGTATGGCGATTCAACGCCGCTGATCGTTCTGGCAGGGCAGATCAAGACGGAAGATATCGATCCGTATGGAACGCGCGCGAACGGACCTCAGGAGATCCCCTCGCGGGAAATTGTGACGCCGTGCGTGAAGCGCTTTGTGAGACTTTCTCCCGCAGACTTTCGAGAAACGTTGGCGGAGACAATCGCGGAGGCGATCAGGGGCCGACCGGGACCGGTTTTCATTGAGATCCCACTTGACGTCCAGGGTAAGGGGTTCGGCTATACAGAAGCGGATATTGCTGAACAAGTGGAAAAGATTCGAAGACTTGCTCGAACGGCGAATCAGATTGGACAAGAAAAGCTGGAGGAAGCGCTAGCAGTATTGCTCACTGCGAAGCGGCCCGTGCTCTACGTCGGAAATGGATGCCGGATCGCCGGTGTGGAAGACACGGTCGTTGCATTTCTGCGCGAGCACAGTATTCCGTCGGTTTTCTCGTGGCTTTCGTTCGATATTCTTCCGGCCGACGATCCTCTCTATTTCGGCTGTCCAGGGGGTCTGGCCCCAATCTCGGCTAACGAAGTGATAAGCCATGCCGACGTGATCGTATTTCTAGGCGCACGGCTGGATCTGGGAACAACAGCCTTTCAAAGGGCAGACTTCGGGGCGCAAGCGACCCGTTACTTTGTTGACATCGACACGCATGAGCTGGCGAAGTTTGACGGCTATCGATCGACTGTTCAGGTGCACGCGGATCTTCGAGGGCTTCCACCGGTTGTGTCCAACTTGAAACTTCGCAACGGAGCGGCTAGTGAGGACTGGGTGCCGTGGTGCGTAAGTCGTCGCGGGGCGTACCTTGCAGAGGAGCGCGCGCGACTGGGAACCGGCGTAATGAATGTGTATAACCTGACGCAGCGTATCTCGAAGTGGTCAGGCGGGAAGGTGATTGTTCCTGCTAGTTCGGGATACGCGGAAGAGACGTTCAGCCGATTTTTCGAGCCGCAAGCGGGAACCCGCTTTTTTAATGGCGCTTCACTTGGGGCTATGGGTCTTGGCCTGCCGCATGCGATTGGCGCGGCATTTGGGTCGAGGCGAAGTGTAGTGTGTCTAGAGGCCGACGGCGGCATCATGCTGAACCTTCAGGAACTCGCAACGCTGAGACACTACGCTCCCCCGGGCTTCGTTATTCTGTTGCTGAATAACGGAGGGTACGAGTCGATTCGGGCGTCGCAGACGCGGCACTTCGGCATTGTGTCAGGGGTCGATGCGGACTCGGGGGTGTACATCCCTGATTTCGGCAAGATCTGCCACGCCTTTGGCCTCTCCTACCAAGAGGCGAGTTCGCTTGATGACGTCGAGCGGATTCTTCCGACGCTCGATGAGCGAAAAACTCCAATACTGGTGAACTTGCATATCCCGAATTTTGAGCACCGAGGCCCCGGCGTAAAGACCACAATGGGACCCGACGGCAAGCCGTCGACGACACCGCTTTCGGAGATTTCCTGGTGACAGCGTTGAATCCAGTTATCGACACGATGAAGAGATCAACTCCATATATCGCCGTGATGCAGGGCCGGCTTTCTCCGCCTGAGAATGGCCTTCATCAATCATTTCCGCAGGGGAACTGGCGTAACGAATTTGCGCTTGCCGCTCAAGCCGGCCTGAGCGGCATTGAATGGCTCTTTGACGTTTATGTTGATGAGGCAAATCCGATTGCCAGTGCGCACGGAGTTGACGAGATCAGGGAGCTTTCTGAACGGGCAGGAGTTTCCGTACACTCGCTTTGCGCGGATTACTTCAAGGATCGACCCTTTCTGCGCACAACCAACGCCGATAAAGCGGAAAAGACACAGAAACTGAATTGGTTGCTCTCGCGTTGTAATGCTGCGGGAATCCGGCGGATCGTTCTTCCTTTTCTGGACCAGTCACGTATTGAGAGCGAAGACGATTTTATAGAGGCGGTTTCAGTGTTGCGAACAGTATTGCCAGCTGCCGAAGAGCACAATGTCGAAATTCATCTGGAGACGTCGCTTGCGCCGCAGCGGCTCAAGTTGTTGCTTGAGGAATGTTCACATCAATTTCTGCGAGTCACCTATGACTCAGGAAATAGCTGCTCTCTAGGCTATTTGATCCATGAGGAATTTGCCGCCTACGGGGATCGCGTTGGTAGCGTACATGTGAAAGACCGCAAGCGTGGGGCTGGGACCGTCCCGCTGGGCACGGGGGATACGGACCTACCCGCGTTTTTCAGGACGCTTGCCGCGAGGTGCTATGGCGGGGAGTACGTCATGGAAATTGCCCGTTCAGAACCCGGACAAGAGCTTAGATGGATCACAAAGCACCGTGCATGGGTGCAGCGGCAGATCGAAGTTGCGTCGGAGAGGGCAGGAGCAGAATGAAGGCTCTCATTGCAGGCCTTGGCAGCATTGGCCAGCGCCACTTACGCAATCTGCGTGCCCTGCTTGGCAATCGGGTCGAAATCCTTGCGTATCGCGTTCGGCGGCAAACGCATGTGCTGTCACCGTCGATGAATTCCGATGCGAGCCGAAACGTCGAGAAGGAGTACTCGATTTCTGTGTTCGACAACCTGGATAGCGCCTTGGCGGAAAGGCCGAATGTTGTGTTTGTATGCAATCCAACCAGCTTGCATTTGCAAGTGGCTTTGGCTAGTGTCCGGGCAGGGTGCGACGTCTTTATTGAAAAGCCGGTGAGTAACTCGCTTGACGGCACATGCGAGCTTGTCCGTGCAGCCGCCGATCTCAATCAGATTGTCATGATCGGCTATCAATGGCGCTTCCATCCCTGCCTCCGCAAATTTGCAGACACATTGGGAAGCGGAATCCTCGGTAAGCTGCTCGCTGTCCGCGCGACAATCGGTGAATATCTGCCGAATTGGCACCCTTATGAGGACTATCGGCAAATGTATGCATCCCGCTCGGATCAGGGTGGCGGAGTCGTGCTTTCGCAGATTCACGAATGCGACTATCTCTACTCGCTGTTCGGACTACCAAAGCAGATTTACGCAATCGGCGGACATTGGAGCGAATTGGAAATTGACGTGGAGGATACAGCCAGTGTCCTGATGGAATGCCGAGTTGACCATCGGCCACTGCCAATTCATCTGCAGCAAGACTACCTGCAGGCGCCGCCAACCCGCAATTGCGAAGTGGTTGGCGACCGCGGCAGAGCATTAATGGACCTGATGGCGATGAAAGTCGTGGTGATTCCACGTGACAATCCGATCCCCGAGGAGGTTACCTTTCCTGGGTTTGAGCGAAATCAGCTTTTTATCGATCAGCTTTGTCATTTTCTGGATTGTGTGAAGACGAGAAAGAAGCCAGTCGTGGATTTGACGGACGGATTGCAGAGTCTTCGCATGGCGCTTGCAATCAAGAAGTCGATGGAAACGCACGCGCCGGTGGATCCCGCATCGCTTCAATAGCTGTGCGTGGACAAAACAGAGGACAAAATGACGGATGCAACAAAGAGCCGTTTGCAGGAACTATTCGATCTTTACGGCAGGGTAGCTGTTGTCACTGGCGGCGCGGGTTTGTTGGGCTATTACCATGCGGATGTTCTTGCGTCGGCAGGTGCTCATGTTGTACTGCTCGACTTGGCCTGCGCAAAACCGTGGGAGCGGGCTGTCCAGCTAAAAGAGGCTCATGGCGTGGAATGCCTGGGGTTGGGAGCTGACATTACAATTGAAGTCTCTGTAAAAGAGGCGTGCAAAGAGGTCATGGGGAAGTTCGGCCGAATCGACATCCTCATCAATAACGCTGCCAACAATCCGAAGGTAGAGGGCAGTGGGAGCCAGAACTGGTCTCGCCTGGAGAATTTCCCGCTTCAGGCCTGGGATGATGATATCCGGGTCGGGCTCACCGGAGCTTTCCTTTGCAGCCGGGTCTTCGGAACAGAAATGGTGAAGCGCGGGTCAGGGGTTATTCTGAACATTGCTTCCGATCTAGCCCTTATCGCGCCAGACCAGCGGATTTATCGTGTCGATGGGCTACCGGAAGAAAGTCAGCCCGTTAAACCAGTGACATACTCGGTGATCAAGACGGCCCTGTTGGGATTAACACGTTACCTCGCCACGTATTGGAGCAGAGCGAATATTCGGGTGAATTCGATCTCACCTGGCGGGGTCTTCAACGGGCAACCCGAAGTATTTCTGAACAAGCTAGAGGGGCTGATCCCAATGGGTCGCATGGCCAAACAGAACGAGTATCAGGGGGCGATTCTCTTTCTCTGTTCGGATGCGTCATCATATATGACGGGTGCAAACCTGGTTATCGACGGCGGACGCACATGCTGGTGAGATTTGGATGATTCCAAGTTGGAGGATTCGATTGACTAATCTGGGCCTAGATTGCGCCGAGCAACTTGAACAACTGATGGCTGAAGGTTGTGAAGGAGCGCTGAAACGGGAGGCGAGGGCATTCGAGGATCTGGCTGCCTTTCCTAACGAACTTGTGCTCTTTGGCGCCGGTAATCTTGGGCGCCGCACGCTCGCCGGCTTGCGCGGCTTGGGAATTGTGCCACGCGGTTTTGTGGACAGCAACAAAGCCAGATGGGGGCAGAAATTGGACGGAGTCCCGATCTTTTCTCCTGAGCAAGCAGCGAAGCTCTTTGGCGAGCGGGCAACTTTCGTTGTAACGATTTGGGGCGCCCTCGGAACCGATCGGATGGAGGCGCGCATAGCAGGATTACGTCAGATGGGCTGTAAGAGTGTTGTGAGCGTTGTGCCGCTGTACTGGAAGTACCCCGAAGTGTTTCTCCCGCATTACACCGTTGATCTCCCGCACCATGCCCATGCGCAGAAATCTCGCATCCGTGAGGCGCTTGGCTTGTTTGTCGAGGACAGATCCCGTCATGAGTTTCTTGCGCAACTGCGCTTTCGCTTATTCGGAGACTTCGGTTGTCTCCCTGGTCCCGTACCAGGAGCCATTTATTTCCAGGACGATCTCTTCAAACTGGGGAAGAACGAAGTGTTGGTTGACTGCGGTGCATTCGACGGAGATTCGCTGGACCTCTTCCTTGATACTGTTCAACGTACATTTGCGGGCGTCAATGCTTTTGAGCCCGATCCCGTGAATTACGCGAAGTTGCAAGCAAAAGTGGACTCGCTGCCAACCGGAGTTCGTGAGCGGATTGCCTTGCATCAAAAGGCCACCGGCGAAGCGCATTCGCTAGTTGTGATCGATGCAGGATCAGGGCCGTCATCGCAGGTCGGCAAGGGCCAATATGAAGTCGAATGCGTAACTTTGGATTCCGTGCTGCGCGGTGTCCTGGTGAGTATGATCAAAATGGATATTGAGGGATCAGAGCTCCCAACGCTGGCTGGTGCGAAGCAGCTAATACAAGAAAGATCGCCAATCTTAGCAATCTCGGCCTACCACCGACAGGACGACCTCTGGAATATTCCTCTTTTCGTAAGTCACTTGAACGAGTCTTATTCTTTCTATCTTCGACCTCACATGCTTGAAGGTTGGGATCTTGTTTGCTACGCAGTTCCAACTAATCGGTGTCTCCGACATTGCTGAGGCCTTAAAGCCAAATTCTCTGAACAGGTGGAAATCACTAAACTTCAATAAAAACAAATTCACCATCGGATGCCGGCAGGCGTAATATACCGCCTCTTCTGGGCTGCACTGCGGTACCAATATTAACATTCGTCGCGTCGGTCGACGGAGAACGTTCTCCATATTCTCCTTCGATAGAACAAATCTCGAACACTAAAAGTTCTTCACCGTTATAGAGTGGACTCATCGGAGTGTACGCGAACCGTTGAGTTGAACAAGCGGAAATGAAGCCTTGTGGAATGCAGATCGGGGACCCTCGCCGAATGTGAGTGAACAGCAAAGGCGTTTTAGAATCGAACCATCTTAATACGATCTCGTAGATCTCTGAGGTCGAACAATGCACTAATTTGGGCTCCCACCCGCCTCCGAGCGGCGGCAAACGTGCTCATAGTGTTAATTATTGTAGACGCTCGTCGTCAGCGGTCCAGGCATTCTCGGCGTAAGGTCCCGATGAGCCGCTCTACGAACGGATGGGATAAAGGCACATACGGCATGGTCTTGATTTCCGTCACCTCCAGAACTCGGAGGTTGGCCTGCCACTGATGGAATCGATACAAGGGATCGTTGTCAGTACTGAGGTAGTTCGGCGTTGTTTGCCCGCGAGTCGCTCGATTGAACATCCGGCACAAGGCCGGCCCATCAACGATGCCGCTCTGAACCCCAAGACCAACAATGCGACGGGTGAATTGATCCATCACGACGAGAACCCAGTGCGTTCGCAAGGTTGCGGACTCACAGCGGAACAAATCGCAGCTCCATAAACTGTCCTTTGTATGGCCGAGGAACGTGAGCCAGGATGGGCCTCCCGAGTCCGGTTCCGGCCGTCAAAACCCACGACACTGCCATATCAATTGCGGAGCGCTACAAGTATTCGATCTCTGACGCACTCATCCTTGCCTCAGCTCTTGAAACGGGCTGCAACATTGTTTACTCCGAAGATCTGCAGGATGGCCAGGTGATCGAGAGAAGTTTGACAATCCGAAGTCCCTTCCGTAGTTAAACACCGTTGTGCTGCGCAAATTTCCATTAGAGGCCCGGATGCGATGAGTGATCGTTGAAACCCAAAGAGCTCATCATAGGTGAGGGTCAGAGATCTTCATCGGCAGTAACCGTTGTTTTCGAGTCAGAAGCAAAAATCAATTTAGGTCTGGTGGAGATACCAAGCGATGCGAGCGCGAACTGAGCTGCTGCGAGCGCAGACGGCACGGTGGGAAAGTACTCTCGCAGTCTTCTTACGCTGTTTCTCCCTCGGCGTGTAACATGTGGCTCCTGCCCACAAATCGCTAAGGAGGAATAAAGTGATGAGCGTCCTTCAGTTCAACGGTACAACGACCAATTACATCGAGATACCGGACGACGCCGCATTCAGCGTGGCGACTACCGACAGTTTGACCGTCTCCGCCTGGATGCGGCCTGATATTCTCACGTTTCCCATTTCAGAGGGAACAGGATACGTTCACTGGTTGGGCAAGGGAGAGACTGATCGGCAGGAATGGACTTTCCGTATGTACAACCAGACCACCACCGATACGCCGCCACGGCCCAACCGGATCAGCTTCTATGTGTTCAACCCTTCAGCTCCCTCCGGCGGGATAAACCTTGGAGTCGGGGCTTACTTTCAAGACCCGGTAACAGTGGGCGAGTGGATTCATGTTGTTGGCGCAGCCGACGGTGACCAGCAGGCGACGATCATTTATAAGGACGGTGTCCAGCGGGACCAGCAGTCATGGTCAAAGGAAAACATCGTTCCCGTGCATGGCACTGCGCCCGTCCGCATTGCCACCCGCGACTTCAACAGCTTCTTCCTCGGAGCGATCCGCGACGTGCGCGTTTGGAACCGGGCGCTAACCGCAGACGAAGTCCAAATGGTCTACACGCATGTTATCCCACACAAAGGCCTAGTCGCAGCGTATGAGCTTTCCCGCGACACCGCGCCCGACTCTTCTGGAGGGCACGACGGCCAAGTCAATGGAGGAACCTGGACGACGTAGAGCCCCCTAGACAGGATTCATTGGCTGCCGCGCGTTGATCGCACGAGTAATGTTTGCGGCGAGCGCGTGCGTGTTGCGTGGTCACCTAGCGCGGGCACCGACAAACCTCGTCGTTCACAAGCCCAGTCCGGGGGCCGACGATTCTCTGTGTTAGAGTTAGAAGCTTGGTAGGATTTACGGGCATTCGATCGCCTCCCCAGCACGACTTTCGTCTTGAGCGCTATTACTTTATGGATTGCACCGATGCGTTACTAACTAACATCAGTGCCGCAGAGTACCTGGCCCTCTCACCAGCCGAATAGGCGGGCGCCAGCACTCGTAGCGGTTAAATCAGCTGGGTTTCTTTGTCAGCTAAAACTGCACGGGCCATCTTGCACACTTCAACTCGCAGTAAAGCCGCAGATAAAGAATATGTCAGCGATCCGAAACAAAAATTGTTTGGCCAACTTCCGCATGGCCGACACGTCGTGAGGTATCTAATTGAGCGGAAGATATCGGCATGCACGGCAAGAGTCGCACATACGATAACTCGTGCGATCAGCAATTGACGAGAACGGAGACCTCGAACATGAAGCCAAATGAACCCAGCCGCACAGCTCTGATACCCGCAAGACAACGAGCTGCCCATCAGCTGCTCGATCATGGCGCGATCCTCTATGATCCATTTGCCATGGAGATTCTGCGTGAAGACGAAAAGGATGTGCTTCAGTTTGCTAACCAACACCCCTTGGCCAGCATTGGACGTCTGCTCAGCACCGCGCGAAGCCGGATCGCGGAAGATGCCTTGTCAGGAGCTGTCGAAAGAGGGATTCAGCAAATCGTCATCCTTGGCGCCGGGCTCGACACCTTCGCTCTCCGAAATCCCCACGCCGCACGACAGATCCGTATCTATGAAGTGGATCACCCCGCGACGCAGGAATGGAAACGCCGGCGCCTGGCTGAAGCTAAAATCGCACTTCCGCCGTGGCTTATTTTTGTGTCAGTCGATTTTGAACGCGATGATGTAGGAAAGAAGCTCGTCCCCGCAGGCTTTGAGCAGAACTCGCCCGCGTTTTTCAGCTGGCTCGGAGTTGTGTCATATCTGACACAGGAAGCGATCGGCAGCGCTCTGGACTACATGTCGTCGATCCCAAGCTCGGAGGTGGTGTTCGACTACATGGAATCTCCTGAGGCATCCTCGGACGAGATAAGGCAATTAGTAACAGAGCGGACCGAAGAGCTTAAGAAAATTGATGAACGTTGGGTCAGCCAGTTCGAGCCGGCTGGCATTGCAGCGATTCTTCGCTCGCACGGATTTAGTGCCATCGACGACATCGGTTTCCAGGAGATCAAGTCCAGGTTCGGCCGCGCCGTTCAGGGACTCGCGTCCGGACACGCTGGCGTTCACGTTGTCCACGCTAAGCACTAATTGAACACGGTCATCACCCAGACGGAGGGTCGGCTCTAGCGGCAAGACTGGGTCAATGACCGCTTGAGAGGAGGAGGAGTGCGTATCGCTATCCTCGATACCATACATGCTAGACCGCTCTATAATTCCGTTAACACGTTCTGGATTGCTCCTCAGCATATTGCTTGTCCTGACACAAGCTCGGCCCCAGACTTGGACGCAATCGTGCGCGGCAAACGCCGCTCTGCCCCAGTTGCGGTCCACTTCCGCGAGGGTGGGGTCCCATTTCTTAGCGAGTTGGAAATATCTGGCGGTTTCGGCGTACTTCTCTTCCGTCGCCGTGTGAACTCCGACATTGTTGTAGCTGCCTGCGATCAGCGGCCCAATTTGTTTCGCAAAAAGTTTCAGCTCTTCTACTTCTCTAGGAATCGCTATTATTATATCTTGCCGGCGGACTGCTTTGGCGAGGCTGCTCTGTCCGATCACGAAAAAGGCGTCCCCAATGTCGCTTCATATAACGGAGATGGAAACAACCGGCGGTTTCAGAGTGAAGGATCCGATCGACTATTGTGCGTCGGTACGGACAGAACTGCATGCCACGCGGATGTTTACAAGGTCTTTACAAGGAATTAACACAGCGGCTCGCAACAACGACGGAAGAAGCCATTCTTATTTTGTCTGACTTGATTTTTCCACCTTTCGACGTGCATCTTAATGCGATAGACGATTGGTAGGGGGTAAAGATCTTGCGGAACTGTTGAGTGACTTTGAGAAGGACGGCCTCATTACCGCCACCTCGGAACATCTTCTCTTCAGACCAATATGGACGAAAAAATCCTCGTAGTCGAAGACGACAAATTGATCCGAATGGCCTTGGAGGATCGCCTAACGAGCGAAGGATACACTGTTGATTTTGCCTTAGATGGTGAGGAAGGCCTGGGAAAAGCCAGTCTAGGCAAGTGTGACCTGATCATTCTGGATATCATGTTGCCGCGTAAAAACGGTTTCGACGTATGCCGCGACATTCGTATGGCTGGCATTGCGGTGCCAATTCTGATGCTGACCGCGCGGGGCCAAGTCATCGACAAGGTTCTCGGCCTGAAGATCGGAGCCGACGATTATCTGACAAAGCCGTTCGATGCAACGGAACTGGTCGCGCGGATTGAAGCTCTGATTCGGCGGTCTAAAGCTCCTGCGGCGCCCGGCGTGCAGAAATTCGGTGCCGTCCACGTTGATCTTCGGGGGACCACCGTTTCGCGCGATGGCAAACCCGTTCCGCTGTCCGCACGAGAGTTTCGGTTGCTACGATATTTTGTCGAACACCCCAACACGACCTTGTCACGAGACGTGCTGCTGAAGGAAGTCTGGTCTTATAGCACAGACGCTTTCACTCGTACGGTCGATGTTCACGTTGCGAGCCTGCGGCAAAAACTGGAGAGCGATCCCAAGCATCCGTCGTTGATTGTCACGGTAGCGGGGCTTGGCTACAAGTTCAGTCCGTGAAACCCAGTTGCGTTCTAAAGGGCAGGCCCGCGGCCTGCCCTTGCCAACGTTTCAGCCGCTTAATTTAGTCGTGGGGTGGTCCACCGGGCCCTCCCGGCCCGCCGAACAACCCCATGTGCTCGCTCTCCAATTCAGTGAATTTTGTCTGTTGTTCGGCTGTGAGTGTCTGATAGAAGGCGGCGTCTGCCTTCGCACGGATTGACGTCAGTTGCGCGGTCGATTGAGCCATACTGCTTGAGATCTGATCGATGCTCGCCGCGTCGTTATTTTTAACGGCTGTGCGCAAGTTTTCGCGAGTTCCTTTATCGGCAGCGCGTATGGCCTGTTCGGCCGTGGCTGCGTTCGTATAGATGGTTGTTGCTTGCTGCTGTTGTGCCGACGTCAGGCTCAACAACGTTGTCAGCCTCTTAACCTGGTGCGCGGCGATATCCGCCGGACTTGGCGGTGTATGTTGAGTTTGAGCGAAAGCGGTCACTGCAACCGCACACGCAAGCACTGCGACGAATGATGGTTTGATTTTCATGGTTCCCCTTTCAGCACTCCTTTTTTGGTGTCAAAAACAAATTCATATTCTCGGGCCGGGCTATTTCGGATACTTTGTCCCAGTGCTGCCGAGCACTGGGACATATTGCAACCGCGCATTCATGTAGTTATTTCCGTACAGGATATTGATCATCGATAGGAATTCCTGCTGGAAGCGCGACCGGTGAACGAGCAGGTTTACCCCAGTTATGCACTCCAGCTGTCGGAAAGAGATCATTTCGTCGATGCGCAAGCCAACGATCCTGACCTGAGTCGGCGAAGACAAGACTGCCGCAGGAACAATCAGGTTTGCTATGCATATCCAGATCTAGGACCAGCAGATCAGGACTGTGATTCACAACCAACCGGGTAGCCTCGCTGAAGTTCGCGGCGCGACCGATCAGCTCGATGCGTTCGTGTAGATTCAATAAAGCCACTACGATCTTCATGTATTCGTTCGACCCGTCGGCCAGGATTACTCCCAGCCTGCCGGCCCGGCTCGGACCGACGACGGCGGCCTTTGGCGGTTCAATTTGAACTGCGGTGCTCATATGGCACTCCGTCTTATTGGTTGCCGCTCTTCTGAGACGTCACTCGATTCCCAATCCGCGATTAAATTTCTCGGCAGGGCCCGTGTGGGGGTAAGCGCTCGGTGAAGGCCCTGCCGGCTGTTGAGCTGTTCTATCCAGCCCGATTTGGTGCTCATTCCATCTGCTCCCCCTCGGCCGCACAAGAATGCCAGCACCAAACCATTTCTCTCCTTCCTCAGGCTATACGTCCTGCGAGTCCGCGGGGTAAGACGTTCGTGAGTAGGTTGTAAAATCCGTGTAAAGTACACCCTATTCGTCTTGCGCTATTGGCTCTGTGAATGTAAAGACGACTCGGCCAAGCGTGCTGCGACCGGGCTGGCGGAGCCTTTAGCCGCGAGATTCGTAGATTTATCAGCAACCTGTCGGATTTCTTGCTTCAGCGCATCATGCAGCCGTGAAAACCTCGTACTGCATCACTGCAACCTGGTAACGCTGCTGAAGAGATACTCGGCCTCATTATGCGTAATTTGGCCGTACCGAAGCGTACGTTCGATGCTTTCGAACTCTACTGACATTTTCTGAGTGAACCAATGCCATCTCGTTTTCGCCCTGCAAAACATATTCTCGTCCCAACGGAATTTGTGGCCCCTACCTGCCAGCATGTCTTCAACGCCGACACAAAAGAATGCTGATCATTCACGTTCGGCTTCGGCTCGACGGCTAGGGGAGGGCCCGATATGACGTAGAGCTGTACCCCTTCGCTGCCGTTCAGCCCACTCTTTCGCTCGCGATGATCGGACCACGAGCGAGCGGCCTGCGCATGGTTGCAATAACGTCGTCCAACGAAGTACCCGGCCCAAAATGTGCATCACCAAAAACAGGTCTTATGCAAATCTGCAGTCGATCGAGGTCACACCCACAACAGCATCGATCACGTCGGGCGAAACGCAACAATTTGTCGCGACCGCGACATTAGAAGACGGGACTACGGTGGTGATCACGGATGCAGTCACGTGGACGTCCTCAAATACGAGCGTGGCCACCATATCGAGCAGTGGCTTGGCAACTGGTCAGAGTCTCACTTCCTCCTCGGCAACCAACATCACGGCGACCTCGGGAAGCATTACCAGTAATAGGGCAGCATTGACCGTAAATCCCTAGAGAAGGAGCCAAATGTCCTAAAACATGGAACGTCTCATTGCAGCGGCAAATGAAGCGTGAAGATGCTTCCTTTCCCAACCTCACTTGCGACCGTGATCGTTCCGCCCATCGCTTCAACGATCTTTCTTGCAAGCGGCAGCCCTAGGCCGGTACCTCGAATCTGAGCGTCAGTAACTTCGGTGGTGCGGTAGAAAGGTTCAAAGATGTGGGCCAGATCACCAGGCCGAATTCCAATGCCCTTATCAGCGACCGAGATGCTAATCTCCTTATCGCCATACGAGTTGTTTTTCATGCATGCTTGAATGCCAATCCAGCGTTGATCACCGCCATATTTCACGGCATTTCCGATCAGGTTCTGTAGGCAACTGGCCAATGCCCTAGAATCCGCGGTGACTGCAGGCAGATCGGCTTCAATTTCCTGTTCGACTTTGATACCCGCCGACTGGATAAGTGCAGATGTGTTCTGCAATGCGAGCGCCAGCAACTCGGTTACCTTGACGGGCTCAAGGTGATATCGGTCCCCATCTTTTTGACTGACCGAGAACTGAAGGATCTTTTCAACTAATTCGGAAAGTTGCTGTGCTTGTTGGACGATGGCCGTTCCGTAAGTAGCAACCTTCTGTTTATCGTCAATCAGTCCGTCAGCCATATTCTGGGCTGCGGAAACAATGCCAGTAAGCGGTGTCCGAAGCTCATGGGAGACGTTCGCCACAAAATCCATTTGCAATTGCCCGAAGCGTCGAGCGCGCATGCTCACCGCAACGATCATGGCCATGGTCGCCGCGAGAACCGCAAGTACGCCGAGATTGAAGACAAGGTTCCGTCGCGAGAGCGCATTGACTGCAGCGTCAACCGAGCCTAACCGATGCTTTGCGACGATCTGCCATTCTTGGCCGAGCGCGTAATGAATCGGCTGAATGATGAGCGAGGGAGGACCTTCGTCAGGGTTCTCATCCTGAAACCTCGACAGACGGCCGGAATAACTAGGCCTGTGTTCTGAATTGGGAGGCGGAGGAATAAACATCCCAGCTCCGGATGGTTCACCGGGCGCAAGCGACGGATCTGGACGGCCAAACAGATTGAGACTGCCATCCGGTGTACGAAGCCCGTGAGTATTCAGCTTGGGATCGGATACGTAGAGGTCGGGAGCGCGTGCATTTCTGTCAATCACTGCAATTTCGTAGGACGACTGATCGTTCGCGCCGAAGTAACGCTGGATCTCTTCAGGAAGAATATCTTGTTTAAGAACTGTTTGGTCTAGGACGATGATGAGCCATTGGGTCGAGAAATCACCGCGTTCATCTGCTCCTCGAACCGGTCTCGCCGAAATTGGGTGAACAAGAGCGGGCACATCCTGATCAATCATCCACGACGAGAGTCTCATCGGTCGGTCCGGATGATGATTTCCTGGATGATTCCCTGAATCGTGCCGGTCATCAGGACGTCCGGGCGCAGCACTCATTTCACGCAGTCGCGACCTCAGCGTGATCAGATCCCCCGGCCAACTGGTCTCTTCAAAAGCCGTAGTGATTGAATTGAACTTGACGATCGCCGCATCCGACCTTCCTGTTCGCTCCGAAACGTAAACTGCCTTCACGAGAGTCGGGTGCGCGGTTCCACTTCGCCAGCTTTCAAGACGAAGCGAGAGATTACGAAGGTCAACTTTCCCCTCGGAAATAGTTGTTCTTTGGAGTTCTCGACACAGGGGCCTCAATTCACCATCAAACCCCTCACGAACATTCATAAGTGAGCCACGAAGGTTCGCGCGCATCTGCTCCCTCATGGTCAGGCTGACCGTCTTGACGGAGCGATACTGCAAAACCACCAACAGTCCGAGGGTCGCCACCAATCCGCCCACGAGTGCGTACCACCGAATATTGTCCGACCAACCGTATTTCATTTTCTGCGAGTTCTAAGACTCATGAAGTGACGAATCAACCGCTGGCATCATACCCGTCCCTCTAGTGCCAGAAGAACACTCCAGTCTAAACGGTCGTGATTTTCGGTAGTGTAAATTGCGCGTAAAGCCTGTTCGCAGCAGTTCCGAAATGCTGGACCCCAGGGCATTCCAGCGTTTCCGGGTTGCGTGCAGAACGTCGACCATCACGTTTTACAGCTACCTTACAGTGCTTTTACCTTGCGCCAGCCCATTTTCCTCTCCAATGAAATCAAGAGCATTCACAAATGGGGGAGATTGAGAATGAGGGAATCTATTCTTTGGGCCATTCTAGTGCTAGCCATTGCCGCCGTTGCGATCCTGGCCTACTTCGCCAGCAAGGCAACCACTAACGAAATCGCAACCGAGAGGCCCTTTCCTCGGGACAATCACTGCAAAGTACTGGAAGGTGCCCATCCTTCCGTGGGATGGTGGTCGAGAGACTCAGACCGACGGTCTTTTCTGGCTGGATACGAAGCCGCTTATCGTCAGGTTCGCGTACAGTTGGATCAAGGCAACGGATCGAACCCGAATACTTTGGCGGCGTATCGGGACTTTATCTCGGCAGGCTTGAGGCTAAACAACACCGAGATGAATACGCAGATATCGGTCGCTGGGCCAACCTGCAGGACAAAGAGTTTTTCGCCGGCCATCACGAAGCCTATCTGGGTCTGATAACGCGACTCAGTGCGGCTGGACACAAGTTGCGGGCTCAAGGACGAAACCTTTCAGCTCTGGAATGCTGACCAGCATGAGCGAGTTCAGAGCATTACCTGACTCGCGCGGTCGCAGAGCAGGATGTGCTTTTTAGGAATCTCGGTGATTGGAGACGAACAACAGATGTTCAAAGGATTCGCACTGGGAGCCGCCACCGGGACTCGATGCCGCGTCTGGCAATGCCTCGACATCAAGTTTACAATTCGGCACCATGAGGAAACTCAATCGGCGAAAATTTCTGCGTTCTTCTGGCGGAACTCTGGCCGCAGCGATGAGCTGGCGACGAACTGCTCTGGCGAACACCGTTTCTAGGCCGTCGCGTGCATCTTCCCAAACGGAGGCGTCGATCCCGGCTCTCGCGGCAGATGAGGGCAAAAGGCCACTACGACTCGGGCTAATCATCGACATCGGCAAAGATCCTGACGCCGCCCTCGCCAAAGTCCATGAACTTGGTTTGCCGACGAGCCAGATTTTCGTGGACGAATTTGGGGTGGATCGGGTGACCCAGCTTCTTGAGTCGCTGCAGAAGTATCAGATCGAAGCGACCTCGGTTGTCGTTGGTGGCCCAGGAAAAGAAGTCTGGGACTTCTATCAGGGGCCGCTGACGATCGGTCTGGTTCCTAAAGCGACGCGCTCAGTTCGGATTGCTCACGTCAAGAGAGCATCCGACTTCGCGAAGCAGTGCGGCATACCAGCTGTGCAGACGCACTGCGGATTTATTCCCGAAAATCCAAATGACCCGGTGTACAAAGAAGTCATCGCGGCGATTCGAGAGGTAGCAAACTATTGCAAGCGCAACGGGCAGAACTTCCGTTACGAGACTGGTCAGGAGACTCCCATCACGCTGCTGCGGGCGATTGGCGACGTGGGCTTGGACAATCAGGGGGTCAACTTCGATCTCGCCAATGTGATTCTCTACGGGAAGGCTAATCCCGTTGATGCTATCGAAATCCTCAGGCCTTACGTGCAAGGGATTCACGCTAAAGATGGGATGTGGCCAACGAACCCCAAGCAACTCGGCGAAGAAGTCCCCATCGGCAAGGGCAAAGTAGATTTCCCTCGTATCATCGAACGCTTGAAAAAGCTAAACTATCGCGGCGCGGTAACCATCGAGCGGGAGATTTCCGGCCCGCGACAACTCGAAGACGTCCGCGCGGAGAAAACGTACTTAGAAGAATTGATCGGATAGCTTGCCAGAGGACATGGCAGTCGATCCACAGAAACTGAATCTCGCAAATGAAGCACCTACCCGGAGCGAGTGCGATCGAGAAGGTGGAAATGCGAAGTGGTACTAAGCGTCCTCAACGAGTCAACGACGATCAGCAGGGGGCAGGACGCCCAGAGGTGGGTGAAAGTTTTCGCTGACCATCGATACGATGTCTACACCTAGTCATGTGAGCAGAGAACCCCACTCTTACTACGAAAACCCTTGCCACATATCTGCGTGCCATTAGCATTGCCTTATATGTACTAACATCGTTAAGATCGCGGTCGACTGTTCTGTATGTTGTTAAAACTACGCATCATAGCAGTTTTGAATCCCACTCTCTCCGCCATGTTTTCAATGACTTAGCGTGCAGGCGCGCCGTTTTTCACTCTTTGGTACCAGTCCGCAGCACCATTTGCACTACCTTGCTCTTCGCCCGCCGCATGTCCTCTGTGGCCGCACGCCGTAGATGTTCATGGTCGTGCGAATGTCCGCATGACGCATGAGCTTCTGCTGGACCTCCGGCTTTCATAAGACTTCGAACCTGGACAACGAAGCGGCAAGTCGCGTATACGAACGGATCTGTTTCAAACTCGACCTGAAGAGGCGACAATTCTTAGCCAATTCCCGTCATCGTCCTAGACGCAGATTCCCCGTCTAAACAATCACATATCTCATCTTTCCTGGAATCGAAAAAATGCTTTCAAGCCACAATAGGATTTAGGTTATCTCTAGGTTCGGAAAGGTGCAAAGTCCGGGCTACTATTCCGCAATGGAAGCCCTCAACGACACCATTTCGAAAACCCTGACCCGAGACCCGACGGGCATGATCTCGATCCGGAAACTTGCCTCTCTCGTGGGAGCCTCCGTGGAGCAAATCCGTCCGGTGGTCAAGCACAATCATCCGGGTCGCGACTCCCAATGAACACTTCGCTCAAACAGTCGTCATGTCACCCGGTTTCCCGCCCACGGGCACTCGCGTTTTTCCACCGACCAGCCGGAGAAGAGGCAGGCGCAGGCGCTCATTGCACTCGCCAAAAAATTGGAACAACTCGCGGAACAAACATGGAACAAAACAGGCGGGAAGGGGTGAAAAATCGGGGATCAAGGTATAGCCAGTGAGTATCCTGATGGGCGACAATCAGAACTCCCAACGTGTTGCCGCTTTAATTTCCGCAATGCATCAGGTCCCACGTGATTACGACTTTTCCCGACGGATCTTGGGGATCGCGAAATTCCTGCGACCCTGTAATCTCCTCCGGGGATTTTGGGTCAAGGACTCCAGTTATCAGAGGAAACGCAACGAACCAAGGCAGTGGCGACACAACGCTGGTGTCATCTGAGGAACTGTCCTGACAATCACTCTCCGGCTCCGCCCCATTGGCCTCAGAGGAATGACTCTCGCGATGTGTCACCGTCCCACCTTTGAGTACAAGGCGAGTTAATTCTTCTGGATTAGGGACCAATCCGAGGTTATAGCGATTCCCGATAATGCTTAGACCAAAGTCGGCAGTAGAGGTGTTAGCGCCAGTTATTGTCGTGGTTTCCTGACTCAAGGTGTGGTTCTGCTTACACCAGTAGCTCGGACCTTGGGTACTGTCGATTTGAGTGGTCCTCTTGAGATACTGTCCGGTCCAAACTGCATGTAACTCGGAAGCCTGATACCTACCATCGCTGCCATTGATCTGGTATTTGCGGTCTTCTGTCAGCTGCAAGGCATGAGTGGTTTGAGTGCCAGGTCTAGGATTGTCAGTATGTGTACTACTTTCTTGCCGATGATAAGTGATCTCGCCAATCCAGCCCTTAGTACATGCAAGCCAGTCCTTAACAGGAAATTCGAAAACCCCTGACGAGTACCAGTGCATCCGGAACATGGTTTCAGCGATAGCTCCGGTGAGGCCTTCCAAAACATTGCCTTTGGACGTGGCTATAGCCGGGCCGAAAACATCTATCAATTCGTCGAGCATTTTCTCAGCACTTCCATTGTGCTTGTATGCGATGTCGACACGAACTGACATCTTTTTCATGACGGGCAACCGTTTCATGTAGGTCAGGTCATAAAGTTGCGCAAGCCCGGTCACCTTCATAGTCGTGTCGCCGTTGTCGTCTGTCTCCTTGTTCCAGGTTGCACCCTGAAATCCGGAATTCTCCACGTTATCGAACGCTACCATCGCAGCGTGTTGGGCATCGGGTGAGTTGATACCGCCAAAGCCCTCCAAGCCCTCCCAGGCAACTCCGACTCCTTTAGCTGCCCCATTTCGGGGAAGGTTTCCAACATCCAGGTCGTTGCGGCTCAATCCTGCGCGCATAAAGGCCCAGACCAAACATGGCCAGTTATGGACTTCGAACCAGACGTGGGCTGTCAACACATCCTGCTGGCCGTTGTACCTCATGTCTTGGGTCCAGGGACCTTCGTACGTCCGTTCAAGCGGCACCTTTTCCATCGTGACTTTCGCATTCATCGCGGCGTATATGTAAATGAAGCGAAGAACTATGAAAACCGCATTTGCGGGTGCCATGCTGACTCCTTCCTCTTCGGATTCGCCGTTGCCGAAGAGATTTAGCCACCCAGTGGATTTCAAAGCCGTGATCCCATCGAGTATTGTGTCTGCGTTCTCGCCGCAGGGCGAATTGATATTGGAGTCCTGATCATCCGCTAGGATGAGATCGGCCTTGTCGAGCTGGTGAAATACCGCCGGTTGAAACCGTGCTCCCCAATTCCACCCTCGCCGTCTATAGCCGGCATGGGCGGCTGGCGCAGCGTGCTTGATAATAGTCAACATCTCTCCAATGAAGCGCTGAAGAAGGAAGCTGACTTGAATGGCATTTAGCTGAACTTTTGCGGGATCCATCTTAGGATCGAGCAAGTCATAGTCCGGAGTGGACTGACGGCCAAGCTCGACTATGACCCGGGCCCAGAAGCGGAGGGGCTGATCTCCTTGAGAAGCTTTCGCGATACTATCCACAAAAATTCCGCTTGTGTTCTGTTTCTCCAGCGTGGGGATTATTTTGCCCAATACGACGCTAAGATCGGTAAGTGATATAGCCCAACCGTCGTTGTACAGCTTGGCCATAGATGCGACCGAGAAAGCATCGAACGCTAGGCCTTGGCCGGCACCAATCGGTTTGTACTTGATCGCGCCGTCTTCTCCGCGAACGCTGAATCCGGACACCTGAATTGCCGTTATCAGAGCGGCGGTTGATTGCTCGTCTGCGGCTGCAATTGTCTTGGCCAGGCTGGCGGCTATGTCATCGGGATTGCCCGATGCTACGGGCATAGGTGAAGGCAGGTTCCCGCTTCGGAAAGGCTGCGCCATCACATCGTTTCTCACGGGCAGCAACTGACCCACTGGTGCAGAAAAAGTGGGTTGAACCGATCGACCGGATGGAGGGGCGGAGTGGGTGGATGATGCAGCCCTCGCCGAATCCATGCGTCCGAGCATCCCCTTCGCCGTCTTGTATGCGAATATCGAGCCAATTGCCACAATCGCAACCATCACGGCCGAGACGATCAGTATGGGTTTTGGTATCTGCATAGTTTTCAGTGTTCGCACTTACGCTCAGTGCAGTTCCGGAGTCGCGTTCGCTTCCGTAGCCGGAACTGAAAAGTCCCATACCGAATAAAAAACTGCTTGCTCCGCAGTCGGTCCTGCGCCGGTTGAAGTCGAACCTTTGTGCGCCTTGATAGGATGAAGCACGATTCCGTATTCGCCGGGAGTTAGCGGCGCGGCGGCTTCGATGATCACGTGCCCGCGCCCGACCAATGTTGTCTTAATTTCTGTACGGTCTTCGGTGATCGCGGATTGTTTTTCATTTCCGTGCTTG
>Ga0187784_10001169_pt1 | contig 20616 bp, 11 predicted proteins | sample 1015_SJ02_MP15_2_FD_132964 | JGI IMG/M metagenome (GOLD analysis project Ga0187784, IMG submission 132964) | Tropical peat soil microbial communities from peatlands in Department of Meta, Colombia - 1015_SJ02_MP15_20_MG | ecosystem: Environmental > Terrestrial > Soil > Wetlands > Peat | place...
CATGCTTCCCGGCTTGGAAGGATGGCAGGTGCTGGCGCGGCTGCGCGCGGCAGGCCGCAAAACGCTGGTTCTTATGCTCACGGCGCGCGACGCCGTACACGAGCGCGTGCACGGCTTCGAGCTGGGAGCCGATGACTACTTAGTGAAGCCGTTCGCGTTTTCCGAGCTCCTTGCCCGCGTGCGCTCCTTGATGCGCCGATCGGCTCCACGCGCTCAGGACACCATGCGTATGGCCGATCTGGAAATCGATCTGTTGCGCCAACGCGTAACTCGCGCCGGACAAAAGCTTGAACTCACTGCCAAGGAGTTTCTGCTCCTGTCGCTGTTGGCGCGGCATGCCGGCGCGGTGCTCTCCCGGACGCTGATCGCGGAAATGGTTTGGGATATGAACTTCGACAGCGACACCAATGTGGTGGACGTAAACGTGCGCAGATTGCGCAGCAAAGTGGACGACCCGTTTCCCGTCAAGCTGATCCACACGGTTCGCGGCGCCGGCTATGTCCTCGAATCCGAACCCTAGTTCGCCGGCCGCGCGGCGAATGCGCAGAACCCTGGCGTTCCGGCTCACGGCGGCCTACTCGCTGGCCGGCCTGTCGCTGCTGGTGCTGGGCGCGGCGAGTCTCTACATCGTCCTCCGCACGGAGCTGGATAAGAGCACCGATCAGTTTCTTGCCGATAAATTGCATGTGCTGCGCACCATGCTTCGCGAGCGGCCATACGACGAGGGCGGCCTGCGGGAAGAGATTGAATTGGAGTCTGCGGCACGCCGGTACCAGCAGTTTTATATTCGTCTTCTCGATGAACGCGGCGTGCCGATACTCACCACGCCCGGCATGGCTGAGCAGTTGAATATCGCGGAACTTGCCCGACAAACGCAAAGCCGCCCCCAACGGTCCGCCACGATGGTGGGTAGACGCGGCCAGACCTTTCAGGTCACTAGCGCCGCCGCACCAGTAGACGCGCCGCCTGTTCGCACCGATACGATTCAAATCGCCATCGACATTTCGCAAGAGGAAGCATTGTTGGCGCGTTACAGGATCTGGTCCTGGGCGGTCCTGCTCATTGCGTCGGTTCTCTTCCCGTTCGCCGGGTATCGGATTGCCCGTCATGGCATTCGCCCCGTCGAGGAGATCGCCGCAACCGCCCGGAGAATCTCCTCGACGAATCTGCGCGAGCGGATCGGCGCCGAAGGCTACCCTTCGGAGCTGGCGTCGTTGGCCGGGACCTTCAATGAAATGCTCGACCGCCTGGAGGAATCCTTCGAGCAAATCTCGCGGTTCTCGACCGATATTGCGCACGATCTGCGAACGCCGGTAAACAATATCCGCGGTGAAGCCGAAGTGGCTCTGGCTCGCGCCCGCACCGTCGAAGAGTACCGCGCTGTTTTGGAGTCTTCATTGGAGGAGGCCGTCCGGCTTTCGGATTTAATCGGGGAGCTTTTGTTTCTCGCCCGCGCCGAGAGCCCGCTGGCGCAGGTGCATCGGCAACAAGTCGACCTGGGCGAATTGCTCGGCACGGTGCGCGAGTATTACGATGCCACCGCGGCGGATGCAGGAGTATCGCTGGTGAAGGCCTCGGGCGCCGAACCCCTTGCCGCCGAATTGGATCGCTCTCTGATGCTGCGGGCGGTGAGCAACCTGGTCTCAAACGCCATCGCGCACACACCGGCAGGCGGCACCGTGACGCTGGCAGCGGCCGCCGAAGCTGCCGGCATCCGAATCGAAGTCGCCGACACCGGCGCCGGCATTCCGTCCGATGCGCTGCCCAGAGTCTTCGATCGCTTCTTCCGCGTCGATCCGTCCCGATCCAAGACCTCGGGCGGCACGGGGTTGGGACTGGCGATCGTGCAGAGTATCGTGACTCTTCACGGCGGCAGAGCGGAGATTACCAGTCAGCTTGGGCAGGGAACCTGTGTCAGGCTGCACGTGCCGGCCCAGGCAACAAAGTGACAAAAGAGAATCGTATAGCGACGATTTCGAGTGCCCGCGCCGGACCGGATTGGCCTTCACCGCCCTTCGACACAGCGAAATGCAACCGGAGTCTTTGGACCGGAACCATGGGCGAAAGGCCCTATCCATCGGCACGCAACGGACTCGATCTACGGTCGAACCGCGCCGAACCGCTGAAGGAATTCCGCGGGGGGTTGAGTCGCACAGGTGCAACCTGCAAGGCATCTGCAAGAGCCGGTCCAATAAGACAGTGCCGCAAATCGTTCGAGCCCGCTATCTACCACCCGAGACAACCCATGGTTCGGCTGCCTCTGGCGTTTTGATAAGCTGAGAATTCGATCTTCGGCACGGCGCGAAGAATCAACGATACTCGATGCACACACGGCGAGAGTTTATCGCAGAAGGAGCACAGGCCGCGGCCAGCATCGCCGCAGCCGGTAGTGCATCGCCGCTTGCGGGCGGCGGCTCCGGACCGCCCGATGCGCCGGCCTCACGCGACGACGTTTCGGGTTCGCGCTCGCTGCGGGCTCACGCGCGCCGTCATGGCCTGGTCTTCGGCTCCGCCGTGATCGTCCGAAATATCGAGGACGATCCCAGCTTTGCAAAGCTGGTCCGCGAGCAGTGCGGAATCGTGGTTCCCACGAACGAGCTGAAGTGGATCGCCTTGCGTCCCGCACCGGACCAATACGATTTTTCCCGCGCCAACTTCCTGCTGGCCTTCGCCGAGAGCAATCGTATGCTGATGCGCGGGCACACCCTCTGCTGGCACGAGTCGGTGCCGGAGTGGATTCAGGCGCCGGAGAATCGCTCCAACGCGCGCCAGTTCCTTGCGGATCACATCAACACGGTCTGCCGGCATTTCGCGGGCAAGCTGCATTCCTGGGATGTCGTCAACGAAGCGATTTCCCCCGGCGACAATCGCCCCGGCGGACTGCGGAAGTCCTTCTGGTACGAACAGATCGGTCCGGAGTACATCGATCTCGCTTTCCGCACGGCGCGGGCCGCCGATCCGCACGCGCGCTTGACCTACAACGATTATGGAGTCGAGTTCGACAACGAACAGGACGCGGAAAAGAGACGCCTCATTCTCGAACTGCTGCGCGGAATGCGGAAGCGCAATGTGCCCATCGACGCCGTAGGAATTCAAAGCCACGTGATGGCCGCACTACCGTACCAATTCGGCAAAGGCCTCGCCGACTACATCGAGGCGATCCGGCAGATGGGCCTCGAGGTCTATCTCACCGAGCTCGACGTCAACGACGACGATATTGCCGCCGACGATCCCGCACAGCGCGATTCAATGGTCGCCGAAACCTACACCGAGTATCTCCGTGTGGCTCTCGCCAGTCTGGCAGTGAACCTGGTGCTGACATGGGATCTGAGCGACCGGTTCACCTGGCTCAACCACGGGCCTTTTCCCCGCAAGCATCCCGACCGCCCGCAGCGATCGCTGCCATTTGACCGCGACTATCGCCCCAAGGAAGCTTTCTTCGCCTTGCGCAAGAGCTTCGATGAACGGCCGGTAAAATAGCACGAACGCTTCAGTCGGGCGGGCCGGCTCTCAGCGTCAAGCACGCACGCCGGAGTGTTTACTCTTTGATACCCCCATGCGCGATCCCCACCCGCACACCTTTGCCGCCAGGCCGCCGAACGCATTCAGGTGTGGAGTATCTTTCTTGACACCCCCTTCGTGCGAATCGTCTCTGGGCAATCGAGTGTCCGGTTTTCGGTCAGAACATTTACTCTCGATATACATTTGGGTAATAAACAGGCTCTAACCGAGCGAGTTGCCTCTCGCATCGATCCGATCTCACGTTAGAATCCGCTTAGTTCGGGAAATCGCGACGGGTGTGTCCCATTCCGCCGAGTCGAATGCTGCTTCCGATCGTAGGCGCGAGACCCCCAACGCGTGTCACCGAGATCGGCAAGACCTTTGAATTCTATGAAGCGGATCGAGCGTAAGCCATCGAGCAGGTCTGCCAATTCGATCGACCGGTGTCATCTCGGAGAATGCCAATGACTTCGAATGCTTGTTTCCCCTGGATAAGGTGGTCTGTGACCATTTTCGCCCTTTTCATCCTCGCAGCGCTCGCAGGGTTCAACGCGCCAATCTTTGCCCAGGGTGTGCCGGCGATCCAGGTTGGCCGCACGCAAATCACCGGCGTGCCCGAGGATTGGACCCACCACCATGTGGCGTTCTCCGATCCGGGCAGTGAGCAGGACGCGATCAAGGCGGGAAAGTACGACCAATGGCAGAAGATCGTCAACGATCCGCGCTACGTGATCCAGCAGTTGAAGAGGAACACTCCTGTGCAGGGGCCGGCGGCCGCTGACGCCAATTACCGGGCGCAGTGGATCTCAGAGGCATTCGGCAGCCGCAGCGCAACCCTTGAGACACCCGGCATTTTGGCGCCGCCGGAGCGCCCCGCAGGCCATCCCGAGCGTCCCATTCGTGTCGGGGGCCGCCGGGGCAGGCCGGCGAGCAGCATTAATACCGACTGGAACGAGTCCGTGGGGACCGCAACGTCGAATACCGGGATCAATTTTCCGGCCAAGTGGAGTTTTGCCACCGGCACGGAGAGCTGCACGGGCGATTTTGTAATCTATCCCACGGGCCAGGTTGGAAGCACCACCCAGGCCACGATTCTGGCGTATTACAACCTTTACTCGGAATGCGGCGGCACGGTGCCGTCCGTTGACTGGGAATACAACACCGGTACCGGTGATTCCGTCACCCTGGCGCCGGTATTCTCGCTCAATGGGAGCCAGGCCGCCTTTATTCAGTCCACCGGTGGCACTGCCTATGCGACCACTACGACTGGCAGCACAAGCTTCACCGTCACCTCGGGCGCCCTCAGTTCCAGCGAAGTCGGCTTAGCGGTCACCGGGGCGGGAATTCCTGCCGGCGACACGATCGCGACCGTCACCGGCACAACCACTGGAACGCTGACCACTGCGGCGACCACTGGCGGAACCGGCGTGACTCTTACCATTGGCACGGCAAGCCTGGTCCTTCTCCGGTATGCGCTGATCACCAGCGGCAGCGGCTCGCTGACTACCCTGACGTCGCAAACTTCGGCTGCCAATTATTACAACGGCGGGACGGGCTGCACCGCGCCCTGCATGTACACGATAGCGTTTAACGGAAGCACCAACGACATCTGGTCGGACCCCTTCTACGATTACACCGACGACGCGCTCTATGTCGGCGATGCCGTCGGCAAGCTGCACAAGTTCAGTCCGGTGTTTAGGGGGGCTCCGGCGGAAGCCGGAGGCCCCTGGCCGGTGCAGATGGCGCGCGGCGCAACCACTGACGCCAACCAACTGGCGAGCCCGGTCTACGATACGATATCGGGCTATATTTTTGTCGGCAGCACCATTCCTTGCGACAGCAGCAGCACCAGCGGCCCCGCGGTTTGCACCGGCACAACGGGCGGCTACTTCTACTCTGTGAAAGCCTCCAGCGGCGCGATTAACGGGTATTCTTCAACGCAACTCGATGAGATGTACGGAATTCGCGACGCGCCGCTCTTCGACCCCGTTGCCGAAGAGGCATATGTCTCGGCAAGCTACAACACCAGCGGCGATAGCGCCGTCTACCAGTTTTCCGCCACAGGATTTAGCGGGTCGACTGCCCCAGCGGCTTCGGCTACCATTCCAGTTTCCACCGGCGAAACCGCCGGCGCCGATGACGACAACGTCTACATGTACTCCGGCACGTTCGACAACACATACTACACGTCGTCCAGCGGGGCCTCGCCCACCGGCTACCTTTACGTGTGCCCGTCATATACGCCAGCGACGCTGTATCAGATTGCCATTACCAGCGGCACAATGGCAACCACCGCAATCGAGGGGCCGGACATCGGGGACGGCTCATATTGGGCCCGCTGTTCGCCGCTCACGGAGTTTTATAACGCGAACGCCCCCGAAGCTGCCACCGGTACAATCACCATCGCGAGCAATCCGAGTGGCTGGGCGGCTGGCCAGACGGTGACGGTTGGCGCCACGACTTACACATTTGTTACCGGAGCTCCGACGGCGGCGAACGAGGTTGAGCTCTATACAACCAGCTTTAGCGCCACGACAAACGAAGACCGCACCGCCGATAACCTGGAAGCGGTGATCGACGATGCAACCGGCGATTGTGCGCCCGGCGACGGCGCCTGCGTTTACACAGGGCAAACGGCCAATGCCAGCGCTTCCGCCACGTTGGCGGGCGCTGTGCTCACGCTGACGGCGAAAACTTCCGGCGCAGGAGGCGATTTTACTCTCACGAGCAGCACTGCGGGCGATATCGCAGTCAGCGGCGGCAGCAACGGGGTGACCGGCGAAGACCTCTTGATCCTCAGCGAATTCGCTAGCTCAGCGACCGGGTGCACTGAGTCCGACACCAACGGCTGCGTCATGTCGTTCAATATCACCACCCCAACAAGCTGGAGCACGACAACGGCTCCGCTGGGCACGCTGAATGTAGCCTCCCCGGAAATCCAGCTTTCAAGTGCTACCAATCCCTCGGCGGCAACATCCGGGATCATTGTCGACAACAACGGCACCGCCGCCGGGCAATCGAATATCTATTTCCTTACCCAGGACTATTCCTCGACAGCCTGCGTGAGCGGCGGAGCAGCCGGAATCTGCGCCATCCAGGCGACGCAGGCTGCACCGTAACTTTGGTTCCGCGCGCCGTTTGCGCAATTTGCTTGGCCGGGTATCCGGGAAGATATAGGTCGCAGCGTAACGCACGAAACCGCATTGGAGAGAGGTATACAGGTGAACACGAACTCTACCGACCAGATGCAGCGGCGCGGCCCTGCCGGTGACGTAAAGCGGACGGTCAAGAAGGCGTACGTGAAGCCGGAAGTGCGTTACGAGCGTGTGTTTGAAACCATGGCGCTGTCGTGCGGCAAGGTGCAGACCACGCAGGGCGCCTGCCACTTCAACCGCAAGACCTCCTAGAGCCGCCGGAGATGATCTCAAGGGCGCATCTCGAGTCGGCGTGCTGCGATCTTGTCACCGACGTGGCGCGCGTCTCCGGAAAAGTCCAACTCAGGGTAGCAGGGGCAAGCATGGTTCCGGTTCTCTGGCCGGGAGACATGCTTACCGTTCAGAGCTGCGATCCCGCCGAGCTGCCGACGGCATCCATCGTCGTTTTCCGCCAAAATGAAAGGCTGATTGCTCATCGGCTGTTGGGCCGTACCGGGGATTGTCTGATTACACGTGGCGATGCCCGCCCCCGCTGCGACGAGCCGGTCAAAGCATCCGACGTGGTCGGGAAGGTGGAGAGCATCGTGCGCGATGGCCGCGCGGTGAATCCGCAGCCATCCCGCTGGCAGGGGCTTGCCGCCGCGGTTTTGCGGCGCTCGGAGTGGTGCACCTGGTTGTTTCTGCGTGTGGGAGCAAGGCTGCGCAAGTTTGGAGCCGGCGATGCGCCGAATTCCAGCGCGGATTCAGCCGGTTCTTAGCCGCCGGCGAGGCTGGTTTCCGAAGTTTCCGAGCCGGATTGCCGCGGAATGAGGCCGGGGTTAGAATGTGGTTATCGATGCAATTCCCCGGAACCGAGCCAAATCACGATGTAACGATCGAGATCGGCGGGTTTCCCATCGAAGTGCAGACCACCGACGCTGAATTCGAGCGCATTTTGAAAGGGCGCTACGGGGATTATGTCCGGCCGGGAGCGGCATCGCGGTTTTCGCTTCGCGTGCGGTTGACCGCTCCGGCATCGTTCGACCCCGACGCCGACGCGGAGGTGTGGCTGGAAGACCGCGAATGGAAGATGGAGCGGGGCGACTTCCGGGCAAGCTGGAACCCCGAGGAAGGCTGCGGCGAGGTTTTGCAGTCGGCCAATCCGTACTCGATCGACTCGGTGCTGCGCATTGTGCACACGTTGATGCTGGCAACCGAGGGAGGGTTTCTGTTGCACGCCTCCAGCGCCGTTCGCAACGGCAAGGCATTTTTGTTTTCCGGCGTCTCCGAGGCGGGCAAGACCACGATGGCGCGCTTGGCGCCGCCGGATGTGGAATTGCTTACCGACGAGGCGTCTTACGTGCGCAAAGTGGACGGCTGCTACTATGCTTATGGCACGCCATTCGCCGGGGAGTTTGGCGAACCGGGAAAGAACATTTCGGCGCCCATCGCAGCTTTGTACTTGCTGAACAAGGCGTCCGAGAATCGTATCGAAGAGATCGATCCGGCGATTGCGGTGCAACGCATCCTCCGGAACATTCTCTTTTTCGCTCACGAGCCGGGGATGGTGCGCCAGGTGTTTGAATCCGCATGCGCCTTTGTGGCGGCGGTTCCCGTGCGGCAGCTTTCATTCTTCCCCGACCCGCGGGTTTGGGAACTGATAGGGTGATCGATGGCAGCGATGGAAATCTATCCGAGCCAAAGCGCCGATATCGCATCGCGCACCATCGGTGACGACACGCTGATCATGTCGACGCTGGATTCGACGATCTTCGTCTTGAATTCCGTCGGCACGGCGATTTGGAATGCGGTGGACGGCAAGACGCCGCTCTCGCAGATCGTCCACGACCGTGTGTGCGCAGAATACGAGGTCACGAACGAGCAAGCCTTCGCCGACGCGAAGGAGTTTGTCGATCGGCTCGCAGCTCACGGAATTCTTTCCATCTCCGACGCTCCAATTCCCCAAAAGGAGGCCCCATGAGCCTGCTCGACGAGATGAACGAGAAGGCGACGGCGCGCGGAATTCCGTTGAGCGCGCACATGGACATCACCTGGCGATGCAACGAGCGGTGCGTTCATTGCTACCTCGATCACGACGGCAAAGGCGAGATGAGCATCGACGAGATCAAAGACGTCATCCGCCAACTGGCCGATGCGGGCACCTTCTTCCTAAGCATCAGCGGCGGCGAGCCTCTGCTGCGGCGCGACTGCTTCGAGATTCTCGAATTCGCCCGCGCCCTGCGCTTCAACGTGAAACTCAAGACCAACGCAGTGATGATCGGACCCAAGGAGGCGGTGCGCCTGAGGAAGATGGGCATCGAGCAGGTGCAGATCAGCGTCTACTCCCACCGCTCCGAGGTGCACGACGCGATTACGAAATTGCCGGGATCGCTGCGCCGGACCTCGGAGGCGGTCCGCCACCTGAAGGCGAACGACGTCAAGGTCTCCATCACCGACGTCCTGATGAAGTTCAACAGCCGCGACGCGAAGGCCGTGAAGCAGATGGCCGAGGAGTGGGGCGTGCAATTCTCGATCGATCCGACCATTACGCCCATGCTGAATGGCGACCGTTCCATCATGAGCCTGGGCATTACTCCGGCCGAGCTCGAGGAAATCATGCACATGGAAGAATTCGTGGGCAATGTCGGCGAGTTCTGCGCACCGGTTTCGACGGTCGATGACAATGTTCTCGAGGGCTACAGTTGCAGCGCCGGCCACACGCTGGCCTACATTTCTCCCTTCGGCGATGTTTATCCCTGCGTGCAGTTCCCCATGCCCTGCGGCAGCGTGCGCAAACAGAGCTTCCGCGAGATCTGGTACGACTCACCGGCCTTTGCCGAATTGCGTTCCGTCCACGTGCGCGACCTGCACACCTGCTCGCACTGCACGCACACCGCATACTGCTCCCGCTGCCCCGGGCTGGCCTACATGGAAGGAGACTTCCGCGGCCCATCCTCGCGGGACTGCGAGAAATCCTACGCGCGCACCGGCATTCCCTCCGCAGCGATGGCCCGCGCGGGGAACCGCGTGCCGCGAGCCGCAAGCGGCCTGGTGCAGATCACCGGGCTTCTGTGAGCGGCCGTCAAATGCCATGAGTGCAGAAAGCGTCGCGGCATGAGACCTGGAATGCAGTCTCTGCTGAATTTGCTTCGCGGCCGCTTTCAGGAGCATTCTCTCGCCGAATCCGAGTTTGCCGAGCTGCTTCGCGCCGCCGAACAGGAGAATACCCTGCTTTGGACGGCGGAACTGCTGCGCAGGCTGAAAATCGAATTCCCACCAGGGGAGAAGGAGCGGCTCGAGGAAATTCAACGCGAAGGCCAACGCTCCGCCTTCGTTTGGGTTGAGACGCTAAAGAACACGCTGGGCGCCTTCGATCGAGCCAATCTTCCAGTGATTGCACTGAAGGGCCCCTACCTTGCGGAGCGGATTTACGGCGACGCAGCGCTGCGCAGCTGCTATGACCTCGACCTTCTTGTGCGCCGCTCCGATCTGGCCCGCGCCGAGCAGGTGCTCGGCGGCCTCGGTTTTGCTCCCAACGGCCGCGCCGACGATTACCATCGCCCGTGGAGCCGCAAAGGGATCAATTTGGAGCTGCACCACAACGTGGAAAACCCTCGCGCCTTCGACTACGACGTGGACGCTGCTTGGGCGCGCGCGAGGCTCTCCCGATTTCACGACGCTCCGGTCTGGCTTTTGGCCCCGGCGGACGAACTGCTTTACCTCTGTCTTCACGCGGTGCGTCATCGCTTCGAGCGGCTTTGCCTCTCGCTCGATCTGGCTCTGGCATTTCGTCGTCTGCCGCTTTCGACTGCCGGCGAGACGCAATGGGGCAGCGCGATCCTGGAAAACATCTTTGCGCTGGGATGGATGATGGCAGCCCGTTTCGATCCGGAAACTCCTGCCCCCCGGGTACTGCGCATCTCACTGCGCGAGCGCAACCGTCTGGAACAGCTTGCAGACCGGCTTTGGCAGGAGCTCATGCTGGCGCCGCCGCCGACGCTCGACTGGGCCGCGCAGCACCGCTTCTATCTCGAATTGGAAACTCCCGGATGGAACCGCTTCCGGCGGCGCTGGCGGCATCTGCGCATTCTCCACACGCGCCTCATCGACGACGATTTCCTCTTTGCCGGCCGCTTTCACTTGCACCGCCACTGGCAGGTTCGCCTGCTTCGCCCCGTTCGCCTCTTGATGAAGAAGTTGCGTCTTTCGCCCAGAGTGCTTTGAGAGGCATCACCGCCGCCAAGGTTCGCGCCGGCGGCCCGGGCCGAGGCGCTGCGTGGCGCATGCGAAGGAATGAGAGGAGCGTGGTCTGTTTCGTCGCGGCCCTACGGGGCGCGGGCGGGTCGATGGGGATGCGTTCCCAGGGTTTCGCTGCGCTCCGCCCTGGGCTATTCTCGTTTCCTCCCTCCGGGAGGGTACGCGTTTCCCAACCTAGTACTGCAGTTGTAGTTGCTGTCTTTAGGGCAGATTCAGAGTGACGCTACCCCACCCTAGCCGCAAAAACAAAGGCGCGGCGAGGGTGGGTCACCGGCGGTTTTGAGAAAGTCGAGCAAACTACAACTGTAGTGCTCTGACCGCATGAATTCCTGAATTGGCATTTCGGTTTCCGGGGTCCCGAAAGCGGGACCCGGGGCACCCAATCAAGGTGCAAAATCAAGCGGTCAGAGACCTGGGACATGCCTCTCTGGGCTGACATTGCTCAAGCGCCCGTGAGCGGATGCGGGTTGACGCGGATGGCGGCCCCGAGGTTGAGGACGCCGATGGTTGCGACTTCGGTGACGGGAAAGCCGTTGAGCGTGATGCAGGGCGCTTCGGCTCCGAGGTTGCCCTGGAAGGCGATGGAGAGTGCGTAGCGTCCGCGGGGGCTGCCAAGCGGGAGAATCAGGCCGCGCGTGCCATCGGAGTTCCAGAGCACGTCGATCTGGGTCAGTCCGCGCGAGGCGGGCGAAGTGGGCGTGAGCCGAATCCACTGCCAGATGCGCTGCCAGGGGAAGGCCTCAGGGCTTTCGAGAAGGATGGCGCGGATATCGCGTCCGGAGGGATCGAGGAACAGTGTCATCTCCGTATCGGGGACGGCGACGGGTTTCTGCGTGCTGGCGAGGTCGGGACGTCCGAGGGCGCCGATGAGCGCGTCGAAGATTGGAACCGAGGCCTGCTGCAGGGTCTGCCAGGCCTGGGCAGTGGCCTCGCGCGCCGTGACGAGGGCGTTGTTGCCGTCCTTCGGCCAGGGAGCGCCAGAGACAAGATCGTCGGCCAGCGGATCGAACTGCGCGACCACTGCGGCGAGCGCGTTGCGCTGCGCAGTATAGGCGGTCTGCGCGGTGGTGAAGGCGGAGTAGCCGTTGGCGGCGCCGGCGAGCCACGCACCGACGTCGACGGAGGTCGAGTAGTGGCGCATAGGCGCGGCTCCGGCGGCTCCGGCCAGTTGGTTTGCGGCATTGGCCATCTGATCGCCGAAGGTGGCGTAGCGCGAGGTGGTGAAGGTGACGCGCTGAAGCGCGGTGAGCGCGTCCTGCGCGGCGTACCAGTTCTCGAGAGCCTGCAGGAGGCCGATTGCGTCGGATGCAGTGAAGATGGCGCTGAGGGAGCCTTCCGAGGGTGTGTTGCCGGCGACAATATCTTCTTTGCCGGAGCCGAGCCAGGAGCCCGCGACAACGTCGAGCGTGTATTGCATCTGCGGCTGGAGGGTCTGGAACCATAGCTGACGGGCGGTGGCGGCGGCCTGCTGCTCCTGCCGGCCCTTGAGAATGATGCCGATGGCTCCGGAGCCGAGCTGCTGGATGGCAAGGTTGGTGAGCTGCGAAGCATTTTCGAGCGAAGCGCCGGGCAGGAACGATGCGGTGTCAGGATCGACGTTGGGATCGGCCTTCACGAGCGCCCGTTTTTCGAGGTTGGCCAACTGCGCACCGCTGAGGTTGATGAGGTGATTCTGCTGCGGCGGCTGAATGACGCTGGGCAGCGGGACGCTGATCGCTGTGGCAAGAAGTGCGGCCTGTTGGGGAATGGAGGGGACGTGGATGCCGAGGGTTTCCAGCAGCAGGTGATTCTGGTTGCGGTCGACGCAGCGGAAGTGGAGCGAGTTGGCGATACCGCGGCTGCTGGCGGCGACATAGAGGGCGTTGACATAGCTTTCGCAGAATTCGACGTTGACGTCGTAGCCGTAATAGGCGGCGGTTGCGCCGTTGAGGGGCCAGGACCACTGGGTGTAGGTGGCGAGGTCATCGAGCGATCCGCCGAGCGGGAATGAAGTGACGGGTTGCTGCATACTGCTGCAGTTGACGGCAAGCTGCGGGAAGCCTGCTGGCTCAGCGGGGACAGGTGGCGCGGTGGTGGGCGCGCTGGGGAGGCCGGACGGGTTGGGGATGGACACGCCGATTTCTGCGATTCCCGGTCCGGATGCGGTCTGGAAGTAGGCGAACTCCACGATGGGATAGCCGTTGGGCGCGGTCTGATATTGCGGCGTGCCGCCGTTGACGCGTGCGGCCTCGATTTTGGTGGTGACGCGCAGCGCATACGCGGCTGGGGCGTCGGGGAGGATCGCCATCGGAGAGGGCGGTACGGAGTAGTCGAGCGCGTAGAGGATGAGTGTGGCGGAGGGCAGATTCTCCATGCTCAGGGTGAGCGTGGAGATGGGTGCGGCTTCAGGGTCGAAGGTAAGGGTCCACTCCTGGGAGTTGGGATCCTCCGGTTCGGCCGAGGGCGTGAGATTGACGCCGTCGCCTGCGCAATACGGCGCTAGATACTCAAAAACTTCGCCGTCGTAGATCGCGACGACAGCGGTGAGCGAGGTAAGGACGCGCGGCTGGGGAAAGGTGATGGTGACGGAGGGTTGCTGGGAGCCTTCGGCGTTGGCGAAGGCGAGACCCTGCTGCAGTCCCTGGTAGCCGCCGGCGCCGATGACGGCCGCCTGGGTGTTGGTGGTTTGGAAACTGAGCCCCTGATCGCTGAAGGAAGTGCCGTAGGTCTGCGTAGTGGAGTTGCTGCTCCACTCGGCTGTCCAGTCCTCGCCTTCGACCATCATCCAGGGAACGACCTTGAGCTGGATTTGCGTGGCATTCTTGGGGGCGAGCCAAACGCCGCTCAGATAGGTAGTGCCGGCCTGAGCGTCTGCTTCCGTTGGCGGCGCAGGCGGGACGGAGGCGAGGAGATCCCAGCTGCCTTTCCACTCATAAACACTGACGTCGATGAGCGAATGACGAATGAGGAACTGGACCGAGGGAGGATTCGGGTTGATGTTCGACATGTCGTCCGCCCCGACTTCGTTCGGGGGAGGCGGAGGCGGGGTGGTCTCGATCTCGGCGGGAAGTTGCGATTGGGTGAGGGTGTTGTTGAAGCCGCCGGTCATGTCGACGACGGGTTGGGAGAAGTTGAGGACGAAGTGGGTGTCCTGGGGAAGGACGGGCGCCATTTGAGTTGTGCTGGTGTTGTCCGGCGTCATGTCCGGCAGCATGTCGGCGAGGTTGCCGGAGCTGACGCGATTCTGCCAGTTGGTGAGCGAGTTTCCGGTGAGGTCGAGGATGCCGGGTGCCTGAGGATTGTCGTACTGCACGGTGAGATCGGGGAAGGGGCCATTGGCGCGGTGGGCGAGCAGGACGTAGTGGTCGCTGGCGGGCCTGTCGGCGGAATCGCAATGGTCGGAGAGCGCAGCGTCGATGTGGCCGAGCGCGAGCGGGACGGGCGGAACGGAGCCGTCGTCGCCGCCCCAGGAAAGGGAGATGGTGCCGCCGACGTTGGGCAGCGGCCACGGGAGGTCGAGCTCGACGGAGAGCTCTCCGTGGACCCAGAAGGGATTGGGGGCGCAGCCTTCGAGGAGGGCGTCGGCGGTAACGCCGGCGCTGATGCCGAAGGCGCTGAGGTGAATGCTGCCGTGCAGCTCGATGCCGCCGGCGATCTGCAGCGGCGACCACTGGATGGCGGCCAGGGTGGCGAGATAGGCATCGAGACTGGCGGAGAGCGGGCCGAAACTCCACGAGCCCTGGTAGCCGGTCCACGTGCCGGTGATGAGGCCGGCGTTGCTGACGACGAAGTAGGCGTCGGTTTCGAAGATGTCGAAGATGCGCGCCATGACGCGCTGGGTGTGCGGCGGCTTGCCCATGGCGAAGAACCACTCGCCGGCGTTGGCGTCGACGTAGAGCTCGGCCGTGGCTTCGATGTCGAGGACGACGGGGATCTGGTACTGGGCGTCGATGGTGAGATCGAAGGTGCCGGAGTTTCCGTCGTAGGTGGCCATGGCCTCGAAGTTGGCTTCCTGGTCGGCGCCGCTGATGCGCTTCGAAAGAATGTTGGCCTTGCCGATGAGGGAGATCACGGGGCCGGGCATCAGGATGACAAGCATGATGCCGGCGGAAACGGTATAGCCGTCGTCCGCGCTGGTGCCGATGACGGCGCCGCCGCCGATGGCGAAAGCTCCGGCTTGCGGAACCAGCCATTTGGTGAAGTCGGTTGCGGTGTAGTCAGGCGGGGCGTTGAGTTGCGGGCCGCTGGCGCCGGCCGGGTATTTGTACCACCGCCACCAGGTGTAGTTGGGCTCTGGGTCGGGATTGAGGCCGGTGGCAACCAGGCCGGAGAGGCCGTAGAGCGAGACGTCGAGGAAGATGGGAATGCCGACCGGCAGCTCGACATCGAGGGCGAGGAAGAAGACGGATTGTCCGCCGAAATTGCCGACGACGAAATTCGCGTCGACTTCAAGTTCCATCTCGTCGGGCAGGATCTCGACTTTCACCGAACCGGCGAAGACATTCACCTGCTTGCCGCCGCTGGGCGCGTTGGGGCCGACGGGGGCAATGGAATTGAAGATGGAGGGCATCAGCCCGGCAGCGGCCAGGTCGCCAGGCGAGTTGGCGTTGACGTGGATGTGATCGATCTCGCCGTCGATGGTAATGACGCCGGGAATCTCGAAGGAGATGCCGACGCCGTCGAAGGAGACGGTGCCGTGGGTAAGGTTGACGTGCAGTCCCTGCACGGAGCCGCCGAGAGAGAGACCTTCGACGAGATTGATGTCGCCGTTGAAGCCGATCCATTTGCCGGTGTCGTCGTTGCCGAAGCCAAGAGCCTGCAGTGCGACGTGGAAACCGCAGAAGTCGAGGGCCATCTGGTTGGGAAGGTCGATCCATCCGCCCTCCAGCGAGATGTTGCCTTTGCTGTCGATGCCGAGACCGCGCAGCTCGATGCTGGGCCAGTTGAGGCCCTCTGTGGTGACGATGAGGTTGCCCGAGAGGACGATGGTCCAGGCGCCGCCGGGGGACTCTTCGAATTCGATGGAGGCGACGTCGATCTCGACGCTGCCGAGATCGCCGGGGAAGTTGTAGTAAAGCTGGACGAGGCCGTCGGGCGTAGTGGGCGCTGAAGTGGTGGCCGCAAGCGTGATGGCGAAGGAGCCATCGGATTTGACGCTCAACTCGACGTCCAGCGTGACGGCGCCGTTGTTTTCGTCGCTGAAAAAGGGAACGGTCAGTTGGCCGCCGATCGTACTGGCAGAGACGCCTCCGTTGGCGATGGTGACGTCGAACGCGGTGAGAGCGATGGCGAATCCGCCGGTGAGCGTGGCGGACAAAGGGTTGGCGCCGAGCCCGTCGACGTAAAAATGGCCGGAGAATCCCAAAGGGCCGGTGAAGGTCACGTTGTCGGCGTGCAGGCTCTGGCCGCTGGAGAGCGTGACGCCGACGGTCAGGCCGGAGGCGTCGTCGGACAAAGTGAGCACACCCTGGCCGAGAGCGGCATCCGCCACCTGCTGGAGGATGGGGACGCCAAGGGATTCGAGAAGCGAAACCGGGGAAGTTGAAGTCGCCATGACGGTTCCTTTTTCCGGCGGCCGCAGGGGCCGACGGGCGTTCCACGCGATCACAACGGCAGAACCCTTGCGGGGGACTCGGCCGGACAGGCTTTGTCGCGCCTCCAAAGGGGCGCGCGTTCGGGCTGCACCGCTTCAGAAAAGCGCGGCCAGCGCGGTAATTTGCTGCGACAATTGCGCCAGCTCGGCAGCCGCCGTGGCCAGATCGCCGCCGACCGCGGTGATGAGGTTCTGGATAGTCTGGAAAAGCTGGCTGGCGGAGTTGAGCGCGGAGCCGGCGGCCGATCCGGCGCTGGACGGCAGCAGCGTGCCGGCGAGCGAGAGCGCCGACTGCAGGCCATTCATGATGTCCGTGGCGCTGGTGCCCGAAGGCAGGCTGCCCTCGAGAGAGGCCAGCTTGTCGGCGATGGTAGAAATCACCTTGGCAACGTCGGTAAGCGCGGTGTTGACAGCGGAGCCGACGGATTGCAGCGACGAGATGCCGAACAGCGCATTCAGCAGCGGCTGGATGACGTTGTAAAGCGAGCCGTCGGTAGCGCTGGAGCCTTCCCACGTGCTCGGCGCCGACGGAGGGGAGCCGATCGCCGAAGGATTGGGCGCGACGAGAAACGAAAGCGCGGTAATCACCGGTGCGATTGGATCGGGAGGTGTCGAAGGAGAGCTGCCCATAAGTTCTTTTCCTTTTCCAGGTGAAATGTGGGTTTAAGAAGCGGTTGCCATTGCCAGCATCTGTGCGGCAAAGACCGTGGAGGGCGGAGAGAGATTGCCGAAGATGTCCACGCTGACGACAGCGTAGGCATTGGGAAGGTTAACGCTCGGCGGCGGCGCGCCAGTGAGGGTATTGGGATCGACGGGAGCCCCAGTGGAGAGCACGCCGTCGGTGTATCCTGCGCGGCGGACGGGCACGAGACCGAAGGTCTTTGCCTGCCCCCGATACGTGGCGACGACCACGACGGGGATGCCGCGTCCGAGGCCGATGCGCAAGCCGGTGAGCCGGACATAGGGAGGGTTGGTGGCGGCCACCTGGGCGATGCCGCCGGTGGAAGGTGGCGTCCAGTAGTTGAAGGCGATCTGATTGAGCGGGCCCAGTGAGGCGTTGTACTGATCGAGACGGTAGACGCCGTTGACGCTGTCCGGAGCAGGGCCGGAAGGGAGGGTGATCTCGGCCATGTCGCTGCCCTGGTAGTCGCGCGCGCAGAGACGCGGATCGGGAACCAGCGCGACGATGCGGGGATCGACCTGTCCGGCGCCGAAGGACACGCAGGGCGAGGCCTGCGGGTTGTACGCGATCTGTGCGAGGGCGGAAGGGCTGACCGGGTAAGCGGCGTTCGAGCCGAAGTAGCGCAGGTCGGCGAGCTGATCGATGCTGGCGGCGCGGTAGATGAGATAGGCGGCGACGTCGGGGTTGGTGTCGAGCGCCCACGCCACCACAATGGAAGACTGCGTGGGCTGCAGCTTGTAGAGCACCGGTGGCCGCGGCGGCGTGACGATGCGCGTGTAGTAGGGGCCGGTGGCGCCGGTGTTGCTGCTGCCGGACCCGGAGGCGTTGACGGCCGCCAAGCAGTAGACGTTGCGTCCGTAGCCGCTGCCGTTCACGCTGTCGGACATGGACGCCGTGGAGGTGTAAGGGGAGGTGTTGACGCGCGCGTAGCCGGGGGCGTTGGCGGGAATATCGGCGAGCGCACGCAGCTCGTCGTCGAGCAGACCGCCGTAGAAATGCTCGATAAAGGCGCGCTGCGCAGTCGCGTCGGAAAGGACCGTCGCCATGGTCCAGGAAGTGCCGGCCTGGGCGTTGTAGGCAGCGAGCCACTGCGTGAGGGCGCCGATCCAGGCGGCGAGATCGGGACGCTGCGCGGAGCCGCCGTCGGGGACGACAGGGTTGGGGTCGGCGGCGTTGTTGAGGCCGATGCGGCGCTGCACGTCGGCCAGCTGAATGGAGCGGACGGGAGCGCGCTGCAGAATATAGCCGAAGATACCCGGGCCGCCGCTGACATCGAAGGGCAGGGTTGTACTGGCCATGCCCGTGAAGTCCGCAGGGTTGTAGTAGAGGTGATTGACCGAGTGAGCCGGCGTTGGCGGAGCCGGAGGCACGAGCCGCTGAGCGCCGGTGAAGCGCAGGGTCACCGACGTGGGTTCCGGCTGATTGGGATCGACGCCGTTGGGATCGACGACCTGCTCGGTGGGGTCGAAGGGGTTTTTCGTCGATCCCTGAACGGAGATTTGCCCGCGCGCGCTGGTCTCGGCGATGGGGATGTTCAGCGGGACGGACAGGGACGGCTGCACGCTGTAGCCGGAGACGAGGTAAGCGGTCTGTCCGATGAAGTCGTTCGAAGTGGAGACGATGCGGGCGCTCGATCCGGCCTGGACGCTGGCTACGACGGGTCCGCCCGAGCTAGCGGCAGCGGGGCGCGTGACGTAGCGCTCGATGGTGCCGTCGGGAAGGGTGAGGAGAAGCATCGCCGCGGGATCGGTTGGTTCGAGAGCGGGCAGGGCAGGATTGGTCTGGATGGTGACCGTGTTCCCGGCCCCGGCGGCGGCCGGCGTAACGTTGACGGCGGTGACAGTGAGCTGTGTGGCTTTGCGCGGGGGAAGGGTGAAGTTCTGCGTGGCAATGACGCCAGTCGGCGCGCCGCTGGCCAGATCGACGGACTGCACGATGGCCTGCGCGGTCTCGATGTCGGGGTAGAGGACAAACGCGGCTCCGGACCAGTTGACCTGGTAGAGGAGGGTGCCGCCGACCCAGGCATCGCCCGCCGAATCGGGCGCGCCGCCGCCGGCGGGGGTGTTGTTGAACTGGAGGATGCGGAGGTTTGTCGGGGCGGCGGCGACTTTTTCGACGCCGAGGGGTGCGGTCCAGCCGGACCAGTTGCCGGCCGCGCCGAAGATATCGAATCCGCAGACACGATAGCTGTAGCCGCCGGCGGGATCGGGCACGCCGGTGTCGAGGAAACGATAGAGACGCGGCGTGGCGATCTTCGAACTGGCGGGCGTGGGTGAGCTGGCGACGGAGATCCACCGATTGAGGCGCGTGAGGCTCGAAGCCTCGCCGCTGTCCTGGCGCTCGGCGATGAACCCGATGGGGCGATCAGGCGGAGGCAGAGCGAGCGGATCGGTCATGGGATTGCCGGTGGTCTGCGCGGCGGTGGCCGCGGGCGCGGGCCATTCCACGTTGAACATGCTGTGCGGCACCAGGGCCAGCGTGGAGCGGTCAACGTCGGCCTGGCGGCGGACGAAGGTGCAAACAGGCTGCCCCGGCGCGGGAACAGCCGTGATGGCGCCGGGCGGGCCGAGGAGGGCGAAGCGGACGCCGATGGTGTCCGGCGAGAGCGGATGCAGGGTGAGCGAGCCAACCGAAACCACGATGCCGTCGCTGACGATCTGCTGGACGCCTGTGAGCTGGATCGTATCGATGGGGGCGGACGCGCTGGCGGCGGTGACGCTGACCGAGGCCAGCGTGGTGTTGTTGAAGCTTGCGGTTGCGACCGACGTGCCGTTGGAGAGCGCGATGACTGTGCCCTCGCCTGCTGCCTGCACGTCCACGCGCATGTAGGTTTGCGGCAGAGCGATGCTGACAGCCGGTGCAGGCGTGGGGAACCAGGCCATGGTGGTAGGCGAGTAGAGCGCAAGAATGGCTTCGGGCTGCTGCGAGGCGGTGAGGCTGCCCAATGCGGTGTTCACCGCGGGCGCGACGGATGTGGGCGCGCTGGGGTCGGTCCGCGGATCGTAATTGCCGTTGCTGTCGTCGCGCAGCCAGCGCCACAGAGAGGTGTTGCCGTTGCCCGGCTGGATCGTCATGCCGTTGAACTGCGCCTGGCCCAGGGCAAGCGGCGCTGCCGGGGAGAGGCCGGGATAGAGGGTGAGGTTCTGGCAGGGCGTGGATCCCCAAAAGCCGATGAGGAAGTAGTCGTAGCTAACTCCTGGGGAGGCCTGGTCGTCCACAAAATAAAGACCGAGGACCCGGGCGAAATAGGGATCGAGGGCGAGGAGCAGGAGCTCCTGCATAAGGGAAAGGTTGAAGGTGGGCGCGTTGGCGCCGGCAGGCGAGGTTTGCAGGGGTACGCCGGGGAGCAGCGTGCCGGGGAAACCTTGGACGAGCCGCTTAAGCTCGTCGCGGAGCTTGACGAGCTCTGCGTGCTGCTGTGCAGTGGAGAGCGATGCGGAGAGCTTGAGCGTGCCGAGGCGGCGCAGGGC
>Ga0187784_10001170_pt1 | contig 20607 bp, 22 predicted proteins | sample 1015_SJ02_MP15_2_FD_132964 | JGI IMG/M metagenome (GOLD analysis project Ga0187784, IMG submission 132964) | Tropical peat soil microbial communities from peatlands in Department of Meta, Colombia - 1015_SJ02_MP15_20_MG | ecosystem: Environmental > Terrestrial > Soil > Wetlands > Peat | place...
AAATGTGGCCGATTTGATCAAGAAGTTGTACGGCAACAGGGAGTAGTTATTACTTTAGTTGGTCTTGTCCGCGCGAACTTAGGAGATGAACAATGGCAAAAGTGCTTTTGATAAGTGGGAGTCCCAAAGCGGAGGGCAATACCGCGCAACTCATGAACGAATGTGCGCGCGTGATTCGCGACCAGGGTGTCGAAGCGGAAGTCATCTCATTTTCGGAAATGAAGATCGAATCGTGCACGGCTTGTGGCAAGTGCGGTGAATCCAATGAGTGCAGTTTGCAAGATGGCCTGAACGACGTTATCAAGAAGCTCCGGGCCTCGCAGGGCTTCATCGTGGGCTCGCCCGTTTACTTCGGTACGGCGCGCGGTGACGTGATGGCCGCGCTCCAGCGCATCGGCCAGGTTTCCAAGAAGTCGGACCAGTTCCTCACCGGCAAGGTGGGCGGCCCTGTAGCGGTGGCGCGCCGTGGCGGCCACACCTTCACCCTCCAGGAAATGCTCATGTTCTTCCTCATTAACGATATGATCGTGCCGGGATCGACTTACTGGAACATGGTGTTTGGCCGGCTTCCGGGCGAGGTCTGGCAGGACAAAGAAGGAATAGAGACGGCCCGGCACTTTGCGGCAAATGTGGCCAATTTGATTAAGACGTTGTACGGCGACTGCGCGGCCGAGGCATAAACCCCCACGGGGTTCTCGTGGCCGCCAACTTCTTCGTGGGCCGGGAGGAAACGATCCGCGACAGAGGGCGCAGGGACCACAACGCGGGCGAGGCGCGACTTAATACACAGGGCCGAAAGGCGCTCGGCCCTCGCGCGGGCGCGGTTCGGCTTTGCTCACCGCCCTGAGCAAGGTCGAAGGGCCACTCGCCCCCAGAGACCGCGCAAAATCTTCGCGGTGCGCGTAGAAGATTGGAACTGGCGCTCCAGAGAGATATTATGCCCTTGACTTAGTTCAAGACTTAGTCCACGATATGACCATCATGGAAGTGAACACTCATCACGCTAAAACTCACCTGTCGAAGCTCCTGCAGCGCGTGGCGGCTGGGGAGGAGATTACGATTGCGCGCGCCGGCGTGCCCATTGCCCGCTTGGTCGCCCTCGAGACAGCGCGGGCTCGGCGTCCTCTGGACCTCGATCGTGGCGTGTACGCGGTGCCCGAGGATTTTGACGCTCCGCTGCCCCCTGAAATACTTGCGGGCTTCAATGGGAAGCCACGGCAGGCGGGCAGGCGCGGGAGGAAGGCCAGGCGGCGCGTGCGGCCATGAAATACCTGTTGGATACTTCAGTCTGGTTGTGGAGTCTAACCGCCTCGGAGCGCATCAACAAGAAAGCTCGTCAACTGTTGGCCAGCGGACGGGAAGAGCTTTACTTATCGGCGGCCAGCTCTTGGGAGATCACCATCAAGTGGGCGCTGGGTAGGCTACCGTTGCCGGAACCACCCAGCAGTTACGTCCCAAAGCGCATGGCTGCGCAAGGCATTCGCCCGTTACCTATTGCCCACACCCACGCCCTGGCAGTTTCTGAGCTGCCCGCGCACCATACCGACCCCTTTGATCGCCTTCTGATCGCCCAGGCGCAGATTGAAGATATGGTCGTGCTGACCGCCGATCGCGCCATGGAGCCGTACGGGATTAAGATACTCTGGTGCGGATGATAACAATCTGCTGACTCTTGAAATCTTCGCGGGGGCACAAACCTAGGCTGCATTATGTCGAGGAGCAAGTTGAATGTCTGATTTCCAGAACATCATCGCCATCGACCTGGGCAATCCCAGCGGAAGAGTGGTCCTCGGGCAGTGGAATAAGAGCCCAGGGCTTCGCCGAGGAGAACTGTCCCGCAGCATTGTCAGGCACTATCTTTCGCAGCCTGGCCAGACGCTATAAGGAGCCCTGAAGGTATCGTGCGAAAACAAATCGTTGGCGAATGCCTTGCCGAGGTTTTGGGAACTTTCGTTCTCGTCCTCGTGGGAGACGGCATTGTTGCCGCCGCGGTCTTTCTCGGAACCTATGACCCCATGGGAGTGGCAGGGGTCTGGGGCCTGGCGGTAACGATTGCCATATATTTAGCGGGCGGCGTCTCGGGCGCGCACATCAACCCCGCTGTGACACTGGCCTTTGCGGCCTTTCGCAAGTTCCCCAAATGGAAAGTCATTCCCTATATCCTCTCTCAAATCGTAGGTGCATTTCTCGCCGCTGCCGCGCTGTTTTGGGGCTGGCGAGGATTCTGGCAGCCTGCGGCGAACAAGCTCGGGGTAAGCATAGGCCAGGCGGGAAGTCAAAAGCTGACGATGGTTTTCTGTTGCTACTACCCAAATCCCGGGTCGGTGGGAATCGGAGCGCAGGATCTTGCCAAGGTTTCCACAGCCACCGCATTCATGGTCGAGGTGGCGCTGACGATGGTTCTCCTGCTCGCCGTACTGTCGATGGGTGACGAGCGTAATCCTCTAGCGCCGAAAAGCAATCTCGCGCCGTTTTTCATCGGGCTCACCGTTGCAGCGATGGTCATGCTCGGGGGGCCGCTGACCATGGCCGCCTTGAATCCGGCGCGCGACTTTGGCCCGCGCCTTCTTGGGTTCCTGGCCGGGTGGGACCGCATCGCACTTCCCGGCCCGCGCGGCAGCGAGTGGTGGGTTTACATCCTTGCTCCTAGCGTGGGAGGCCTGCTGGGTGGAGCAATTTACGATGGGCTCGTGCGCCGCTTTTTCCCTGCGACTACCAATTTGTAAGTTGGATTACCCGTTAGGACCCCCTCACCCGGCCCGCCCCGGCTGAAGGAAACGCCGGGGCGGCCCACCCTCTCCCCCAAGGGGGAGAGGGTGCTGGGCCCGTTAACTTACTCTCCCCTCTCCCTCTTGGTGGAGAGGGGCCGGGGGGTGAGGGGGTGCCCACGAGAGCAGTCCGAAAACGTCACAGTAATTACGAAAGACCGCTCCCACTCACCTGATACAATGGCGTGTTGCATCTGTGGAGGAGCCTCGATGAAGGCAGCTTTCTTAACCGGCATTCGACAAATGGAGATTCGCGAGACGGCGCAACCCCAGATCAGCGACCCGCGTAGTGTCCTCTTGCGCATCGGCGTGGTGGGCGTTTGCGGATCGGATGTGCATTACTACACGACCGGTCGGATCGGCTCCCTGGTGGTCAAGTATCCGGAATGGACCGGGCACGAGTGTGCGGGAACTATCGTGGGAGTTGGGAAGGAAGTGAAACGGCTCGAGGTGGGTGAACGTGTGGCGGTGGACCCGCTGATTCCCTGTGGGCATTGCGATCAATGCTTATCAGGCCGGGAACATACTTGTCGTTACCAAAACTTCCTGGCTTGCCCTGGGCAGGGGCCAGGCGCGCTAGCGGAATACCTGGTGATGCCGGAGCGGTCGTGTTACGCGATTCCGGATGGCATGAGCATAGTGCAAGCCGCGGTGGTCGAGCCGCTTTCCATCGGGCTTTACGCTCAACGCTTGGCGCAGATGCAGCCGGGCGCCAAGATCGCCATCCTGGGCTCCGGCCCCATTGGACTGTGTGTACTGCTGGCATGCCGCGCCGCCTGTGATTGCACAGTCTACGCCACCGACCTGCTCGACGAGCGCCTCGAGATGGCCCGGCGCTGCGGGGCCAACTGGACTGGAACCCCGAAACAAATCGACGTATTGGGAGCCATCCGTGATCTCGAGCCGCAGGGCGTGGATTTCGTTTTCGAGTGCGCGGGCCAGCAGGAAACCCTCGACCAGTCAATTGACCTGCTCAAGCCGGGCGGAACGGTGCTGATGATCGGCATTCCTGAGGTTGACCGCGTCAGCTTCAGCATTCACACCCTCAGGCGCCAGGAAATACGCTTACAAAGCGTCCGCCGGCAGAACCAGTGCGTAGCCGCCGCCATCGAACTGGTTTCGAGCGGCGCCATCAACCTCGATCAACTTGTGACTCACCATTTCTCCCTTGCCGAAACCAAGCAGGCTTTCGACCTCGTTGCCGACTATCGCGACGGCGTGGTCAAAGCCATCGTCCATGTCTGCGAATAACCCGGTAGGTGTTATGTGGTAGGTCGCATGTGGGGGAACGGGCCACCCTCGAGGCGAATGTAATTCCGAGCGCAGCGAGGAATCTCGCTCTGACTCTCCGGATTACTTTAGGAAAGGAATGTAGGCTGAAACACGTCGCTGATAGTCCAAGAACTGTTCGCCAAATCGCGAGGCGAGCAGCCGATCTTCAATTCGCACGCGAATCTCCGTGCCTAGGGCGAGTAGCAGGATGGAGGGGAGCAGCAAGGCAAGGGGCGTTGCCAACACCAAACCTGTACCCAGCAGCATGCAGAACATTGACGTGTAGATGGGGTGGCGTACCACACGGTAAGGACCGGACCGCACGAGTTCGTGGTCGGTATTAAGGCCGGCATCAAGTCGCCACTGCCGTCCCAGCGCGCGCGTGCTGGTCCAGGATAGAACACCTGCGGCTACGAAGAGGAGAAGGGGAATCACAATCCGCCAAGGTTCCGGCGAGCGCGTCCAGAAGCTGCCCTGCCACACGAGAGCGTATGCGACCGCTATGGGCAACATGCCCCAGCGGGCGCGGCGATCCAGTTTCGCCGCGCGCCCGGTGCTTCGCTTGGCGTAGAGAAGGAGAAAAGGAGTCATCCAGACGAACCATGCTATTGCCAAGATGGTGTATGCGTAAGCAGGCATGTCAATCATCAATTGGAAATCAACAATCGTCAATTCTCAGGGCCATCTCTTGAACTGCTTGCTGAGCGCCAGCCCTTGCATTTGGTAGGAGGAACCTATTTGGACGCCATAGACTTTGTCGGGCCGCGCAACCATGGGACTGTAAATGAGCCTGCCAATGATTTGCCCATGCTCGATCAGGATGGGCACCTCATGCGCCCTTACTTCCAGCACGGCCAATGTTCCCAGGACATCGCTCAGCCCGTATCCGAATCCCGGATCGAAGAAGCCTGCGTAGTGGACTCGGAACTCTCCGATAGACTGATCGTACGGGACCATTTCCGCTGCGTAGTCCGGCGGCACGCGAATCTTTTCTTTGGACGCCAACAAATAAAAATCGCCCGGGCCCAGGATTATGCCGCGCCCTGGCACTGAGTAGACGGTGTCCCAGTACTCTCTTGGGTCGTAGAAGTCCCTCGCGCCAAGATCAATCACAGGGGCATGCTTTTTGGCTCGATAAGCGACAAGGTCAGTTTCGCGCTCCGCGTTGAGTCGCGCGGAAATGCGTAGCCCCTTGTCAATCTTGGCCCTTACGGGGCCCTCCTCGTCCTCGTAAACCAAGTTCTCCTTTTCGTCCAACTCGGCCAAGGGGCCATCGTGGGAAGGCGGGCTGCCTCGGATGAAACGCAGTTGATTCAGTTTCATTCCTGTCTGCACTTTGATGGCAAATGTGCGCGATACGATTTCAGCAAAAAGCCTTCCACGATAGCCGGGGCGAACACGTTCGAACTCTGTTCCGTAGTCGGTTATCAGCCGGGTGAAGATATCGAGTCTCCCTGTCGTACTTTTCGGGTTAGCCCGTGCCTCAACGTTTTTCGGTAGGCTCAACTCCTCCCTCAGCGGCGCGATATAGACACAGCCTGGCTCGAACACGACCCCGCTAATCAAATCGACCTTGGTGATAAACAGATTAGAGACCTTATCTTCAACCGTGCAGTCGGGGCCGGGCAAGAAGCTGGCGCGGACGCGATAGGCAACCTCACCCAGCCGCAGGTCAATGCTGGCGGGCTGAATCTGCTGTTCCGTGATCTCCTCGCTGGCTTCAATACGCCCGTCGGCGATTAACTCCCGAATGGTCTGAGCGGGCAGGATTCCCGTAGTCCGCGGCGAGACTTGCTCCGTGGTCAAATGTGGAAAGAGGCTATTACCTGTCGCGCCCATTCGATATCTCTCCTTCGAGGGTAGCGCGGACCCCCGGTTTTGGGGTCCGCGGCCCTTCATAAACTTCGAGATAAGAGCCGCGGACCCCAAAACCGGGGGTCCGCGCTACCTCCTCTTGCCAGCCATTTGAGTCTATCACTACTGTTCCCCGACCGTCTGATTCGACATTTGAATGTAAGGGAAGCACTCGGGGATGTGGGTGTCATAGACGGCGTGGCGGCTCCAGACCCAGGCGGGATGAGGGTTGAGTTCAACACCGCCGGGTTTCAGCTTCTCGAAGCGCCCAAAGAAGATCCTCCACACGTCTCCGTCCTTGGGGGGCAGGGAACGCCCTGCGGCCAGCCACTTCATTCTCTTCCAGGGGAAAGCCAGTTCAACGGTCCAACCCTTGTCGGGCACGGAGTTGTCGTTGATTCTGCCCTCCACATGAACGGCATGGAGGAGGCCCGGAAACTCCCAGTTCAGAAATGCCCAGCGGAGGCCTCGGGGATGAGTTCCCGTCCAGAAAGACTGGTCCTGGCGATCGTAGTCGCCCCCGAAAGTGAGGGCGTTATTCTTTAAGATGTCAAATTCAGGGACGTCAAACGCGCCGCCCTTTTTATAAGCGTCTCGCCAGATGAAGAAAACTTGGTAAGTAGTGCCCAGCGCATTGATCTCGAACTCCGAATAGGCATCACCGCCGTCGATGAAGACCTCGGCATCGTTTTCCTGGAAAATCAGCGAGCCCGTTTTGGTCAGGTGAGCTTCCACGTAGGGCTCTTCAAGCCACAAGCCAATGTAAAGATAGTCGTCATCCCACAAGGCGGCGGCTCGCGTGTCGTAGAAGCCGGGCTCTCCCGTAACCATGTCCACAAAACGCGGGGATTTTTCGGCCTTCTGCCAGGAGGGCTCGTCCAGTCGCCCATCAATTGTTATCCGCCCGGCCGCTCTGCGGCAGACATAGTGCGCAATGTCCTTAGCGGAACAACCGTAACTTCCCGTGCCCGCCCTCATCTGGGTTTGCCCGCCGTTGGGCGCGCCCGGCCCGCTCGCGCCGCGCAACGTAGGCGCCACGGCAGTCAACGACGCGACAAGCATGAGTACAGCAACTAGTTTCCATGCGTTTTTCATAATTGGGTTCCTTTGTTCGCGAAGCGCGTCCCGGATGAGCGCCGAGCGACTCACTCGCGCCCGCCTGGCAGCGCTATCTGTGGGGCGGAGCCGTGGTGAATCCAATCTAATTTGTATGGTTTCCATACTGTGGAGCCTACTCCACCCGCTCCGGAATCACATATCGATCCGTTTCACATTTCTCCGGCTGAGGTACCAGCACGGAGTGTAGCCGAAGTGAGGAAACAGCGAGTGAACGCACATCTGGTTTTGCGGTGAGAGGAACATATACTCGGTTTTGCCGCTCTTCAGGCCCACCGCATAGTAGCGCCGGACTTTCACCACGTCGAATTGGCTACGGTTGTTGGGGAACCTGTACCGAACTGAAAGATAGTCACCGATGTACAAAAGGCACAACGACAGCGCCGCGAACATGACTATGCGTTTCATGCTTGGTCTGCCTTCATCCTTCTTCATCCGCGTCTGAACCCAATTATTTCACACCCTCCTTCGTCGCGGGGTAAAATCTTGCACACTGGGCCGGCATCTCAGTAATAACTGCGCAGTGCGTTCGAGTTAGCGCCGACCCCACGCCTGCGGGTCGGCACATGCCGACCCCGCAGGCGTGGGGTCGGCGGCACAACGCAACTATGGCCCTGGCGACTTAAGTCGTTTACCCCGTGACCGATCCGAACTAGCATTGTGATGGGGGATTGCTAAAGCGGCGGGGCGAGATATTGAGCCAATTTGATGTAGAGGCGGCTTTACGCCGCTATTTGGCGAGTTAAATTCGCTGGCGAGCTAAACTCACCGCCACAGTAATGAAGAGAAGCAAAGTCGGGGGTTTGAGAAATGAGCGTCAGGGAATTGGTTCGACGGATATTTTTGATTGACCTCATCAAGGGCCTGAGGCTGACGTTTTCCTATCAACGCCCCAGCGCCACCTACACCGAGCAGTACCCGCTGGAGCGCCCAAAGGTCGCGGAACGCTACCGGGGCGCCCCTCGCCTGAACAACCATCCGGAAACCGGCGAGACACTCTGCATCGCTTGCAACCTTTGCTCGATCGCTTGTCCCGAGAACCTGATTGTGGTGGGATGGGCGCGCACCGAGGACCGCAAGAAGCGATTGACCACCTTCACCTATGACCTTTCGCGCTGCATGTTCTGCGGTTTGTGCGAGGACGCTTGCCCCGTTGACGCGCTGGAACTGACGCAAGACTTTGAGATCGCCCACTATTCCCGCGAAGGCATGATCTGGGACCGCCAGGCCCTTGAAGAGGGCCCCCGACCCATACGATATGCGCGCTAGGTATTGGGTTGCAGACGTGCCACGTCGTGCAAGAAAGCCGCGTGGCTTTCAGGTTACGTCTACACTGCGGCGTCTGCTCCTCGTGGTGAAGCCTCGCGCAGCGGATACGAATCCCCGCGGCGCAAGTTCATTCACGGAGTGCGCAATTCAGCTTTCCTAGTGCCTGTGCGAGGAGCCGCGAGCCAGAACGGCGGCTCGCGGCTGAATCGCTATTTCTTCTTGGGAGGCACCACGGCATCCTTGAATGCCTTGGCCAAGCGAAACTTTACGACTGTCTTTGCCGGAATGTTGATCGGCTCACCGGTCTGAGGATTACGCCCCACGCGAGCCTTTCGGTGTGCCTTTACAGCCTTGCCGAGTCCAGGAACCACGAATTGTCCGCCGCCCTTGACTTCTTTCGTCGCCAGAGCAGCGAGGTGCTCCAATACTGCGGCGGCAGCCTTCTTTTGAATCCCTGCCTTTTCTGACAGATGGGCTACCACTTGTGATTTAGTCATCACCTTCGCCATATACCGCTCCCCTCCTCTAGTGTAAGATTCCTAGGTTTTCGATCATCGTGGCTGCGGACACTGTAAGCAATAAAATGGAGCGTGTCAAGCGATTTTCAGCCTCCCGCTTCAACCGGAGCCCGGAAAAATGCGCTATCAGTCTGGCGAAAAGCGAATCCGCCGCAACCCTCCGGTCGGATCCCCGCCCTTCGGCAAGCTCAGACCAAGCTTTTCGCGGGAATGACGCGCGTTTTGCAAAGGACGCTGTTCCAAATGGAAGCGCTGCGCATCCGGCCACCTCGTTGCAATGTCGGCGGGCATCCGTTATATTGCAAGAGAGAAAGGGATATGCACGACGAGATTTGACGGCTTTGGATTACCCTCAAATTCGAAACTTGCGCCTTGGCACCTCGAGCTGGTCCAGCCAGGATTGGGTAGGAGTTTTCTATCCCCCGGGCACCACTGCGACTGAATTCATCTCTGAGTATGCGAAACACTTTGACACGGTCGAGGTCGACTCGACGTTCTATCGAACTCCTTCCGCCGCAGTGGTCAGAAACTGGCGCGAGCGTACGCCGGCGGGCTTCCTCATTGCCGCCAAATTCCCCCAGGTGATCACGCATGAGAAAGTGCTGCTTGATTGCGCCCATGAACTCTCCGAGTTCCTGAAGACGATGGAACTCCTGGGTGACAAGCTCGGGCCACTTTTGCTCCAGTTCCCTTACTTCAATAAACAGGCTTTTCCCCTGGCTCAGGATTTCCTTGCCCGGCTGGCAAAGTTCCTGGATCAGCTTCCCCACGGCCTTGCCTATTCCGTTGAGCTCCGAAACAAATACTGGATAAGCGACCGCCTCCTCGATCTCCTTCGATCGAGGAACATTTCTCTGGCGCTTATCGATCATCCTTGGATGACGCCGGTCGATCGGTTGTTCGCGAAGCAGGATGTGGTGACTGCGGATTTTGCCTACCTCAGGTGGCTGGGCGACCGAAAAGGCATCGAGGACAGGACCAAGCAATGGGACAGGGTCATCATCGACCGGACGCACGAGATGGAGACCTGGATTGCCATCATCCGCAAGCTGCTCAAGCGTGGTATTCGAATCTTGGGCTTCTTCAACAATCATTACGCCGGGTTTGCGCCCGGCTCCATCAAGCTTTTCTACGAAGTATGGGAACGCATGGGAGCTGCTGAAGAGTGACGCGAGGGTCAGCGCTCAGATTGACGGGTATGGTGGATCAACCTTGCCTCGAATCGAAATAAGACGGCTGAGAAGCATTTATGAATACCGGGAGTGTGAGAGGCTCCAGATGGCGGTCTGGGGAAACGTTGGGGTGGGCAGTGAGGTTCTCAGCGTCACGCAAAAGTACGGAGGCGTAGTGTTGGGCGCCATCGCGCAGGGAAAGCTCCTGGGATTCCTTTATGCGTTTCTGGGGCGCTATCACGGCCGGTTGATTCACTGGTCGCACATGATGGCGGTGGAAAAGCGCTACCGGGACTTGGGCCTGGGGTTCAGGATGAAGCTCGCGCACAGGAAATTAGCCCTGCAAGCGGGGATCAAGTCCATCTGCTGGACGTACGACCCCTTGCAAAGCCGCAATGCAGCCTTGAATATCGCGCGGCTGGGTGTCCGCGTCGAGGAGTATCTTCCAGACGTTTACGGTCGTTTCCCCAGCATGATCGAGAAGGGCTTGCCGAGCGACCGCTTCGTTGTGAATTGGCAAATCGGCAGCGCCCATGTGGCGCGCCGCCTGCGTAGGCCTTGGTTGCGCCAAGTTGACCTGAACCTACCCAGAATTAACGAGACACGCCGCAATAAAGAGGGGTTCGTGGTGAATTGGGGAATCAGTTTTTCCTTGGCGGAGCCCAGGCTTCTGCTCGAGATTCCGACCAATACCGATGAAATGCGGCTTCGTGCTCTGAGGCTGGCGCGGCAATGGCGGTTGGAAACGCGGCGCATGTTCCAGCGCGCTTTTGAATCCGGCTGCAAGGTTCTGGATTTTGTTACCACGGGGACGGGCGGCGAAAGGCAAGCCTTCTATGTTCTGAGCGGCGCGCGCACCGGGCGTCCCGCGTGATGCCGGTTAGAGGGTAGTGGGTCAGCTTGAAGTAGGGGCGACTTTACGCCGCCATTTGGCGAGGTAAACTCGCGGCGAGGAAAACTCACTGGCGAGGTAAACTCGCCGCTACAAAACCAAATGGCCCCACTGCTAGTCGGCGCGCCGAAATGAAACTCCCCGCCCTTTTAGTGCTACAATAGACAACTTAAACGAGCCGAAAACCATGCCAAAGAACACTACACAACCTCCTGAGGGAGGTGTCCGAACAGGTTATGAGCTTTACATCATGCGGCACGGCCTCGCCGTGTCGCGGGGCAGTCTGAGATTCTCGGAGGATGCGCAACGTCCGCTTGTGCCGGAAGGCAAAGAGAAGATGCGGGAGGTCGGCGAGGGTCTGAGACGTACGGGGTTGGAAGTGGATTGGATTGTGACCAGCCCGCTGGTCCGGGCGGTCGAGACGGCGGGGATTATTTCCGAATCGCTGGCTTCAAGTGCACCCGTAGACACCTGCGAGGCGATGCGGCCCGGCGGGTCACCCGAGGAGCTGCTCGCTTTTCTGACCAGACGCCCCAGCCGTACAAGGGTACTTGTGGTCGGCCATGAACCTGACCTCAGCGAGTTGGCCACCCGGCTTATCGGCGCCGGCAGCCATGCTAACCTGGCGTTTAAGAAGGGCGGGTGCTGCATGATTAGCTTCAATGAGTTTCCGCCGAAGAGCCCCGGCCAACTCGTCTGGTGGTTGACGCCTCGCCTGCTTCGCAAGCTCAGGTAGTAACGATGGAAGAGCTAAGAGAAAATACTTTACCTCATCCCGCCGGCGCCGCTAAGGTGGTGACTAAGAAACCCGGAATGGCGCCGCCGACAAACGAATGGGGCAAAGTCCGCAAGCTAGCTCTGCGACACCTCAACCGGTTCGTATCCCTGGAGGCAAAGGTTCTGAAGGGAGATGACCCCGACGCCATTCACGACATGCGCGTGGCAAGCCGACGCCTCCAGCAAGTGCTTGACCTGATTTTCCCCAAACCTCTGCCCCGCGAGGCGCGTCGCTTGAGGCGCAAAATCAGGCGCTGTCGCCGGGCGCTGGGTGACATCCGTAACTGTGATGTCCTGCTTCAGTTGGTGCAGGGGCGTCTGGCTAGAAAGCGCTGCTCGGACCGGGAGGCTTGGACGGCGGTGAAGCAGCATCTTCAGGAGCGCCGGTCCGAAAGCTTCTCGAGGGCCATTCGTAAGTTGAGCAAGGTGAACTTGGGCGTCTTTTACATGCGTGCCAAACAGATTCTGGATCGGCTCAGGCCCCCGCCCGACCAGGACGCTGGTCCGCGTCCCTTGGTCCAAGCTGACCGACCCGCTCTTGAGCCCTTTGCGGCTCGCCTTTCGCAAGCGCTTGCAGGGGTCTGGAAAGGATTCGAGGAGCAGGTTGCCGCTTCGCACCGCGAAAAGACTGCGCCCTCCATCCACGCCGCGCGCATCGGCGCCAAGCGGCTCCGCTACCTTCTTGAAGTTGTAAATCAGTTCGGGATCGCAGGTAGCTCGAGTGCGCTCGCTTGGTTGCGAAAAATCCAACAGCATCTCGGCGATTGGCACGATATGGAAGTGCTGGAGGAAATGATAATAGAGATGATTGCCGAGCCGCAGCTCTGGCGCGATCAACTTCCGCTCGCTATGGCTACGGGGAAACTGATTTTGCGCAATCGCAGCGCCAAGCGGGGTTTCAAGGAAAAATACTTTCAGATGACGCTGGATTCGCCCAGCTACCAGGGGATCAAGAATTGGGCTGAGGGCCTCTCGGTGGCGGCCGCCTCTGCCAAGGCTTGAAAGCTGCCCAGCCGATGTTTCCCTCCCCGATTGGAGTCTCTGTGAAAACCTCGAATTGTAGCGGCGGTCTATGACCGCCGGCCACGAGAATCAACAGCTTCGGCGCTCATAGAGCGCCGCTACAGCGCGAGAGGCCCGGTTTTCACACAGACTCCGGTTGGGGGGGAATCAGTTGTGGGGAGCGCGGTCGCCTAATTCTGCGCTTCTGGGGGATTGGCTTTTTCCGTGCTGACAGCCTCAGCGCCGCTTGAATCCTGCACGCCCGCCTCTGGCGCAGGCACCACAAAGAGCGGCTCACGAGGCTCACCTTTTAGAACACGCGAAATGCCTGCGCGCAGCCGCTCGAAAACCGTGCGAATATCCGGCGAAGCATCAATGACGGTGAAGTCATATTCCTGCGCCATCTTATCGAACTGCGCCAGCAGGGCCGTCTGGTACTTGCGGAAGCTTTCGTACATATCCTCGCTGGGGTAGAGATCCATTCCGGATTCCCAGTAGTCAAACCCGCTCGAGAAGACCACGCGGGGGATCAGGTCGTCCACGCCGATGCGCAAGTAGAAAATGGCATCGGGCTTCAGCGCGAAGCTGTGCACATTATGAATCCAGGCAGGATCCAGGCCCCGCACAATCGCTCGCGCCATCAGGGAATAGATGTAGCGATCGGTGAGAACGACAAATCCGGCACGCAGCGCCGGGGCGATCTCGTTTTCGAGTCGATCCGCAAAATCCGTGGCGTAAAATAGGCTCAAGGTAATGCGCCCCAGGGTGTGTCCCTCTTTGGCTTGCTGAATTCCCCGAGCCGCCAGTTGGGAACGCTTGATGCCGGTATCGAGCACAGCGTGTCCCTGCTGCTCGAGCCAGGGGCGGAGCAGCTTGATCTGAGTGGAACGGCCAACGCCGTCCGTGCCCTCAATGACAATCAGCCTGCCCGTGAGTTCCGCCAGATTCATTTTGGGCAGAATCACCGAATAAGTTTCTCTCATGGGGCCACCCTCAGTCGCTTGGCCTGGGTTAGCTTGGCCTTAACAATCTGGCGCATCTGGGTCTGCTGCTCTTCAATGGGAAGCGTGGCATCCACCGTCGTGAGGTCGAATTCCGGGATCATCTTCTCGTACTCTTCGAGGATTTTCTCTTGAAAGATATGAAAGCTCTCCTGTGGGTCTTCGTTCAACCCAAGGTCCATGCCGGCTTCATAGAACTTCACTCCGTTTCGCCCTTCCAGGATGCGCTTCATGGCTACGTCGAGGGGAACGCGGAAATAGAAGGCCGCGGTAGGCTTGACCGCAAAGCTGTAAAGGTCCCGAACCCATTTGGGCTCCATGCCCCGAACCACATCGCGGGCAAAGGCGGTGTAAATGTAGCGATCGCAAAGCACCACCGCCCCCGCTTTCAGCAGAGGGATGATGTTGTGCTCCATCCGATCCGCGAAGTCCGTGGCGTGGATCAAAGAGAAGGTCGCGGGAGTCAGCATCTGCTTCTTCTTCCCGCGCCTCGTGGTGTCGCGGACCAGCGGCGAGGAGTTCCATTCGCTGAAAACAACCCCGTAGCCTTCAGATTGAAGCCACTGGTGCAGGAGCATCAATTGGGTAGACTTGCCCGAGCCGTCGATCCCCTCGACCACAAAGAGTTTTCCGGGGAAACGATGCTCGCCGTATCGTTTCATTCCGCCATACCCCGCGCTAGGTGTTGCGATGAATTACATCTAAAGTCTATCATAGCCCCCCCTCCGCGAAAAGGGTGGACAATCGGAGTGGCGGCGCTAAACCTCGCCCTTCCGGCCCTCGCGAGAAATCCCGGCTAGTGAATGGCCTTGCGTAAGGAGTCGACTATGGAGTGACTTTCGGCAGGGCGGAGCGAAACGGCAATGAAGTTGTAGGTCTTTCCCGAGGTCAAATTGATGTGGAAGGTGCCCGTGTCGAGGCCAAACACGATATTTGTTTCAACCTCTTTAATCTCCGAGAGAGGTGTCGAAAACACCTCCTGGCCTGACTCCTCGAAAGTGAGCTTTTGGGCCGTCAAAATCAGCGTGCCCTTGGTCTTGTTGTGGCTCTGGAGAAGGCTTGCGACGTCTCCGAGGTTGTAGACGTCGAACCGCTGCCCCACAGAGCTGCCCGGTCCTGACGCCGTGGCAGTCTTGGTGGCCGCGCCTGCCACCTCGAAGGGCGCTTCCACCTCGCTGTCGTCGGGATTCAGCACAAACATGCTGGTCTTACCTGTGGGTGCATCCGCAGCGATTTGAAGGCTCACAGTAAGCTCGGTGGTCGTCGGCGCGGTGGTCTCCAAGACCCGTATCCCTGGATTCGAGAAGCTCACTTTGACCCCTTGCGCAAAGTTCTTTCCTGTGACTTTCAAATCTGTTTTGCTTCCGGGAGCGGCGCGTGGAGGATCAACACTCGTGACTTCCGGTGTGGTGGATTCGGAAGGATGAACCTCCGTGCCAGGCGCTGATGGCGCCGGAGGCGTCGTGGGAGTTGCTGGCGTGGGAACGGCGGCCGCCGCGACCGTAAATGAAGCCTCCGCCACTGAACTTGCCGGATTACTCGCATAAAGACTGAATGCGCCGGCTTGAGCTTTCTTGCTGATCGCCAGCTTGACCTCGAGCTCCGTCCCACTCACGCGTCGAGTAGAGAGAACGTGGATTAAGGGGTTGGTAAAGGAAACGTAAGCGCCGGAAGAGAAATTCCGCCCTTCAATAATGACTGTAACCTCATCCCCAGGAGCCGCCTGGCTTGGGTTGAGCTGCTGGATCTGAGGCGTAGCGTCCGAAGGGATGTCCTCCGCCTGCAAGGCAATTGCGGCAAAGCCATACCCAGCCTCAGCCCCAAGTAATACTATGGCGGCGCCAAGGATTATGCCTCTCCTGAAAGCCCTCCTGTTCCGGAGGTCGCTCTCTCTCATGGGATTCCCTCCCTCGTGATCTCACGTCTCTGCTTCGAAATAGCGCTGTCATTCCGAACGAAATGAGGAATCTGGCATTGTCTCCGCACCAGAATAGAACCAGGGCCAGATTCTTCACTTCGTTCGGAATGACAAGCTGTTTCGTAGTTTCCGGGTGCCACCATCGGCATGAGCGACTGTCACGAAACCGTGACAGGTTTCTGCAATTATTTCAGGAGTGCGAGTTTCCCTGGCTTTTCCAGTCTTTCGGCCTTTATAATCCCGGACCCTTCCTTTATGGTCAGGATTTGATTGGCTTCGATCTTGGTGAATCTCTCGATCTTTTGCGTCGTGGGCCACTTGATTTCGATCGCATCGACCTCTTTCGCATCCCCGAGACCGAAGTGAAGGCGCAAATCGCTTTGTGACATCACGCTGGTTCCACAGTGGACTTCGTCGATTTGCGCGTGTTTTCCCGTCACCACGCGCGCCCGCGCGCCTACTGCGGTGCGGTTACAATGCGTCCCAATCAACTTGAGTTTGATCCAGTTGTTCTTGTTTCCTCCGTCGTTGCGAAGGAGGGAGAACCTGTCATTCATATTGAGGACCAGGACGTCAACGTCTCCGTCGTTGTCGTAGTCCCCAAAGGCGCAGCCTCGGCTGGAGAAGCGTTCCGTCACTCCCGGACCCATTTGGGCTGAGACATCCTTAAACTTGCCATTGCCGAGGTTTCTGTAAACGAGGCGGGGCGACTTGAACGTAGAATCGAGATGAAACTTTTCGATTTCGGGATAAACATGGCCGGTGACGTAGAAAATATCCGTCCAACCATCGTTGTCGTAATCCATGAAACCCGCGCCCCAGCAAACGTACTGTGTGTTCACGCCCAAGCCAGCGACGAAGGTGACGTCGGTAAACGTGCCGTCGCCGTTGTTACGGTAAAGGTCCGGAGTATCGTCAGTGAAATTGGTTTTGAAGATGTCCAGCCATCCATCGCAGTCGTAGTCACCGACACCGACACCCATGCCTGCCTGTTCCTGGCCGTCTTCGTTATAGGCGCAACCCGCCATTACGCCGACGTCCGTAAATGTTCCATCGTGGTTGTTGTGGAACAGGATGCTGGGCTCCGAATCCACCGCCACGTAGATATCCGGCCAGCCGTCGTTGTCAAAATCATACGACACGCCGGTGATGGAATAACGCGGCCCGGGTTTGAGGATACCCGCTTTCTCGGAAACGTCGGTGAAGGTCCCGTCACCGTTATTGCGGTAGAGAAGATTCATCCCGCCGGGAAGGCCGCGCGGCCCGCACATGACCGGGATTCCTTTCCATTGACAATAACCGGTCGCGCCCGGCACCGGCACTTTGGTGATATCGAGCTCAATGTAATTGCAGACGAAAAGGTCCAGCAACCCGTCGCGATCATAGTCGAGCCAGGTGCAACCGGAGCCCCAGCGGACGCGGTCTTCCCAAAGTCCCGCCGTTTTCGTCACATCCGTAAAAGTCCCATTTCCGTTGTTGTGCCAGAGGATGTTGTGGCCCCAGTAGCAGCAGAATAGGTCGTCCGATCCATCATTGTCGTAGTCGCCGATGCATACGCCCGTCCCCCAGCCGGTACGTCCCAGCCCGGCCTTTTCCGTCACATCGGTGAACGTTCCGTCGCGATTGTTTTTAAAGAGGTGTTGAATCGGGCCTTTCCCGGGTTCGTAGGTTTCCTCGAAGCGCACTCCGTTTGTCAGGTAGATATCCAACCAGCCGTCATTGTCGTAATCGAAAAAGGCCAGACCGCTGCCTTTGGCCTCGACAATGTACTTTTTGCTCTCCACACCACCCCAAACGTTGGAGACGTTCAGCCCTGCCGCTTCGGCTACGTCCACGAAAGTGACGGGCGAAGTTTCCTGCGGGTGGGGTACCGTGGCCGCCTGAAGGACGGGCGCTCGGGGCCAGCGCCAGAGAGGAGTTGTAAGAGCGTCAAGGAGCTTTGACCCCAGCAGGACAGCGGAGGAACCCAGGATTTGGCGACGAGAGAACTTCATCTTGGCTGTGGTGGTTTCGCGTTTCGTTCGGCCCCCATAGGGCATAAAGCCGAACCTTCACGGCGAAGATTTCAGCACACAAAAAATCAGACAGCTATTATACTACAAGGAGCAGGAGGATCACTCATGTCAACTCGTTTCAACAGGTGTGCGGTGCGCTATATCTGCTTGGGGGTTGGGGCGGCCGGGTGGCTGGTGGCTCTCACTTCCGGTGCCTTGGCGCGCCCGGTAAAGACAGAGACCATCACTTTCCGGAGTGGTGACGAGACTGTCTCCGCCTATCTCGCGGTCCCTGATTCCGGCGGACCCTGGCCGGCCCTGGTAGTGATTCATGAGTGGTGGGGCCTCAACGACTGGGTCAAGGAAAAGGCACAGAAATTCGCCGAGCAAGGATTTATGGCGCTTGCCGTCGACCTCTACCGGGGGAAAGTGGCCTACGATCCCAACCTCGCTCACGAACTCTCGCGCGGTCTGCCTCAGGATCAGGCCATTCGTGACTTGAAAGCCGCCTTCAGTTACTTGGCCTCCCGGCCCGATGTCCGAAAAGACAAGATCGGCTCGCTTGGCTGGTGCATGGGGGGCGGTTATTCTCTTCTGCTGGCCGTCAATGAATCCAAGCTCGCCGCCTGCGTCGTCAATTACGGCTCGCTGCCTACGGACAAAGACGAGATTCAACGAATCCAAGCGCCCGTGCTGGGGAATTTTGGAGCTGAGGACCGTGGCATTCCCCCCAGCGCCGTAGGGGCATTTGAAGAGGCGATGAAAGCAGCGCAAAAGTCAATCGATGTGAAGATCTATGATGGCGCCGGCCACGCCTTCGAGAACCCCAACAACAAGCTGGGATATCGCGAAGCCGCCGCCAGCGACGCCTGGGCCCGCACGCTCGCCTTCTTGAATCGTATCCTCAAGGGGGAGTAGGGAACAGGGAATAGGGAACAGGGAAAACCGAAACTGGAAATTGGAAACTGGAAAATAGAAAATGGAAACTTGAAACTGGAAGGTGGCAGAGTGCGTGTTTAGTGGGTGGTCTGCATTTTCCAGTTTCTATTTTCCAATTTCCAGTTTCTACTTTCCAGTTTCCATTTCCGAGTTTCATTCTGCACGGGCACGTTACACTTTGCGCAGCATCAGGGCCTTCTTTACTTCCCCGATGGCGCGCGTTACGTTGATGCCGCGCGGGCAAGCCTCGACGCAATTGAAGACAGTGCGGCAGCGCCACACTCCATCCCCCGAATTCAGGATTTGCATTCTTTCGGCCGTCCCTTCGTCGCGGCTGTCGAAGATAAAGCGGTGCGCATTGACGATGGCCGCCGGGCCGACATAATCCGCGTTCGCCCAGAATGAGGGGCAACTCGTAGTGCACGCGCCACAGAGGATGCACTTCGTGGTGTCGTCGAACCTCTCCCGCTCTTCCGGTGATTGCAATCGCTCCTTTTCGGGCTCGGGCGTGTAGCTAATGAGGTACGGTTTTACGCTCCGATACTTGGCGATGAACGCCTCCATATCCACCAAAAGGTCTTTGATTACGCGGAAACCCCGCATGGGCTCAATGGTGATTTGCTGGCCCAGGTTCTTCAGCAAAACCTTGCACGCCAGGCGGTTCGAGCCGTTAATCAACATGGCATCCGATCCGCAGATGCCGTGCGCGCAGGACCGGCGATAGGTCAGCGATCCGTCGTGGTACCACTTGACTTGGTTCAGGGCGTCCAGAAGCCGGTCCGTGGGCTCGGCATCAACCTTATATTCGCCCCACCAGGGTTCTTTATCCTTCTCGGGATTGAAGCGCTTGATTCGTAGCGTCACTTGCATGAGCAAACTCCTCAGGGCTGGGGACCAGTGCGCGACATAGAAGTTGGGATTAAGCGGCAATAGCCTCCCGGCGCTCGCTGGGGACCGGGGGCTTGACCAGAAGCGAGCGCCGCCGAATCTCGACCCCCTCACCCGACCCGCGATGGCTGGTGAAAGCGCCGTCGCGGGCCACCCTCTCCCCCAAAGGGGAGAGGGCTAGAAATAAACGCCCTTCAGCTTTCACCCGTCAGCCTTCACTCTTTACCCTTCACCCTTCAGCCTTCACCCTTCAGCCTTCACCCTTCAGCCTTTACCCTTTACCCTTCAGCCTTAGACCATGAACTTTGAACCGTCAGCTCTCGACTCTGGACTCTTGACTCCTCGACTTTTCGACTCCTCGACTCCTCGACTCCTCGACTTTCTTAGTATTTCCGCTCCTTCGGCTCGAACTTCGTAATGGTCACTGGCTTGTATCTCAAATCGATCCCCTTTTCACCCTGATAGGCCAGCGTGTGTTTCAACCAGTTGGGATCGTCGCGTTTCGGGAAATCCTCGCGGAAATGCGCGCCACGGCTCTCCTGGCGGGCCAGCGCGCTTTCTACCAAGACCTCCGCAAGGTCCAGCAAACCGCCCAGTTCGATCACTTCCAGCAGTTCGGTATTGTAGCGCGCGCTTTGGTCTTGGATTCGCACTTGCCGATACCGTCCCCGAAGTTCACGCAATTTCTCGCGCATGGCCGTCAGGCCCTTGGCCTCGCGGAAGACGGAGGCTTTATCCATCATCTCGTCCTGGAGCGCATCCCGGATGTCGGCCGGGCGCTCCTTGCCGTGGGAATTCTTCAGTGCGCTGAGGAGCGCCCTGGCCGGCTCATCGGCCTTGGGCGGCAAAGGCGCCCAATCGTACTCCTTGATGAAGTTCGCCGCGTGCCGTCCCCCGCGCCGCCCAAAAACCAGAATATCCACCAGCGAATTGGTCCCCAGACGGTTCGCGCCGTGGACGGAAACACAAGCCACTTCACCTGCCGCGTAGAAACCGGGCAGCGGCGTGTTTTTCTCATCGACCACCACGCGCGCGTCCACGTCGGTGGGTATCCCGCCCATCGCGTAGTGCGCGGTCGGCTGAATGGGCACAAGCTCATCGAGCGGCTCGAGACCCAGATAAGTGCGCACAAACTCGGTGATATCCGGCAGCTTCTTGTCCAGCACCTCTTTTCCGAGGTGCGTCAGGTCAAGGTGGACGTAGTTCTTCCCGTCGATGCCGCGACCC
>Ga0187784_10001171_pt1 | contig 20607 bp, 17 predicted proteins | sample 1015_SJ02_MP15_2_FD_132964 | JGI IMG/M metagenome (GOLD analysis project Ga0187784, IMG submission 132964) | Tropical peat soil microbial communities from peatlands in Department of Meta, Colombia - 1015_SJ02_MP15_20_MG | ecosystem: Environmental > Terrestrial > Soil > Wetlands > Peat | place...
CTCTCAGCAGTCCGTATTGGCGGAACCCGGTGCCGCGTCGTGTCGCGATCAGGAGCTGGTACGGCGTGAAGCGGAAGAAGCGTGACGTACGCAGACCCTGATCGGCGGCAGCGACGATCTGTGTCGCGGCCCAGATGAGCACGTCGGCGTCCCAGATGGTCGCCATGCCGTATTCCGGCAGCGCGTAAACCTGCACCTCCGTATCCCCGGCTTTGTAGAGAATCGGCTTTGTGCGTTTGCTCTTCGCGAGCGAGAAGAACGGACGCTCCATGAGGTCACGTTGATCGCGCGGGTTTACGTCGTCATTCGGCAGCGCGATGAATGGATCGAGCTTCGTGCGCTCGCTCATCAGCTGCCGCGGGTGCCCGTTCTGCATGGTGTCGACGCTCAGCGACGCTGCGGATTGGTCGCCGCAAGTGCGCCGCGTTTCGCGGGCAGCACCGTCCCGGCGCCAGGATCCGACGTTGAGGTTTTGGCGCCGAGGTCGGCCCAGGCCTTCAGATCCTCGAGCGCGTAGACGACACGTCCGCCGATCTTGCGGTACTTGGGGCCGGTCCCGTACGTGCGATGCTTCTCGAGGGTGCGACCAGACAGGCCGAGAAAGCGCGCGGCTTCGGGTGTCCGCAGAAAGCGTGGCGGCAAGCCGGTCAAAGGATCGGGCATGATCGAGCCTCCGTGAAGGCGGCGCCAACTCTCGGGCGGCGGCGGCGCGCTGATGGTCACGATGGCGAAGTGAGATCGCGCAGAGGGATGGCGAAGGCGGAGGCTTGGTGGCCGCCACCCCAAGACTGTCGGTCAGTGTCTGATCTAAAGCTGCAGGAGATCGAGATATTCGCCCTGCATTAGCTTCATCCCTGTGCGCACAAGGCGGATGGTGCGGTCACGCAGGTCGTGCGTCTTCCAACTCGGGCCGACAGGAACACGCGCGTTTCCGAAAAGCCCTTGTGCCAGCTCGCGGTAGCTCGCTGCAGCCGAGCGGCCGTCGAGCGCGCGGAGCGCGAGAACGAGCCTTTGATGACGATGTGGTGTCAGCGCCTGTTGCGGGTGATCGCGCGATTGACCCGTCACCGTGCGCCACAGACGAAGCGCAGCCTGAGCCCGCAAGACGAAGTTTGCGTCGAGCGGAATGACAGCTGCGACCGGTGTTGCTGCCGCGGCACCACCGGTTAGTACAAGTCGATGGCGCTGATGGTGATCCCGCGCGATCTGGTGATCGCCGTCTGTCGATACACGTCGGAACGATGGCTCGAGATCGCTGACGTCGTGGGCGCTAGTGAATGTGGTGGGTGCCGCAGTCAGTATGACGACGGAAGGATCGAGATGCGGCGACCAGAACAAGGGCGCTTCGCCACCGGGAAGATTCGGGTCGACGGCGAAATCGTAACCCCCAGCGAAGGGCCGACGCATCGTTTGCGTCGTCGTTGTCTGGATCGCGCGGAACCGTCGTTCGGTGGTCCTTCTGATACTCCGGATTGCGCCGGAGGAATTCCCACGCGAGCTCCGAAGGGTCGAGCTCGTTCAGGTACGCGTAGTCGGCCGAAGAGCGCCAGTCTGGTGGCGGCGACATCGGGTCCCCCAATACGTGTTGGAAGCCTGCCCAACTTCCCTGCTAACCGATGGTGTGGAAATGCGGCCAAATGCAGCCATTTGGATACAACAAATTGCATCGCGCCGAGCCGGGTTGCGCATGCCTGAAGATGCGCGGATTTGTGGTTCTTCGTGACTAAGGCAATCCGCAATTCCGGAAATCAGGCTTGCCGGAAATTCTTATCTACGGTTCGACGTCAATACGCGACTGCTGATTTCCAACAAACAGATTCACAAAACAAGATCGTTCAATGGGAAGTGCCGCCTCGGAGCAGATGGGCATGACCATGCTCCGTCATCCACTTGGCACGCGCGAGATGGCTCTCCCAGGCGCGCTTGGCTCTGTCTGGTTCCTTCGCGGGGTCGATATGCAACACGACCATTGCGACCTTTCGCCAATCCGCACCCTCAGCCTCGGCGTCGAGAAGACGCAGGTAGGTCGCGAGATGCTCGCGATCGTACTCGGTGAGAGCGTCCGACGCAGGCGCCACGTCGGCGACCGGCGGATCGAGCGGAATGGGGCGTTTCGTCATGTCCGCTTCTGCCCAGCTGTCGGGCGAACTGAGTCGAAACCGATGTGGGAACATTGGCATCGCTCCTCTCAGGACACAATCACTACCAATGGCCATCGGGCAGAAGAAAATCTCTGTGGAAGCGCCGACGATCGCACAGTCGCGCGATGTCGATTGTCGAGGATACTCCGTGGTGAAATGCACGACAAGGCGGTCGCCTTTCGGGCATGGATATCCGTGCGGTCTTCGCCCGCAATCTGCGAAAAGCCCGACAGGCGAAAGGCTTGTCTCAGGAAGCTCTCGCGCACGACGCCGACATCGATCGCACCTACATCAGCGCGCTCGAGCGCGGCGTGTACGGTGCGACGATCGACATGGTCGACAAGCTTGCAAAGGTCCTCGGGCTCGAGGCAGCTGATCTGCTGCTCCGTTCAGGAAGATCGTCTCAGCGGAAATCCGATGAGGAGACTTCGCGTGAAACCGCGAAGTCGCCGAAGCGGAAATCCGCAAAAGCGTAGAGCCGCCGATCCGCTTTCGCGCAATTATGGAAGCATCACAAATGTGGCCGATGCATCTGTCGGCCGCGCGCCGGAACGGCGCGACCGTTGAGCTAACGGCCATGAGCCGCATAGTGAAGCCCCGCCCGGTGGGTCCGGGCGGGGCCTTGCTGGCGGCCTCGCCTTACTCGCCGTTCTGTTTGCGGCTGCGCGACCAGATGAGGGAGAAGGTCTCGCCATCCTCGACGAGGTTCGCGTAGATCGGCGCCGTGAAGCTCGGGTCGTCGAGCTTGACCGAGAGGTAGTCGCGGCCCTCGTTGGATGTCTTCGACCAGGCGGCACCGATCTCTGCGCGGCCGGCATAGACCCGGTGGCTGGGGGCATTGTCGTTCGTCCGGCTGGTCTCGGGCACGATGCGGACGCCTTTGGTCTGCAGGCTCAGGGTGACGATCTCGCCCTGGAACTCGTTGCCGGACTTCTTGAAGGTGCCGATGTTTGCCATGTCATTTCTCCTTGGCTGTTCGAGCCGCGACCATCGCGGCCTCGATGGCGACTTGCAGGCCGAAGGCGATCGACGGCGCACCCACCTTGGGCCGTAGCGCAGCGGAGGATGGCGGGGCTGAGACTTTCTTGGCTCGCGAGGAATGGGCGAAGCCCAGGGGAAGAAAGTCTCAAAGACCGCCATTGCGCCATAGGCGATCGAGGCGCAGCCGCCCTTCGGCCAAATCGAGCCATGAGAGGTCGCGTGGACTGCGGTCGATAGCCACCCAAGGAAAGGACGTGGCAAGTGTCGCCCGCGCAAGAGGCCATGCTGGTTGGGCGCAGAGACGGAGACCACAGCGTGCAGATGGGCCGCCGCAGGAAGCCGACAGCGGATAATGCAACGCTCCAAAACGAGTCGACAGCGTTCGTTGAGACGCCGCCATGGCCCAACGCGTTCCAGCAACCGCGCTTAGGTCGTGTGTGCGACGATCAGAGTGATCGGGCTCGTTCAGTCGCCTTGAAGGACGAGCGGCGAGTTCACGCTTCGCTGGTCTGCGACACTGGCGGACGAGACGACGTCAGGCCAGCAGCAACGCCCTGCTCGGTATCGGATGGGGGAGAGAGCCACATGCGCATGAAGGCGGTCGCGGCCACGATCGTCGCGCCGGCAATCGCGATGACGTCGTGCCAATATCCCGCAGGTAGGATCAGGTGCGCCAGCCCCCGCGAGGCATGATAACCCGCCACCGTTGCCGGCACGGTGAACAGCAGCGCGAGCGCGGTGCGGAGGCCGGGAGATCGTAGCTTCGTGAAAGCGGTTTGCCCGGCGATGAAAGTGACGCTGCCCGCGAGCGTGCCAGCGAGGATCGCTGCGATCGGACCCATACCGCCGTGATAGACGGCAAGCCCAGCGGTCATGCCTACGAAAAAAGGGAGCGCATGAACTGCCAAGGTGAACAACACCCAGCAGAGGTAGGCAAAAACAACAAAGCTCAGGACGATGCCGATGATGATCACGGTGGTGCCCTCCGTACGAAGCGACGGTTGCGCCTCCCACCACCACCATGGCGCAAAGTCGAGAATAGCTGATCTGCGTCGTTGTTGGAATCCATAGTCGACGAGCGCATGTGTCGAGCCGTGACGACGGCCCTATGTGCAGTCTCCGGCCACGCGAGAACCGCCGCGTTTGGTATCGCGCGGTACAAAGCCGTAAAGCCGTGCTGACGGCTATACGATCCTACGGAAGCACGTGAATACGACGATGGTGGCGGCGCTCACGCGCCGCCGAATTTCCAGACCGGGATGCCGAGCTTCTTGGCCTTGTCGGCGAGGTTCGCCGAGATGCCCGAGCCCGGAAAGACGATGACGCCGATCGGCAACACGTTGAGGATCTGATCGTTGCGCCGGAAGGGTGCGGCTTTCGCATGTCGTGCCCAGTCAGGCTTGAAGACGATCTGCGCGACCTTGCGACGGTCGGCCCAGCGCGCGGCGATGCGTTCGGCGCCCTTGGGTGATCCGCCGTGGAGGAGCACCATGCCGGGATGCTTGGCGTGCACCTTGTCGAGCCGGTCCCAGATCGCGTGATGATCGTTGAACTCGATGCCACCCGTGAAAGCGATCTTTGGTCCGGCGGGGAGCAGCGGCTCGGCCTCGGTGCGGCGCTTCGCGGCGAGGAAGTCACGGCTGTCGATCATTGCGGCTGTGAGCGTTCGGTGGTTGACGAGCGAGCCGGTACGCGGGCGCCACGGTGAACCGGCTTGCCGTTCGAACTGCTCGGCGGCGATATCGCGGAGGAGCTCCATGCTGTTGCGGCGTTCGATGAGTGTCAGACCCTCGGCCAGGAGGCGCTCGAGTTCGACGGAGCGAATTTCCGAGCCGTCCTGCTCCTTCTGGCTGCGCTTCTGGGCGTCCTCGTTGTCGTCGAGCTCGCGCTGCACGCGGTCGGCGGCGCGGTGGAAGAGATTGACCGTCGACCACAAGAGGTCGGCGAGGTCTGCTTCGAGACGTGTGTCAGAGAGCGTCACGACTAGCGCGTCGAAGATGTCAGCAACTGCCCCGGCGATCGCGTTAGCTTCTGGCAGTGGCCGTGGGTCGGGTTCGTCCTGGAAGGGGCGGTAACCATGGAGTTGCAGCTCCGTGAGGACGTGGTCGGTCGACGATGCCGGGGATGAGAAGTCAAGCTCGGTGTCTTCGCGTTCGGTCGTCATGGTGATCTCCCTTTCGGTTCGGCCGCGTGCGAAAGCGGCCTTCACGGCGATCACCTGACGGCGGGCGGACTGGGCCTGCACCGCGGAGCCTCTTGCGACAGCGGCCGGAGCGCAGCGGAGGACGGCGGGCGGCGGCTATTTTGACTCTGGCGATGCAAAGCCGGAGATCTAAGTAGTTCTTCGCGGCGGAGCCGCGTAACCTTGGTCGCCCTCCGGCGGCGGAAAATAGCCGCCGATCGCCGTTGCGGGCCCGGGCCGCCTGCCGTCCGATCGCCCTCTTGAAGGCCCGTAGCGCGGCCGCTTTCCGGGAAGAGATGATCAGCGCCAACCGATGCGACCGACCTGGAAGCTCATCACCTAACGCATCGTCCCGGCGAAGTCGCATCAATCGGCATCAGGAATCGTGGCACGTCCTCCGGGACGAGTTGGACGCGCAAACTTGCACGAAGCTCGTCGACGCCAAGCTCGCGGAGATCCTCGTTGAAATCCCCGAGCGTGGGCGCAAGCGTCACTGCCTGGATCCCGGCGGACTGCGCACGCTCGGTCAACGTTGCGACGGCGAGTTCGCCTGCCGGATCGCGATCGCGTGCTACATAGAGCCGACGAAGCCTTCCCGGGAAGAGAATGGCGGCGAGGTGATTGGCCGAGAGTGCAGCGAGCATCGGCAGAGCTGGGAGAGTGTTGCGCAGAGACAGCATGGTCTCAAGGCCTTCGCCTGCCGCCATGGCATCGGCGGCGGTACCGAACCGGACGCCGTGCCCGAGGAGATGTCCCATTGCCCGTCGTGGCGTGTCGACGGGCGCCTTGTCGTCGCAAGACGGATCAAGCCAGGTGCGATGCGCACCCGTGATCCTGCCGGTCAGGTCGGTGACGGCCGCGATCAGCGCGGGCCAGACCTCGGTCGGAGCGTCCACATCAGGTCGGTAATAGCAGCGCGGGTGAAACCGCAACGCGCCGGCTTCGTGCAAATGCGTGATGCCGCGTTTGCGCAAATACGCTTCTGCAATCGTGCCAGCAATCGGTTGCGACATTGCGAGCAGCCGCCGTGCGGATTCAGATGAACCGATCGGTGCCGTGGGCAGTCCCCGGGCATGGGAATTGGGAGACGGCTGCGGTTGCGGCAGGCTGAGAAACCGCCGGGCCTCACCGACGACCAGGTGGAAGTCGACGAGGCTGCAGCTCTCTCTGATGACATCGAGGAGATCGCCGTGCTCGCCCGTGGCCGCATCGGTCCATTTGCCGGCAGCTCCCTTACCCGAGCGCGGCCCGCGCAGGCGGACGAACATGGATCGGCCCTTCGTGTTGCGAACATCGCCGACGATCCAATAGCCGCCGACGCGGCGTCCGTTTGACAGATAGCGCCGGCACACGGTTTCGGCATGTTCGGCGAGACGACGGGCGAGATCAGACGCTTGCGGCGACATGAGCGACCTCCGAGACGACGAAGGCCCGCCGTTTCCGGCGGGCCCCCGAGGGTGGCGCGTGCTCCTTGCTACTCTGCCGCGACAGCGTGCGGCCCTGTCGCGACCTCCTCATCTTCGGCCGAGCGCTCAAATTCCTCCATGGCCGTTTCGTTGCCGATAACATCCGATTGTTCGCCCGCGAGGGCGGACAGCGGAGTCGGCTCAGTGTCGGCGACGGAAGGTTCAGCGACCGCTGGACCCGCCGTGCGCAACGGTTCCGGGAGCCAGCCGGATCCGGAGAGCAACTCCTGCGCCCTCTCAGCCATCTCGCCCTTCTTAAGATGATCGAGCAGCTGTGCTGCCTGCTCGCCTTTCGCTTCGCGCACGGCCTGCAGGATGCGCGCCTTGGTCACGCGGCCGAGATAGTTCTCGACTGTCGCGGACCAGCCGGCAGCCGCAATGTCGAGACCAACGGCTTCGGCAATGCGATTGGCATGCGCAAGAGCGCGTGGACGACGATTCCACGACTCATGCAAGGCATTGACGCTGAGTGCCGCGCAGTGCGCGAACAGGGCCTGCCGGCTGTTGGCATCAAAGGCGATCAGCGCGTCCCAGAGATCGCCCGGTTCTCGTGGCAGCTGCTCGGCCCACCTGCGATGGCGTTCGTCGACCGACTTCGCGATGGCGGTGTCGTTGAGACGAGGCGCCTGGTTGCCGAACACAACACTCTTCACATCGATCTCGAGCGAGGAGTCCGATGCGTAGTGGTAGAAGAGCTTGAGGCAGAGGGCGTGCAACGCCGCCACGAACGCCACGTCCGGATGCTGCGCGATTGCATCCCGCAACGCGAGCGTGCGATAGGCGGTGAGCTCGGTCATCAGCCGATCCGGGATCGGCTTGATGCCCTCGTCTTCTTCCGACTCCTCCGGCGAGCTCGAGGTGCTGCCTTGCGCGGCCGGGTCTGTCACGGAGGCTGCAGCCACGGCTGCCGGTTCGCCGTCAGCATGCGACTCCAGAACGGTCGCTTCGGTGACGGGCGGCTCATCCTCCGGCCGCACATAGCCGCGCTCCACACGCAGTATACCAGAGCCGTCAATGCTGATGAATGCGCCGGCGCGCGCGACGTCATCCGGCTCATACCTGACCGGGCGGTCATCGAGCGCCGCAAGAGCGGTCTCGATCTCACCAAGCCGGTGGTCGATGTCTTCGGGTAGCTCGTCGGCATCGGCATGATCTTGCTCGAGCTTCTCGAATTCAGCGCGCAAGGCATCGGCGGTGGCGACCTCCTCCTCGCTCATCGCGATCGCCTCGCCGGAGATATGGCGCAGCCCCAAAGTGTGGCCGTAAGGAAAGTCTGTGGCGATCTGCAGCCACTTCCAGCGTTCCGCCCGGATTACGCCTGCTTCCTGTTCGAGTTTCTCGGCGACGAGCCGATCGAGCAACATGGGGTCCTGCAGCCAGCCGCCATCATCGTGCTGGAAGAGATCGCGCAAGATGGCACCACCGGCCGCCTCGTAGGCATCGAGTCCGACGAATTGCGCACGCTTGTCGGATGCGCGAACGGCACCTTCGGTCAAAAGGCGACGAATAAAGTACGCCTCCTTGTTGTGGGAACGCTGCACAGCATCCCAAGCTTGCTCCTGGCGCTCGTGGTCCGCATTGACCGTGAAAGCCATGAGCTGGTCGAGCGTCATGCCGTCCTCGGCATAGATGTCGAGCAGCTTCGGCGAAACGGAAGCGAGCTTGAGCCGTTGCTTCACCACCTGGGCGCTGACGAAGAAGACGGCCGCGATCTCCTCCTCGCCCATTCCCTTCTCGCGCAAGGTCAGGAACGCGCGGAACTGATCGAGCGGGTGGAGCGGCGCGCGCTGGACATTCTCGGCAAGCGAGTCTTCCTCGGCGATCCCTTCGGTGCGCACGACACATGGGATCGGCGCATTGCGGGCGAGCCGCTTCTGCTTCACCAGAAGCTCAAGCGCGCGATATCGCCGCCCGCCGGCCGGGACCTCGAACATGCCGGTCTCGGCACCGCCGTCGTCCAACACGGGCCGGACGGTGAGGCTTTGCAGGAGTGTGCGCCGGGCGATGTCTGCCGCAAGCTCCTCAATCGAGACGCCCGCCTTGATGCGCCGGACGTTCGATTGACTGAGCACGAGCTTGTTGAACGGAATGTCGCGCGACTGACTGAGCGCGATCTTCTGAACGGACTTTGCCATTTCGTCTTCTCCGCGACGGGCGGCCGAGAGCCTTTCTCTCGACCTCCTGACCCGTCACGAAGCGCGGCGCCGCCCTCTTCCTCTTGAGGGCGGCGCCGCAAAGCCGGCAATCCAGAAATGCACCGAAGCGGAAGCCCGAGAATGGGGAGAGCCGCGGATCCGGCCTCACGGATCTCAGGCTGCTCGTTCGAGCAACCTCTTTGCTCGTGACTCGAGATCGAGCCGAGCGTCCTGGTGGGGCTTATCGCGGGCGACTGCCGTGATGCCCTGCACGAAGTCGAAGATGCACTCGGGCTTGCGCCCTTCCTCGACGAGTACGGTCTCGATGACCTTCGCGGTCTCGGACTTGCTGAACCCGCGCTTGCGCAAGAACTCGGTTCGGTCTTCGTCGGTGCGGGCGACGATACGCTCGCGCGCGGCCTTGATGCCGTTGAGGAAAGGCATGGGCGAGGAATTGGCGAACCGAGTAAGCGCCGGCGCCGCCTCATGCGCGAAGCGTGAGGCGGCGAATTTCGAGTGGCGGATCGTGATCTCCTCGAAGTCTTCGACGCCCCAGAGATTGCGGTTCTGGCAGACCGCGCGCAGATAGAAGCTCGCGATTCCGAGCGTCTTCGCGCCGACTTCCGAATTCCAGCAATAGAAGCCGCGGAAGTAGAGGTCGGGCGAGCCGTCGCGCAGCCGGCCCGCCTCGATCGGGTTCAAGTCGTCTACCAAGAACAGGAATACGTCGCGATCGGAAGCGTAGAGCGTGGTCGTGTCCTGCGTGACGTCGACTCTCGGATTGTAAATGCCTGTCGCCCAGTCGAGGACGCCAGGAACCTTCCAGCGCGTGTCGCCAGTGCCGTTACCTGCGATCCGCTGGACCGCCGTGACGAGCTCGTGATCGTAGATGCGACCGTAGTCGGGCCCTGTAACCGCGCGCAGCTCAACACGCCCGTTCTCGACTTCGAGCGTCTTAATCAACTCCGCGCGGTGCGAGGTCAGGCCGTACTGAAGGTTGATGCCGGCAAGTGGTGCTGGGAGTTGGCGCAGATAAGTAGCCGGTGCACTGACGATGCTTGCGAGTTGACCAAAGCTCCAGTGGGTCGGCGCAAGTGGCACGTCTTCGCCTGGCAGCAGCAGCGTCAACCGCTCCGCATCGTCGCGGTTAGCTTCAACCCGAATTGCCGCGCTCTCTGCCGTACGAGTCCGGCTTCGGTCGGCACGGCCGCGAACAGCGGCGAAGAGGTCGGATAGCGACAGGTACCGCTCGTCCGCCGGGCGCGAGAACCACTCCGACGATACGCGGCCGATCCGTTCACCGCGACTGACGTCGACCTTGTAGCCGCCAGACTCACCGCGAGTGGCATCCTGAGTATTCAGCTGGGTCATGGGTCATCTCCATGACGGGCGCCGGGAGCCTCTCTCCCAGCCCTTACCCGTCACAAAGAACCCGGCCAAACTCTCACTCCGAGACTGGTCAGCTTTGTGAGATTCATTAGCGAGTCACTGCCCCAATGTCTGGCAAGGGTGCGTGCCTGCGTGCGCTTTCCGCATCAATTTCGATGAGGGTGCGTTTGAGCGCGTTCTAGAGCGACCACTTGGCGATGGACTTAGCGGTGACGCGCTTCTCGGTGACGGAGAGCAACTTCAGCCATCGGTCGCCGACGTGATAGAATATCCCCTGTTTCGCGAGTTCGAGTTCGAAATTGCCTTGGTCGGCGAACAGCACAATCGCGGTGCCGGCCTTCTTCCGCGAGCTTCGGTAGCGGATTCCGTCCACCTTCCTCCCGTCAACGGTGATTGCGGTTCGCAGATACTCGGTCACCACCTGTGTCGGCAGATACTCGACGTGAATGCGGTCATCGCGTGCGATCGGCTTCGAAATCTCCCGGCTGAGTTTCCAAAGAAACAGAATCCTTGGGCGAGGATCGTACTCAAACGTGTCTCCGATATCTTCGAACAGACTCGGTATCGGCGGCAGATGCGTGAGGTCCAGGATGAGCGCATCACGCCCCGTGACGAACTCCCCGACCGCGAACTTGCCCGGCTTGTTCGCCGTCTCCGCCAACGCCGTACGCATATCGTCGGCTAGGTAGGTCATTACAATTCCGGGAGGGCTCATCCGGTTGCTTTGGACTGCAATCTCTGCCGGGGGCGGGCCAAGCTCGGACGGCTGTGTGAACTTCTGCCCAGGACCTTGAGGACGGGCGCGGTACACGGTGGTGCCTTTCGGCATCGTGATGAACGCACCTGAGCTTTTTGCGTAGGCGAAGATCAGCTTCAGAAGCTGTGAGGGGCTGTAGATTTCGTCGTCTTCCGCCCTCACCGTCTGCGAGAAGAAGTACCGCAGCTTGTGCTTGATGATGTCGCAGAACGAGTCCCAGCTGTACTGGAGCTGGTCATCAGGGTTCAGACGATACGGTTCGTTCTCGCTCCACGTATCGTGCGGCATCGCGGACACCAGCTCGTCACGGAGGTCATCGCCACCGTCCCGAGGGAAGTCCAACTCCATCAGTTCGAAGATATCGTAGGTGTCGTAGGTGACCCCCTGAAAGCCACCCTCAGCACTGACGTATGACATCCCAGCGTTTCCGGGGTCGTCGTAGTAACGTCCGATGCACTCCGCGATACGCTCTGACACTTCCTCGAAGTGCGCAGCAATCTTCTTGTTCGACTTCCGTCCGCAGAAGTCACATTGCTTGCCTACAGCAATGCCTTCGACGAACGACCGCAAGGCTTCGTCGTTGAAGCACTTCCCGCAAACGAAGTCATAGTTCTTGCTGCCGAACGGCATAGGCCCGTCAATCCGGAGGGACCATTTGTACTACCAGGCGATGAGGAAGTCCGCTTTCTTCAGCTTGGTGCCCTTCATCTCTTCGCGCATCCAAACCGGCGCCATTCCCGTGCCCGACTACTTCAGCTTCTTGTCTTTCTCGCTCTGATATATCGGTAGGGCCTCGGCACGCTTAGACCGTGAGTGGCCGGACGCGATGAAGCTGCGCGAGGCGTGAAAATTCACATGAAAGTCAGCGAGCAGCCGCCAAACGCCGCGCTCACCATCGGCAACCCACCCCGTTAGGTGAGGAAGACGTTGAGGTCTGGGTGGTCTGTCACCTTGCCTCCCATCATGGTCTTCTCGAACTCGTCGATGACCCGCTTTTTCTTCTCCGCTGACCACTTCGCATGATGCGCGGGTGACAGCGCGAAGTTCTCCACTTTCTCGATGATGAGCTTTGCTAACTCGTGCTTCAGCGTCTTCTCATCGGCATCAAAGACAGAAGCCAACCCCTTCTTGACCTCATCTTCGTGATCGCGCGCGTAGGTCAAGATCGCAACGGTGTAGGTCGGCGTGAGGGGCAGGACCGTCAACATCACGGCCACCAAGTCATTGCCCGATGTGTGTCCGATCGAGAAGAGCGCAGAGCACGCGAAGACAGGTGCCTGCTTATCCATCGTGATGATGAGGCTCCGCAGACTGGGCTCAATACCCCGCTCCATCGGCTCCTCAATGTGCTTGCGATAGTAGCGGTACAACTCGTGCGACTTGTCGATCCAGTAGTCGTACATCTGATAGTAGGGCGTGAACGGGTTGGACGAATCTAAGCCGTTCTCCTTGCAGTACTGCTCGTGGCGATTCCAATCGCGCTCCGCGTTGGCCAGCTCCGTGTGAAATTGGCGGAGGTAGGCACGCGTTGCCAGTTGCCGCCGCTGCTCGCAGTTGTCGATGTTGAGAGGTTTGGTGTCGATCGCTTTGAACAGCTCGATGTCATGCTTTGAGCAAAGCCCAGTGAAGGTGGAAGCGTCCTGCCTTCCAACCTTCCCCAGCTCCAAATGCATCTCGCCGTTCTTCACGACCCCGCGAGGCATCATCACGTTTCCCTCGGTAGCGATCATGTCTATGACCTTCGCGTTCTGGATGGAATGCGCCTTGATCGCCTTCTCTTTGCAATCGAGCGGACAAAGGCACTTCGACAGGTCGACCTTCTGGGTCTTCACAAAGAACTGGATGTTCTCGTTCGCCATAGTCCCGGTCTCGATTGCCCGGACCAAAGTACCGCGGACGACAACAGGTTGTAACCGCGTCTCTTTGCGCTGTGCTAGCAACCCAGCCGGGGGCGGCAATGACCAACACCCTCCCCGGCCACGAACTCCTCAGCCCGCTTGAGCGCGAAATCCTGACCCTCGTTGCAACCTCGCCTCTCCGCGAGGGATGGCGCGAGAAGCTAAGCCCAGAGGCCCGTGAGAGGCTCGATCGGGCCGCAGCCAGGCAGAAGGGTTAGTGGCCGCGCCCGCGTCTTCGACGGCCTCCCCAAGCCCTCCCGCCCGCTTTGGACACGGCCTAAGATCGGCGTGCTTGACAAAAAGACGGGCGACGGAGCGGTGTGAGCTTGCGGCTCAACCTGCGCAGTCTTCTTACCACCTCAAGGGCTCGCGATTACCCTCAGCGGCATTGAGTACGTTTCCTTTAGAAACAGTTCCGTCGCCCCCAGAACGTCGAGAAACGTTGGACCAATCTTTGCTTTCGAAAGACCCGGCTGGACCACGAAGACTTGATACTCGAATGATAGCTGACGACTGGCCAGGGATAGCCGATGAAGGTCCGTCCGCGTGCCGCGTTCCATACGACTGTTTGCGCCGGATTTCATCCGGCCATCTTCTTGGTGAAGAAGGTGCTTAAGCATTCTTCTTGGATCTTCACGCCAATGAACACACTTCTGCGCTTGACCGCACACTTCGTATAAGTCGCTGATCCGTGCGCCAGCGGCGTCAACGCCAGAATATTTGCAGTGCCACAGTCCAACTAAGACTTTGTCTTCAGCGCGGCGTAGCGCGACGATATCAGCTACTTCGCCTTTACCGTCACCATCAAAGACGATGTCCCAAGCGCCAAACTCGGCTTTGAGAATGCGCTGAAGCGCATGGTGCTGGATGGATGCGGCGTTCTTTTCCGGCCCCTGCGATTCCTTTCTGAGATCGACGCCATCCCAGCGCCAAGCCGTCACGTTTTTTAGGTCGAAGGAAGCTCGCTCCGCTGCTTTCGGTAGCTCGAATAGTTCATTGAAGACGAGAAAATCACCATTGGCAAAATGGATGATCGGCGGGTCTTCGTTGAATAGCTCGATCAGAGGACGGCGAGCGCCCCGAACGACAGCAAAGGCTGATGCACTGTCCGCTTGCCTGAATTGGGCTCCGTCCGGTGAAAACACGACCTCGAAGACTGAGGCCTTGTCCCCGACAGATACGCGTATCTGCAATGGCCCCTCCGGGGTGCGCGAGGCCGGCTCGATGTCACAGTCGAATAGCTGGGCAGTCACGCCATCGAGCTCAATACTGACCTTGTCTTCCGGTTCGTCCTGAAAGCTCTCCGGCCACATCACCATGAGAGGCGATAGCGGCGGCCGCTCTTGTATCGCCCGGGCCTTAACGAGGTTCGTCAGAATCGAGTCAACGCTGATAGAAGCATCGAGCAGCTTACGCCCGACATGCGCACACCATTCGGTGAACTCGGAAAGATCGTAAGCGATCTTGTATGACCAGAGTCGCCCTTTGAAGGAGCAACCGACAGTCGTACGCTCGTCGTCCTCGTATCCAAGTCCGAACACGTTTGACATGCGACGATTTTGCTTCGCGGACTCGCTCAACCCCTCGGCGATATCTGCACCCATGAACATCGTGTAACGTATGTTCTTACCAAATGCGTGGCTTAGTCCGAGGTTCGTCAAGACGAGGCGTTTGATGCCGCCCATCGCGCGAAAGACGGCCATACCCGTTACGCGCTCGTCAGAACCGCCTACTACCTTGGCCATCCGCTCGTGGAAGTCCTTGCTCGAGCTGTTGATGAAAAGAAGCTTCTGCCCCTCGTTCCAGTGAAGGACGTGCAGATTCCATTCGACATCCTGTATCTGTTTGACTGCGCCCCAACGGACCGGCTCGTCGTCCCGTGTTACGAATACAGCGAGCCGATAGTCGGGATTTACAACAGGGCCGGCATGCAGTTTCGCACCGTCGATGACATCGGCCACCCTCATTGGAGACCATTCCTCGCACGTCGTCCGGTAGACGACGGCGCTCATACGCGGCGCCAAGACCTGGAGCGGAATTTCGGGTAGCGAACCCGTGAACCCACTCAAAACCTCATTTCGTTTGCGTGCCCTGCCCGTCGCGGCCTCGCTCAGCATCTTCAGTAGAAAATTCCAGTCAGCGTCCTCGGCGTAGAGATTGCGAAGCGCGTTTGATATCGCCTCGTCCGCTATGTTGGCAACGACCTTTGCGTCACCTACGGTGTCCAAATTCCGCGTAAAGCGTCCGACAAACTGGAGGGTGATCGCGAGGCTCTTGTGCTTGTCGTGGAGGGCCGCGATCTTCAGCTGCGGTAGATCGAAACCCTCTCCGAACATATCGACGCAAATCAAAATGCGACTGTCGCGCCGCCTGAGTGCGATGAGTCGATCCTTAGCTTCCTGCGTTGGCACCTTGGTATGGATCGTCACAGGACTAAACTGTGGAAATTCCTCTTGATAAATCCGCGCCACGATCGCCGCACGGTCCGTAGTGTCCACACGCGCCATCAGGATGTGATCAAGTCCCGTCTCTGTATCATCCTGCAAGAGCTTGCCCGCGCGGCGGGCGATCGCGCGGTCCGACAGTTCCGGATCGTACTCTTCGATTGGCGAGAAACTGACTGGCCGGAAGTAGCCTTCCTTTTGCGCCCGCGCGAGCGGGTAGGAGTAGATGAATTTGCCGTCGACCCGCTTTCCGTCCGTCCGGAACGGCGTTGCGGTAAATTGGACGATCGGCCGTTCGCGAAACTGCTCCTTGAACTCGCTCCACGTCTTCGCAGCTATGTGGTGAGCCTCGTCGATGAACAGATGCGTGCAGAGTTCAGCCATCCGCTTTTGAACCTCGGGCGTGCACTGGCCGGCGACCTGCATTGTTGAGACGATGACGTTTGCGCGGCGAAAAATCGCGTCCACTTCTTCGACCGTCTTTGGGCGATGTCTTAGCCGAGCAACGACGGGCGGATGGAGATCGGGAGGAATGCATCCGCATTCGGCAAGCTTGCCAAGCGAAAGAAATTTCTCAGCGATCTGATCCCGTAGCGCGGAATTGGGTACCACCACCATCACGCGGCGGAGACGAGCGCATACGGTGAGCGCGAGCATTGTCTCTGTCTTGCCCGTCCCAGTGGGCATGACCACGGTCGCATCAGAATCCGTTGTGCTCCAATGCGCAAGCACGGCGTACAGCGCCCCGATCTGCGGCCTGCGCAAGCCACCCACGCCACGCTCGAAGTCCTCTTGGGAAAATGCGAACTTTCCTTCCCACGCTTGGACTATCGCATCACATCGCCGCTCGCTGTCCGTCAGGCTTTCTTTAGACGGGTTAGTCGGCTTTGGCGCGCTCCACCGGGCGCCTTGTTGGCGCGCGGGTTCAAAGACTTCTTCGGCGGTCGCAAACGGCGATAGCGCCAGCGTCGCCGTTGTATCCGCGAGGATGCTTGTCTCGCGCGGCGCCAGAAACACCCGTGCGCCGCTAGGGAGCATCGTCAAAAATCCGACTACACCCCTCTCACTATGGGGAGTAATTTGCACGCGTGCCGGCAGGCCCGCGTGCGCGTAGCCAAAAACCTGATTGCCGTGCACACTCCCTAGCACCTCGACGCGCGGCGGAAATACCACCGTGCCGCGCGGGTCGAATAGGCTCACTTCTGGTGCCAAAGGTGCGTGCCGCTTGCGCGGTGCACCCATTCCACGCCCCGAATCTTGGAGGAGCTAACCCCGAATCGGGGCGACGGAGCGATGATTCCGCATCTCTTGCGGGCAAGGCAACTGCTCTTGCACGCCAGAATATGGATTCCCGTGGACGGAGATATTACCGCGTTAGTCCGAACTAGGTCCGCCGCTGGCCCTCAAGCCGCCCTTATTCCTGTTTCCGACCCGGTTTCCTGAGTTCGCGTAATGGCGCGGCTGCCGAAGATTCGACGTTCAAACACGAAGGCCCAACGTCACCGCGCTCATCACGCGGTCGGGGAGCCACCGGTCTTGCCATCTCGAGATAGCGGCAGAACGCATTCGCGAGCTGCATGTGTCGTGGCGTTCGGCACTCGGCCTCAAACAGCAACGGCGATCCGACGAGGATGCAGGCGCATTTCGCGCGCGAGGTCGCGACGTTCATGCGGTTTGGACTAAAGAGAAACTCCATCCCGCGCGGCGCGTCGGCTGCACTCGAGGTCGTCATTGAATAGATCACAATCGGCGCTTCCTGTCCCTGGAACTTGTCAACCGTGCCGATGCGTGCTCCGCCGATCCGTTGCTGCAGCTCGAACACCTGCGCGTTATAGGGTGCAATGATCAGAATGTCGGAGAGGGTCAGTGGCGCTTCCTTCCCGTCGCGATCACCCCAGGTTCCGCCGACGGCGAGAATTGCCGACACGAGGTCGTCGATCGCATCCGCCTCTTCGGGTGAAGAGCTCTGATTGCCTTGATGGGCGACGGGGAAAAACCACAAGCCGGCGCCGGACACCGGCCCGCCTGAGACGATCTTCTGATTCTGCAGGCCTTCATGCGCAAAGAGGCGGCCCTCGTAGAAGAGCTCCGAGGTGAAGGCGCAGATGTCGGGATGAAGCCGCCATGTCTCTTCGAGAAAGAGACCGCGATCAGCGGGGATTGTCTTGTGATCACCCAGGATATGATCGAGCGCAGACGCATCGACCCCGTCGGGATGGGTGCCCTTGATCGGCTGTTCGAGCTGGCGCGGATCACCGAGCAGAATGATGGTCCCGGCGGCTTGCGATACGGCGAGCGTGTTCGCAAGTGACATCTGGGCGGCTTCGTCGATCACAAGGACGTCGACAGCGCCTTCAGCGTCGGCATCGGCCCAGAGCCAAGCCGTCCCTGCAGCGACGTGACATTCGGTTCCGATGGAGCTGAGCGCGTCGTCATTTTCCGTCACGAAGGAGAGCCCATCAATATCCGCCTCCTCTTCTGACGCCTTCTGCACGCACTGAATGCTCAGCTTTTGCTCGGCGGCAGCCTCGAGCGTCTCGTCCAGAAGGTTCCGAATGACCTTGTGGCTGTTGGCTGTGATTCCGACAGTTTTACCACTCGCGGCCAGTGCGCAGATCATGCGTGCGCCGATATGGGTCTTCCCAGCGCCTGGCGGACCTTGGATCGGAAAGACGCCGCCTTCGAGAGCGCCAGCTAGGCGCGTAGCGGCAACGAGCGGTATTTCTTCCGGCATCCGCAGGGCCTGACCACCGACCCGCGGCGCAGCAACCAGCAGCAGATCGCGCGCTGCCTGGAGCGGCCCATCACCGATGATGCCGTGGGTTGCCACATATTCACCGAGGCGAACCAACGCTTCCGCCAGCACCTTCGTCGATATCAAGTCATGCGCAAAGACCGCGCTCGGATGGAATGTCGCGGTATCCCTTCGTTTCTTGACGTCAACAGTCCGATCGTGGAGCGAGATGCTCTCGATCTTCCCAAATTTCGCACCGCCGAGACTTCGCAGGTCCTCGCGGCCGCGGATATCCGCCTCTTGCGGCGGAAATTGGTAGCGATGCACGGGTGCTTTGTCGGTGCCCCCTATCGTCTCGACGAAGACGAGCCCGGAAAGAGCGGCGCGTTCCTCCAGCAGGTCCCCCTCGGACAGATCAGAGAGGCGGAAATACTCCCACCACGCGGCCTTGTCCTCGCGGCGATGCCAATCGAGCGTGTGGGCAAGGAGCCAGCGCGCTTGTTGCTCTACCGAGCGCTCTTTAGGCTCGTCCGGAACACCCTCGATCAGCCGCGCAACCAGCGCCCCAATCCTTTGCTGCCATGCGCTCACGTCAGGGCTTGCTTCGCTCTCTGCCGCTATCGGCCGCGCGATGTCGATGCCCGACTGGATGAGCTGCGCGCGAACGCCTTCCAGCCAATCGCGCAGCCCATGGGCCGAAAGGCAGTCATCGCGGTTGTACCCCTCGGCCGCGGTGCGGTCGTCCGCGGTGATGCTACCGATGTCATTGGTCTCGAGCGCTGCCTGCACGCGCGCAAGGACGTGGCCAGAGTCCGCGAGCGGCACACTGCGCTTGAATGCGTAGAGTGGCTCGAGCCGCTTGATCGAATAACTTTCGACGCTGGCACGGATGCCGTGCCGTACGACTGCATAGAGGTCGACGAAGGCTTTTCCGCGCAGGAGCTGATCGACCTCGTTCTCGCGCGTTACATACCGCCCCATCAACCGCTTGAGCGCAGCCGGCTCATAGGGGGCAAAGTGATAGATGTGGAGATCGGGAAATTCTTTCTGGCGAGCGATCGCGAAATCGATGAAGCGCTCGAAGCTTGCCTTTTCTTCCGCACGCGAGAGCGCCCAATCGCCACGGCAGGCCATCGTTCCGTCGGGCGCGAGGAACGCATAACCGAAGAGATATTCGATCCCTCCGTCTTCGACGAAGGGATCGCCTTCAAGGTCGAGGAAGATATCGCCCTTGGAAGGTGCGGGCAGCTTGAAGAGGCCAAGATCAGGTACGACTTCGAGCGCTTCGTAGAGGACCTTTCCGGCCGCGCGACCCGCCGCCTGGATGCGTGCCTGCTCGCGGACGCGTTCGTAGCTCGCGACCGCGCCGCGGTTGGGCTTCCAGGGTAGCGGAAGAGGCACTTTGGCTATTGCGCTGAGCGTGGTCGCGCTGCGCCGCGCGAATTCCGCCGATTGCAATTTGGAGACGCCGGCGATCAGGGAGGGGTGATCATCCTCATGCCGCTTGGCGTCGCAATGCGTGCGCCAGCGACAGATCTCGCAATGCTCGATGGGCTCGGGGTAGGCGTCGATGTCGTTCTGGCTCGCAACCGTCGTCTCGAGGCTTTTCCTGATGCGGCGATAGTAAGCGAGATAGTCCGCCAACCGGTACGGCTGCGGCACGAAGGCTGTGCCGGGGGTCACCACATAGGCAAACTCAGGGGGGTGGTTCTGTGCTTCTCGCAGCAGATCCGAATAGAGGCAGAGCTGCAGGACGGTGTTGCCTTTGGTTTCACGCGCGAGCTTTGTGTCGAGAACTTCATACGACCAGGCCCCGAGCGCACTTGGCTGCTCGACCCGTCTCAAAATGTCTGCGCGGCCGCTCCAGGGCGACGCGCCAAGGGCCGCTTGCGCAATGATCGGAGCACCCTCCTTCATCGCGCGCAGCGTTGCTGCTGTGGAATTCTTGTCGATGCCCTTGCCCTCGATGCGCGTAACCGCAAGGCGGCTGTCGGTCAGGTGCTTCACGAAGGCGTCTTCATGCAGGCTGCCGCGCTCGGCGAGCACCTCGAGCATCGGGTCCCATCCGACCGGCTTGGCGATGGCGCCGCGCGCGACCTCACGATCGAGCTTCGTGAGATAGCGGCAGTTCAGATGCCCGACGAGATCGGACGCGCTGAGCTGGTAGCTCTCGCCAATCTTGTGCATCCCGCCCCATGCCTCCCGCTGCTACGGGCTTAGCTGTTCTGGCTGGCGACCTTCGAGAACGTCGGCGGCGATGCGTGGCACCTCAGAAACCACGCTCGCATTCTGGCGTGCCCAAATCGCCTGGGCGAGATCGACGGGTACGCGCTCGCCATATTTGCCCGCATTGATGTTCGCGACGTGCTTGGCAAGTTCGACCGGATCGATCGGGCCCCGATCCGCAATCTTTGCGATGGTCGCGCGCACATGCCGTTCGTCCTGATCGGAAACGGTCACGCCTAGCTCATGAACACCGC
>Ga0187784_10001173_pt1 | contig 20599 bp, 13 predicted proteins | sample 1015_SJ02_MP15_2_FD_132964 | JGI IMG/M metagenome (GOLD analysis project Ga0187784, IMG submission 132964) | Tropical peat soil microbial communities from peatlands in Department of Meta, Colombia - 1015_SJ02_MP15_20_MG | ecosystem: Environmental > Terrestrial > Soil > Wetlands > Peat | place...
CGCATTGTAGCGAACGCCGCAGTCGGGGCTGTGTCCAAGCCGCTGATTCTGTGGTGCCCGGAGGGGGACTTGAACCCCCACGACCGGTTAAGGTCTGCGGATTTTAAGTCCGCTGCGTCTGCCGATTTCGCCATCCGGGCCCGCATCCATTATTATGACGCCAATCTCCCGCCATCCCGCGCTCGCCCTTCGCGTCCCGGCACGCCAGATCCTCCCTCTCCGCCCCTTGCCCCCAAGCGCCAAGCCCTTCTATCATCCGGCAAGAGCACAACCATCATGAGCGAAACGGAAAGCACGACCGGCTTGCGCGTGAAAGGGCGCCTCATGTCTGCCTCGGAGATTGAGCGCACCCTGGTCCGCCTGGCCCACGAGATTGTGGAGAAGAGCAATGGCAGCGAAGACCTGGCGCTCGTCGGCATCAAGCGCCGAGGCATTCCCCTTGCGCAGCGGCTCGGCAAGCTGATCTCCGGCATAGAAAAGCGCAAGGTCGATACCGGCGTGCTCGACATCCAGTTCTACCGCGATGACCTGTCCACGGCCGGCGTTCGCCCGGTGGTCACTCCGGGCGCCATCGGTTTCGACATCGAGGGCCGCGACATCGTGATATGCGACGACGTGCTCTACACGGGCCGCACCATCCGCGCCGCGCTCGACGCGCTCTTCGATCACGGCCGCCCGCGCCGCGTGCAGCTCTGCGTTCTCATCGACCGCGGCCATCGCGAGCTGCCCATCGAGGCCACTTACGTCGGCAAGCGCGTCCCCACCAGCAGCCGCGAGATCATCGAGGTCAAGTTTCAGGAAGTGGACGCAACCGAACAGGTGTTATTGGTCGAACGAATAAGTTGATGAAGCCAGATCTCGGCAGCCGGCGGTTAGCCACTGCCTCCTGGCTGAAAGCTGATCGCTGTTGACTGTTGGCTATCTGCTGTTCGCTGTTTGCTGTTTTTTGTTAGCTGTCTGCTGTTAGCTGTTTTCTCACCGGAGCGACGCGCTCCCGCCGAAAGCCGAATATGAGCCCAGCCGCACACGCGATTCGCCGCACCTTGCTCGCTCCGCCCGCACTCGCATCTCCATTCCCCTACCACCCCGGCTCGCTGCTTTCGGTCCTCGACCTCACAGTGGAAGGCGTAAGCCGCCTGCTGGCCCGCGCCACGGAACTTGAGACCGAGGACCCGCTGCTGCGCGATCACATCCTGGCCAAACGCCGCATCGCCCTGCTCTTTTACGAGTCGTCTACTCGCACCCGCACCAGCTTCGAACTGGCCGCCAAAGCTCTCGGCGCCGACACCACGCTCGTCTCCAGCCTCAGCTCCAGCATTGAGAAGGGCGAGTCGCTCAAAGACACCGGCCTGACGCTGCGCGCGCTCGGAGCGCAAGCCATCATTTTGCGTCATAACTCTTCCGGCGCCCCATGGCTGCTCGAAGAAGCGACGCGCTTGCCGGTCATCAACGCCGGCGACGGCATGCACGAGCATCCCACGCAGGCGCTGCTCGACCTGCGCACCATCCTGGCGCACATCGACCCCGAAACAAAGTCTGTCATCCTGAGCGGAGCTCGCGCAGCGAGCGCAGAGTCGAAAGCCTGCCCTGAGCGAGGTCGCCGGGGCGACCGAGTCGAACGTGGACCTGCATCTCCCGATCTGAGCGGAGCTTGCCCATCAAGCGGCGGTCCTGCCTTAAAATCCGTCATCCTGAGCGGAGCTCGCGCAGCGAGCGAAGTCGAAGGACCTGCGGTTCCCAGTTTCGGCGAAATCGCATCCGACACCCTCTCCGGTGTCACCGTCACCATCGTGGGCGACATCCTCCACAGCCGCGTCGCCCGCTCCAACATGCTTCTGCTGCCGCGCCTCGGCGCACGCGTGCTGCTCTGCGGGCCGAAGGAATTGCTGCCCGAGCAGGCGGCGAACTCTGGCCCGGGTATCGCCATCGAGCGCGACTTCGACGCCGCTCTCCGCCAGTCGCAAGTGGTCATGATGCTGCGCATTCAGGCCGAGCGGCTGGCCGGGCTGCAGCTTGACCTCGATGAGTACAAGGCCGCCTACCAGCTCACTGGCCAGCGCCTCGCCGCGCACGCGCCGGCCGCGGTGGTGCTGCATCCGGGGCCGATCATTCGCGGCCTGGAGATCACTGCGGGCGTGGCCGATGGGCCGCAGTCGGCGATTCTCGAGCAGGTTCACAACGGCGTGGCGATTCGCATGGCGGTAGTGGAGCGGGCACTAGTGGCCCAAGTATAGGAACTCTCATGTTAGGAATTCTGATCTCCGTTTCATTCATCCTCGGCGGCTTGGCGTTTTTGGCATACCTTTTGCGGCCGGATCGGTTTAAGAGGCGGGGAATTAGTTGGCTCACCGCTCTTTCACCTGCGTTTTTTTCCGGCGTGGCGATCGAATTCGCCAACCGAAAATGGCCGGTCCTTGCTTGGTGCTTCGAAGGATTCTCTTTGCTTTTGGTTCTCGTGTTGCCGTTCTCGATCTTTCGCTCTTTGGATATTGGAGAGCAGGAAAGACACCGGGGGAGGGCTCGCTCGGAAGAATACCCATTCCCTCCTGCGGTGAAGTGGACTATTTACTTCCTCGTCATTGTTGCAATGGAGGTCTTCTGGATACGTGAGGCGCGAAAGCTCGCGTGGTGGGCATTCGTGCTGCTGTCGCTATGCGCCATCCAGGTTGCAGTCCACCTCCACGACTCGCGCGATGAGGCCAAGTCAAATGAGTAAGGCAATCGCAAACATTGGAGGCCGCGCATGACGGCGCTCGCCATTCTCAACGGCCGCCTCGTCGATCCCGCCGCGGGTGTCGATGCGGCGAAGGATATCCTGCTCAAGGACGGCCGCGTCGCCGAGATTGCCGGCCCCGGCAAGCTCAAGGGCAAGAACGGCGCCGAAGTTCTCGATGCAACTGGGCTGATTGTCGCGCCGGGGCTGATTGATATTCACGTGCACCTGCGCGAGCCCGGCCAGGGTTACAAAGAGACCATCGCCACCGGCACCGCCGCCGCCGCTGCGGGCGGATTCACCGCCGTCGCCGCCATGCCGAACACGACGCCGGTGAACGACTCGCCCGAAATCACCCGCTGGATGCAATCGCCGGAGCGCGGCGCCCAGGTGCGCGTCTTTCCCATCGCCGCCGCCACGCGCGGGTCCAAAGGTGAGGCGCTCACCGACTTCGCCGCGCTCAAGGCCGCCGGCGCAGTCGCCGTTACCGACGACGGCAAGCCGATCCTCAAAGACGGCGTAATGCGCGAAACACTGGCCGCAGCGGCGCGCGCCGGTCTCACCGTGATCCAGCACGCCGAAGATACGCGCCTCACGCAAGGCGCCTCGATGAACCTCGGCCCGGTCTCCTTCAAGCTCGGCCTGCGCGGCATGGCGCCCGAGGCTGAGTCCAGCCTCGTGGAGCGCGACATCCGCCTCGCCGCCGAGCTGCGCGATGCGCATCCCCATCTGCACGTCGCGCATACCTCCACGGCCGCGGCGCTCGCCGCGATTCGCCAGGCGCGGCGCAACGGCCTGCGCGTCACTTGTGAGGTCGCTCCGCATCATTTTCTGCTCACTGAAGAGCACGTCGGCTTCTACAACACCCACGCCAAAATGAATCCGCCGCTGCGCTCGGCTGCCGACCGCGACGCCATGATCGAGGGCATTCTCGACGGCGTGGTCGACGCCATCGCCACCGATCACGCGCCGCATGCCATGCACGAGAAAGAAGTCGAATTCGAGAACGCGCCCAACGGCATCATCGGCCTGGAAACCGCGCTCGGCCTCTGCCTGCGCTGGCTGCACGCCGAGTGGCGCATGCCGTTGGGCCGGGTGCTGAGCCTGTTGAGCGCGCAGCCGGCAGCGTTGCTGGGACTCAAAGGCCGCGGCACGCTGGCCGTAGGCAGCTTCGCCGATGCCGTCGTCTTCGATCCCAAGGCAGAATGGACCTACCACGCCACCGAATCCAAATCGAAGGCCAAGAACACTCCCTTCGACGGCTGGACCATGCAGGGCAAGGTGCGCTGGACGGTCAGCGAAGGCCGGGTGGCGTACGCAGCGTGACGGGCAGTGGTCGGTTGTCGGTCTATTTTTTTCTCTCCATCTGCAGGTGGAGCGTCTTCGGCCTTCCAAAGCGCGACAGTTTTCGCGCGGCGCACGCGCGCCAAATTCCTCCACTTGCGGGTCGTCACTTTGCCTAGAGCGAATTCGCAAATGGTGTAAGGGTTCGTGAAAGGACACGACGGGGCGCCCTCTGGGCCTCGTGCCGCAAAATGCACCAATCGAACGTGGGCTTTAGAACAAAACCAGAATTGCTGTATACCGCTCGAGCTTTGTAACAAGGGCACGACTTTAGTCGGGCCGTAAGCATTGCAAAATGAGTGGGGGCTTTAGCCCCTGCCCAACCTCCCTTGGCGCTTTCGCTTCCCTTTCCAGCTTTTTCCGCAACCTGTTTAGCCCCTGAGCGACGCCTTTCGAACCCTCTGCCTTCCCTACACCTTTTTCTTATCCGCCCGAAAGTCGTGTCCTGGCACGTTTCCGCGCCCTCCAAAGTTTTTCAACAGGTTCTGAGCAGTTTTTCATTGGATTGCCAGCCACGCGGCTTTGGCTTTGCTGTAGCGGTCGTAACCCAATTCCGGCGTGAGAGTGCTGCCATCCATGCGAATCGGCTGATTCATGGTCTGGTCCTCCAGCCACAGTCCGGCGAAGCTCGCAATGGCATCGACCTGCGGTTGTTCCACGGCGTCCATGTCGAGGTTGACGAGGTATTGGAACTGCGCGGCAGCCATGTTGCCGGGAGGGCCCCAGTTGCCGCTGTTCGAAATCGGGCTGATCAACGGACTCATACGCACGATCCGGCTATCGGCCGCGGGAGTGCCAAGCCCGTTACCGCTGCCGGTCATCACATGCGCCACGAACGTGGCCATGTCGGGCGGGTCGTCGAGTATCGAGGTGGCGAGCTTGAGGAGATCGTTTTTGAGGCCGGTCGCCGAAGGCTGCTGTGTATAGGGCGACGGCGGCTGCCCAGGCTGCTGCCAAGGCAGCGCCACGGAGGCGGTGCCCAAGCTCAGCGCCACGATGTTGTCCGGCTCCTGCCCGGCGCCGACGGCTTCTGTAACGGCGGCGAGTACGGGATTGTTACAACCCGTAATGGCTCCATCCCAATAGCGGTCGGAGCGGTCGGGGAATGTGGCGGGGCCGTCGAAGTAGTTTACGGGCGCGTTGGTCGAGGCATGGATGGCCTCGGCAACCGTCACGTCGGCGACCTCGCCGGTGCCCCAGCTCGCCTTGTTCACGGTCGAGGAGCGGAAGAAAGTGGCGCGATTGTGGTCGTAGTCGAAGGCCACGATGAGCACGTGGACAGGACCGGCCCCGCTGTGGGCAGGAACGTTCTCGACGGCGTCGGGAAGCGGGAGGTTGCCGGACGCAGTGAGCACGTGCTGCAGCGCCGCGAGTTTGCTGTCGGCATCGTACTTGGGCCCGAAGCCGAGCAAATCGTGCAACGCCCGGTCGGCAAGGGATTTGGTGGGCGAAAAGATGGCCTTACGCAGCGATTCGGTGTTGAAGAAATCGAAGATCTGCTCCAGCGGCTTGTCCTCGATGAGACAGCCGAGCACGATGCTGCCGCCGGAGTTGGCCGCAACCAGATCGAACTGGCTGAGCACTTCGTGTCCGGTTGCCTGCGAGCCGTAGAGATCGATCAGAGCCTTGACTTGGATGAGGGCCCAGCTGCCCCCGCCGTCCAGAGAGAGAATGCGGTATTTGCTCATCGCCTGCCTCGAAGCCCCGAGGATAGCGGAGCCGGGCATAGAAAAACAAGCAGGAGACTATTGACAGAGGCTGTACGAAACTCTCCTCGCCACCCAAGCAGAACACTACCGCCCGTCTTTGCGCAATTCGTCTATTTGTCCGGCTTCTTGTCGTCGTGCTTGTCCTCTGGCTTGGGCTTGTTGTCGGGTTTGCCCTCGGGCTTCGGCGCCGCAGGCGCGTGCGGAGGCTCGATATTGGGCTGCTGCTCCACTCGCTCCGGAGGGCGGGGCGGATTCGGTTGCGCTGGCTTGGGCGGCGGGGTGACTTGGCGGTTCTCGACTTGGGGGCGCGGCTGGTTCGTCTGGAGTGGCGCGGGCGGCTTAGGCGGCGCCGGCGGCTCGATGGGTTTGCTCTCGACCGCGGGACGCGGCGGTTGGTTGTTCTGAGCTGGACGATTCTGAAAACTCGGCTGCGAAGGTTGGCCCGGGTTCGCAGCGGGCGTGCGCGGGCTCCTTTGCACCGGTTGAGGCTGCGGAACGGGCCGGTTCGGCGGCGCGGCATTGGCCGGATGCGCGGAGGGGTTGGCCGGCTTGACACTGGGAACGACGGGATGCACCGCCGGACGAATGACCGCCGAGGGCTGCGGCTTGGGCAGGCTCGCCGGATTGAAGCGCGCGGTATTCGCGGCGGGAGTGGCGGCCGCTGGGCCATGCGGAGTCAGCAACTGCGGCGCTGCGACCGGTCGCGATACGTTGGTCTTGGCTTGGAGGACCGGATGCGCGGGAGCTTCGACCGGCGGGCGTCCGGCGGCAACGGGAGCGCTGGCGAGCCGTTGTTGCTGCTGGGCGCTCAGGCGTACCTGCGCGTGCTGTATGCTCGTGCCGCTCGCCATCATGTTGCCGGGCACGGCCACCACCCGGGTGCGGTTCACATACGTGATGTTTGTCGTGTTGATCTCGGTGACGTTGTTCACCGTCTTCGTGTTAGTGATGAAGGTGTTGTAGTTGTTGACGATCGTCGTGTTGTGGATGACAGTGACGTTGACATTCGTGACATTTACGTTGCGCACATAGTTCGTGCTGCAGTGATACCACGGCACGTAGGGCTCGCCCACTCCGATGGGGAACCACGCGGCCACACCGCCTCCTCCGCCAACGCTGATGCCGATGGAGAAGTGCGGCCCCCCGCCGACAAATGCCACCAGCGCCGGCGAATAGACCGGCACGACTTTCGGCGGTCCCGGCACCCAGCCCCAGCGGCCTTCGACGATCGCCCAGCGTCCGTAGTGAAAAGGCGCATAGCCCCACGAGGCGTCGTCCACCCACGTCCAGCCCCAGGGGGCAACGTAGGCCCAGTGGCCAAACGTATAGGGCGCCCAGCCGTAGGGCATTGCGGTCGGGTACCAAACCGGACCGTATTCCGTCGTCGGCGCCCAGCTTCCGGAATCGTCCAGATCGTCGTAACCCGGCATCTCCGTGCTTACGTAACGCGCGGAGATGGAATTGAGGATATGGCGATCACGGTCCGCGCTCCATTGGTCGAGATCGTCGGCATACGGCGTTTCCACCAGCCCTAACTCGATCGGATTCTCCCCATACAACTGCACCGTCTGGCCCTCATCGACGATTTGGTTCACACCCGGCCCGGCGATCTCGACCGAACCGGCGTTCACCTCGACCAGCGACTCGCCTTCATCCGGGTAGGCGTTGATGCGGTAATCTCCGGGCTGCTGAATGATCGCGGCGCCGTTCGGCGTATCCACTTCGACGGCGCCTCCGGCTTCCAGGCTGAAGACTCGCACACGAATCGCTCCCTGAGCCAACCCGAGTTGCTCGTAGTTGTCCGCGAGGTTGGTCAGGGTCACATCGGTATCGTGCCAGAGGCGCACATCGATGAATCCGTTCTGGATTGCGGCGCGCCCGTCGTCGCCGGTGTAGATTCGATCTCCGCTAATCATGGGATAGTTCGGAGGAGCGGCGGCCCATTCCTCGTCGCCCGGGAACAGCATCGAGACGTCGCCGGCGAGATAAGCCACCCGGGCCACGCGCGCCGGCGGATCGTAGTCTTGCGCGCGCGACGGCGTCGGCGAGAAAAACGGTATTGCCGCCAGAAACGCTAGGATGCCTATCCCAATACGATTGCCTTTCATCGGACCTGTCCTCCACGTTCAGATGTACTGTTTCTATGCGAAACCCAAAACCGCAATAAAGGTTGCTTATGAGGTGGAAATCTCCGGCCGGAAGATGTTGAAATCTTCGCCGCCGGAGAGGTTGCCGGCCTTTCGAAACAGGGGTTGATAGACATCATTCTACTTCTTGGGCGGCCGATTCTTCTGAAGCTCATCGTTGTGACGGCCTCACTCTTTTGGGCGGATGGCTTTCTCGAGCAGCGCGGTGATGCGCGTGGTGGGGACGAAGCGCACCAGAAACGCGCCGAAGGCTCCCTTGAAGTTGGGAACGATGATGCGGCGGCCGCGGGCGAGCGCGAGGACGGCTTTGCGCGCCACCTCATCGGCAGACTGCAGGCCGCCGATGCGCCGGAAAACGCCGGCTCCGCCGGAAACGTCGAAGAATTCCGTCTCTGTCGTTCCCGGGCAGAGCGCGGTGATCTTCACGCCGAAGCGCTCCACCTCGGCGGCGAGTGCGAGCGCGAAGAAGCGGTCGAAGGCCTTGCTGGCGGCGTAGACGGCGTTGTAGGGGATGGGCTGGAAGCTGGCCGTGGAGGCGACCACCAGCATCCAGCCGCGGCGGCGCTCGACCATGCGGGGAATGAAGAGGCGCGAGAGGCGCACCACGGCCTCGCAGTTGACGCGCACCATCGAGTATTCCTGTTCGGGAGCGAGCTTGTAGAACTCGCCGTAGTGGCCGAGGCCGGCGTTGTTGATGAGGATGTCGACGGCGTTGCCGGCGCCCTCGGTGGCGTCGTAGATTTGCTGCGGCGCGCCGGGATCGTTCAGGTCGGCGGCGACGACGCGTGATTCGGTGCCGAACTCGGCGGCGAGCTGGGCGGCGAGTGTGTCGAGGCGTTCGCGGCGGCGCGCGGTCAGAATGAGTTTGGCGCCGTGAGAGCCGAGCTCGCGGGCCACGGCGGCGCCGATGCCGGAGCTGGCGCCGGTGACGAGCGCCCATTTGCCACGGAAATCGTTGGGAGTAGACATTGTGGGAACAGGATAGCGAACGCGGCAATGGCCACGAACGCTGCGGCATCTGCGCGGTGGGCGCCAACCAGCCTGCGGCCCAGCTCCGGCCCTCCTCTCGGAACCTGCTCAGAAACCTGGCGAAGGGGCGGAATCGTGTCAGAGCACAACGTTATAGCGACTCCAATGTAGGTGTACCCAGGACCCGCTAACTCGCCAACTCGCTAACGTGCGCGCGAGCGCACGCCAACTTGCCGTCTTTGTCTCAACGGATCCCTAGTGCGATCTGGGTACTGCACCTCTGGAACCGCTCTAGAGCTTGCCCTGAGCTCGGCCGAAGGGCGCCGTATGCACAGCAAAACGTATCAGGGCACGACTTTAGAGCCTGCCCTGAGCGCAGTCGAAGGGTGCCGCACACGCAGCAAAATAAGTGCGGGCTTCAGCCCCTGGGGAACTTCCGCACAAATTCTTCAACAGGCTCTCGGAACCGGTGCGAGGGTAATGATCTGCTTCAACATAGGCCGCAGCGAGGGAGAATTGCACCCTCCCGGCGCGGTTGTTGCATGATTAGTTTGAGGCAGGCGGCGCTGCCGGCGTAGCCGGAGCGGCTGCCGGAGCAGGCGGATTGGTCGCGAACTTGCGGATATAGATGATCAGGTTCCAGACTTCCATGTCCTTGGCGCGGCTCGCGTCCTCGGGCGGCATTTTGCCTTTGCCGTTGCGGATGACGGTGAACAATTGCGCGTCGGTCTTGTTGGCCAGAGTAGCGGGGTTGGTCCAATCGTCCATCGTCAGTTCCATGCTCTTGGCCAGGTCGGTCTGGCCGTTGCCGTTGTCGCCGTGGCACAGTGCGCAGTCAATCTGGTAGAGGTCTTTGGCCTTGGCCTGCGATTCCGCCGTGGGCTTGGTTACGGGATTCTTCGGCTCCGTGGCTGGCGCAGGCGTTGCCGCCGGCGCGGGGGCGAGCGCGGGAACCGGGGCGCCTTGCTGCGGGCTCCGGCCTTGCATGCGAGCACACACAACGGCGAGCAGAACCGCTACCACAAGCAGCAACGACGATTTCGACATGTGACCCTCCAGAGCAGATGTCGGCAAGCGGGCATCTTCTCATCGATCGGGATTCTGCGAGGAATTATAGGCTCGTTTGCCGGGATTGGGCTATGAGCCGGAACACGGCGAATCAACGCCCAGTCAGCGATCGTTTGGCCGGACGAAGTTTCTCAAGTCTCACTCGACGCCGCGAGCCGGGCCCTGGCCGGGCCTGTTCTTGCTCAGCATGAAGGCCAAGAAGATGAGTACAACCGACACCCAGGAAAGCTCGACGTAGACATCCTGGTAGCCCTGCATGCGGGCCTGGTCGTTGAGCTGGTTGTAGATGCGGTTCAGCGCCATGGCGGCGCCGTTGGCCCCACCGAATCCGCCGCTGAAGAAGCCGGTGAGCGCGGACAGTTGCCGCTGATAGGCGAGGCTGGAAGGCTGCATCGCCTGCTGCAGGTGCTGCTCGTGCCACATGGAGCGCGTGGTCACCTGGGCATTGGTGATGGCGATGAGGATGGAGCCCCCGATGTTGCGGACAAAGTTGATCAGGCCCGCGACCTGGTTCGACTCCTTCTGCGGCATGCCCACGTAAGCGGCGTTGGTGATGGAGATGAAGCAGAAGGGCAGAGGAAACATCTGCACCACGCGCAGCCACGAAGCCTCGGCGAAGCTCATCTGCAAGTTGGTGACGGCAGCCGCGTAGCGGAACGTAATGACCAGCATGGCGAACCCGAACGCGGCGAGGTAGCGCGCAGGATACTTGCCGGTGGCAAAGCCGGCCAGAGGCATCATGACCACGAGCGTGAACCCGCCGGCGGTCAGGGCCAGGCCCGCGGTGGTCGCGTTATAGCCCAGCAACTGCTGCGTGAACTGCGGCTGCAAAACGGTGTTGGCGTTCAGCACGCCGCCCACCAGCATCATCAGAAAGCAGCAGATGGCGAAATTGCGGAAACGAAAGAGGCGCAGGTTGATGAGCGGGTCTTTCTGGCGCCACTCCCACGCAACCAGGCCGATGATGCCGGCGACAAACAGGACGGCGAAGAAGCAGATGAAGGACGAGGCGAACCAATCGTTTTCTTCGCCTTTGTCGAGCATGATCTGCAGGCCGCCCATCGATATGGTGAGAAAGGCGAGGCCGGCGTAGTCCATGTTGCGCAGGCGCGAGCGGTCGGCCTTGATCCAGGGCGGGTCCTCGACGAGCCGCGTGACCAAAATGAAGGCGAGGATACCGACCGGAATGTTGATAAAGAAGATCCAGCGCCAGGAGAAGTTGTCGGTGATCCATCCGCCCAGCGTCGGGCCGATCGAGGGCGCAAGCACGGCGACAAGGCCGTAGAGCGCAAAGGCCTGCCCGCGCTTGTGCGGTTCGAAAGAATCGGCCATGATGGCCTGCGCCATGGGCTGCATGCCTCCGCCGAACATGCCCTGCAGCACGCGGCAAAGCAGCAGGATGGGCAGGGACGGCGCGGCTCCGCAAAGAAAGCTCGCGGCGGTGAAGCCGGTGATGCAGAGAACGAAGAAGTTGCGTCGGCCCATCAGGCTCGATATCCAGCCGCCCAAGGGAAGAACGATGGCGTTCGAGACGAGGTAACTCGTGAGCACCCACGTTGCTTCATCCGTGCTGGCGCCCAGCGTGCCGCCGATGTGCGGCAGGGCAACGTTGGCGATCGAGGTGTCGAGCACCTCCATGAACGCCGCCAGCGCCACCGTCATGGCGATCAGCCACGGGTTCACCCTCGGCTTCCAGCGGACGGGAAGCGCGAGGTTCGGATTCTCTACGGCCGCCTTGGGCGCTGCATTGGCTCCGGCTGCGGCGGGCAATGTGGCTGTGCTCGCTGACAAATGTGCTCTCCGTCAGTTGGCGTGCATGTCCGATAGCGACGTCTTAGAACCCGTCCAGAAACTTGGCTCCAACCCGCTGAACGTGTCAGGGCACGAGCGGGGAACCCACCCAGTGGGTGGGTCGCGTGCCGTAACAGCCGCAAAAGAAACACGGGCTGCAGCCCCTGAGGCGTTGGCGACCTATCTTCAGCGTGAATCCTCAGTTTCTGGAAGGATTCTTAGGAAGTGCGAAAGCTTGCGGAGGGCGCGCCCGGCGAGCGATCCGGCCGGGGAACCTCAAATCATCTACACCCTCATCTAGATTCGCATGGGTTGGCGCAGGGTGCAGAGATTCTCGCTGCCCTGGAGCGCTGGGCGGTTCCGGCGCAGACGGATGCGAAGTTGCGGTATCCTGAATAAGCGCGCCCGTAGCTCAGCTGGATAGAGCGAATGCCTCCGGAGCATTAGGTCGGGAGTTCGAATCTCTCCGGGCGCACCATTCCCCACAATGTTCGCGAACCGGGAGCGCACGGATCGATGGCGCGGGCAAGCCTCCTATTCGGCGCGAAGCGATTCCATGGGATCGAGCGATGCCGCGCGGCGCGCGGGGAGCCACGTTGCCGCCAAAGCAACGACGGCGATGAACAACGCGCTGCCGGCGTAGGTCAGTGGATCGTACCGCGAGACCCCATAGATCATCGAAGCCATCTGGCGGGCAACGGCAAGAGAAGGAAGAATGCCAATTAGGGCGCCCACCACGCCGAGGCGCAGGCCGCGGAAGAGAACCATGCGCAGCACGTCCCGCCGCGCGGCGCCCAGCGCCATGCGGATTCCAATCTCCCGGCTGCGCCGGCTCACTACGGCCGCGACCACTACGTAGAGCCCAATGGCGCCCAGCAGCAGTCCCAGCGCGCTCACCACACTCGCAAAGCCTGCCGACATGCGCTCGCTCCAGAAGGCCTGCTCCATCAGGTAGTCCATGTTCCGCACCTCGATGGGGACATTCGGGTCCAGCGCTTGAATCTCCTGCCGGAGCCGCGCCGTCATAGCCGCAGAACCGCCGGTCGTCTCGACAATCAGCGTTCCCCAGACAGTGGGCGACTGCGCGAACGGAAAGTAGATATACGGCTCGGGCCCTTCGTGAATATTGTTGATCTTGGCGTCTTCCACAACCGCGACGATCTGCCACGAGTCCTTCCCGGCGGCTTCGATCTCGTGCCCGATTGCGCTCTGCCCCGGCCAGTACCGCCGCGCCATGGTCTCGCTGATCGCGGCGACGCGTGTGGAGGCTGCGGTGTCCGCGCCATTGAACGCGCGCCCTTCCAGGATGCGCGTGCCGACGGTCGCAAAATAACCTTCGTCGACCGCATTGAGCTTGATGGGAACGCTCTGCTGCTCTTGGGGAAGTTCGAGGCCCGGAATCGAGACGCGCAGATTGGAGCCGCCGCCGGAATCGGAAAGCAAGACCCGCCGCGCGATGGCCGCGTGAACCACGCCGGGAGTCGCCGCGATGCGCGTCTCCGCCTCTCGAAGAAACTGCGCGCTGCGCGTCAGGTCGTAGCCGGCAATGCCTGGGGCAAGATCGAAGAAATAGAGCCGGCGGTGACTGTCGAAGCCAAGATTCATCCTTTGGCTCGCCATCAGGCTGCGCAGCAGCAGCCCGGTAACTGTGAGCAGCACGGTGGAAAGCGCGATCTCCGCCACCACTAGCGCGTCCCGCAGCGTGAAGCGGCGAAGCAGCCTGCGGCCTGTTTGTTCATCGGCCTTCAGCGCCGGCAGCACACCGGTTCTCGCCGATTGAATTGCCGGAACGAGTCCAAAAACCAGCACCGCGAACAGAGAGACAGCCGTCGTAAACGCCAGAGCCGCGGGGTCGAGCCGGAGATCGAGACCAAGTTCGAACTGCGCCGGCGGCATGAGCGCCGGCTGCAGCCGCAGAATGCCGAACGCCAGCAAGAGACCCAGCGCTGAGGCGGCAAAGGCGAGAAGAAGGCTCTCGGTCAGCAGTTGCCGGACAAGCCGCAGTCGGCCTGCCCCCAGCGCCAGCCGCATTGCCATCTCCTTGCGCCTTTTTTCGGCGCGGGCCAGCAGCATGCCGGCCACGTTAGCGCAACAGATCAGCAGAACCAGTCCCACGGTGGCCATCAGCAGAAGGGTGGGAACCATCGCCTCCCGCAGGCGGGCGCGCTCTGAGATCAGGCCGATCGTCTGCGCCTTGTCGGCCTCGGGGTAGGATGCGGCAAGCCGCGCCGCAATGGTGGCAAGCTCAACTTGCGCCTGCTCCAGCGTGACGCCGTTTCGCAGCCGGCCCAGCATCTCGAAGCCCCGGAACTTCCGGTCGGCAAGCTCCGCAGGGCTCGACTCGGCATCGACAGGCAACCACAGGTCGGTAGGAATGCCTCTCTGGAGCCCGCGGAAACCGGGCGGCGCAATCCCGATCACCGTGTACGCGCGGCGCGTAAGCACCACTTGCCTGCCAACCAGAGAGGGATCAGCGTGAAAGGCGCGACGCCACAGCGTCTCGCTTACGATGACTTCGGGCGAGCCGTTGGCAGCGGCGGAAAAGTTGCGGCCCACCCGCGGCTCGCGGCCAAGAACCGAAAAGTAATTCCTTGAGACAACGTCGTCGAGAACCGCCAGCGTGCCGCCATCCACATTGAGGTCCTTGCCGCGGCGGTCGCAGACGAGCACTTCGTCAAAAGAATGGCTCTGGGCTGCAAGATCGCGATAGTCCGCGTAAGAAAGATTCACGCTTTCGCCCTGCGGCGTTCGCGAGACCAGCCGGACGATCCGGCCGGGATCGCGCGCGGGCCAGGAGCGGAGCAGTGCCGCCTCCGCCACCGAAAAGACCGCGCTGTTGGCGCCGATGCCAACGGCAAGCGTGAGCACGGCCACCGCCGTGAAGCCCGGGCTGTTGGCCATCGTCCGCAATCCGAAACGCACATCTTGACAGAAGGTCTCAAACCACGGCAGCGTCCGCTGCTCGCGGTGGGCCTGCCGGGTCTGCTCCGCGCCGCCGAGTTGAACGAGCGCGCGCCGGCGCGCCTCTTCCGGTGTGAGCCCGGCGTGTTCGCCGTCTTCGATCGCCAGCGCCAGGTGGGCCGCAAGTTCGGCGTTGAACTCCTCCTCGACGCGCCGCCCAGCGAAGAAACCCAAAAACCGAATCCAGAATCCGCGCAGCTTGTTCATGGCCCAACCTCACGATTCGCCGGCCGGAGCAAGGAAACGCGCCACAATTTCCTGCGTCTTGCGCCACTCCTCGGCGGACTTCCTGAGCTGCCGCTCGCCCGCGCGCGTAAGCTCGTAGTACTTGGCGCGGCGGTTGTTGTCCGACGTTCCCCACCGCGAGCGGATGAAACCCTCCTGCTCCAGCTTCAGCAGCGCCGGGTAGATCGTGCCGTAATTCAACTCCAGCGCCTCGCCGCTGGTCTGCTCGATGCGCCGCGCGATGCCGTAGCCGTGCTGCGCACCCATCGTCTTCAGCGTACGCAACACCATCAGCGCCAGCGTTCCCTGCCAAACGTCGCTCTTGCCGCCCACCGATCTCTCCTATGGGGAACCAATACGGCAACTCTACGCCATTTCCTATGGGAATGCAATACGTAACCCTTCCTTCCCCGGTTCCCAGCTCCGTTCGTTCTCGCCATTCGGCCGCTTCTCTCACATGGCGCAAAAACTTCGTAGCGCCGGCCCTCAGGCCGGCTGTAGCGGGGGTCTCCAGGCCCCGGCAAGGCAGATTGCCGCTACCAATCCGCTACTCTCCGCATCGCCGCTTTGTATGTGACAAACGCAGATTAGGGCAATTCCGGCGTCGGTATACCCGAGACCCGCGGATATGATCACCTGCCCGGGAATGGTGGCGCTCGTGCTTTTGGCGGCATTGGCGGCTGGATGCGCGCCCGCTCCCCGTGCATCGCGGATCGATCCAATCGTTGCGTTGCACACGAATTGAGTTATGCTCGCCGCTCGTTTTTGACGACGGGAATTGGCGAGTTCACTCATCGCGCACATCGTCCGCGACCAATACCCGATTGGTTCTGAGAACGGGATTCTCGCCAGTGATCGCCACCGGCGAGAGTCGAGGAGCACTTCCTCGCTGAGTGACTCACCGAGCTGAAGAATCGAGGGGCGGCGCCGCCCAAGCGCCAGAAGACACGCGCGTCCCTTGCAGAGGCTAGCGGGCGTGGGACGTACATAGGCGGCACTAGACCAGACTAGGCAATAGGGTAGGGAGCTCTGTAACAAGGGCACGACTTTAGTCGTGCCGCAAATGGCGCCAAGACTGCGCGGGCTTTAGCCCCTGAAGTAGAATCTATCGCCCGGCGCCGCAGCATTCCCTACACAAAAACCTAATTCGCTCTAAACCGGAATCGCCCCGCCTCACTGCTGCAAGACGACCTGGTCGCCTTCCTTCAGCCCGCTCACAATCTCGGTCACCGACCCGTTGGAAAGCCCGGCCCTCACGGGCACTTTGCGCGTCCCGTCCTTCTGCTTCCGGTCCGGAACTTGGACCGACGCATTCTTCTGGCCGTCGTAGATCACCGCGTTTTCCGGCACGGTGAGAACGCCCTTGTGCTCGTCGAGGAGAATCTCCGCGTTGGCCGTCATGTTGGCCTTCAGCTCGCCGCCGGGATTGTTGATCGACACCCGCACCTCGAACGTCGTCACGTTATCCTTCTCCACGCCCATCGGCGCAATTTTCGTCACTTTGCCGGTGAACTGCCGGTCGCGAAAGCTCTCCACTTTGATGCGCGCCGGCTGGCCCAGATAGACGTGCGCGATGTCGGCCTCGTCCACTTTGCCCTGCACGTAGACCTCCGACGTGTCGCCCTCCGTCATCACCAGCGTGGCCGTGGAGCCCAGCACGAGAATGGAGCTGATGGCGTCGCCGATCTCCACGTCGCGCGACAGAATCACGCCGTCCATCGGAGCCACAATCGTGGTGTACGACAGCTGTTGCTCCAGCTGATTCAGACTGGCCTGGCTTTGCAGCACCTGGGCGCGCGCCTGCTTCAGCTTCGCCGTGTCCACGCCGATCTGTGCCCGGGCCGCATCGCGCTTGGTCAACGCCGCCAGGTAGTCGCGGTTCGCATCGTCCAGCACCTGCCGGCTCACAATGCCTTCCTTCTGCATCTCCAGGTTGCGGTCCAGCGTGGCCTTATACATCACCAGATCCGGCGCCGCCGCGTTCACCTTGTCCTGTTCGATATTCGCCTCGTAAGTAGTCACGTTCGCTTCCGCGCTGGCCATTTGCGCCTTCTGCGCATCCACCTGATCCTGGATCTCCTGCTGGTCGAGCAGCGCAAGCTCCTGGCCCTTCTTCACGCGGTCGTTGATATCCGCGTAGAGCTTTTGCACAATGCCCGACGCCTTGCTCTTCACTTCGACCTTCGTAATCGGCTGAATCTTCCCTGTGGCGATCACCGAGCGCGCCACGTCGCCGCGCGTCGCCTTGGCCAGCCGGTTCGGGTCGATGGGGTCTCCCTTTGCCAGGCGCACCAGCGCAATACCCAACCCCACGACGATGAGCGCGCCCACGCTCCCCAGAATGATCCAGAGTTTTCTGTTTTTGCGCGAATTTGCCACAGGTTCCTCCCCATCCCCGGCGAGAGCAGAATTCTCCCACGGAGACAGACGGAAAGTTAAGCGGTCAAAGCTTCAGACGGCGGCTTATCGCCGTTGTAACCCAACAACACTCATTACGCAGTCGCGGACACTCCGGTTCCATTCCCTTGCGTGAGCCATCTCACGTTCTTTCAAATTTCACCGGACTCCGCCCTTCGCGCGCTGCGCCATTCCAGGCGCCGCGGCGCCGAACTTTCGTGGAACTCAGCCCCGGAGCGCAACGTATTCTTCATAGAACGGTACACGCCAAAGCGATCCAGCATCGTCTGAATACTATGGTCAGCCTTTCCGACACCCTCTGGCAGGTCTTCCGCGCCATCATGGCCAACAAGCTGCGCAGCTTTCTCACCATGTTCGGCATTGCCTGGGGTGTCTTCTCGTTGCTCGTGCTCGTGGGGTTAGGCGAAGGTTTCCGCGAAGGCCAGCACAAGCAACTGGCTCAATTCGGTACCGACGTGGTCATGGTTTTCAACTCGACCATCCCCGCTCTCGCCAATCAGCACACCGGCATGCGCCCCTACGAGCTCACGCTCCGCGACGCGGCAGACATCCGCCAATTGCCTGAGGTCCGCGGCGTCACCGTCGAGCTCGCCCGATCCGATCCTTACGAAGTGAGCCAGTGGGGCAACACCTCCGGTCACCTTTCCGGATGCGAGGCCAATTACCCGATCGTCCGCTACCTCCCCATCGCCGCCGGCCGGTATTTCGATGAACAAGACGTCGGCGAGTCGCGCCGTGTCGCCTTCCTCGCCTCCAAGACCGCTTCGCTGCTTTTCCCGGGGCGTCCCGTCTTGGGCGAGACCATTAGCATCAACGGCGCGGATTTTACGGTCATCGGCGTGGGGAAGCCAATCGGCCGCGGCAATAACACCTACGACGACGAGAAGATCTTCATCCCCGTCACCACCATGCTCGAGTTATTCCCCCTCAAAGGCGACAACATCCCTCAAGACGCGCTCACTTCCATCCAATACAATCCCGCCGTCAAAAACGACAACGCCGCCGCCGGCATCGCCGTCCACCGCGTCATCGCCAAGAACCACGGCTTCGATCCTTCGCTCCTCGACGCCTTCAATGAGTGGGACACCATCACCGAATCCCACTTGATCGGCGTCATCTTCACCGCCATGGATGTCTTCCTGGGCAGCGTGGGGCTCGTCACTCTCGGCCTGGGAGCCATCGGCATCATCAACATCATGCTCGTCTCCGTCAGCGAGCGTACCCGCGACATCGGCGTCATGAAAGCCGTCGGAGCCACCCGGCGCAGCATCCTCGCCCAGTTCTTCTGGGAAGGCCTCTTGCTCACCGGATTGAGCGGCGTTATCGGCGTTTTGGTCTCCGAAGCAGTCATGGCCGTGCTCCAGGCCTTGCTGACTGACAAAATTCCCGGCTTCGATCCGCCGCGCATTGTGCCCTGGACGGCGGCAATGGCCCTCGGGACGCTCACCCTTTGCGGCGTCGCGGCGGGGCTTTACCCCGCCGGCAAGGCCGCAGAACTTGACCCCGTCGAAGCGCTGCGCAGGGAGTGAGAAAGCAGGGAGCGAGGGCGCGAGGGAGCAAGGAAACGAGAGAACGGAGAAACAAATGAGGCTGTCCGCTGTTTGCTGTCTGCTGTCTGCTGTTTGCTAGCAGCTAGAGGCTAGAAGCTAGGAGCCGCTCTTATGTTGAATGACATTCTCGCTCAAGCCTGGGAAGCGATGCTTTATAACCGCCGCCGCACCGCCATCACCATGATCGGCATGGCCTGGGGCATCGCCACCGTCGTCCTGCTCCTCGCCTACGGAAGCGGTTTCTCCAACGCTCTCGAAACCATCTTTGCCCAATGGGGCACCAATACCATCGGCTTCTTTCCCGGCCGCACCACTCAGCAGGCCGGCGGCGACAAGGCGGGCGTCAAGGTCCGCCTCACTCTAGACGATGTCGATCGCGTTACCGCAGTCCTCCCCGAAATCACCCACATCACGCCCGCCGAGTATCAAACGGCGACCGTGCAAAACGACCTGCACACTTACACCTGGACCGTGATCGGCTCCCGCCCCTCCTACGCCGACATCATCAAGCTCTCGCCAGACCAGGGCCGCTTCTTCAACGGCGCCGAAGATCAGCAGCGCGCTCACGTCTGCGTCCTCGGCTCTGAGGCCAAGACCAAGCTCTTCTCGGGCGGTTGGGCGGTGGGCGAAAGCATTCGCATCAACGGCGTCATCTTCACCGTCGTCGGCACGGTCATTCCCAAAATGCAGGAGACCAATGACGACACCAACCGCACCGTCTATGTGCCGTTCAACACCATGAGCGACCTCAAAGACACCACCTACCTCGACGGTGTCTGGATCGGCTACCACGGCGACTACCAGAAAATCGAAAAGACGATTCGCGACACCCTCGCCGCCGCCCACCACTTCCGGCCCACCGACCACGATGCCGTGCACATCTTCAACCTCCGCTCCCAGCTTCACCAGTTCCAGATTCTTTCCATTGCACTTCAGATTCTCCTCGCCATCCTCGGCGCGTTGACGCTGGGCATTGCCGGCGTCGGCTTAATGAACATCATGCTCGTTGCCGTGCAGCAGCGCACGCGCGAGATCGGCGTCGAAAAGGCTCTCGGCGCGCGCAGGCGTCACATCCTCGTCCAATTCCTGGCCGAAGCCCTCGCCATCACCGGCGTCGGCGGCGTCTGCGGCATCGGCCTCGCCTACCTGATTTCCGTCATGGTGGGGCGCATTACGTTCTACAGCGCCCTCGCTAAGAATGCCACCGATGCCGATATCCGCCTCATCATCTCGCCGGCTTCACTCATTGTGGCAACGGCCATCCTCGCTATTACCGGCCTCGTCAGCGGGATGATTCCCGCCATCCGCGCGGCAAACCTCGACCCCATCGAGGCCCTGCGCTACGAGTAATCGCGGCTTGCCCTCTTGATTGGCGCCGGCCGCGCTGGTTGACGCCTCCGATTTGTGCTCTTAGAGCCTGTCCAGAAACCTGGCCCAACCTGCTAGGTCTATGACCCCCATGAAGGAGTATCATTTGCCGACACCGGTCCCGGAGGAACGGACGAGAATAGCCCAGGGTGAAACCCTGGGATGAGGTTGCCTTTTAGCGCCGCAAGCCCCGTAGGGGCGGCCGAAACAGTGATGCAAATTCATGCGGTCAGTTGCATAGAGCGGAACCAGAGTTGCTGTCCCCCAGTGGAAGCTTTGTAACAAGGGCACGGCGGGGTACCCTCTGGGTCCCGGGCCGAAAAATCCACTTTACAG
>Ga0187784_10001175_pt1 | contig 20590 bp, 12 predicted proteins | sample 1015_SJ02_MP15_2_FD_132964 | JGI IMG/M metagenome (GOLD analysis project Ga0187784, IMG submission 132964) | Tropical peat soil microbial communities from peatlands in Department of Meta, Colombia - 1015_SJ02_MP15_20_MG | ecosystem: Environmental > Terrestrial > Soil > Wetlands > Peat | place...
CTCGCGCAGTGCACGCTGCCGCTCGCAAGCATCGCGCTTGCGGCTCCGCTAGCACACGCCGAACGCCGGCCGGTGCTTGCGCAGATCGATCTGCCGCATCCCTACTACTACCGCGAGATGTTCCTGCCGCAGCTCACGAGCGGCCCCTCGAGCCTGGCATGGTCGCCCGATTCCTCCGAGCTCATCTACTCCATGGCAGGATCGCTCTGGCGGCAAAAGATCGGCTCGGAGGAGGCGCAGCAGCTGACGGCGGCGGCCGCGTATGACTATCAGCCCGACTGGTCGCCGGATGGACGCTGGGTGATCTACAGCTCATACCGCAACGATGCGCTCGAGCTCTGGGTCCTGGACCTCGCGAGCGGCGAGACGCGGGCCTTGACGCAAAACGGGGCGGTCAACGTGGAGCCCCGCTTCTCGCCGGACGGGAAACGGATCGTCTTCACTTCGACGCTCTATCACAAGCGCTTTCACGTGTTCACGGCCGACTTCGCGGACGGCAAGCTCTCGAACATCGAGCGCGCAACCGGGGAGCACAAGAGCGATCTGCCGCGTTACTACTACAGCGAGTATGACCACGAGATCAATCCGATCTGGACACGCGACGGGCACAACCTGATCTACGTATCGAATCGCAATCACATCTACGGCACCGGCGGCATGTGGCTCGCCCTCGCGCCGGCAGGCTCCGCGTCCTCAACGCCGGCCGGCTCCGCGCCCTCGAGCGATGCGCAGGGGACGGACGCCGACCGAACGCCCGCGAGCGCGCGCGAGATTCACTATGAGGAAAGCAACTGGAAAGCGCGTCCCGACTTATCACCCGACGGCTCGCGCCTGGTCTACAGCTCCTACGCGGGGCGGTCCTGGCACAACCTCTGGCTCATGCCCGCCTCGGGAGGCGATGCGTTTCCGATCACCTACGGCGATTGGGACATGACTTATCCGCGCTGGTCGCCCGACGGCACGCGGGTGGCGTTCGTGTCGAATCAGAGCGGCAGCACCGAGATCTGTTGGGTGAGGATCCCGGGGGGGTTGGTGGAGAAGCTCGCAAGCCCCAAGCGCCGCTACCGCACGCCCATGTCCGAGCTCGCGCTCGACATCAAGGACGCCGGGGGGCGTCCCGCATCGGCGCGATTGAGTGTGACGGACTCCGCCGGGCGATCTTACGCGCCGGCGAGTGCTTGGATGCACGCGGACGACGGCTTCGATCGGCGCCTGCGTCCTTTCGAGCAACACTACTTTCACTTGACTGGCGCGGTGACCATGGACGTTCCAGCGGGGATCGTGACGGTCAAGGTCGTGCACGGCATGGAGCGCAGGATCGAGGAGCGCCGCGTGCTGACCTCGGCGGCTCAGCCCACGTCGGTAGCAGTCAATATCGACGAGGGCGCCTGGACGGTTCCCGATGCCGGCCATTGGGTGAGCGCGGACGTGCACGTGCACATGAACTATGGCGGCACCTACCGCAATACGCCCGCACATCTGGTGAGTCAGGCGCTCGCGGAAAATCTCGGCATGGTGCACGCGCTCATCGTGAACAAGGAGCAACGCTTCCCCGACATCGCCTACAACGCTGCGCAACGCGATCCCGCCTCGCTGCCGCGCGCGATCGTGGTGCACGGCCAGGAGTTTCACACGAGCTACTGGGCGCACCTGGGCCTTCTGAACGTCGCGGGCAGCGTCATTCTCCCCGGCTATGCAGCCTACCCGAATACGGCCGCATCGAGCCTCTACCCCATGAACGCAGACGTCGCGGATATCGGCCACGCGCGCGGTGCGCTCGTGGGCTACGTGCACCCCTTCGACGAGATGCCGGAGCCGATTGCCAAACCTCAAGCGCCGCTCACCGACGAGTTGCCGCTCGACATGGCGCTCGGCAAGGTCGATTACATGGAGATCTTGGGATTCAGCGATCACCGAACCACCGCGGCCGTTTGGTACCGCCTTCTCAATCTGGGATTTCGATTGCCGGCGGCCGGCGGGACCGACGCGATGGCGAATTTCGCCTCGCTCCGCGGGCCGGTGGGCATGAATCGGGTCTACGCGCGCGTACCGGGAGGCGAGGTCACGGTCGAGGAGTGGCTGGCGTCGCTCAAGGACGGGCACACGTTCGCGACGAACGGCCCCTTGCTCGGGTTGCGCCTGGGTGGGGTCGGCCCGGGCGATGTGCTGGAATTCGGGCAGGCACAGCCGCGCGTCGGCTTCTCCGTGCATCTCAAGTCGATCGTACCCGTCGATCACCTCGAGCTCGTGTGCAACGGTAGAGTGGTGCGCTCCTTCACCGGGCACACTGCGGCGGATCACCTCGACGTCGAAGGAACGATCCCGGTGAAGGACACCGGCTGGTACGTGCTGAGAGCCTCGACCGACCAAGCGCGCGAGGAGGTGCTGGACAACTACGTCTACGCGACGACGAGCCCGATCTACGTGACCGTGGCGGGCGAGGAGCCGCGCTCACCCGAGGACGCCAAGTACTTCGCGGCGTGGATGGACCGGCTCACCGAGGCCGCTCAGCACTATCCCGATTGGAACAATGCGGCCGAGAAGCGCGGCGTGCTCGCGCGCATTGCCGAGGCCAGGGCGAAATTCGTGAGCATGGAGTGAGGTGCCCGGCGGCCTCGCCCCCCCGAGCGAGCCAGGGGGTCGAGGCCGCCTCCCATCGCTCAGTCGGCGCGGCATGCCGCGCCGCTGCGCGAGCCCGATGCGGCTGGCGGCTCTACGCGGCCAGCACGCCCTTCTTCTTTGCCGTATGCGTCGCGATCAAATCCATGAGCGCGGGCGAGAGGCAATCGTAGGGCTCGAGCTTGAGCTCCTTGAGTCGAGCCCGGATCGCCGGCATCTGGTCGGGCTTCGTTCCGGACTCGATGACCGAGGAGACGAATGCGGCAAACCCCGGCGCTTCCCAGCCGCTCGAGTCGAGGAGCTCCGGGTGCACGAAGTCAAAGCCGTAGAAGGGGTGCTCCTTGTTCTCAATCCGGCCGTACATGTGCACGCCGCACCCGGTGCAGGCATAGCGTTGAATCGGCGCGGACGCGTCGACGATTTTTAGCTTGTTCGCGTTCGCAGTCACCTGCAACTTATCGCGAGGCACGACTGCCACCAGTGAGAACATGGCGCCGCTCGGCTTCCAGCATTTCGTGCAGCCGCAGACGTGATCGAACGCCACGTTGCTGCCGATGCGTACGGTGACCGGCGCGGTGGCGCACTTGCATTTGAGCGTGCCGCCGGGGTACTTCGGGTCTGAAGCCTTGACGCCGTTATCCACTGCAGGGTGAATCTTGACAGCCATGTTGTGCTCCTCGATTGATTAAAAGATCGCAACGCTTCGGATCGACTCGCCTTTGTGCATCAGATCGAACGCGTCGTTGATTTTCTCCAGCGGCATCGTGTGCGTGATCAAATCGTCGATATTGATCTTACCATCCATGTACCAATCCACGATCTTCGGAACATCGGTGCGGCCGCGCGCTCCGCCGAATGCCGTGCCCTTCCAGACGCGTCCGGTCACGAGCTGAAACGGACGTGTCTGAATGGTTTGGCCGGCTCCCGCGACACCGATGATGACCGACACTCCCCAACCGCGGTGGCAGCATTCGAGTGCCTGCCGCATGATGTCCACGTTCCCGATGCACTCGAAGCTGTAGTCGGCGCCGCCGTCGGTGAGACTCACGAGGTGCGCGACGATATCGCCGCCGACCTCCTTGGGATTGACGAAGTGGGTCATGCCGAACTTCTCGGCGAGCGCCTTGCGGCGCGGGTTGATGTCGACGCCGATGATCTTGTTGGCGCCGACGAGCTTGGCGCCCTGAATGACGTTGAGCCCGATACCGCCGAGGCCGAACACCACCACGTTCGCGCCCGGCTCCACCTTGGCGGTGTTGATGACGGCACCCACGCCCGTGGTTACGCCGCAGCCGATGTAACAGACCTTGTCGAAGGGAGCGTCCTCGCGAATCTTGGCAACGGCGATCTCCGGCAGCACCGTGAAGTTCGAGAACGTCGAGCAACCCATGTAGTGATGAATCGTCTGCTTGCCGATGGAGAATCGGCTCGTGCCGTCGGGCATGACGCCCTTGCCTTGCGTGGCGCGAATCGCCGTGCAGAGGTTGGTCTTGCGCGACAAGCAGGATTTGCATTGGCGGCATTCGGGCGTGTAGAGCGGTATCACGTGATCGCCTTTCTTGACCGACGTGACGCCCGGCCCGACGTCCACCACGATGCCTGCGCCCTCGTGGCCGAAGATGACCGGGAAAAGCCCTTCCGGATCGGCGCCCGAGCGGGTGAACTCGTCGGTGTGGCAGATGCCGGTCGCCTTGATCTCGACCATCACCTCGCCTGCTCGCGGACCATCGAGATCGACCGTGACGATCTCGAGGGGCTTCCCGGCCGCGTAACAAATAGCAGCTCTGGTTTTCATAGGTATCTCATCTCTCGCGTAAGTGCTGTCGCCTTGACTCGTCCACTCGGGGCATTGCAGCATTGGCCTCGATGACCGTGCCTTGGGGCGTTTCGCCGATTGTGGCGATGGGCCAATTGTAAAGGTTATGCACTACCTCGGATTGCATAGTGCAAATTGCATGCCGAAGATTGCCGAAAATTGCGGGATTCGCGCCAAGCGCATGAAGGTGCTCGTCTCATGAACATAAAACTCCTCCGAGCCTCGCAGGCTTGCATCGGGCTCCTGCTCGGTTGGATCGCCGCGCCCCTCTGCGCCGAGGCCTTCGCGTACGTTGCCAACCAAGGCGACGGTACTGTCTCGGTGATCGATACCACGGGTGACAAAGTGACCCGCACCCTACCGAACCGTGGCAAAATTGGTACAAAAATTCAGGCGGCTCTCACGGATGCTCAGGAGAAGACCGCTTTCGTGGTCGATGCCACCGGTAACGCGCTCGTCACCGTCGATGTGGGCTCGGGCGAGATCGGGCGTCGCATCGATGTGGGCCGAAGCCCGGAGGGGGCGTCGCTCTCGCCCTCCGGGAAAACCATCGCGGTCTGTGTGGAGGACGACAACGAAGTGACGCTCGTCGACGTCGCCACGCAAAAAGTGACGCGGAAGATTCCGACGCAGGGGAAAAATCCCGAGCACTGTGCGTGGAGCGGCGATGGACGCTGGCTCATGACGAGCAACGAGAATTCGAACGATGTCGATCTCATCGATCTCAAGGCGGCGCGCTCGGTGGCGTTGATTCACACCTCGGGTCATCCGCGCGGAATCGCCTGGCTGCCGGGTGAGGCGGTCGCGTACGTGGCGGAGGAAGCCGCCGGCGGCGTCGATGTGATCGATGCGGCCAAGCGCACGGTCACTGCGACGATTCACACGGGCCTGCGCCCGGCGGGCGCGCTCGCGAGCCCGGACGGCAAGCTCGTGTTCGTGAGCAATGGCGGCGACGGCACTGTCTCGGTGATCGATACCGGCTCCGCGCGCGTCATCACCTCGATCGGTGTCGGCAAGCGGCCTTGGAATATGGCCCAAACACGTGACGGCAAGAAGCTTTATGTCGCGAACGGACGCTCCAACAGCGTGAGCGTGATCGATACGGGCTCACTCAAGCCGATCGGCGAGATATCCGTCGGTGAATTACCCTGGGGCGTGCACATTCCATAGCATGCAGCGAGGCGTGCGCGAAGCAAGGCGCGCGCGAAGCAAGCTGTGCGCGAAGCAAGCTGTGCACATTCGTAGCCTCACGAACGGCGCAATCTCCGCCCGCAGTGTAACGTGCCTGGCACACTTCATCTTGCGGTGCGGTCAAAGCGAGCACTGATCCCGCGGCAGAGGCCACGCCTGCTCGTTACAACTGATTGATTTAAAAGACTTTTCGTCCAAAAGAGGATTTTTTCCTCAGGCTCCGGCCGATGGCATAAGCATTGCTATCCGTAGGTCGCGACAGAACAGAACAAGGCGGAACAGAACAAGGCAATTGTCGGGAAGGAGGGGGTATTGCACCACCAAGCAACAAAGCAACAAAGGCATTTTTCCGCAGCACCCAGACTTCAATGTGTGCACGTTTGCCGCAACATCGGCGAAACGCTAGACCCAAGTGAGGAGAATGTACGATGAGATGGCTCACAGCAAAACGTCAGGTCAAAGTTATTTACGCCGTTGCAGCGCTCATTACGACCTGTGGTGCAGCGCTGGCGGCATCCGATAGCGAACAGATGCAACGCTTCAACGACCCGAATCAGTGGGGGGCTCCCGCGGGTAACTTGAGTCTGACCCGCTACAGCGGGCTCAAGGACATCAATACGGGTAACGTGAATCAGCTGCAAATGGTGTGGTCGCAGTCGAGCGGCACCCTGCGCGGTCACGAGGGTCAGCCCTTGGTGATCGAGGATGTCGGCGGCAAACCAATGATGTTCATGGAGAGCGGCTGGCCGAACATCGTGCAAGCGCTCGATTTGAGCGATCCGGATCATCCGGTGCAAGTCTGGAGCTACACCAAGACCAGCGGCCGCGACGAGTCCGCGGTGCCGCGCGCCTGCTGCGATACCGTGAACCGCGGTCTATCGTATGCCGACGGAAAACTCGTGTTCGGCACCTTGGATGGCTATGTCATCGCGCTCGATGCCGCGACCGGCAAGCAGGACTGGGTCGTGAAACACGCCTACCCCGATCACGGTGAGACCATCACGCCGGCGCCGATCATTGCCGCCGACAAGGTGTTCATCGGCTTCGGCGGCGATGAGTTTGCGGCCCGCGGCGCGGTTGCCGCGTATAACCTCGCGGACGGCAAGCTCGCGTGGAAGTGCTATTCCACCGGCAGCGACAAGGACGTGTGCTTGACGGCGAAGACCAACGCCAAGCACCCCGAGTACGGCAAAGCCGGGAAGGATCTCGGCATCAGCACCTTCCCGGGTGATGAGTGGCAACGGGGCGGCGGCGCGGCGTGGGGCTGGTACGCCTACGATCCGAACCTGCACCTCGTGTACTACGCGACCGGCAATCCGGGCCTCTGGTCGCCGCAGTATCGCTGCGCGGAGCCCCTCACGCAGGAAAATTGCAACAGCGGCAAGTTCGACAACAAATGGTCGATGAGCATCTTCGCCCGCAACATCGAGACGGGCGAGGCGGAGTGGGTGTATCAGATGACGCCCTTCGACCAGTGGGACTACGACGGCATCAACGAGGTCGTACTGGTCGAGATGAACGTCGACGGCAAGATGCGCAAGTGTCTGGTGCACTTCGACCGCAACGGCTTTGCGTACGTGCTCGACCGCACGGACGGCACGCTCCTGCGCGCGAACAAGTACGTGACGGTGAACTGGGCCGAGAAGATCGACATGAAGACCGGGCGGCCGGTCAAGGTTGCGGAGCACTCACCCCTCAAGGTGGGCAACAACACCCAGGCCTGCCCGTCGGCCATGGGCGGTAAGGACCAGCAACCGGTGGCGGTCGATCCGGGCGATCCGGAGAATTTCTATGTGCCGACCAACAACTGGTGCATGGAAGACGAGCCGCAGGCGCGATCGCATACCCAGCAGGGAACGGTGTACGTCTTCGCCAACGTGTACATGTATCCCGAGAAGCCCGGCGTCACCGGCAAGTTCAAGAAGTTCAACGTGCTCACCGGCAAGACCGAGTGGGAGATCCCCGATCAGTATCCGAACTGGGGCGGTGCGCTGGTGACCGCAGGGGGCCTCGCCTTCTACGGCAGCCTCGGCGGGGATTTCCGTGCGGTGGACCGCGCGACGGGCAAGGTGCTCTGGTCTCGCAAGCTCTCCTCCGGCATCATCGGAAACCCGATCACCTACTCCGTGAAGGGCAAGCAATACGTGTCGATATGGTCCGGAATCGGCGGGTGGATCGGCTTGCCGGTGACGGCGGGGCTCGATCTGAGCGACAAGTTCGGCGCGATCGGAGCGACGGCGATGACCAAGGCCGCGGGTCTTAACCACATACCGCAGGGCGGCACGCTGTTCACCTTCCGGGTGGGCAATGCGGCACCGGACAATCCCGCACCCGCGGCAGGTGCGGCTGGAGGACAATAGCGCGACCACAACCAGAGCGACTGACTCTTTAGTACTATGGAACGCCCGGTGCCGCGAGGCACCGGGCTTTCGTTTCGATTCGAGGAGACGAATGATGAGTTTCGAAGCCGCGCGCCGGATCGGGCGAGGGGCTCTCCTTGCGAGCGCCGTCCTGGCGGCCGGCCTGTCGGTCGCCCGCCTCGCGGCAGCCGGCGAGATCACCTCGCTCGTCGTGTGCGCGGATCCCGGCAACATGCCCTTGTCTAACGCCCAGGGGGAGGGATTTGAGAACAAGATCGCACAGGTGATCGGCAAGGCCCTCGGATCGCAAGTGCATTACTACTGGCGACCCTCGATCGAGCGCGGACTGATGCGCACGACGTTGAGCGAGGGCAACTGCGATCTGTGGATGGACATGGCCTCCGATACCGAGGGAGCCGTGGTTCTCTCCCCCCTCTATCGCTCCACCTTCGTCCTCGCGTACCGCAGCGACAAGGGCATCGACATCAAGAGTCTGGACGATCCGGCCTTGAAGCAGCTGCGTGTCGGCGTATTCCAGGTGTCCGCCATTCGTCAGGCGCTCGCCGATCATGGTGTCGTCAGCAACACGGTGATCCATTATCTGAGTCACAACGCCGACGTCCAGGCGGACAGCCAACCCTCCTACCAGGTCCAGCAGGTGATCGACGGCGGCCTCGATGTCGCGGCGGCGTGGGGACCGATGGCCGGATACTACCTCACCGTCAAGCATGCACCGCTCATCCTCAAGCCGGTCAACCTGATGGAAGATGAAGTGCCGATGGAATTCGACATGACCCTCGCCGTCCCGCGGGGCCGACCGGAAATCAAATCGGCGATCGAAGGGGCCCTCGCGCAGCGCCGCGACGAGATACGTCAGATCCTCGTCGACTACGGTGTGCCCTTGGTCAAGTGCTCCGAGTGCTTGATCTCGGGCGATCTCCCCTCTCACGGTCCTTACGTGGAAAAAAAGCCGATGACCCAGACCGCCGCGCAAGTGCAGAAGGAGCGGCGCGCCCGAATGGCCGAGCTCAAGAAATGGCTGGCCGAGGGTGCCAACCCCGACGAGGAGCTGGCGAACGCGATCGTCGCCGACGATCTCGACCGCGTGCGCTATCTCATGAGCCACGGCGCACACGTCGATGCGCGCGACGGTGAGGGCTATACGCCGCTCGTCGATGCCACGCGCTTCGGCTTCGTCGAGGTGGCACGCTTCCTCGTCGAGCACAAGGCCGATGTGAACGCGGGTGACCGCAACAATTGGACACCGCTCATGTACGCCGCCTGGGGCGACAACCCCGAGCTCGTGAGCGTGCTGGTGCGTTACGGAGCGAAAGTCGATGCAGCCGACAGCGACGGGCTCACGCCGCTCGCGATTGCCTCGCAGAACGGCAAGCTCAAGGCGGCTCAGGCACTCGTCGCGGCCGGCGCGGACGTGAACGCGCCGATCGCGAAGGGCGGCTATACGCCGCTGATGCTCGCCTCCGTGGCGGGCTCGAGCGAGCTTGCCGCTGCGCTCATCGAGCACGGTGCACGAGTCAACGCGTCAAATCCGGGCGGCGTTACGGCGTTGATGATCGCCGCGGCCGGCAATCATTCGAGTCTCGCGGCGCTCCTCATCAAGTCGGGAGCCGACGTCAACGCACGCAGCGAGGATGGGCGTACGGCGCTTTCCATCGCGCAGGCGAACGACAACGAGGCGCTGATCCGCCTGCTGCAAGAAGCCGCCCAGCGGGGCGGCCAGGCGAGCGGCTGAGGATTGCATCAAGGAGGAGATATCGAGTGAGACCAGTCCCTCGCATCGTCGGCTTCGCGGCGCTCCTCGTAGTCGCGGCGCTCGCTTCTCGTGGGCCGGCGTACGCCGACGCGGCGCCCGCCGACAGCAGCAAATCGCCGATCGAGGTCGAGAAGGAAACGCCCAAGGGAAAACTGATGAACCCCTACAAGGACACGCAGAGCGACATCGTGAGTCAAGGGGAGGGATTGTTCCGAAGTTATGCCTGCAGCGGCTGCCATGGCGGAACCGGCGGAGGCGGCATGTGTCCTCCGCTCACCAATGACATCTGGGTTTATGGCGGCGACGATGACACGTTGTTTCGACTCGTCACTCTGGGGAGCGATGCGCTGCAGGCGAAAGGCTATACCCGCAAGGGGCACGAAAACGTCGTGGGCCCGATGCCGCCCATGGGCGCGATCGTCAAGAGCGCCGACGACTTGTGGAAATTGATCACCTTCATTCGCGCTCACTACAACGGGGATCCGTCCTATAAATTCGGGGCGCCCGCCTCCGAGCAGTAGGCGCGTTTTTGCACTGCGTATTGCCAGTTGACATAAAAGAGCACAGGCTCTGTCCTGGGGTGCTGCATCAAGGAAGTTGCGGGAAAACAACCAGGGAATAACCAGGACGTGTGCCAAAGGACCGGCACGCGAGACCATGCCGAGGGGGAGTCTTGAAAGCCAATAAGCTCGTGGCAAGCCACGCGTCTCGGATCATTCAGGTGGTCGAGAGCGGCCTACAACCGGCCGGAATCGAGCCGCTGGTCACCCGCTCCTGGCATCGCTGTCTTCGGGAATACGGGATCGAGCCCTCCACGCCGCGGCAGAACAGCGTGCTCAATCCGCAATCGCTCAAGGAGCTGCAGGAGCGCCTGGGCGAGCTCTTGCCGGTCGCACGCGCGGAGATGGAGAGCCTCTACGAGCAGATTGCCGGATCCGGGTTTGCTGTCATCTTGACCGATACCCAAGGGGCCGTCCTCTCCACGATCACCGACCCGGCGCTGCAGCGCGAGTTCCGGCACGCCGGATTGTGGCTCGGCGCGCTCTGGGACGAGCGCCACGAAGGCACCAACGGCATCGGCACCTGCCTTGCGGAGGCGAGTCCCGTGACGGTGCATCGTGAAGAGCACTTCCGCGGCTACAACATCTCGCTGTCCTGCTCCGCTGCGCCGATTCTCGATCCGCACGGAGGAATCTTGGCCGTGCTGGACGCCTCCACGGCGAATTCGAGCGACAGCCGCCTGATCCAGCGCCACACGATGGCGCTCGTCAACATGTCGGCGCACTTGATCTCCCGCTGGAACTTCCTGAACGAGTACGGCCGAGCCTGGATCCTGCGCTTCCACAGTCGACCCGAGTTTGTGGGACTGCTGCACGAGGCGCTCATGGCGATCGATGACGACGGCAATATTCTGGCGGTCAACGAGAGCGCTCTGGTGCAGCTCGGATGCTCGAACCGGGCCTCGCTCGTCGGCGAACCGATCGGAAAATTCTTCCAGTTCAACTTCGGAGCGCTCGAGCAGCGCGCCAGGCTCGAGCCGAGCGCGATCTGGCCCGTGCGCGACCTTGCGCACGGGCGGCGCTTCTTCGCTATCGCGCGCGCGCCGCTTCGCCCGAGCGCGCGGCGCGCGGAGCTCGCGGTGCCCACTCAGATCGGCACGGCGCTCGAGCCGATCGCACGCGAGCGCGAGCCGCAACACGTGGGCGAAGACCTGCAGATGCGCAAGAATCTCGCCTGCGCGCGCCAGCTGTTCGCAAAGCAGGTTCCGATTCTGTTGCACGGCGCGACCGGCACCGGAAAGGAGGCGTTCGCCAAGGCGCTGCATCGCGGCGGACTGTGGTCCGATAAGCCCTTCGTGACGGTGAATTGCGCGGCCATCCCCGAGAGCCTCATCGAGAGCGAGCTCTTCGGCTACACCCGCGGCGCGTTCACCGGAGCGGCCAAGGAAGGCCGGGTCGGCAAGATCCTCCAGTCGAACGGCGGCACTTTGTTCCTGGACGAAATCGGGGATATGCCGCTCATGCTGCAGACGCGGCTCCTGCGGGTCATCGAGGAGCGCGAAGTGGTGCCACTCGGGAGCGATCTGGCCGTTCCGGTCAATCTGCACGTCGTCAGCGCGACGCATCGCGACATTCTGCAGATGATTCAAGAGGGTCAATTTCGCGAGGACCTCTATTACCGCTTGAACGGCGTGACGCTGCACCTGCCGCTGCTGCGCGACCGCGCTGACAAGGCCGACCTGATCCGCACCTTGCTGCGTGAGGAGAACGGAGCACAGGATTCGATCAGAATCGACGATGAGGCATTCCGCAAGTTGATGGAGTATTCCTGGCCGGGCAATATCCGCCAGCTCCGTAACGCGCTGCGCACCGCCTCCGCCCTGTGCCGAGACGGCCTTATCCGAGCATCGAACCTGCCGCAGGAGATCTTGGACACGGATCCACCGGCGCCGGCGGTGACGGTGACGGCGGTCGGCGGCGGCGATGCTGCTGCGGTCGAGAGCTCACCCTCGGCGGCGCTGCGTGAGGCGGAGTGCGCGGCGCTGTTGCGCGAGCTCGAGCGGATGCGCTGGAACATCAGTCGAACCGCGCAAACCCTCGGTATCAGCCGCAATACGCTCTATCGAAAGATTCACAAGCATCGAATCCTTCTCGGGCACTAGGGGCTCGCGCGGACGACTCAGGCGCACCTCCTAGCTTCGCGAGTATTCGATCACCGAGCGCACCGTCTTGCCGTCGTGTAGCAGATCGAACGCCTTGTTGATTTTTTCGAGCGGCCATACGGCGCTGATCATGGGGTCGATCTTGATCTCGCCGTCGAGATACCGATCCACATAGTGAGGGAGCTGGGAGCGGCCCTTGACTCCCCCAAACACCGACCCGCGCCACACTCGTCCGCTCATCAGCTGGCTCGGCCGAGTCGCAATTTCCTGTCCCGCGCCGGCCACTCCGAGAATGATCGATTCACCCCAGCCCGCGCGGCAGCATTCGAGCGCCGAGCGCATCGCATGGACGTTGCCGATGCATTCGAACGAATAGTCGACGCCTCCCTGGGTCATGTCGATGACGACTTCTTGGATCGGGCGATCGGTGTCCTTGGGGTTCAGGTAGTCGGTGGCGCCGAGCGCCTTGGCGAGCGGCCATTTCAAGGGGTTGAGATCGATGGCGATGATGCGTGAGGCTTGCGCCATCACGGCGCCCTGCACCACCGAGAGTCCGACGCCGCCGAGGCCGAACACGGCCACCGTCGAGCCGGGCGTCACTTTGGCGGTGTTGAGGACGGCTCCGATGCCGGCGGTGATCACGCAGCCGAGCAGGGACACCCTGTCGAGCGGCGCCTTCGGGTTGATCTTTGCCACGGCGATCTCCGGCAGCACGATGTGCTCGGAGAAGGTGCTGGTCCCCATGTAGTGCCTGATTCGCTTACCCTTGACCGAGAATCGCGCGGTGCCGTCGGGCATCAGGCCCTGGTCTTGCGTGGCGCGCAGGGTTTGGCATTGATTGCTCCTGCCCGAGCGGCAGATCTCGCACCGTCCGCATTCCGGCACATAGAGCGGGATGACGTGGTCGCCCGCCTTGACGCTCTTGACGCCGGTGCCGACGTCCTCGACGATGCCACCGCCCTCGAGGCCGAGAATCACCGGAAATAATCCCGCCGGGTCGGCGCCCGAGAGGGTGAATGCGTCGGTCTGACACACACCGCATGCGACGAGGCGCACCAGGATCTCGCCGCGCTTCGGCCCACCGAGATCGACCGTCTCGATGGTCAGGGGTCTACCGGCTTCCCAGGCAACCGCCGCTCTCGTCTTCATGGGGATCGAGCTCCGTGCGCGCCGTCCTCGCGCACCAAGCAGCTTGCGTGCCAGCCCCTGAGGGGCTCAGCGGCATCGCTCGATCAACCACTTGCACTCGTTGCGCCCCGCTCCACGGTCCCGGCGGCGCAGGATGTTCCCGAACTGCCACAGTCTGTCTTTCAAATGAGGCAACCAAACATGTATCTAATCCAATACAGAGTGCGACAAATTTGGCTCTGAGGCGGGACACCCGATCGGTATTCCCATCCTTGGCTTTTGCGCCGAAGCCACAGTCGGGGCGAGCCTTGCCTCCCCTGTCCCTGCGGCGCGAACTTTTCGCGCGTTCAGCGCCCTACGCCGAAGCCCAAAGGGCCTTTCTCGGCGCATCCGCCCGAGCTCGCCGTGCGCTCCTCTGCCACCTCGTCGCGTCATTGGTACACCTCTTGCAACGGCCCCTCATGCAGTGGCTCAGCCAGGCTGCAAGGGCGCGGTCTTTTGGAAAACGAACGGAGGGGGTATATGAAAGCGCGAGTCAAATATGCGATCGCAATCGGCGCCGCACTTTGGATGGTTCCACTGACCCAAGCGGTCGCCGGAATCGACATCGCCGCCGGCGATTGGAAGATAGATTTCTCCGGCAACATCAATGCATTTTATGTCGACGCGAGCTGCGACCATGGCACCGATAATGCGGTCGCGGGCGGTCTTGCCTGCACCGGTGACAATTCCGCCGCGGTGCGAAACGGATTGCTCCCAGCGGCGCTCGTGTTCAGCGCGAGCACGCGCCAGGATAACCTCGATATCAGCGCGACCATCGGCTTCTATCCGGGCATCAACAGCTCGGCGGCCGCAGGGGTGAACGGCGCAGGGTTGCCCGCGGCGCTGCAGACGCCAGGGATCGATGCTCGTCAGGAGTTCCTGACCTTCGGCGATGCGAGCTGGGGCACGGTGAAGCTCGGCCGCGACATCGGTCTTTTTGCCAAGGACGCGATCCTCGATGACATGACGCTCCTCGGCGTCGGAACGGCCGGCCCGACCAACATTGCGCCGAGCAACACCAGCTTGGGACGCATCGGCCTGGGCTACATCTACACGGATTGGGAGCCGCAGATCACCTACACGACGCCCAACTGGATGGGGTTCACGGGTTCGTTCGGCGTCTTCCAGCCCCTGGACGACGGAGCATATACCGCCCACAACTCGCCGCAATTTCAAGCGGGCCTCGCATACTCCTTCGGTGATCCGAAGAGCGACCAGCTCACGGGCAAGGTGTGGCTGGACGCAGTGACGCAGCATGCGAAGGCACCGTCCGCGGACGTCGCCACCAACACTGCCTACGGCATCGCGAATGACGTCTCCGGCTCGGGTGTCGACGCGGGGGTCAAGGTCGATGTGGCGGGGCTCGAGGCCGTGGTGTACGGCTACTACGGGAAGGGCATCGGCACCACCGGACTCTATGTGCTGGCCACCGACGCCGTGGGCGGTGAGCGCAAGTCCGACGGCGGATATATCCAGGTGACCTACAAACTCGACAAGTTGAAGCTCGGCGTGAGCTACGGCATCTCGGACCTTCAGCTCGCCGACGGTGAGCTGACGAGCGACCTCGTCCGGCGCAACGACTCCTTCGTGTTTGGGGCCTACTACGGCATCACCAAGAGCCTCACGCTCGTCGGCGAGTTCATCGACAGCAAGTCGAAGGCTCACGACGGGGATGAGGCGACCGAGAAGGACGTCGCGCTGGGCGCGATTCTGTTCTTCTGATCCAGGCTCACCGCGACTCGAGCGGCGCAGGCGACTGCGCCGCCGCGGGGGCGCGTTGACGCTGCGAAGCGAGCGGGTATGATCCTTCGTCATCGATCCGCCGCGTCGCGAGTGAGCATGGGTGCCAGCAAAGCCGTTGCGAGCAAAGCCGCACTGCATGTCGCGATTTGCGCGGCGCTCGCCTCGTCCGCCTCACTCGCCGCCGAGGACGACGAGGCTTCCGCGAAGAGCGGGGCATCCGCCGCACCGGCTCTCGGCACCGAACAGCAGCACGCCGTCGGCCTGAGCGTCGCGCGCGCGCTCGCAGCCAAGGCGCCGGAGCGCATCGAGGCGCTCGGGACCGTGCTCGATCCGGCGGCCCTCGTCTCCGACGAGAGCGAGCTCACGGTGACCGCCGCCGAAGCGCATGCCGCATCGGCGGAGCTCGCCCGCTTGCGCGAGCTCTACGAGGGCGGAGCCGGTGCCTCGCTCAAGATGCTCGAATCGGCGCAGACCCTGGAGGCGAGGGCGCGCGCCGCCGCGCGCACGGCGTCCGCGCGCTTTGCCCTGCACTGGGCGCCGATGGCGAGAGAGTCGCCGAGCGCTCGCCGCGAACTCGTCGACTCGGTGGCGGCGGGAGGGAGCGTCCTCGTGCGCGCCGATCTTCCCGGGCGGCACATCGTGGGCGGCTTGCCGCGCACGGCGATGCTCGATGTGGACGGGCTCGAGGTTCCCGGGCGGGTGCTCGGGGTGCTCAGAGAATTCACCGAGCTGCAAAGCGCCGGGCTCTTGATCGAAGTGCGCAATGCGCCGGCGGGACTCGCCGCCGGTGCGCGCCTGCCGCTCGCACTACTGCTGGCGGAACGAGCGGGATGGCTGATGCCGCGCGGGGCGCTGATCTACGATGAGAGCGGCGCTTACGTCTACAAGCAGGTGAGCGCCAAGACCGCGGCCGGGGCAACTCGCTATGTGCCCGTGCGGGTGAAGCTCCTCGTCCCCTACGCCGACGGATGGCTCGTCGAGGGGATCGACGGGGATGACCAGATCGTCGTGCATGGGGCCGGTGTCCTTTGGTCACTCGAAGGCGTGGGCGCGCGCGCGGTCGGGGGCGCCGAGGAGTCGGACGAGGACTGACCGAGAGCCCAGGGAGAGCGCTTCCGAGCATGCTGGCCGCCATCGTTCGGGCCTCCTTGGCCCATCCGCGCATCGTGACGGCGCTCGCCTGCCTCATTGCCCTGTTCGGCGTCGCGGCTGCGGTATCCGCGCGCTTCGATGTGTTTCCGGATTTCGCTCCGCCGCACGTGCTGGTGCAGACCGAGGCGCCGGGCCTCGACGCGACCCAGGTCGAAGCGCTGGTCACGCGGCCGCTCGAGGATCTCCACGCCGGCACGGAGAACGTGAAGACCGTGCGCTCGACCTCGAGCCAGGGCCTCTCGGCGATGCAAGTGGTGTTCGATCGCGCCGGCGACCCGTATCGGCAGCGACAGGTGGTGACGGAGCGTTTGGCGGAGTTCGCGGGATCGTTGCCCCAGGGAGTCGGCGCGCCGCTCCTCTCGCCGCTCTCCTCTTCGATGGAATACCTCGTGCATTTCGGCTACACGAGCGATCGGTTGTCACCGCTCGAGTTGCGCGACATCGTCCAGTGGATCGTGAAGCCGCAGATTCTCGCGGTTCCCGGGGTGGCCCAGGCGCAGATCTTCGGCGGCGAAGTGCGCGAGCGGCAGATCATGGTCGACCCAATCAAGCTCGCCGCAGCCGGTTTCACCCTCGAGGACGTACTCGCAACGGCCAAGCGCGCGACCGTGCTGATCGGCGGCGGGTATCTGGAGACGCCGACGCAGCGGATCGTCATTCGGGCGCAGGCGGCCGGAGCCACGCTCGAGGCGCTCGCAGGGGCCGTGATCGGCACGAAGTCCGGGCTTGCAGTGCGCGTGCGCGACGTCGCCAGCGTGCACGACGGTGCCGAGCCGCGGTTCGGCGATGCATTGATCGAGGGACAGCCGGGCATCCTCATCGAGACCTCGACCCAGTTCGGCGCCAATACCCTCGAGGTGACGCGCGCGCTGGAGGAGCGTCTCGACGCGCTCGCCCCGTCTCTCGCCAAGCAGGGCGTGCAATACCATCCGGCGCTGCTGCGTCCGGCGAGCTTCATCGAGAGCGCCATCGAGAAACTGCGCAATTCGCTCGCCATCGGCACGGTGCTGGTGGTCGCGCTGTTGCTCGTGACGCTGCGCGACTGGCGCGGCGCCCTCGTGTCCTTCAGCGCGATTCCCTTGGCCCTCCTCACCACGGTTTGGATCCTCGAGGCGCTCGGACTCTCGCTCAACACGATGACGCTCGGGGGTCTCGTGGTCGCGCTCGGCGTCGTGGTCGACGATGCGGTGATCGACGTGGAGAACATTCTTCGCCGTCGCCGAATTGCCGCCTCCGACGCCGACACGCTTGAATTGTTCACCGGCGCTTCGCTCGAGGTGCGGCGGCCGGTGTTTTACGCCACCGCGGCGGTCGCGGTCGCGTTCCTGCCCATTCTGACGATGTCGGGGCTGCAAGCGGCCTTTTTCCGTCCTTTGTCGATTGCCTTCCTGCTCGCGGTGGCGCTCTCCTTGCTGGTCGCCATGAGCGCAACCCCGGCGATGAGCGTGCTCGCGATGGCGCGGCATCGACCGAAACCCGAAGCCGAGCTCCTCAAGCGCTGCAAGCGCGGGCAGCTCAAGACCATCGCCTGGCTCGACCGGCGCCCGCGGATGCTCGGGACGATCATGGCGAGCACGGGCCTCGCGGGCATCGTGTTCCTGCCGCTGCTCGGCGCGCGCCTGCTGCCCGATTTTCGCGAGAACTATCTCATCGCGCACGCCTCGCTTCGCGCCGGCATCTCGCTCACCGAGACCGCGCGTGTCGGCCAAGAGATCTCGAAGGGCCTCATGGCGATTCGAGGCGTGAAGAGCGTGGCCGAGCAGATCGGACGCGCTGAGAACGGCCAGGATCCCGATGCGCCCAACAAGAGCGAGTTCGAAGTACAGATCGACCCGCGCCAGGGACGAAGCGCCGCCGAGATCGATGCGGCCATCCGCCACGTGTTCGACAACTTTCCCAACCAGCTGGTGGAGATCTATTCGGTCCTGGCCGAGCGCATCGGCGAGACCTTGTCCGGCGAGTCCGCGCCCTTCTCGATCAGTGTGATCGGCTCGGATCTCGATGCCGACGATCGGGTGGGCGCCCAAATTGTCGAGGTACTGCGCTCGATCCCCGATAGCGGCAACGTGCGTCTTACGGTGCCGCCGCGCGAAGTGGAGCTGCACCTCGAGCTCCTGCCCGATCGACTCGCGCTCTATGGCCTCGACGCCGCAGACGTGCTCGAAGCCGTGAACGCCGCGTATCACGGAACGGTTGCCGCAGGGCTCAATCAGGCCGATCGCAGCGTGCCCGTGGCCGTGCGCATCGCGGGCGCAGGCGCCGATCCGCAAACCGTGGGCTCGCTCCTCTTGCGCGGCCGCGACGGAGCGGTGGCGCCGCTCTCCGCCGTGGCCAAGATCAGCATGGAGCTCGCGCGCAGCCTCATCGACCATCAGGATGGGCTGCGCCGCCAGATCGTCGTGGCGAGCCCGCGGCGAGCCGATCAAGTGGGCTTCGCTGAAGCCGCGCGCAGGGCCGTGGCGGCCAGGGTTCAGCTGCCGCCCGGCGTGTATCTGCGATACGGCGGTGCCGCGGAGGCGCAGGCGGCGGCCGCGCGCGAGCTCCTGTTGCATTCGGCGGCGGCATTCGTGCTCATCGTGCTGCTGCTCGGTCTGGCATTCGGGTCGACCCGGCATGTCCTCCTGGTGCTGCTCGCGCTCCCGAGCACCCTCATCGGCGGCGTCGTCGCGGTAGCGCTCACCGGGGCGACGCTCACCCTCGGCGCCATGGTGGGCTTCGTGGCGCTTTTCGGCATGGCAGCGCGCAACACCATCCTGCTCATCTCGCACTACGATCACTTGGTGGCGCAGGAAGGCCGGTCGTGGGATCTCGAGACCGCCATGCGCGGCGCCGAAGAGCGCTTGACGCCGGTGCTGCTCACCGCGCTCCTCACCGCCCTTGCGCTCCTTCCGGTCGCGCTGCAGCTGCATCAGCCGGGGCATGAAATCGAGGGGCCCATGGCGGTCGTCATACTCGGCGGACTGATATCCTCTACACTAGTGAGCTTGCTGCTGATACCGCCTCTGGCGGTGCGCTGGCTACGGCCTTCTTCGAGCCCCGCGGCATGAGCTTCGGAAATCTGACAAGGAGCAATCAAATGAAAATAATCACTGCCATCGCTTTCACGATGACCCTGGTGTTCTCTGGTCCGAGCCGGGCGGCGGCGCCCTGGCTCGACGTCCATCAAACGATCACCATCGATGCCCCGGCGTCCAAGGTCTGGAAGACCGTCAAGGATTTCGACGCACTGAACACCTGGCTTCCCCCCGTCGCCAAGGACGAGCTCGTGGAGGGCACGAACGACACCGTCGGCGCGGTGCGCCTCTTGACTCTCAAGGATGGGGGCACCGTCAAGGAGAAGCTGCTCGCGTTCGATCCGAAGCATCACATGTACCGCTACTCGATCCTCGAGAGCGTGCTGCCGGTGAGTGATTACACCTCGAGGCTCGCGGTCACGAGCGCGGGGAGCGGAAAGACCGCGGTGAGGTGGTCGGGACATTTCAAGCGCAAGAATGTCGGCGACAATCCGGCCGACAACGAGAACGACAAGGCCGCGGTCGACACCATCACGGGCGTCTATCAAGCGGGACTCGGCAACTTGAAGAAGATGCTCGAGGCGCCGTAGCGCGTCGTCTCGCAGGATGAGCCCGCTCGATTCGTTTCACCCGGCGGTCGCCGCCTGGTTCATGCGCACGTTCGATGCGCCGACAGCGGCGCAGCTCGAGGCGTGGCCGGCGATCCGATCGGGCGAGAGCGTCCTCGTCGCAGCGCCCACCGGATCGGGCAAGACGTTCGCGGCTTTTCTCGCCGCGATCGATCAGCTCGTCCGGGAGGGGCTCGCGGGCGAGCTGCCCGACGAGACACGCATCGTCTACGTCTCGCCGCTCAAAGCGCTCTCCAACGACATCCATTTGAACCTCGAGGCACCGCTTCAGGGTATCTCGGCGGAACTCAAAACTTTGAGCCTGCCCGAGGTGAGGATTCGAGCCATGGTGCGCACCGGGGATACCCCGCCGCTGGAGCGCGCGCGAATGCGACGCAGCGCGCCGCACATCGTCGTGACCACGCCCGAATCGCTGTACATCCTGCTGGCCTCGCAGTCGGGCCGGCATATGCTATCGACC
>Ga0187784_10001176_pt1 | contig 20589 bp, 19 predicted proteins | sample 1015_SJ02_MP15_2_FD_132964 | JGI IMG/M metagenome (GOLD analysis project Ga0187784, IMG submission 132964) | Tropical peat soil microbial communities from peatlands in Department of Meta, Colombia - 1015_SJ02_MP15_20_MG | ecosystem: Environmental > Terrestrial > Soil > Wetlands > Peat | place...
CCGGCCGCTTCGCCACCTTGGCCAGATAAAAATTCTGGATCGGGTAATGGTTGTTATTGAACTTGAAGTCGCCGCGCAGCGACTTGAAGTCGGCTTTTTTCAGCGCCGCCCGTAGCGCATCCTTGTCGGCGAGGTTGCCCTTGACCTGATGGACTGCGCTGTCGATCAATAACGCGGTGTCGTAGGCTTGAAAGGCATAGGTCGCGGGCACGGCATTGTACTCTTTCAGATAGGCGTCGACGAACGCCTTGTTCTGCGGATTGTCGAGATTGGGCGCCCAATTGGCGCCGCTATACATGCCGAGCGCGGCGTCCTGCTGCGCCGGCAGCGTCGATTCGTCGACGGTGAACGCTGACAGGAACGGGATCTTGTCGGCAAGGCCTGCCTGCCGGTACTGCTTGACGAAATTCACGCCCATGCCGCCGGGCAAAAAGGCGAAGACGGCGTCGGGATTTGACGCGGCGATGCGCGACAGCTCGGCGGAATAGTCGAGCTGGCCGAGCGGCACATACATCTCGTCGAGCACTTCGCCGCTGAATTTGTGCTTGAAGCCGGCGGCCGCGTCCTTGCCGGCCTGATAGTTGGGCACAATGATAATGACCTTCTTCATTCCGGAAGACTGCGCGTATTCGCCGAGCACTTCGTGCACCTGGTCGTTCTGATAGGAGGTGACGAACAGATTCGGATTGCACTCCTTGCCGGCGAAGGTCGAGGTTCCGGCGTTCGGACTGATGAGAATGACGCCCGCTTCGGTCACCGGCTTTTCGATTGCGCCGAGAATGTTGGAGAAGATCGGCCCGACGACGAAATCGACCTTGTCGCGGTCGAGGAGAGCTTTGACCTTGGTGACGGCGACGTCCGGCTTGAGCTCGTCGTCGGCGACGATGAGATCGGTCTCACGACCGCCGAGCTTGCCGCCGAGCTCTTTGAGCGCCAGCGAAAAACCGTTGCGCAATTGCTGGCCGAGCACGGCGGGCGGTCCCGACAAAGTGGCGATCAGACCGACTTTGAGATTGTCCTCGGCGTGGGCGGTTGCCGCCCAGCAACATCCGAGCGCGGCCGCAATCGCTACACTCAGTTTGAACGTCTTCATATCCCGTGCTCCTTGACCAATTTGCTGTGGGGGATAGTTTAAGTTTAAACCAGTGTCCTTGGGAAGGACGACACGCGCATTAATAATGTGCGTGCGCCTGAGGCAAATTTACGCTGTTGAGCGAAGGCGGCGCGGCAATATTGGCGCTTTTTCCCGCGCGTGCTTGAATGACGGCGAGTTTTGTAACGGCAGCGCTTTGAGCGAGGGTTTGCGATGAATGCAATGACCGGAGGCGTCACCAAGGCCGGAACCGGAATCGACGGCATTGTATGGAATATTCTCGGCCAGACCTACGTGCCGAAGCAGGTGTGCGAGAACTCGTTTTCCTGGCACGCCACGTTCCCTCCCGGCACTTTTGTGCCGCCGCACATTCATCCGACCCAGGACGAATTCGTCTACATGCTCGAGGGAAAGATGGACCTCGTGCTCGAAGGCCACGATTACGTTGCCACCGCCGGCGATCTCATTCGCCTGCCGATGAACATTCCACACGGGCTTTTCAACAAATCCGACCAGACGCTCAAATGCTTCTTCTGGGTGAGCCCGACGCGCAAGCTCTACGATCTATTCTGGGCGATTCACAGCATGAAGGAGCAAAACCCGCCCGACGTGGTGGCGCTTTCCGCCAAGCACGAAGTGATGTTCCTGCCGCCGCCGGCGTAGCCCGGCGAGCAATAGCGCCCTCTCCCCTCGCGGGAGAGGGCGCTCAGAAATTCCGACGCGAAGAATGGGTGAGGGGGCGAGCCTGCAACCCCCTCATCCAACGAGATTGCTTAGCCGTTCGCGCGGCCCTCTCCCGCAAGGGGAGAGGGCAATGCCCGCTCCCGCCGCACGTCTTCGATCGCCCGCGCGCCATCATCATGGGCCACCGGCCGTCCGCCACGTCATCAGCTTTGGCAGCGGCTCACGGCGCACCTTCCATTCCAGATGCGTCGCCGGCGGTATCCGCTGCGGACCGCCGGCGATGACTAATTTCGCCGCTTCCTCCCGCCGCGCAGGCGGAATGAACGGCAGCGAGACTGCAATAGAATCTCGTAGTGGTCGTTATGCTCCTGTGTCCGAGAAACCGCCGAACCGTCTCATAATCACCGGGGTGGTAGCGCAGATAGATCGCTGCTGCGGCATGCCGGAAGTGATGAAGGGTGATGGATAGCCCATTCGCCTTTTTGATGCGGGTGGAGATTTGGATGCCGAACAGATGGGCGTCCTTTGGGTTCCCATTCGCCTTGTGAGCATGCGCTTTCCTCCCCCTGTTGAACACCGGCTGAACCCGACGGCGAATTTTCGCACAATGGCGACTTGCAAGAAAGAGCGCCTGCGTGAGTTGGCAACCTTTTGTCGATGTCAGTTGCTGGTGCGTCGCCGAACTCGCAGGATGTCTGCTAAGCGGTCGATCTCCGGCGAGAAGCGATCAGAACCGATGACTGAAAACGGCGTCCTCGACCCAAAGCGCTGAGTGGACTCGGGCAACAGTCACAGCAAGAAGTCCATCGGCCTTGAACAAATCTACCTATATCGGTTGTATTCGGGCCAATCGGGGTAAGACCCGTCGTATCCTTTAAGCGACACCTCCGGTACCGGGAATGATCGAGCATTTCCACGTCTTGTTTCGTTCCGCGATGTATGCGCTTCGCGGTGGCTTCCTCATTCGACCACTGATCATTGCCGTAGTCTTGGGAGCCGCGGGAGCTGTCCTCTCGTGGCTGGAAGAAGCGACACCCCTGATTAGTAGCTGGATACCAAGCGTCCTTTTTCCCTCGCGTCATGACCCGGGCGTCGCGCAAGTAATCCTGAGCAGCATCGCGACTTCGATCATGACAGTAGTCTCGATCGTGTTCGCAATCCTGTTAATGACGCTCACCCTCGCATCTACGCAGTTCTCACCACGCATCCTCATAAGCTTCGTTAGGGACCGCACGACGCAGTGGACCCTTGGTGTGTTCCTGGGAACGTTCTCTTACTGTATGGCAGCGCTGCCTGCGGCACGTGCGTTGCCGCACCCCTTTGTGCCTGTCGTGACTGTAACCGGCGCGATGGCGCTTGCGCTGGTTTCTGTCGGATGGCTGATTTACTTCATCCACCACATTTCCCAGTCAATCAGCGTCAATCACATCGTGGATCGAATTGCGCGCGAAACCGAGTTGGTCATCGAAGAAATAATGCCCCATCCGCGAGGTCCGTTCCCACTGCCGGTTCGAGGCGAAGCCCCTCCCGTAGACTACGGGGCCATCATTAATCGCCAGTCCGGCTATATCCGCTATATCGATATCAATCATCTTATCGACTTGGCGAAGGCTTACCACGTTGCTGTGCATTTGGAGCGCCGCGTCGGTCAATTCGTGCCGGCAGGCATTCCCCTGGCACGCGTGTCGAAGCCGGAGCGCATGTCAGCCGAACGTGCCGTCGATTTCATTGCTGCTTTCGATATCGGTCCAACGCGCACAATGCAGCAGGATGTTGAGTTCGGCATTATCCAAATCGTCGACATTGCACTACGGGCAATGTCTCCGGCGGTCAACGACCCGAGTACGGCGATCAGCTGCGTCGACCAACTCAGCCGAATCTTGATCGTTTGGATTAACCGCATGCCGCCGTCGTCGTACTATTACGCACCCCCTCATGTGTTTCGGTTGTTTGTGCCCTGGATAAGCTTTGGCGGGCTTCTCGATACCGCGTTTGAACAGATCAGGCACTATGCCGCCGCCGACATCGCGGTAAGCTTGCGCTTATTACGCGCCTTTCGCGATATCGCAAACGCCACAGTGCATGATGATCTGCGCATTGAACTTATCCACCGCGGCAAGCGCGTAGCGGCCGGATGCACCGGCCATTTGCCGGAGGATGACCTGATAAAACTACAGCAGCGTCTCGATGCTCTTGAGAACATGATTGCCGCAGTGCCGAACGTCTGAAATGGCACAAATGAGAAATGCTGCGACGTCCATTATTTGATCGCAATCGGGGTCAGAGCCGACATGACGCGATTATCGCGAAATCGGCGTTTTTACCCGTTGCGTCAGTCTGCGGCCCTAAATTGCCGCAGTGCGAGATGGCGTCGCTAGCGTTCGCTCTTATTGGAGGCGCGATCTATATTTTGGCTGACAGATTTCAGGCGTGAAGGTTTCATGCTAAAAGGAATAACCCGCTGATTTTAATCCTCGTCGTCGTCGGCCCAACCTTGTTCCGGCTTCGTCCGCGACCAACGGCTTGCGAATTTGCTTCAAGACTTTGCCGAACGAGTGGAAACTGCGCGAATGTGCGCAACGGGTCTGAGCAGGGGGAGAATCGGGGGGAGAATCGCAGCTTGATGGCCTGGGCTTTTTTGGGGAGGTGGGGCAATGAATCGAAAGTTGGCAGCCGAATTTATAGGCACGTTCACGCTGGTCAGTTCCGTCTGCGGTGCTGCCCTTTTCTCAGCTCCGTCCGCCGGCCTGATGACGGTTGCATTCGCTATCGGGACCGCTGTTATGGCAATGATTTATGCAGTCGGTCCGATCTCGGGCGGGCATTTCAATCCCGCGGTCACCTGCGGTCTCGCAGTCGCTGGACGATTCAGCACAGCAGAGGTGATCCCCTACATCGTGGTGCAGGTCATCGGCGGGATCATTGCCGCGGCCGTTTTCTATTTGATCCTATTGGGGGCGCCTTCGGGCAAATGGAACGATTTCATTGCCATCTCGAATATCTACGGAGGAGAAGGTCACTTCCCGCTGTTGCAGGTGGCTGTGATCGAAATTGTGCTTACCGCATTGTTTCTGATTGTGATCGTTGGAGTGACATCGCCCGAAGCGGCGCCGGGTTTTGCCCCGCTTGCAATTGGGCTCACGCTCACCTTCATCCACCTCGTCGCCATTCCTGTGTCCAACGCCTCTGTGAATCCGGCGCGCTCGACCGCGACCGCGATTTTCGGCGGAGGTGCGGCGCTGTCGTCGGTCTGGTTATTCTGGATCGCACCAATCATCGGCGGTATGATTGGCGGCTACATTGCGCGCTTGTTGCATCGGAAATAACCTGCGACAAACTCGCGGCCCAACGATGTCGCTTGGTATCGATACACTTTGGCTGCGCGTTAATGCCGACACCCTGGATGTAGGCGCCGGGTCGCCGCATCCCGATTTGAAAATTTAGCGCCTATTCACGGCCGGCTTCTCTGCCGGCTGCACCGAAGTCGTTGAGCGCGCCCGCCGCGGCGCGCCAACTCGCAGCCGCCGGTCGGAAAGCGACAAGCCGCCGCCGACGAACATCATGAGTGCGCCAAGCCAAATCATAAGTACGAGCGGCTTAAAATAGAGACGGATAGGTGCGCTGCCATCAGACGCCGGATCGCCGAGCGAGAGGTAGAGTTGGCTTGCGCCGCGCGTCATCAGCGCGGCTTCCGTAGTGGCCATGTTGCGCGACGGAAAGGTGCGGCGGCTGGGCTCCATGAAGCCAACGATTTCACCGCCGGCGCGGCGCACGGTGAAATGGCCGACCAGGTCGCGATAATTCGGTCCGGGTCGCGTGAACATGCCGTCGAAGGTAAGCTGGTAGTGCGCGATATCCACACTGCCGCCAGGCTTGAGTGCCGCAATGCGCTCCGATCCCCAGGCGGTAACGGCAATGATGCCCATCAGCGACACGCCGATGCCGAAATGCGCAAACGCCGTACCCCAGGCCGAACGCGGCAGCCCGGCCGCCCGCCGCAATACTGCGCTCAAGGGCATGCGCAGGAACGACGTGCGCTCGGCGACATCAATGAGCGCGCCGGCCATGATAAAGATCGAAAGCCCGACACCGAACGGCGCCAGGACAGGTTCGCGCCGCTGCAACGCGAAGCTTGCAGCGGTCGCCACTGCGGCAAGCATCGCCGCCGCGACAAGGCGTTGCGCCGCGCCAAGGAGAGCGCCGCGCTTCCAGCCGAGCAGTGGGCCGAACGGCATCGCCAGCAACAGCGGCAGGAACAGCGGGCCGAAGGCCAAGTTGAAGAACGGCGGGCCAACAGAAATCTTTTCGCCGGTCAAAGCTTCGAGCGCGACCGGATAGAGCGTGCCGATGAAAACGCTGGCGCAGGCGCAGGTCAAAAACAAGTTGTTGAGCACCAGCGCGCCCTCGCGCGAGATTGGCGCGAAAAGTCCGCCCTGTTTTAGCAGCGGCGCGCGCCAAGCATAAAGCAGGAGAGCGCCGCCGATGAACACGACCAAAATGGCCAAAATAAAAATGCCGCGCCGTGGATCGTTGGCAAAGGTGTGCACGGAGGTGAGCACCCCCGAGCGCACAAGAAAGGTGCCAATGAGCGAGAGCGAGAAGGCAAGAATCGCGAGCAGAATGGTCCACACTTTCAGTGCGCCGCGCTTTTCCATCACCACCGCGGAATGCAACAGCGCCGTGCCCGCGAGCCACGGCATCAGCGACGCGTTCTCCACCGGATCCCAGAACCAGAAACCGCCCCAGCCCAGCTCGTAATAGGCCCAATACGAGCCGCCGGCGATGCCGAGTGTCAGGCACATCCAGGCGCCGAGCACCCAAGGCCGCACGAAGCGTGCCCAGGCCGCATCGATGCGGCCTTCCACCAACGCTGCGATGGCGAACGAAAATGCGATCGAGAAGCCGACATAGCCGAGATAGAGAAACGGCGGGTGGAAGGCGAGGCCGGGATCCTGCAGGATCGGATTAAGGTCGCGGCCCTCGAATGGCGCATCGGCAATACGCCGGAATGGATTAGAAGTGGTGAGGATGAACAGCTGGAAGGCGGCGGTAAGCCATGCCTGCACGGCGAGCGCGTTTGCCTTCAGCGGCAGTGGCAGATTGGTTGCGAAGGTCGCTATCAGCGCGCCGAACAAAGCGAGGATAAAGACCCACAGCATCATCGAGCCTTCGTGATTGCCCCAGAGGCTCGTGAGCCGGTAAATCAGCGGCATCGCAGAATTTGAATTCTCGTAGACGTTAACAACCGAAAAGTCGGAGGTGACGTAGCAAGCGGCAAGCGCGGCGAATGCAGTGGCGACGAACACGAATTGCGCGAGCGCGGCTGGCAGCGCCATGCTCATGAGCACCGGATCGGCACTCTTCGTGCCGACGATCGGCATCATGCCCTGAATGAGCGCCAAGCCGAACGCGAGCGTCAACGCATAATGGCCGAGTTCGGGAATCATGCTCGGCGCCCTTTTCCCTCCCTACAAAAGAGGGGAGTCCGATCCCTCGCCCGCATCACTTCCCCCCTCGTTCGACCGGCAGCGCGGCGCGCTGCGCATAATCGTCCTTCCAATGCCCCGACTTCTTCAACGCCTCGGCAACTTCTTTCGGCATGTAGGTCTCGTCATGCTTGGCGAGGATCATGTCGGCATCGAACCCGCCGGCGCGATCAAGCACGCCCTCGGCCACCACGCCTTGTCCTTCGCGAAACAAGTCAGGCAGCACGCCCTGATAGACAACCGGTATCTCGCGGCTGCCGTCGGTAAGTTCAAAGCGGATTTTCAGATTGTCGCCGCGGACCACGCTCCCCGCCTTGACCAGACCGCCCAAGCGCATGCGCGTGCCCGGCGCGACGTGTTTCTCAGCCACGTCGCTCGGCGAATTGAAGAAAACGATCGAGTCACGGAACGCGCTGAGCATGAGCGCAACCGCGAGCGCCAGCACACTAAGCGCGCTGCCGATCAGAAAAAGCCGTGGGTGCCTCCTGGTCATGGCCTCGCGCGATTGCTTGCCACGACTTACTCTGCGGCGAGCGTTTGTTGCTTCAGCGGCAGGCCCAGCCGTTGCCAGACCTCGACCAGGGCTTCGGCCAGGCGGTCGATGAGCGCATCATCGTGATAGGGGCTGGGCGTGACGCGCAGCCGTTCCGTCCCCCGCGGGACCGTCGGATAATTGATGGGTTGGATGTAGATGCCGTGTTCGGCGAGTAAGAGGTCGCTCGCCCGTTTGCAAAGTTCGGGATCGCCGACAAAAACCGGCAAAATATGGGTTTCGTTGGTCATCACCGGCAGGCCGGCGGCAGCAAGCACGGCCTTGGTGCGGCCGGCGCGGTCCTGATGCCGGTCGCGCTCCCATTGCGAGGTCTTCAAGTGCCGGATCGCGGCGGTCGCCGCGGCGCAGACCGCAGGCGGCAGGGCGGTGGTGAAGATGAAACCCGGCGCATAGGAGCGCACCGCATCGATCAGCGCGGCTGAGCTGGCGATATACCCGCCGAGGCAGCCAAACGCTTTGGCAAGCGTGCCTTCGATCACGTCGACGCGGTGCATGGCGCGATCGCGTTCGGCGATACCGGCGCCACGTATGCCATACATTCCGACGGCGTGCACTTCGTCGATATAGGTCATCGCCCCGTAGCGCGCCGCCAGATCGCAGATGCGAGAGACCGGCGCGACGTCGCCGTCCATAGAATAGAGACTCTCGAAGATGATGAACTTCGGCCGCTTCGGATCCGCAGCCGCGAGCAGCTCCTCCAAGTGTGCCGCGTCATTGTGGCGGAAAATCGCTTTCTCGCAGCGAGCTTGGCGGACTCCTTCGATCATCGAATTGTGGTTCAGAGCATCCGACAGGATGAGGCAGTTCGGCATTAGGCTGGCGAGCGTTGCTATGCCCGTTGCGTTGGAGATGTAGCCGGAGGTGAAGACCAGCGCGGCTTCCTTGCGATGCAGATCAGCGAGTTCGTGCTCGAGTTCGACCAACGGATGATTGTTGCCGGCGATGTTGCGCGTGCCGCCGGCGCCGGTGCCCATGCGGGTCGCCGTCTCGATCATGGCGCCGATGACCTTCGGGTGCTGGCCCATGCCGAGATAGTCGTTCGAGCACCAGATTACGATATCGCGCGGACCGTCCGGCGAATGCCACACCGCGTGTGGAAAGCGGCCGGCGAGCCGCTCGATATCGGCAAACACCCGATAGCGCCGCTCGCTCCGCAGCCGCGCAAGCGCGTCGCTGAAAAAGTCGTGATAGTTCATGATCCACCCCCGCAGCGAGCCACACCCACAGGCAATGGCATATATCTTGGTATTTTCGATCAGCCTGATCGCGACGAGCTTATATTCCCGTGCGATCCTTCGTGGGACGCTAGCGCCATGAGCTCGCGCAACGCCGCGGCAATCCGATCGGCGGACACGCCATAATCAAAGGCCCGCACGAATTTACCCAATGGGTCCATGACGTATAAATAAGTACTGTGGTCTATGACATAGTCGTCGGCGCCGGATCCGGTCCGATGCCGCACGTAATAGGCGCCATATTCACGCGCAGCGGCTGCGAGCTGCTCCGGGGTGCCGATGAGACCCACGATTCGCGGATCGAATGAGCGGGTATATTGCTGCATTACCTCGGGCGTGTCGCGTTGTGGATCAACGGTGATGAAGAGCGGTTGCACTCTGGCGGCGTCGGGGCCGAGCCGTTTGAGCGCCGTGGCTATTTCGAGAAGCGTGGTCGGGCAGCTAGTCGGACAAAAGGTGTAGCCGAAATAAACTAGCAGCCATTTGCCGCGATAAGTCTGATGGGTCACGGTCAGACCGTCGGCGGTCGAGAGCGTAAACGGGCCGCCGATCGTTACAGCCGAACCGGAAGTCTGTGCGGGCGGTTCGCTTAAGGCTGGCGCGGACGCGAACACAACACAGGCGGCGATCGCAAGACCAAGAGCGAAAAGGGCAACGGATCCATTTCGACTTTTCATGCGGCGGCTTTCGGAGAAAACCGTGGCAGGCAGCGCCTCTTTCGGCACCTCTCCCCGCCACGTCACGCGGGACCATGTCCCATCGTTGGCAGACGCTCCATTTCCACGCAACGCGACTTGCTGTCGCCGAGGTTGGTTTGGGAATTCCATTTGCATACAAATTTTGCCAGGGTCATCCTACGTGAACGACTTAAGGCCGCTCAATTCAGTCTTGCTGATAAGTCGAGGGCCTTCGCTTATCGGCCGGGCAGTTCGCGATTATCCTTGCAAATATTTGGTTGAGGCAGTCCGCCAATGGATGAATTGGTGAAGAGCCGTCCGCCACTCAACCAGCCCGCACGCGATCGGCCCATGCGATGCAATAAAGGACGGATGATTTAATGAAATGATTGACTATCATAATCGTCACTGATTTTGCGAATGCTGCTGCATTTATTATTTTGCCGGGAACATGCGCGTGGAAGCCGGTTGAAGGACTGCAGGTTTCACGCGATGGCTGGGAGCGCCGGTCGCGTTCCCCCTCAGCCGGAGGCCGTCATGACCGTCAAAGTCATTCTCGATAGCAAAGGTAGCGACGTCGCCACAGTCGCGCCGAACGCGGACGTAGTGTTCGCCGTTAAGCTCTTGGCGGAGCGCCACGTCGGCGCTCTGGTCGTTGTTGATTCCGACCGCGCCGTCGCTGGGATCATCTCGGAGCGGGATATCATTCGCGTGCTGGCGGAGTACGGCACCGCCGCGCTGGCGCAGCCGGTCGAGCAGGTGATGACCAGCAAGGTGGTCACCTGCACACGGGGGGAAACCGTGAGCAGCGTTATGGAGCTGATGACCGCTGGAAAATTTCGACATCTGCCGGTCGTCGAGCACGGTCGGCTAACGGGCATCATCTCTATCGGCGACGTAGTGAAATATCGCGTGCAAGAAATCGAAACAGAGTCCGCGACGCTGCGCGACTACATTCGCAGCACGTAGGATTCGTTCCGTTCGTCGCGGCGCAATCGGAAATCCGATCCGCACAAATTAACTGCTCACCAGCTGCCGGAGATTCGCCGCGAGCGTGAGTTGTACCTTTCGCGACACTTCGCACTTGAGGGTTTTCAGTAGAATTTGACCCAACTCCAGGAAATCGCCCTTGCGAGGCGAGGTTGAGCGCCACGCAAGCCCGATGTGTCGCTGCGGTTGCGGCTCGCCGAACCGTAGGAGTTTCACGCGCTCATCACGCACCTCGACGTCGACCGCGATTTCCGGAAGTAATGTCACACCGTAGCCGCTCGCCACCATCTGCAAGACGGTCGCCAGGCTGGTCGCGCCTAATTTAATGTTCTCGTTTTTGCGTTCACCGCAATAGTCCAGCGCCTGGTCCCGGAGACAATGGCCTTCTTCGAGCAGCACGAGCCGCCGCGCGTTGACGTCGCGCGGGCTAACCCGCGCGCGCTCGGGCAGGGGATCGTCGGCGGGTACGGCCAGCAGGAAGCGATCGTTGAATAGCGAAACCGTTTCGAACTCGTTTGCCTCCAGCGGAAGCGCCAACAGCAATACGTCCAACGAGCCTTGAGCAAGCTCGCTCACTAATGTCTTCGTTTGAGTTTCAAGCAGGTCGAGGCTGAGATCCGGATACGTACGGTGCAGGACCGGCAGTAGCGAGGGCAGCACATAGGGCGCGAGCGTCGGAATAATGCCAAGCCGCAAAGTTTCGCTGAGCAACCGCCCTCTCTGGCGTACACACTCGGCAAGGTCACGCGTCGCGCTGAGTATTGAGCAAGCGCGGCGAGCAACCTCAGCGCCGGCCTCAGTCAGCACGGTAGCGCCCTGACGGCGCGTCACCAGTTCCACCGCAAGCTCATGTTCCAGCTCGCGGATTTGCATGGATAGTGCCGGCTGACTGATCGCGCATTCTTCCGCCGCGCGACCGAAATTGCCGTGTCGGGCAAGTGCATCTAGGTATCGCAGCTGGCGAAGTGTCAGCATTGATTTCTTTCCCGGCACTAAAGATTAGTATAATTCTACGCTGCGAGACATCAGATTTTTTTATCAGCTGTCATCCATTTTTGATTAGGCGCACCGTTTTTGCGCGATCTTCGCGGGGTCCAGTGCCAGTTCCTTCGCTTTGCCGCTTTGCCGCTTTGCCGCGACGCGATAATTCATCCGGTGAACATCAACTAGGCTGTAGACGCCCCTTGCGTCGGACCTGCCGCGCGGATTTCGAGCGATCATTTTGCGGTGGCGCGGCCTGCACCGAATGACGCTCGCGTCACGGCCGCGCTCGCAAGAAGGGCTTTGCTGAGTTCACCAAAGCGCTCGCTGCGCTCATTAAGGCGCGCGAGTATTCGCATAAGAAATGCTGATTTCTCACGCCTTCGGATTTGTCGGAGATTAAAGCTAAGGGCCTCCTGTCGACATTCTCACAAGGGAGGATTTCTAATGAGGAAGCGCGTAGCGCTCGCGGCGCTGTCCGTGGTGGTGCTGGCGGCATGGCTGAATGCGATCCCGGCGTTCGGTTATGAAGCGGGAACGGTTAGTGGCGGCGGCAGCATCGAGGGGCAGGTCATCTACAAAGGCCCCGCGGAGACGCGCAAGGTCATTCCAAATAAAGATGTCGAGACATGCGGCAGCATTCGCGAGGAGCCGCTGATCGAAGTCAACAGCGACCACGCCGTGCAGAATGCGGCCGTGTACCTTGTCGACGTCGGCAAGGGAAAAGCTTGGGCGCCGGCCGGCAAGACGCCCGAACTCGACAACGTCAAATGCGAGTTTGTGCCCCATGTTCAGATCATACCGGCGGGTAAGCTTGATGTCGTGAATAAAGACCCGGTGCTGCACAACTCGCACGGCTATTACGGCAAGCGCACCGCGTTCAACATGGCCCAGCCGAACGAAGGGCAAGTGATCGAGACCGACCTGCGGGCCGGTATCGTGCGCGTCGACTGCGATGTGCACGGCTGGATGGAGGGTTGGGTCTACGTGGTGGACAATCCCTATTACGCAATCACCGGGGCGGACGGCAAATTCAATATCACCGACGTGCCGCCGGGGACTTACAAGCTGATCGCGGTGCAGTCCCTTACCGGCCCCAACGAGCAGAGCGTGACTGTGGAGTCGGGCAAGCCGACCAACCTGACGATCGAGCTGAAAAAACAATAGCGTGATTTTAGCGAAGCCGGCGCAAATGCCGGCGCCGCCAACTGCGAGATTGCAAGGTCGAGGAAAGCCCTTCACTTAAAGGAGATCCCAATGTCCGAGCTGGAACGTGAACGACGTGAGATAGCTGGGGCGCTGCAACGGCCCGGGCATAGTCCAGATCCCAAAATGCGGATTACGCGCCGCACGTTCGTACACCGATCGTGCCTCACCGGAGCGGCGACGGTTGCCCAGACTTTCGGCTGGTGGCCGCTGATCAATACCATCGATATCGCCTACGCCGCCGAAGCGCCGTTCAAGTTTGCCTGGCTTTCCGACACCCACCTCTATCCGGAATCCGTCAACGAGAGATTCGTCGAGAAGGTGAAGCGCGCGGTGAAGGAAATCCAAGCCATGAACCCGCCGGCCGACTTTTTGATCTTCGGCGGCGACTTGGCTCAGCTCGGCAGAGCCAACGAGCTTGCGCTTGGAATTCAGCTTTTGTCGGAACTCAAGATCCAGAAAGTGTACATCCCCGGCGAACACGACTGGTACTACGACATGGGCGCCGAATGGAAAAAGCACTTCGACAAGCCCAGCTGGAGCATGGATCACAAGGGCGTGCGGTTCATCGGGCTCGACACGGTCAGCCACGCGCCGGACTATTGGTCGGCGAGGAAAATGAGCCCCGAGGAGCGCATGGATCACATGGCGAGCCTCGACGGCAGCGTCGCCGGACCCTGGGCGGGCGTGGGCCACGAGGGGCTCGATTGGCTGTCGAAGACACTCAGCGATTGGGACAAGAACAGGCCCGTGGTCATCTTCACGCACAATCCGCTCTACGAGTACTATCCGCCCTGGAACTTCTGGGTGCGCGATTGGCGCGACGTGCAGGAGATTCTGAAACCCTTCAACAACGTGACCAATATCCACGGCCACGTCCATCAAGTGCTCTACAACGAAATCGGCAAAATGCGTTCGATCGGCATGCTGGCGACGTCATGGCCATGGCCGTACGCGCCGGAAGGCGTGCCCAAGCTCACCGTGCCGATGATCCGCGTCGATCCGGGCGATATTTTCGACGGCGTGGGTTACAGCAAACTCACAATGAACAATGACAAAATCGAAAACGAATACGTCATCTGGGGCCGCAAACAGGTGTTTGCCACAGATATATCCGGCCCTGACTCGTCTCTGAGCAACCCGGAGGTCCTGCGGCCGCGGATCGCCGACCGGATTTATCCATACTGAGGGAGGATGGCCATGACCGCTAGAAAGAAAGTCCTCTATGCGGCATCCGCCGCTTCATTGGTGATAGCACTCGCAACCGTTGCTGTCGTCGTGGGTCCCGCCAAGGCCAACAAGGACCCGGTATCGCCGCAGCAATTACAAGCCTACGACCAGGTGTTCATGGAGGAGGTGAAAAAGGGCGACCTCCTGTTCCACGGCGACGAGGCGACGCAGAAAGCGATGGGGGTCAAGCTCTCCGAGCACGGGGAGGCCTGCGCGATGTGCCACCCCTTTGCCTCTGACACCCATCCGTTCGACTTCCCGAAATTCCAGGTGAGCATGAACGAGTTCGCGACGCTACGCGACATGATCAACTGGTGCATCGAGAAACCGAACCAGGGCGAGAAGATCGATCCTAATTCCGAAGCGATGAAGGCGCTGGAAGCCTACATCACTTGGTCCAACACCGGTTCGGTATTGACCCCTGGCAAGTACTAGGCCCGATCCGATCATAGGGGGGGGTGCGAGGGTCTTTCGCGGCCCTCGCTTGAGGGAAGACGAGCTACCTATCACCCTCGTGTAATGACGCCGCTGTCCGGTTGGCCTCGGCGACCCGCAATGGTTCGATGAAGAGAAAACGCGCACGGTCCTTTTCGGCCGAAGCGAGTAATTAAGGGGGACGTTGGGGCCATGTCGGAAACTTTGCAATTACGCGGGCGGTTCGCAGGCATCGATCTGGACGAATTGGTTGATGCGCGGGTCGTCCGCACTTGGCTCTACTGGGGCATGTTCTGGCTCATGGTCACGCCAACGGTCGGCGTGACCATTTCGGCACTCTTTAACTTCCCCGATTATCTCGGCATGTCGCAACTCGGGCTGACTTTCGGCCGCCTGCGGCCCATCCATGTCAACGGCGTGATCATGGGAGCGTTTTCCGCGCTGTTTATCGGCGAGTGTTATTATCTGGTGCCTCGGCTCTGCGGCGTTCGCGTACCGTGGCCGGAGCTGGGCGTGCCGTTGGCCTGGGTGTGGAATATCGGCCTCATGGCCGGTCTCATCGGGCTCGGGTTTGGTTTGAACCACGGGCTGGAAGCTGGCGAACTGCCGCTCTATTCCGAAATCCCGATTTTCATCGTCACCGCGGCAGCCACCGCCCAATTCCTCGTCACCATCGCGCGGCGTCTCGAGCCGCCGCTCTATGTCGCGCTCTGGTATCTCATCGGCGCGTTCATATGGACGACGATGAACCTCGTTCTCGGCAGCTTCATTCTTCCATATACCATCTCTGGCATTAACAGCGCAGGATTCCACGGTCTTTATATTCACTACATTGTCGGGCTTTGGCTCACGCCGGCGGGCTACGTAATCATCTACTATTATCTGCCGGTCACCGTTCGCAATCCGCTCTATGCCCATAAGCTGTCGCTCGTCGGTTTTTGGTCGCTGGCGCTGTTCTATCCGTTCGTCGGCATCCACCATTACCTCTACAGTCCGATCGCCGATTGGGCGGAGACGATCGCGATCGTCACTTCCATGCTGCTGATCATTCCGGTGTGGACCGTACTGGTGAACTTCTTCGGAACGGTGCGGGGCAAATGGGTCGGCTTCGGCAAGAATCTGCCGGGCAAATTCTTGATCATGGGCGCGCTCATGTATTTGGCCGGCTGCTTTCAGGGCTCGACCGAGGCGTTGCGCCTGATCCAGCAACCCACCCACTTCTCCGACTTCGTGATCTCGCATTCGCATCTCACCGTGTTTGGCACCTTCGTGGTCTGGGCGATAGGCGGTCTGGTCTACACCTGGCCACGGCTGTGCGGGCGGGAGCTGTGGTCATTTACGATGGGGAACCTGTCATTCTGGCTGATCACCGCCGGCATCACCACCATGGGCCTGGTGCTGACCTTTGCGGGCCTGCAGCAGGGCTTCCAATGGATGAACGGCGAGGAATGGGTCTACAGCATCATCCACATGCGACCGTATTGGTTCGTGCGTACGCTGTCTGGCGTGAGCATGGATGTCGGCATGGGCCTGCTCGTGGTCAACCTGATGATGACTGCGCTCGCCCGCCCGGGTGAGGCGAGAGAAGCGCATACGAGAGGGATGACCCCCCTTCCAGCCGGAGGGCCGGCCGAATGACTGCGCGATTTGTAGCTCTGGTCGCCGGCATACTCTGTTTCTTCGCCGCCGTTTTCACTCAGGGCATCCTCACTCTCATCGAACCGTCGGCGCGGACACCCGATGTCACCGCCGTGGTCCGCACCGATCTCGGGCAGCTCAAATGGATGGCGACAGAGGCTACCGACTACACGCCGCTGCAGCAGCGCGGGCGGCGCGTGTATCTGCGCGAGGGGTGCTGGTACTGCCATTCGCAATACGTTCGTCCGGTGACCGGCGAGACGCGCCGCTGGGGTCCGGTGAGCGAGGCCGGCGAATACGCCTTCGACACGCCGCACCTGTTCGGCACCCGGCGCATCGGGCCGGATTTGACGCGGGTCGGGCTCAAATACGGCGACGAGTGGCATTACGCTCATTTCTGGAATCCGCGCATGCTCACTCCGGAATCGATCATGGCGCCGTTCCAGGGTCTGTTCGATGCGCCCAACGACCGGGTGAAGATCGTCGATGACGGGGCCGGCAATAAGACTCTGGAAAAGACGTCGTTCACCCAGTCGCTGTTCAACTTCGGCAGCAAGGAGCAGCTGAAGTTGACACCGAGCCCGGACGGCCTGTTGTTCGTGCCGCTGGAGGCGCACGGCAAGATGCCGCTCATCTGGACGCCGAACAAGGAATATACCGGCGATACGGTCAGGGTCGCGGCCGAAACCGAAGATCTCGACGCCCTCATCGCCTATGTGCAAAAGCTCGGCATGAACCGCGGCAAGTGGCGCGATTTGTTCGAGCCGCAGGACATCGAAGTCACCGACGTGACTATCCCGCGCTCAGCGGAATGGATCGCTTACGGCAAAGAGGTCTACGAAAATCGCTGCCTTGGTTGCCACGGGGAAAAAGGCGACGGCAATGGGCCGGCGGCAACCTTCCTGTGGAACCAGCGCCCACGCAGCTTCGCCGCCGGCGCGTTCAAATTCAGGCTGACGCAGAAGCCTATTCCGACCGATGGTGACCTGTTGCGGACCATCACGCGCGGCGTGCGCGGCACCGCCATGCCCGCCTGGTACGAGTTGCCCATAAATGATCGTCTTGCTGTCATCCAGTACATCAAATATGTGCTGGCCGTCGACCGTTCCGAGCCGACGAAGCCCTACGCTTATTTCACCGAGGAACCGCCAGGACAGCCGCTTTACATCGGCACACCGCCGGCGGCCAGCCAGGAGCTCCTCGCACACGGCAAGGACGTGTGGCAAAACGCCAAATGCTGGACCTGCCATGGCCAGACCGGCGAAGGCAATGGCGAACAGGTTGGCAGCCTCAAGGACGATCTCGGCTTTCCGATGCGGCCGGCGAATCTCACTAGCGGCCAGTTCAAATCGGGTCCGGCGGTGGAAGATATATTCAGAACCATGAGCACCGGGTTGAGCGGCACACCAATGCCCTCCTTCAGGGATTCCTTGTCGGAGCAGGATCGCTGGGCACTGGCCTACTACGTTCTCTCCCTCTCCGCCTTTAAAGATCCGCTGACCGGACAGCCGCTCAACATTTCCGAGGTCGACCGGAAGGCGCTTGACGATCCAAAACTGGAAGCGAGAACGCCGGAGCAGGCGTACATTCCCGGCGGCGGCCAGAACAAGACAGGCAGTGCGTCGGCGGCCGAGACCGCGTCGGCGGAACCCACCGGTAAACTGGTTCGTACGAGCGGTGAAACCATCCCGCAGAGAAGCGAATGAGCCATGAGCAACTATGAGTTTGAGGTCTTCGGCCCCTACGTGGTGGCGTTGATCATGAGCATCGGTGCCGTATGCATCTTCGTCTGGGCCGTTCTCTCCGGCGCTTTCAATGGCGCCGACGACGCATCGGTGCGGTTCTACCACAGGGAGGTTGACGATGAGTGATCTGCCTTCCGCGCCAGCAAACGAACCGCCTCATGAGGAACGGTTCTTTACCGAGCATGAGCACGAGCTAGAGGACTATGCCGGCGGCTATATCCAAGCGTGGGTAGGCCACATTCCGGCATGGCTATTGGCTGTCTACGCGATTTTGTTCGTCTGGGCGCTCTATTATGAATACACATATTGGGGCAATGTCGGGCCTGGCCGGCCCTTGTGGTGATCTGGTACACCGACGATAGCGAGCAAACGCGTTCAATGTCGTGCGTGAAAGGCTGAACAAGCCGACGAAGAGGAAGCGGAAATGATTGCAGCCAAGGTGGTGCTTGCGGTGGCAAGTTTGAATCTCCTCTTCCTATTTACCGAACTGGCACTGAACGTGTTTCGAGCTTACTTCGGCTGAACAGGAGAGAGCATGCTCGCGCAAACCGCCTTCTCGATCGCCCAGGCAGGCCCGAGCCAACTGATCGCTTATTTCGCGGGCGCAGTGGTCCATATCGCGTTTTTCGCCTGGATCATTTGGCTCGTGAAGCAATAGCGGTGGCGGGCATCTCCGTCGCTGGCGATCGACGGGTCAGACAGGCCGATCCGTCATGACCTATTATGTGGTTGTGTTTGCGGCAGGCTTTGCCGGCAGCTTTCATTGTATCGGCATGTGTGGAGGCTTTGCCTGCGGGCTTGGCCGCGATCCGCGGGGGCGTGCCGCCACCGCGCTGCGCCACCTGCTGTATAATTCCGGACGCTTGACCACTTACTGTTTTCTGGGCGCGTTGGCAGGCGCGCTCGGACAGATAATATGTACCCGCCAAGGCACAACGTTTTCGCTCATGGGAGGCTCGCTGGACGCGCTCGAACGTGTTCTAGCGACCGTCGCCGGACTGCTGATGATCGCTATGGCGCTGCAGTTCTTTGGCTTGCTGCAGGCGTTTCATCGGCTGACCGCAGGTTTCGTCAGCAGCACGTTTGCCATCTCGTTGCGCAGCCTGATGACGACCCGCAACCGCGCTGCGCCGCTCGCGTTCGGCGTGTTCAATGGTTTCCTGCCGTGTCCGCTGGTTTATGCCTTTGCCGCCGAAGCCGCCAGCACGTTTCAGGCGTTGCCTGGATCGCTCACTATGGCGGCATTCGGCTTGGGTACCTTCCCGGCCATGCTGATGATGGGCGGCGTGGGGCGCGTTCTTGCGCCGGCGTGGCGGCAGCGAGGCGTTTGGCTCGCGGGTAGTTGCATCCTTCTCCTCGGCATTATCACGCTCGGCCGTGGCATCCTTCCTTTTGGCGCGCATGTGGCGCACGGCTTCTTGGGAGGACATCCCGCATGACGGCGTCGGGAGGGGATTTGTGCCGTCATTGTTTGCTGCCGGTGGGCCCGCGCGCCCTGCAGCAAACAATCAACGGCGAAAGCTGTGCTTTTTGCTGTTACGGCTGCTCGATCGCGTTTCAGGTCAAGAACGGCAAGACCGAAGAGTGGGAAGCGGCGTGGCTGCTGATCCGGCTCGGCATCGGCGGCTTCTTATCCATGAACATCATGCTGTTCAGCCTTCTTATTTACGGCGGAGTTTTCACTGGCGCCGATGCCAGAGTTCTGCCGGTCATCGATATCCTCCTCTTGATCCTGGCGACCCCGACGGTGATCATCCTCGGTGGCCCGTTTTTGCGCGAGACTTTGGTTGAAGGCGCCCGTGGCCGGCTGACATCCTCGACGCTGATCGTCATTGGTGTCGGTGCGGCCTATGTCTATTCGGCGGTGGCCGTTTTTGAAAAAAATGCGCAGGTCTATTTCGATACCGCCACCATGGTGTTGATGCTGTTCACGCTTGGCCGCTATTTGGAAGCGGCCGGGCGGGCCCGGGCAGCTCGCGATCTCGAACCGCTGTTGGCCGCCGAGCGCGAAAATGTTCGCGTCGTGCAAAATGATGGCACCGAGAGTTTCTGCCCGGTGCGTGAGGTCGAGACCGGCACCTTGGTGCGGGTGCGGCCGGGCGAACGCATTGCGGTCGACGGCGTCATCATTGGTGGAGCGTCGCGCACCGACGAAGCAGTGATCACCGGCGAGAGCCGACCGGTGGAGAAGAGCGTCGGCTCGGCGGTGATCGCCGGAAGCATCAACATGGAAGGCCCGCTGCTTATTCGCAGCAGCGGCAGCGGAACGGCGACGCGTTGGGCGCAGATCTGCCGGTCAGTGCGGGAGGCTCTCATTCGGCGAAGCCCGATTCAGCGCCTTGCCGACCGCGCGGTCGCTGTCGCTGTGCCTTCCGTTCTGCTACTCGGCGCCTTGACGGTAGTCTATTGGGCGCAATGGCTGCCGCTGCACCGCGCCATGCTGATGGGCGTCGCGGTTCTGGTGGTGGCCTGCCCGTGCGCCGTCGGTCTCGCCGCACCGCTTGCCACGTCGCTTGGCATTGGACGTTTGGCCCGTCACGGCTGCTTGGTGCGGGACGCCAGCGTACTTGAAAGCTTGGCGCGGGTACGGCTGCTCGCCTTTGATAAGACCGGAACGTTGACGCTCGGAAAGGCGC
>Ga0187784_10001179_pt1 | contig 20556 bp, 21 predicted proteins | sample 1015_SJ02_MP15_2_FD_132964 | JGI IMG/M metagenome (GOLD analysis project Ga0187784, IMG submission 132964) | Tropical peat soil microbial communities from peatlands in Department of Meta, Colombia - 1015_SJ02_MP15_20_MG | ecosystem: Environmental > Terrestrial > Soil > Wetlands > Peat | place...
ACCAACTACCTCGCCGCCGACCGGCTGGCGCGCCGCGTCGCGCCAGCGATGATCGAGCGCGGATGGGGCCGCATCGTCAACGTCACCACCAAGCTCGACACGATGAACCGCATCGGCACGCACCCTTATGGCGCATCAAAAGCCGCTCTCGAAATGGCGACGGAAGTGTGGGCCAAGGACGCGGAGGGGACGGGGATGACAGTCAACATCGTCAACCCCGGTGCTGGCGCCAACACGCCCGGCATGGCGGTGGAAGCGCGCGCGCTGGCCGAGGCCGGCAAGATGGCGCGCCTCGTCGAGCCCGAGGAAATGGTCGGGCCGATGAACTTTGTCGCCTCACGCGAGGCCGACGCGGTCAATGGTTGGCGGTTTGACGCTAATCTGTGGAACCCGGCGCTCCCCGCCTGCGAAGCCGCCTGGCTCGCCGGCCGGCCGGCCGGATTTGTCTTTCACCCGCACCGGGATTTGCCGTGACCGACGGCGAAGACCCGTTCCTCTGGCTCGAAGACGTCGAGGGCGAGAAGGCGCTCGACTGGGTGCGCGGGCAGAATGCGCGCACCATCGAACGGCTTGAGGCCGACCCGCGCTACCAGGCGCTTTACGAGACGACGCTGGCGATCCTCACCGCCGAGGATCGCATCCCCTACCCGATGTTCTTGGGGCGGGGGGTCAGTAATTTCTGGCAGGACGGCACCCATGTGCGCGGCCTGTCGCGGCGCACCACGCTCGCCTCCTACCGCGGCGCCGAGCCTCAATGGGAGACCATTCTCGATTTTGATGCGCTCGCTGCCGCCGAGGGGCGCAACTGGGTCAACGCCGGTGCCTCGATCCTGCCGCCCGAGGATCGGCATTGCATGCTCGCCCTGTCGGACGGCGGCAAGGACGCGGTGACCCTGCGCGAGTTCGACATCGTCGCGCGGCAATTCGTCGACACCGGCTTCGCGCTTCCCGAAGGCAAGCAGTCCGCGACCTGGCTCGATGCAGACACGCTCTTCGTCGCGCGCGACTGGGGGCCGGGCACGATGACGGCGTCGGGCTACCCCTACATTGTCAAGCGCTGGCGCCGCGCCGCGTCGCTCGACAGCGCCGAGGAGATTTTCCGCGGCACACAAGACGACGTCAGCGTCCGCGTTGGCGTGCTGCGCGATCCTGACGGCACGGTGCGCGGCATCGTCGCGACGCGTGCGATTGATTTCTATATCAGCGAGCGGTTTCTCCTGACCGGGTCCGGCGCGCTCAAGCTCCCGCTCCCCGGCAAAGCGAGCCTGCAGGCATTTGTTTCCGGCCAGATGGTCTTTACCCTCGAGGAGGCCTGGCGCGGTTTCCCCGCGGGCGCCCTCGTCTCGCTCGATCTGCAGCAATGCCTCACCGACATCGCCACCGCGCGCCCGCTGCTGATCTACGCCCCGGGCCCGCGCGAGACCATTGAGGGTGTCGCCGCCAGCGCGTCGCGCCTGCTGGTCGCGGTCTACCGCAATGTGCGCGGCAGCGCGGTCGTCTACCGCTTCGACGCCGGCGCCTGGCGCGCCACGCCGCTGCCGCTTCCCGACAACGCCTCGGTGCAACTCGTCACCACCAGCGACGGCGACGACACCGCCTTTCTCGACATCGCCAGCTACCTCCTGCCCAACACGCTCTATTTCGCCGATCTCGCCGCCGCTACGGCCGAGCCGGTCAAGGCGATGCCGGCGCGGTTCGATGCATCAAAGGCCGTGGTCGAGCAGTTCGAGGCCATCTCCAAGGACGGCACCGCCATCCCCTATTTCGTCGTCCGTCCACGCGATCTCGCGTTCGACGGCAACGCGCCGACCCTGCTCTACGGTTATGGCGGGTTTCAGGTGTCGATGAACCCTGCCTATTCGGGCGGACTCGGCAAGATGTGGATCGAGCCGGGTGGCGTCCATGTCGTCGCCAATATCCGCGGCGGCGGCGAGTTCGGGCCCGAATGGCACCAGGCCGCGCTCAAGCAGCACCGGCAGCGCGCCTATGACGATTTTATCGCGGTCGCCGAAGATTTAATCGCCCGCAGGATCACCTCGCCCCGCCGGCTGGGGATCATGGGCGGGTCGAATGGCGGGCTGTTGATGGGGGCGATGCTGACCCAGCGTCCCGAGCTCTTCCGCGCCGTGGTGTGTCAGGTGCCGCTCCTCGATATGCTGCGCTACCACAAGCTCTTGGCCGGTGCGTCATGGATGGCGGAATACGGCGACCCGGACAACCCGGCGGAACGGCCGTTTCTCGAACGCATCTCGCCCTATCACCATCTGCGCGCAGGCACGACCTATCCCGAAATCTTCTTTCTCACCTCGACCAAGGACGACCGGGTACATCCCGGCCATGCGCGCAAGATGGCGGCAAAAATGGCTTCGATGGGCCTACCGTTCCTTTATTACGAGAATATCGACGGCGGCCACGCGGCCGCCGCCAACCTCGATGAGCGCGCGCGCCGCAACGCCCTCGAATTCACCTATCTCTTCGAAAAGCTGATGGATTGAAAGAGGCGCCGCTCGGCCGCAAACCGAGGCGACGCCCTTCCAAATTCCGTCCCCTTAGGGGACTTGCGTGAGCGAAATCGCCGCGATGCCGGCGGCCACATTGAGGCCGGTATTGCCCTCGATGCTGAGCGGCTGCAGCGCGATTTGGTTGCCCGAGCCGCCGATCAGAGCATTCGCGCCGAGGCCGACGCCCACCGTGGCGCTGGCGGTGCCTCCAGCGTAGCCGCCGTTGAGCGCACCTGGCATCAATGTCGCCTGCGGAGCGAACACGGTCCACACGATCACGCCACCCTGCGTGTAGCCGATGTCGGCGCCGAATTTCGTGATGTTGCCGGAGTAGTGTTCGGAATTGCCATTGGTCCCGGTGAAGGTGCAATTCAGCGAGCGCGACGAGCCGAAAATGAAACCCCAACCGCTCGATACATTGCAGCTCAACACGCCCGCAGCAATGCCCGGAGCTGCCGATGCCGGGGTCACCGCCGCGGCGCCTGCGACGATCGCCGCCGCCAAAGCCGCGGCCCGATATTTCTTCATCTTCATCTTCACCTTTCTCCATGGTTTGACGACGTCATATGTCGCGTGAGGGATACAGCTTAGACAGTTTTTTACCTGTCGTTGGTTCGGATCAGAAAAATTTTCGTGATGGGTTAGCGGTGATGCCCGCCGGCGTGGCCAGCGCCGCCATGGTAGCCGCCGTGCCATCCCCCGCCGCGCCAGCCGCGACCGTAATAAAAGCCGAAGCCCGGCACAATGATGGGATCGGAGTAATAGCCCAGCGGCGCACAGCCATAACCCTCGATGTAATAGTAACCGTCCGGGCACCAATATTGCGCGCTCGCGGGCGATGTTACGACCGCGGTGGCTGTTAACCCCAACACGGTCGCGAGAAACGCGGCCTTAGTCAAACGTTTCGCCATTTTGACCTCCGAGAGAATGGCTGCGGCCAGCGGCCTATCTGGTTGATAGAAAGGACAGCGGCGCCCGCATCACTGGCTGCGGCGCAGCCAGATCGGCTTTCGCCGCTGACGGAATTGCTCGAAATACCTGTCCGCGGCAGCCTTCTGCTGGTCGGACAGGCTCTGGTAGAGCGCGTCGAACGGAGCAATCAGCCGGCTTGTCGCCTCGGCATGGGCGGCGGTCAGTTGGGCATACCAGCGCAGCCGCGCCGGGGCGGTGAAGTCGGTGACGGGCACCCGTTGCAAAAACAGCGCGTGAATGGCGTGCGCGTTGGCGCGCATCGCATCCGCATAAGCATCGAACAAAACCTCCTGACCCGGTTGGATATTGAGCTGTCGGTGCAGGGTGGCGATGCGCAGTTCGATCTCGTCCGCAAATCGCTCGGGAAGCGGGGCGGCAACAGCCGGTGGTGGCGCCGGCGGCATCGGGGCGGCTGCGGGAGGCGGTGCGGGCATGGGCGCTACCGGTGCGACGCAACCGCCGAGCGATACCGCCGCGGCGATCATTGCGCCGGATGCCCAGGCGCTCATCCACGGCCTTACGGAATTCGTCATGGTTCCTCCTCTCTTGCTGCCTGCGACCGCGCGGGCGCTGGATGAACGCCAGGGGATCAGTGAGGGGAAGGTGGGTGAGGCGGGCTTTGACTGCCTTGATTCAAATCAATAAGCCGGGGCGCTCCGGAATGCGTCGCAATCCCGCTTTCGGTTATGCGCCCGAGGTGCTTGGAATTGGCCGGCGCTTGCCCCTAGTCTAGCGTCACGTGGACGACAGCCTGTTTCGGGAGGAACTCATGGCGATCAGCAAATTCACCACCGTCTATGCCGGCCATATCGATTTTCCCGATCACGGCCAGGACGCGACCCCGGCCAACGAGCGCCGCTTTACCAATGACGAGCTGGCGAGCGTGTTCGAGAAGTCGGAGGCGATCGCCAAGACGATGGACCGACTCGGCTACGACATGATGTGGATGGCCGAGCACCACTTCCAGCACGAAGGTTACGAGTGCATCCCCAACATCCTGATGCTGGCGGTTCACCTTTGCCACGTGACGAAGAACATCAAGATCGGCTGCGGCTTCAACATCACGCCGATGTGGCATCCGCTGCGTCTCGCCGAGGATTTCGCGGTCGCCGACATCCTCACCAAGGGCCGCACCGTGTTTGGGGTCGGGCGCGGCTACCACACCCGCGAGGTCGAGACCTTCGGCGCGCCGATGATGGATGGCGACGCCAATCGCGAGCTGTTCGAGGAACAGGTCGAGATCGTCATGAAGGCCTTCAACAACGAGAGATTCTCGCACAAGGGCCAGCACTACACGCTGCCGCCGGCGGTGCCCTACCGCGGCTATGATTTGAAGGAGCTGAGCCTGGTGCCGCGCCCGGTCAACATGCCGGTCGAATGCTGGCAGCCGATTGTCAGCGCCAACCCGCGCGGGCTCGACTTCATGGTTAAGCACGACATCAAGGGCGCGGTCGGCGGCGGCGCGGCGACAATGCAGGCCGGGCCGATCCAGGGCTACATGGACGCCGCGCACCGCGCCGGCAAAAACTGGAAGCTCGGTGAGAACCTGACGATCGGCATCCATTTCATGGTCGGCAAGACCAAGGAAGCCGCGTTAAAGGCTCTGAAGCCGCTTTATGAAGAGCATGCCAAGATGTTCGCGCCGTTGGGTTTTGTGCCCGGCCTCACGCCGGCGCAAGTCGCCGCGGTGGCGAAGCGCGGCGGATGGGACGCGGCCGGTGTGCCGAGCGTCGAGCACTACGTGAATTTGGGGTCGTGGTTTGCCGGCTCGCCGCAAGATTTGGTCGAGCGGCTCACGAAGATCGAGGAAGACTATCCCGGCATGGAGCTGATGAGCCTGTCGCCGCCATTGACGACGCCGAAGGAATTGATGCTCGAGCAGTTTCAGATCGTCGCCGAGGAGGTCATGCCGCATTTTCGCGCGAAGCCGGCGATGAAGGACGCCGCTAAGTGACCCTGGCTGCTGGTGGCGCTGATCGACGGCTTGCACGGCTTATGAGGTAAGTTTGCGGGCGTGCAGCGCCATCGCGATCAGCGAGGTGCCGCCGAACACGAGATCGATGCCGACCAACAGGCCGAGCGCCCATTCGAGCGTCCCCGGCAGTCCGGAGATGATGATCCCGGCGAGAATCAGATCGATCACCCCGCCGAGCATCATCAACTCCCAGCGGCCCGATAGCTCGCGCCGGTGCTCGAACGCCATCACGATGATGAGGACGCCGTCGATCAGGAAGAACGCGATCAGCACATAGGTCAGCGTCGCGACCCCATGAGCCGGATTGGCCAGCAAGACGCCGCCGGCCAGCACCGCGATCGCCGCCGAGAGCAAGGCCCACCAGAACCCGGGCGCGTTCCTCTGGTTGAAAGTGGCGACGAGGCCGACCGCCCCGCCGATCAGGAACAGCCAGCCGACCACGACCGCCACCGCGAGCCCGGCGAGCGGGGGCACCGCGATCGCGGCGATGCCAAGGATCGTCAGCACGATCCCCTCGATCAGGAAGGCGCGCCAGTGCTCGTGCAGCGATTTCCTGAAGGCGGCGCCGACATCCTGCGGGTTCAGCGACATGGCCTATCTCCTGTTATGAAGCGGCGGGGGGAGAACACATCGAGCCGCGCAGAAAAAGCTGCGAGAGAGGCACCACTATACCTGATGGGCGGATCGTCCTGTCTCCGCGTCTCGCAAATATAGCGGGAATTCAGCCCTGCCGCGCCGCGATCGCCATTGCGATCAGCCCGATTCCGCCCACCAGCAGGTCGAAGCCGACGAGCACGCTGGGGGCCCAGGTGAAACTGTGGGGCATTCCCGCGATAAACGCGCCGCCCAGACAGAAATCGAGGACGCCGCCCGCGAATATCCACGTCCAACGCGGTGACGATTCTCGTCTGTGTTCGATGGCGAGGGCCAGCATCAAGGCCCCGTCGATCAAGAAAAACAAAATCAGCAGCAGCGACAGACCGATCACCCCGGCTGCCGGGTCCCAGACCAGCGCCGCCCCGGTGATGAGCGCGAGCGCGGACGACGGCAGTGACCATTTGAACCCGGGCGCGTGCGGCGTCGCCAATGTTGCGACCAGCCCGACCGCGCCGCCGCCCAAAAACAGCCAGCCAAGGTCGCGCGTCGCCGCCGGTCCCGCGACACTTGGGAGCGATATGGCAATGACGCCCAGGACGACCAGCACAGCTCCTTCGGCCAGATAGAAAAAGCGATAGCCGCGACCCATGCGGGCGCCGAAAATGTCGATACTCTGACGCAACATCGTGGTTTTGCTCCGCGAACCCCGCCCACTTGTCGCATGGGAGCGGGCGCCCGGTCATGATCTGAATCAAGGCAACAGAAAACCCCTCCCGGTCGGGGAGGGGTTTCTGCCGCTCGATCACTTAGCGGTGGTTCGCCTGATAGCGCGAGTTGCGCAGCACGTGGCCCGGCAGATTGCCGGTGTGGTTGCCTTCCTTCATCAGCATCTTGCCGTTGACGAAGGTGGCGTAGATGCCCGCTGCGGGCTCCTTGAAGCGCCATCCGCCCGCCGGGAAGTCGTGCACGATGAACTCGGGCAGCGGCTTCACGGTGACGGGGTCGAAGACGGTGATGTCGGCGGTCATCCCCGGCCGCAGCAGGCCGCGATCATAGAGGCCGAAGGTCGAGGCGCTGTCGAAAGTGAGGCGCCTGACGGCGTTTTCGAGCGTCATGACCTGCTTCTCGCGCACCCATTCGCCCAAGAGCCGGGTCGAAAACCCGTAGCCGCCGTGGAACTGGACATGCGCGCCGCCGTCCGAGAGGCCGATCAGCGCGTTCGGGTAATTGAGGATTTCCCGCATCGCGTCGACATCGATGTTGTTCTCGGCCTGCATGAATACAGTCTCGAGCTTTTCCTCGACGACGAGGTCGAGGAACGCGTCGATGATGCCCTTGTTCTGCTTCTTCGCGAGCTGCTCGAGGGTGAGGCCCTTGAGCGCGGCGTTCTTCTCAAGCTTGGGTTCCTCGACCCAGATGTATTTGTACCACTCGCGCGAGATCGTGTTGCCGGGGATCTCGACCTTCCACTCGATCATCTCTTCGTGGAGTTTCGCGCGCACCGCCGGGTCGGCGTAGGCGCGCAGCTTTTCCTCGTTGGTTGCCAGGAGGATCGGGTGCCAGGTCGGCGCGCCGCGGAATACCTGGGTGTTCTTCATGTCGAAGACTTGCGTCGTCGTGTTGGGCGAGGCCAGCGGGTAGGCGCGGATGCCCTTGGCCGAGGTCTCGTCGACCCGGTCCATGTGCTTGCGCCACTCGCCCGGCCGGCGCACCGACTGGCCGAGATTGTTGTAGACGACCGGGCGGCCGGTGGCCTCGGAGAGGCGCGCCATCAGCCCGTCCTTCATCTCGGCGTCGCGGCCGCCGCCCGACTGGATGATGCCGGTGCCCATCTCGCGCAGCACGTCCGCGAGCGCGAAAATCTCCTTCTCGTCCGCCCATAGCGCCGGGATGTGGAGGCCCTGCGGGTCGTAATGGCCGCGGTTGCGCGACACGCTGAGGCCGAGCGCGCCGCCCTCCATGCCGTCGCGCACGACGGCCTGCATTTCCTGGAGCTCGGCATCGGTCGCCGCGCGCGTCTGGCAGGCGTCGCCCATCACGTAATAGCGCACCGCAGTGTGGCCGATCAGGGTGCCGACATTGACGCCGAGGTTCTTGTCGAGCTTGTCCATGTATTGCGGGAAGGTCTCCCAATCGACCTCGATGGTGTTGAGCACCTCCATCGGGATCGCCTCGACATAGGAAAGGAACTCGGCCATGCGCGTGGCCTTGCCCTTTTTCACCGGGGCGAGGCTGAGCGAGCAGTTGCCGATGACAACGCTGGTCGCTCCATGGTCGCACGAGAACGAGCACATCGGGTCCCAGGTGACCTGGGCGTCGTAATGGCAGTGATTGTCGATAAAGCCTGGCGCGATGACCTGGCCGCCAACATCGACCACCTGGTCGGCCGCGCCCGACAGCTTGCCGATCTCGGCGATCTTGCCGTCCTTCACCGCGACATCGCCCTGGAACGCCGGCATTCCCGAGCCGTCGATCACCTTGCCATTCTTGATGAGGACGTCATACGCCATGGAATTTCCTCCTGCGGGCAGTGCGGTTCAACCGGTTGTTGGGAAAAACTATAGCACGTGCTGCAAGCGGCGAACGCGTTATCTCGGCATGATGCAGCCGCCTGTCATGCGCGGGAGCGGACGCTGGCTTCGGCCGGACGCTAGGCCCCGAACGCCTGGGTGAGCGACAAATAGAGGCCGAACAGGAAGCCCGCGACGGTGGGGAGCACCGCGGCGGAGCCGGCTTCTTCGATTGCCTCGGGGATCATCGCGTGGGCGACGAGCGCCAACACCGCGCCGCCGGCGATCGCTTCGCAGAGCAGCGCGGGCAGCGCTTCGGAACTGGCCAAGAAGGCCTTACCGGCCGCGGCGGCGATGAAACCGGCGACGAGCACGGTCGACCACAGGCCGAAAATCGTGCGCGAGTTGTAGCCTGCCTTGCGCAGCATCGCCGCGCTCGCCGCCGCCTCGGGGATGCCGCCGATAAACATGCCCAGCGCCAGGCTCAACGAGATCGTTTCGAAGCTGACGAATTTCGCGCCAATCACCAGACAGCCGGGGATCGTATCGAGGATGTTGCCGAAGACGATGGCCAATCCGGCGCCAGATCCGGTCTCCTTGAGCAGCTGATCGCTTTCCTTGCGGGTGATCCGGTCGAGACCGGCGGTCGCGAGCCTGGCCCAGGTCGCCGATTGCGGGCCGCCGGCGCTGAGATTGCTCAATGCGCGGGCGTGACTGAGGCGCTCGACGGCATTCGCCAGTTGCGGGTCGAATTTGATCAGGTGATCGAAGTCGCGCTTGTCGATCGCCAACAGCTCGCTGTCGGCCGCGGCGCGCGCCGCGGCGGTGCGCTCGCCGCCATGCAGCAGCGCCATCTCACCGAAGGCCTGGCCCGGGTCGAGACGGGCAAGCGAATGCCCGTCTTCCGCGGCAAGGATCTCGATTTCGCCGCGCGCGATGATGTAGAGCGCGTCGGCGGCGTCGCCGGCATGAAACAGGGTCGTGCCGGCGCTCACATCTTTCACCCGGATGAGCGGCAATAACTGATGCATGTCCTCCGGGGGCAAATGCCGCAGCAGGTCGCAGCGCGACAGCAGTTGGATCAGCTCCTCGTTGTCCGCGCGCTTACGCTGCTCGGCGAATTCGCGAAAGCGCGCCGGGTAGCGGATCGCCGCCCCCTTGGCTTCGAGGTAGAGCGCCGTTCGGTAATAGATCAGCGCGCCGACCGCGAACCCGCCGCCGACGAACCCCCAGGCGGCATGAGTGCCGAACCCTTGGTTGTGGAGCGTTTCGGCGCTTTCGAAGGCCAGTTCGATGGCGAGCGCGCTAATGAGTGCGCCAGCGGCGAAACCGAGCACGCAGGCAAGGCCGCGCTCGGAAAGGCGGCTGTAAAGGCCAAGCGCCGCCCCGATCAGCGACGACGACGTCGTCGCCAATCCTAGAAGGGCGGCCGCGAGCAATGGAAAAAGGCCGAGCCCGGGCATCGTTTCGCGCGGATTTTAGCCATCGCGATATATAAATTCGCGGTGGTTCGGCGATGATTTTGTTGCCGTTTCGCGCTCAGCGGTTCCGCGTATCGACGACCAGCTCGCTGACAGCCGCGCCGAGCGGATGCCGCCGTTCGGCGCAGCGCAGCATCTTGAGCGCGGTCGATTTCGCGACCGGCGTTCCCGCACGCAATTTGCCCAGCACCTTCGGGTCGGTGTGCAGCGCGCGCGCTGCCTCGACGTCGCTCGCATAGTGGTCGGCGACAAGTTTCCGCCATTGCGGGCAGATGAACCATGCACGTTTCTTCTTCGCACTCATAACGCACCTGATGAATTTGCTGCGGGAGTGAGGCTTTACGCCGCGCGCTTTGGGGTTGGCGGCGCATTGCCCGGGTCCTCCCCGACGATACGCGCGGAGAAGCCCCAGTCCCGCAGACATTCGACCGCGATCTCAGCTTCGTCACGTGGGATGCGTCGCACCCATGTGCCGCTGGTGATGTTGCGGACGACCCGCAGTCCCAACGACTCGGCGGCTGCCTGAGCATTGGCCGGAAGCGCGATGTCGACGAGACCAGTCATGGATCTCCCCGTGTTTGAACGATCGTCGAAAGGGCACGGCGGCCGACCGCGCAAGAACCCAGCTTCGGTTTCTTTGCGTTGATGCTGCCGTGCGCGGGAATTTCGGGGTGCCGGCATATGGTTTCCATATAAATCGGCGCGGAGGACGCCGAATTCGGTGCGGTTCACGTGGCGGCTATGCCCGCCTATCTCGCCACTATTTCCTAGCCTACTGATCCCACTGGAAATTTTACGGCCGGGTCGCCTCTTGTTACTTCGGCGCGACAAATCCCTGCGCTCGAACGGAGTTTATGCTGTGACTGCGGCCATCATTCGCTCATTCGAACCCGACCGGGGCATCGTCCGTGTGCTTTTGGCGAAGACGCTGACCGAGGCTTCGCTGCGGGTGTGCGGCAGCGACAAATCAGTGATCGCCCGCTTGCCGCCCGGAGAGCCGATTGAATTCGAGTTGGTGCGCGACCGCCGGGGCTGCGACTGCGCGATCGATGTCGTGCCGATCTGCCGCTAGGAGCGGCGGGTCCGGCCGCTTCGCGGCGGCGTTCGGCCCGGTTTCGCGACAGCGTCTGCGCATCTTCCTGGTGAAGCTCGCCGCCATGATCCTCTTCGCGGCGATGTTCGCCGTTTTCCGGGGCCGGTCGCCCCTCGGCATGCTCGCGGTCTTCTGCGGCTGGCAGGCGCTGCTTTCGGCTGTCACGGCATTGCTGCAGGGACGTCGCCTCAACGCCGGCCGCCTTAGCGCCTGGGACGAGATGGCCGCCTTTGTCGGCATCTCGGCGTTGGCGCGTTTCGCCAGACTGTTCATCGGATAAAGGGGGTTGGCGGCGTAGCGCACATCAGCCAATCCGCCGCGCCCATTGACAGTTGCACGCGGCGCGGGCGCAGTTCGCGGGTGACGATAGCCGCGCCCCGATTACCCGCCGCGCTCGCCGCCCGTACGCCGTTCTTCTACGGCTGGGCGGTGCTCGCCTGCCTATGCTGCGCCGGGTTCGCGCGGCAGGGGCCGGCGGTGTCGACCTTGTCGGTCTTTGTCGAGCCGCTGACCCGCGATTTTGGCTGGTCTCGCACTGCGCTGTCGGGCGCGGTGTCGCTCGGCGGCATTCTCGCCGCGATCATCTCGCCGAGGATCGGCGTTTTTCTCGACCGTGCCGGCTCGCGGCTGGTGCTGTGCTACGCGGTGCTGACGACGGGTGTGGCGCTCTTGGCGCTGTCGCTGACATCGTCGCTGGCGATGTTTTACGTGCTGTTCTGCGTCGCGCGGATGAACTGGGCGAGCCCGTTCGAGCTCGGCATCTACGGCGCGGTCAACAATTGGTTTGTGGCGCGCCGGCAGTTCGCGACATCGGTCGCCACCTTGGCGCAGATGGCGGGGCTGGTGACCATGCCAATCCTCGCCGAGCTGGCGATGCTGCGCTGGTCGTGGCGCGCCGGCTGGCTGGTCATCGGCGCTCTGACCCTGGTCGTCGGGTTTCTGCCGACCTGGCTCTTGCTGGTGCGCCGGCCTGAGGATGTCGGGCTGCATCCTGACGGAGTGAAGCACGAGCCGGATGCCAGCGGCAGCGCGGGCGTGGTGCGGGAGCCCGAGCCGGATTTCACTCGCGCCCAGGCGCTGCGCACCCCGGCGTTTTGGCTGATGCTGGCCTACACGGCGCTGGTCTACCCGATCCAGGCGGGGATCAGCCTGCACATGGCGCCGCATCTGATCGAGCACGGCATCGACCCGGCCATCGTCGCGACGATCGTCAGCACCTATTCGCTGATGTCGGCGGCGGCGAGCCTCGCCTGTGGGTTTCTGCCGCGGCGACTGCCGATCCGCTATCCGATGGCGGCGATCGGCGTGTTTCTGACGGTGAGCCCACTGCTGATGAGGGGCATTACCTCGCCCGCCGAGGCGTATCTCGCGGCGGCGCTGTTCGGGTTTGGGGTCGGTGGCATCTTGACCCTGCTGCCGATCGCCTGGGCCGATTATTTCGGCCGCGCCAGCTTTGGCGCGATCCGCGGCGTCGCCTTGTCGGCGCAGGTCGTGTCCCAGGCGGTGGGGCCGATGGTGTCGGGGGCGCTGCGCGACTGGACGGGCGACTATCGGCTGTCGCTGACGGTGTTCGCGATGTTTGGCGCGCTCAGCGTCGTCGCGGCGCTGTGCTCGCGGCCGCCACGTTGATCAAGTACGCTTGCGCCTCCGCGCAAGCTCGCGGTTCCGGCCGAGGGCGACACGGATGTGTCGCCGCACTTGATCAGCTCCGTTTCACCGCGCCGGCCTTCTCGACGAGCTGCGCCAGCACCTCGTAGGGCTGCGCGCCGACGACGCCATAGCGCGCGGCGACAAAGGTCGGAACGCCGGTGACGCCGTAATTCGCCGATTTCTGCCAGTCGGCGTCGACCGCGTCCTTGAAGCGGCGCTCCTCCAGCACCTTCTTCGCCTCTTCGGGGTCGAGCCCGACCTTCGCGACGATGTCGAGCAGCACCGCGGGGTCGCCGATATTGCGGCAATCGACAAAGTAGGCCCGGTAGGCGGCATCGTGATAGGCCGCGCCGCCGCCCGGCTGGGTGTCGGCCCATTTGCCGAGCTCCTGCGCCAAGCGGCTGTTGTAGCTGTGGGTGCGCTTGCCGTAGGGCAGGCCCTCGGCGTCCATGCGCGCCTTCATCTCCTGATACATCTGCTCGGGGTCGCGCCCGCGCTGCCGATACCAGGGCGCCATCTCGCGCCCCTCCTGCGGCGTGTCGGGGTGCAGCGGGAAGTGCACGAGCACCGGCTCGATGTCGTACGTCGCCTTGAGCTTTTCGATACGCACGGTAGCGAGATAGCACCAGGGTCAGACGTAGTCGGTGAAGATCTCGAAAGTGACGGGCATGCGCGTGTCCCGAGCGGGAATGGTGCCGTCAGTCTACGCTCGATTGCCCCGCTGCGGCAAACCCGCGATGATCGCGATGGCATGAGTACGCAGCAAGTCCTCGGGCTTCGGCGCGTCGCGATCGCTCGGCGGCGGCCGCCGCGCTGGCATGTGCATCTGCATGGCTCGGAGTTGGCTTGGGCGCTCGCCTTTGTCGTGCCGTACGCGGCGGTGTTTCTTCTGTTCGCCGCGTACCCGATCGCCTACGCGATCTGGATGGGTAGTGACCCGGCGCTCTATCGTGAGCTCTTCGACGACCCGCATTATCTCGAGGCGGCGGCTAACACCGCGCTCTTCGCCGGGTTCGCGGCCAACATCATGATGTTCGCGGCGTTGCTGCTGTCGGGGTTCTTCATGCGGCGGCGCTGGTGGATCAAGGCGATGTTGGTCGTGGCGATGCTGCCCTGGGCGCTCCCGGCGATCCCGGCTTACGTGTCGTTTCACTGGATGCTGATCGGCGATTACGGGTTCCTCGACAGCGCGTTGTGGAACCTATTCGGGATCGATGGCCCGCACTGGTTCAACAAGCGCTGGCTGGCGCTCGCCGCCAACATGATCGCCTACATATGGAAATGGCTGCCGTTCTGGACGCTGATCTTTCTCGCCGGGCGGATGGCGATCCCGCAAGAGCTGCACGAGGCGGCGGCGATCGACGGGGCGAGCGGGTATCGCCGGTTTCTCCACATCACCGTCCCGCTCCTGACCAATCTCTATCTGATCTCGACCGCGCTCGCGACGGTCTGGATCGTCGGCGATTTCACCGCGTCGGAGCTGGTGTCGGGCGGCGCGCCGTCGCGCACGACCGAGGTCTTGACGACGCTGAGCATCCATTACGCGTTCGACAGCAGTCAACCCGCGCTCGGTGTCGCGGCGGCGTTGTCGGCGCTGCCGGTGCTGATCCCGATTGTCGTGATCCTGATGCGGCGGATCGAGCGGCGCGAGGTGCAGCTGTGAGCGTCGCGGCGACATCGCCGCGCCGGCGGCGACGCCGGCGGGCGCGGCCGCGCGACCGGCTGCGGCGCTGGGCGGTCGAGGCCGGCTCGGTGGCGCTCTGCGGCGCGCTGCTGATCTGGACGCTGGTCCCGGTCTACAACATGCTGCTGATCGCCCTCGACCCCGACGAGGGCGAGACCGAGTTCACCGGCACGCTGTTCCCGGACGAGCCGTCGCTCAACAGCTTTCGCGCGGTGGTGAGCCAGGACTATTGGTATCTTGAGCATTTCTGGCAGCAATTCGCCAACAGCTTTTACGTCGGGCTGGCGACGATGGCGCTGACCGTGGCGATCGCCTCGCTGGCGGCGTTCGCGATCGGTCGGATGCGGCTGACGCGGGTACGGGTGCTGACCAACACGGCGCTCATTATCTACGCGATCCCCTCGGCGCTGCTCGCGATCCCCTTTATCCGGCTGGCGCAGCGCTATGGTCTCTCGGACAATATCTGGGCGGTGATCGCGGCCGAGGTGATGTTCGCGATCCCGTTCGCGGTGCTAGTGCTGCAGCAATACGCGACGATCATCCCGATGGAACTCGACGAGGCGGCGCGGATCGACGGAGCCTCACCCTGGCAGGTCTACCTGCGCATCTATCTGCCGTTGACGGCGCCGGCGCTGGCGGCGGTCGGGACCTATGCGCTGCTGCTCGCCTGGGGCGAGTATCTCTACCAATATCTGCTGCTGTCGTCGGAGCGGAACTGGACCGTGGCGGTGGCGATCGAGCAATTCTTCGATGCCGACGAGGCGCCGTGGAACTACATGATGGCGCTCGCCATCATCTATTCGCTGCCGCCGATCGCGGTGTTCTATGCGCTGCGGCGGTATATGGCGGCGGGGCTGACGATGGGCGCGGTCAAGGGATAGCGCGGGCTCGGTGCGGGCATTGACACCGCCCCCGAACGGGTCTCTCCTTACCGCAAGATTACAAAAACCGCTGCCGCAACGGCGGATTGTCCGAACCTTGGGAGGTGGCCATGCCGTTGACGCGCAGGTCGGTTTTGCGGAGCACCGCCGCTGTCGCCGCAATCGGCGCGCTCGAACGCCCGTTTGTCGCCAGAGCCGAAGCAAAAACCGCGGAAGTCTGGTGGATCCAGGGCTTTGCCCAGGAAGAAGACGTCGGGTTCAAGAAGATCGTCGAGGATTACCAGAAGGCGAGCGGCAATACGATCGACTACACGATCAGCCCCTACGCGGCGATGCGCGAGAAGACGGTTTCGGCGATCACCGCCGGGCTTGTGCCCGATCTTATCCAGAACAGCCCGGCCGAGATGAACGCGGTCTGGGCCTGGAGCGACAAGCTGGTCGAGATCGGCGACGTGGTCGCGACCCAGAAAGACAAATTCACCGAGAGCGCGCTGCAATCGGCGCTGTCCTACAACAGCGTCACCAAGAAGCGCGGCTACTATATGGCGCCTTATGTGCAGGCCTCGCTGCCGAACCACATTTGGCGCCCGCTGGTCGAAAAGGCCGGCTACAAGATGGAGGACATTCCCAAGACCTGGGACGCCTATTACGGCTTCTTCAAGGATGTGCAGAAGAAGCTGCGCGACCAGGGCATGCGCAATGTCTACGGTCTCGGGTTCCAGGTGACGGCGCAGGGCAACGACCCCAACAACGTCTTCAATTATTTCCTGATCGCCTATGGCGGCGGGAACATCATCACCCCCGACGGCAAGCTGCATCTGGACGACCCGCAGGTCAAAGAAGCGGCGATCAAGGCGATCGAGTTTCCGACGACCGCGTACAAGGAAGGGTTTGTGCCGTCGAGCGCGATCAACTGGAACGACGCCGACGACAACAACGCCTTTCACGCCAAGACGATCGTCATGGATCTCGACGGCACGATCTCGACCGAGGTCGCGATCATCAAGAACAAGGAGGATTACGACGACATCGTCGTGCAGGGCCTGCCGCTCAGCAACGACGGCAAGCCCGTCACCAGCCAGGTGACGCATCTCGGCGGGATGATCCCCAAGGGCGCCAAGAACGTGGAAGTCGCCAAGGACTTCCTCAAATACCTGATCCAACCGCAGATCGCGAACGACTACCTGAAGATCGGGCTGGGCCGGAACATCCCGGCATTTCCCGAGGTCGTGAAGAACGACCCGTGGTGGTTCGCCGACCCGCACCGCAAGGCTTATGTCGAGCAGAACATCCTGGGGCCGACCTCGCCGGATTGGTTCGTCTTCAACCCGGCCTGGGCCGAGGTGCGCAACCAGCATGTCTTTGGCGCGGCCTGGGCGGATGTCATGAAAAACGGGATGACACCGCAGGAAGCCGCCGACAAGGCATTCAAATGGGTGGAGCAGATCTTCCAGAAATACCCGATCGAGACGACCTGAAAATCCCAGGTGCGGCGGGATTTGCTCCTGCGCCCGATTGCCGCGGCGTCCACCCATCCCGCCACCGAGTGCGGCCGTTTCGCCACGATCGCTAAAGGCGAGGCGCGGTCCATACCGCTCTTCACCCTGATTTCATTGCAACTCTGTAATGCAATAACGATTGAGCCGGTACTAAGCCGGCCTTATATTTCGCCGCCCGGCCTGCGGTGAGAATGCGGCCGGAGGCGGCGGCTCGTGCTGCCGGTTGGGGAAGGAAATGAACATGACGATGATCACCAGGCGTTCGGTGTTGCGTAATTCGCTGGCGGTCGCCGCCGCGGGGACGCTGGCGCGTCCGTTTATCGCCAAAGCGGCCGCGTCGACCGCGTCGATTTGGTGGACTCAGGGCTTTGTGCCCGAGGAGGACGCCGCATTCCGCAAGCTGGTGGACGAGTATCAGAAGCAGAGCGGCAACACGATCGACTACAGCCTGATCCCGTTCGCGCCGCTGCAGCAGAAGATCGTTTCGGCGCTGACCAGCGGCGATGTGCCGGACGTGATCTCGCACGATGTCAACGACCAGATCTTTGTTCCGCAGAACGCCTGGGACGACAAGATCATCGAGGTGAGCGACATCATCGCGTCGCAAAAAGACCTCTATCATCCGACGATCTGGCTCGCCACGCAGTACTACAACAATGCGACCAAGAAGCGTGGCGCCTATCTGATCCCGTTCAAATCGGCCGCCATCCCGCTCCACGTCTGGAACGGGATGGTCGAGAAAGCCGGCTACAAGTTGGCCGACGCGCCGAAGACCTGGGACGCATTCTGGGACTTCTTCAAACCGATGCAGGCAAAGCTGCGCGAGACAACGCGGAACGTCTACTCGATGGGCCTGCAGTGCACGACGACCGGCCCGGCAGACGGCAACAACATGTTCTGCCAGTTCCTCATCGCCAATGGCGGCAACGGCATCGTCACAAAGGACGGCAAAGCGCATCTTGATGATGCGCAAGTTAAAGAGGCGGTTATTAAGTCATTGAAATATATAACAGATGCCTACAAGGGAGGGTATGTCCCCTCGGGCGCGCTGAGTTGGAACGACGCCGACGACAACAATGCCTTTCACTCGAAGCTGTTCGTGGTGGATTTCGACGGAACGATTTCGACCGAAGTGGCGGTTGCGGATAAAGCGGAGCGCGACGACATCGCGACCATGGGGTTGACCCTCGGCAATGACGGCAAGCCGATGCCGGCGCAGCTCGGGGTCGGCGGCGCCTTCATTCCGAAGGGCGCGAAGAATATCGAGGTCGCCAAGGAGTTTATGAAGTACCTGATCCAGCCGAATATCGTGAACGACTACCTGAAGAACGGACTGGGCCGCTGGCTGCCGCCTTACCCGTCGGTCGTCAAGGGCGACAATTGGTGGTTCGACGATCCGCACCGCAAGCCCTATACGACCGAGGCGCTGCTGGACCAGACGGTGCCGAACTATATGGTTTTCAACCCCGGCTGGGCCGAAGTGAACGCGCAACAGGTCTGGGGCTCGGCCGAGGCCGACATCATTCGGAACGGCGCGACGCCGGAGGCCGCGACCGACGCGGCGTTTAAGAAGATCGAGGCGATTCTTGGCAAATACCCGATCGTCCAGAGCTAAGGTAAGAGGTGCACATGGCATCCGTATCGGTCATCGAAACCGGCCGCCCCACATTGGGGTGGCGTTCGCGCTTGCGCGGCCTGCGCGGCGGCTTGCAGGGCTCGGAATACGCGTGGGCGATCGCGTTTTGCATCCCCTACGTGGCGGTGTTTTTCGCCTTTGTCGTCTATCCCGTTCTGTACGGGCTGTGGTTGGGGCACAAGCCGAGCCTCTATATCGAGCTCTTTAATGACCCGATCTATCAGCAGACGCTGGTCAACACCGTTCTCTACCTGGTCATTGGCGTCAACGTGAAGATGTTCTTCGCGCTGCTCTTGTCGGGCTTCTTCATGCGCAAGGGCTGGTGGGTCAAGGGCCTGTTGATGATCTACGTGCTGCCCTGGGCGATCCCGGCGCTGCCGACCTTTATCTCGATCCACTGGATGCTCAATACCCAGTGGGGGCTCGTCAACAACGTGCTATGGGATACCTTCCATGTCGACGGGCCGGGTTGGCTCGACACGTCGCGCTGGCTGGCGCTCGGTTCCGTGATCGTCACCTACATCTGGAAGAACATGCCGTTCTGGACCGTCATTCTGCTCGCCGGCCGGATGGCGATCCCGCAGGAACTCTACGAGGCGGCCGAGGTCGACGGCGCGACCGGCATCAAGCGTTTTGTGCATGTCAGCCTGCCGCTGCTCGCCAATCTCTATCTCGTGTGCACGCTGCTCTCGACGATCTTCACGCTCGGCGATTTCAACACGGCCTACTTCATCTCGGGCGGCGGACCGGCGTTGTCGACGCATGTGCTGGCGACGCTCGGCATTCGCGACGCGTTCGAGATCGCCCGGCCTGAGCTTGGCGTCGCGGCGGTGCTGTCGGCGTTGCCGCTGATGATCCCGCTGGTGATAACGCTGATGCACAAGCTGCGCACGTCCGAGGTGCAGCTATGACCGCCGTCACCGCAAATACCGCCTCGCCGCCGCAGCCGAATTACAAGCGCCGCAAGGTGCTGGGCGAGGCGGCGGCGCTGGGAGTGGCGCTCATTCTCATCATTTGGACCCTGGCGCCGATCTACAACATCGTGATGGTGGCGCTGTCGTCGCATAACGACGTTTTCAGCGACAGGCTGTGGCCCGCGGACCCGTCCGCTGACAGCTTCTGGATCGTCCTGACCCAGGGCTACTGGTACCTCGAGTATTTCTGGCACCAATACGCCAACAGCATCTATATCGGCTTCTGGACGGTTTTCCTGACGCTGTTTATCGGCTCGATGGTCAGCTATTCGATCGGCCGGATGCGCATCCGCCACGGCTGGCTCCTGACCAATGCCGCGCTGATGACCTACCTCGTGCCGGCGTCGTTTCTGGCGATCCCGTTCTACCGGATCATGCAGAGCTATGGTCTCGGCAACAATGTCTGGTCGATCATCGCGGTCGAGGTGACGTTCGCGACGCCCTACGCGATCTTTATCTTCCAGCAATACGGTCGCAGCATCCCGTTCGAGCTCGACGAGGCCGCGCGGATCGACGGCGCCTCGCCGATCCAGGTGTATTTCCGCATCTATCTGCCGCTGATGGCGCCGGCGCTGGTCGCGGTCGGCACCTATGCGCTGCTGCTCGCGTGGAACGAGTATCTCTACCAGTTCCTCTTGCTGTCGAACAAACGCAGCATGACCGTGCCGGTGGCGCTGGCGCAGTTTCTCAACAGTGACGAATCGCCGTGGAACTACATGATGGCGACGGCAATCGTTTACGCGATCCCGCCGGTCGTCATCTATTACCTGTTCCGCGGCCGGATGACCGCCGGGCTCACCATGGGCGGGGTCAAAGGCTAAACACCGCGGATACCTAGCGTCCGGGTTCGCGTCGCGCGGCGAGCTGCAGCTCGCCGCGGCCGAACCCGTGGGAAATCGCGATACGGATCAGATCGGCCATGCGCGGAGCCGCGAGCTTGGCCTTGAGTTGGGTGCATTGGTTGGCCACGGTCTTGTAGCTGACCCCGATCGCCTCGGCGATTTCCGTGAGGCTGCCGCCGTCGGCGAGCAGCCGCAAAATCTCGATCTCGCGCGACGACAGCTGGCTTAGCGGGTGCGAGCTCCGACGGACATTGCCCAGCG
>Ga0187784_10001180_pt1 | contig 20549 bp, 17 predicted proteins | sample 1015_SJ02_MP15_2_FD_132964 | JGI IMG/M metagenome (GOLD analysis project Ga0187784, IMG submission 132964) | Tropical peat soil microbial communities from peatlands in Department of Meta, Colombia - 1015_SJ02_MP15_20_MG | ecosystem: Environmental > Terrestrial > Soil > Wetlands > Peat | place...
GCTTGTGCTTGCGCCCATGGACGGCGATGCTCTGCCATCGTATGAACCGGGACAATACATGCAATTGGAAATTCCACCTTATGGCGAACTATCTTTCTCACAAATCACAGTGAACGAACCGTTCGCGAAGGTATGGCGTGCTCACCACGTTTTTGATAACAGGGCCCGGTCTGATTCGGTGGTGCGCCGCAATTACTCACTCGCAACAAATCCATCGTTGCATCGCCAGCTTAAGTTCAATATTCGAATTGCGACGCCGCCCCGCGGCCAAGATTGTGATGCCGGCGTCGGTTCCACTTACGCCTACAGTCTTCGCGCTGGCGATAGCATCAAGCTGACTGGTCCTTTCGGCGGTTTCTTGATAAAGAATACGCACCAGGAAATGATCTACCTGGGCGGCGGCACGGGAATGGCACCGCTGTGCTCTCACCTGTCGTTTCTGTTCGATACCCAGAACACCGCTCGCAAGGTGTCCTACTGGTATGGCGCCCGCTCCAGGCAGGAACTGTTTTACCAGAACTATTTCTACGGATTGGTCGCGCAACACCCGAACTTTAGCTTTCATCCGGTGCTTTCCGAACCCTTGCCAGAAGACGACTGGACCGGACCAACCGGACTTGTGCATGAGGTTTTGCGAAGTCAATACCTGGAACAACACCGTAGCTTGGAAGATGTGGAATTTTATCTCTGCGGCCCTCCAGCAATGATGCAGGCGGCAAGGCGCATGTTGATTGAAGATTTGAGCGTTGCCCCGGCGCAGATTGCTTACGATGAATTCTAGGGAGATCCATCCCGGCTGCAATTGATCGCCGGTACCCGATTTGCTTTGCCCGCGTCTTGCATCAGCGATTAACAGATCAGGAGAGTTTTCGTGGACAACCGACGCTTCCTCTGGGTTGCACTTTCTTTACTGGGCGCGGCACAACCAGTATCTACGCAAACCAAGAGCGCGAATCCGAATTGCCGGGAGTGGAAAAAGGACGCGTGTACGGTGTGCGGTATTGATTCCACGATCGACCTTTCGGTACAGAACAAGACCAAGACCCCCATCCTTGAGTGCCGGGACATGAAGCCCGGGCCTGCCAAGGTGATGATGCTGACGCATGCTGAACCCACGATCCCCGGTGTGTGGCAGGTCGAGTTTGGTCTCGGGTACCAGACCTCGGTAAAACAAGAGTGCCCGCACCAATTCATTGCGTCCAATAACCCTCCCCTGAAGGCGGCCTATGAGGTAGGCCCTGTAACCATCGCAGCCGAGATTCCTCCCGATGGAATGATTCAGCCCTTGGCCTGCGTTGGGCTTTCGTCAGCGCGAGTCGGTGCGGAGGGGAAGGAGACAGGGGCGTCGTTGAGAGTGTTCAAGCTTCGGGTTGTCAGCGAGTAGTATTTGTTATTCCGTGAGGGAGAGCAGATGACACCATTTCGACGAGCCGTGCCGGCGGTGTTGCTATCCGTCCTGATGGCGGCTGGCGAATTCACAAAGGCACAAGCGATTCACGACGCAGTGGCGCCATTGCTGGAAAAGGAGGTGCAGCCCAAGGCAGTAACGGCGTATCAATTGCAGAAATATTTGATGAAGAACATTCCCAAGCCAGTGGTTCCCGCAACCCCTGAGCGGTGGAACGAGGAGGTGCAAAGAATCCGGAAGCATATCCTGCAGGACGTTGTCTTTCACGGATGGCCACAGGAATGGATCGATTCTTCTCCACGGTTCGAGCAAACCGAAGTGATTGAAACCAGTCACCGGTATCGCCTGCGAAAGTACCGGTACGAAATTGTGCCGGGTTTTGCCTCCACTGCGATCCTCTATGAGCCCGAACAACTGAATGGGAGAGTTCCGGCAATTCTGAATTTAACCGGGCACGAGCCTCTGGGCAACCTGACCGAATACGAGCAGAAGCGTTGCATCAATTTCGCGAAACGGGGAATTCTGGCCCTCAGCCTTGGTTGGCCGGGATTGGGAGAACTCGGACAACCAGAAAACAATCACGACTTCGCCGGCCAGCTGGATTTGGTGGGATCCAATTCCCTCGGATTTTTCTACCTCATCATTCGTCGCGGCCTGGATTTTCTGGCGACTCTTCCCAATACAGATCCCACGCGCATCGGTGTGACCGGCCTGTCCGGCGGCGGTTGGCAAACCGTGATGATCAGCTCCCTGGATAAGCGCGTGAACGTGATGGTGGAAGTCGCCGGCATCGGATCGTTGGAATCGAATCTGACGCGCCCGACTGATTCTTCCGACATAGAGGAGGATGCTACCGACCTGATGATGGGATTTGACTATCCCTTTCTGGTGGCCATGCGAGCGCCGCGGCCGACTCTCCTCATTCATAACGAGCAGGACGATTGCTGTTTCCTGGCACCCCTAGTGAAGCCCTATGTCTTCGAACAGATTCTTCCGTTTTTCAGGTTGTACAACTCGGAGAACGCATTGCGATGGCACGAAAACATCGACCCGGGGACCCATAACTACCAACTCGACAACCGCCAACAGGCCTATGCCTTCTTTTCCGAACACTTCCATCTGGCGACGACCGCCAAGGAGATTCCGAGCGACTCGGAGATTTTCACAGCGCAACAGCTGGCTGGTAATTTGCCGGAAGACAATCTGACGATCGCGGGATTGGCGAGAAAACTGGGAGTGCAAATCCATCGCACCGCTGTTCCTCCAGTTCGAGAGCGTGAAGCCTGGGCGATACCCCAGCGGGAGCAGTTGAAGTCCATCATCCGTTATTCGGCGGTCTCAGTAGACGGTGCTTGGAAATTGATAAGCACGAAACGTCTCGGCTTACAATCCTTCTCCTACCGCTTCGACTTCTCGAATTCGCTGAGTGGAACAGGGATCTGGGTGGCGAGCCGGACCACTGACAACTACGCACCACTGACAATCGTTCTGAACGATAAGGGATACAAAGCGGCTGCACAAGACGTCGTCGAACGGATCAATCGCGGCGATCAGACACTTGCCTTCGAGCCTCTTTTCTTTGGTTCGACATCCCCCGATGAAACCGAACCCGCCTACTGGGAGATGTTGGTGGCAGGCCGGGGAGACCGCGCCATTGGCCTCGAAGTCGGACAATTGGTCGCAACTGCAAAGTCGTTCAGAACATCCACCAGTCCCAGCAAGATCCGTTTGCTAACTGACGGAATACGTAGCCAGGTGGTTGCGCTTGCAGCGGTGGCATTGGAACCGGATTTGTTTTCCGAGATCGAATCAAAGAATGCGATGAGTAGCTTGAGCTATCTTCTGAATGCCCCGGTTCCTTACCGCACTGCCCCTGACCTGTTTTGTCTGGATCTCTATAAGTATTTCGATATCGACACATTGACGAACCTGGCGTTTCCCGTGAAGGTAACCATCGCTAGCAAAGTGGTTTCTCCTACGGCCTCGGTGGCCAATTAATCGAGGGTTCCAGGCGCTCCGCGGCGGAAGACTGTCCCCGAGAGTGTTGCCTGTGGACTCTGGAGGAAGGAAGTCACATGGAGGATAGAAAGGACACGACACGAGAACTCCTGAAGGTAACCGGTGGGGGGAGCGTTGGCCAGGGCCCTGCAGGGACGCTTCACGGAGTTGGACGGCAACGCGGGTCGGTTCAAGAGGTTCCTGCCGATTTTAATGTTCGTGACTTTGGCGCGACCGGTGACGGCAAGACACTCGATACGCCGTCAATCAACAAGGCAATTGCTGCCGCTGCGGCAACTGGCGGGGGCACGGTTCATCTGCCTGCCGGCGAGTACTTGTGCTATTCCATTCACCTGAACAGCCATGTCAGGCTGCAGTTCGCAAGCGGAGCCGTCGTCGTCGCGGCGGATCCACCCAAAGAGAGTGGTGGGGAAGGCTATGATCTCCCCGAATCCAACAAGCCCGGGGAGGGCTACCAAGATTTCGGGCACAGTCACTGCCACAACAGCCTGATATGGGGAGAAGGCCTGGAAAATATATCGATCTGCGGCCCAGGCTTGATTTGGGGCAAAGGGATCAGCCGGGGCGAGTTTCAAGGTCCAATTGCGGAAGTTCCGGGAGTCGCAAATAAAGCCATCGCGCTAAAGAATTGCCATGACGTGCTTCTTCGCGACTTCTCGATCCTTCACGGCGGGCATTTCGCAATACTCACCACCGGAGTCGATAACCTGACGATCGACAACGTCAAAATTGATACCAACCGCGCTGGCATCGACATGGACTGTTGCCGCAACGTGCGGGTATCGAATTGCAGCATCAATGCGCCGTGGGATGACGCGATATGCCTGAAGAGTTCTTTTGCCCTGGGCTTCGCACGCGCTGCCGAGATGATTACCATTAGCGACTGCATGGTGAGCGGCAGTTTTGAAGAAGGCTCACTCCTCGATGGGACCTTTAAGCGCTTCCCTCCCAATGCTGACATCGACCGCAATGGGCGCATCAAATTTGGCACAGAATCGAACGGTGGCTTCAAGAACATTACAATCACAAATTGCGTTTTTGACGGATGCTTTGGCCTGGCCATTTTGAGCGTCGATGGAGCAGTGATTGAAGACGTGAGCATTTCGAATATCACGATGCGCGATACCGTGGCTTCGCCAATCTTTATTCGTCTCGGTTCTCGTATGCGCGGTCCCGCGGGATTGCAGGTCGGTGCTATCCGCCGAGTCAATATTTCGACCATCGTTTCCTGCAGCACGTCGTCTCTGATCTGCTCGATGATTGCCGGTATTCCCGATCACAAAATTGAAAACATAAAGCTGACCAATATCTTGATACGGCACTCGGGTGGTGGAACAAAGATCGATGCCGCCCATCGGTTGGAAGAGAAGGAAAGGGAGTACCCCGAGCCGAATATGTTCGGAAATACGCCCGCGCACGGTCTTCTAGTACGGCATGCGGAAGATATTGAGATCAATAACTGCAGAGTGATCTCGGCTGCGAACGATGCCCGACCGTGCTTCCTTCTGCATGACGTCGAACGGGTGGGCTTTTCCAATATTAAGGTGGATCGTGCAGCCAATACGCCCGTGCTGGTTCTGGAGAATGCGAAGGAAATCCGCATCGAAAACTGTAACTCTTTGCCTGATATAGAGATCGCAGGAGCAGAGCACAGGGAGCTCTAACCGGAATCAAAGAGAGTGAGGTCGTGGTCAACCGCCAGCGGGTCAGTGAGAGCCGGATCCCAGTTATCGAGCGTCATTGTGATGCAGGAAGAGTTATCAGGAACCGGAGGGAACTCAGTCGGTCCAATCGATGCTAGCCTCGGGATTGCCATCAATGCCCGCTGGGCTGTGTCGACCAGCACTGGCGGTATCCAACTCACTAAAGTAGGGTCAGAGTAGCGTGGTACGAGCATTACGTGAAGGCGGATGGAGCTCCAGCGCGGTCCATTGAGAACAAAGCGGAGAAAGAGAGTGCCGGCGCAGACTGCGAGGCACTCATTGATGGTCCCGAGGTATGGTTTCCTGCCATGTTTTCTGCTTGAACATCTGCCCGTCCTTAAGTAGTTCGCGCGTGTATGTGTAAAAGAAGTTTTTCTCGTCGCTGGTGACTGACAGGTGTCCTCGCCAAGTGAGCACACGGCCGTTCAATTCATAGGTCGACTCGGCCTCGCCACGCACGGTGTTTGCTGCCGGATTTGCATCATTCACGTCATAGGTCAACTGCTCGTAATCGTTCTCTTTTGCCCACGGGTACTCGGTCTGCGATTTGCCTTTCCATATAACGGTTGCTTTCTGGCGACCTTCATCCCGTTGCAGAATCCACTCACCCGGCCATGGATATCCGGCCGAGTGAATGTCTGTGCGTTCGTCTGAGGGTTGCGGCGGAGAAAAATACACTGCGCTGTTGCCCTTCAGCGGAACCGTTGGCAAAATCAACCGCGAACCCGTGGATTCTCCGAGGATCAGTGACGTAGTCATCGGATAAGGCGTAGGCCAGATCATGGGCCACAGCGCGTTCGAAATCGCCACGCGGATGCGATGCCCCTTGGGGAAGACCCATGATGTCAGATGCATCGGTATATCCAACTGATAGACTTTGCCGGGCTCTAAGTCGCGCGGTTCAGCGGTCGAGTCTCGCTGTGCGCCGTTGAGCCCGGCTCCGGTAATTTGGGTAACACTTCCGTCGGGTGCCACGTCACACAAACGCGCGAACCAGTCGGCCAGCGGAACTGGCGCGGATGCTTGAAGTCGAACAAGTGGCCGTCCTAGAATCGCGACCTCGCTGTCCAGCGGAGCAGAATTGTAAACCAGGCTGAATGCATCAACCGGGCGCTGGTCGGCCAGCAACTCACCCCACCAGAACCCGGCTTCAACACCGATCGAAGGAACGTACTTCAATTTATGGATGTCATGCGCCGGGATCGAATTTGACAGCGTGTGGTTGGGCTGGAGATAAAGAGTGGAATCTTTCGCCTCCGGTATCGGCCAGCCGGATTCGACGCGCCATTCGCCCGGAACGCTCTCCAGGTTCGGGTTCGGGGGGTGCCACTCACGCACGAACACGATCAGCTTCGGATCGTTCATCACGCCGGTATCGCGGTCCTTCAGCCAGTAATCCCACCAGCGCACCGCCTGATCGCGCCACTCCACACGCGGCCCAAAATCGGCGTCGTTGGGAAATGAATGGTTCCATGGGCCAATCCAGGCTTTCACCGGGACACTGGTCAGGTTTTGCAGCATGTTCGGAATACTGTCGCGATATCCATCCGCAAGCCCCCCGATCAGAAAACAAGGAACTCGGATTTCACTCTGTGGACGCACCGGGCTGCGCCAGAATGGGCCATCGTGCTGATGTTTCATGTAAAGCAACGACCAAGGTGGAGTCTCGAAGCGCGGTCCCAGAACTTTTTCCTGGAGCGTGTAGTCGGGTGCACCGGTGATGCCGGGGGCCATGTCCATGTTTAGCTCGAACTCGTCGATGTGCATCATCCCATCGATGTAATGCACGTCATCATGGAACAGTTCATCGGTGGCATCGACGGCGATGATCGCTTTGAGCCCGGGCGGATTTCGCATGGCCATCTGCATCGCGTTGAAGCCGCCCCACGAAATTCCGAACATGCCGACGCGTCCGTTGGACCAAGGCTGATGAGCAAGCCAAGCAATCACTTGTTCGCCGTCAATCTGTTCCTGCTCGGAATACTCACGGTCGGGCGGAACCCCCTCACTAGTTCCCGTGCCGCGAATGTCTACGCGCGCGCTGACATAACCTCGCCGGGCAAAGTAGACATGCTTGGGATAGTCTTCCGCAGCCGTGCCATCGTCTTTGCGATAAGGGAGATATTCGAGCAGGCCGGGAAACTTCTCTCCGGATTTCGCACCATCCGGCATGTAGAGAGTCGCGGACAAGCGAACGCCGTCTTTCATGGGGATCCACGCCTGCTCGGTGCGAACCCCATAATTGGCAGACGATGGAGGCTCGATCCCTAAAGCGGAGATGGCAGCCAACAGAAGCCCAAGCCAGAATATTGGCCGGAACGAATTTCGCATGCTCCCTAATATCTCCCCGGGTGTGAAAATCGTCCAGCCTGTTGCGCGGGTTGGTCTCCGAAGTGGGGGGCAGGCCGGATTTTGACTACGGCATACTTTTACCGCACACCCAGAAAACTTGAGGTTTACAACCATCGGCAAATGCTTGAAAAGTAAGGTGAGCGCGGGACGAATCGAATCCACAAAGATCCAAACTTAAAACAACTTACGGAGAACGGACGGCCTACAAATACAGCGAGGAACACGCAAGTTCACGTTAACTGATTGCGAAGTGATTGCAGATCGAACCTTCATGTTCACCTCAATACGGCAGCAATACGATTTGCGAGCGGAGTGAACGAATTTGTGGATCAGCGTCCTCGAACGACTCTCTATGCAACCGAGCGGCGCAGAGGCGTTCTGCCTGTGTGTTCCCGTTCCTTCAATCCCGCAGCGTCCTTCCTTAATTGCAAACTCATACTGTCATATATCGCGCACGCCCCTGCCACAAAGTCAAGTTCACGGGATGAAATCAGGCCTCGATAATCTCCCCGCGCTCGTTCACCGAAATATGCGGCACGTGCCGCAACGGAACATTCAGTTTGTAGTGCGCATGCCTGCGCTCCCCTTCCCTGACGAGCGCACCTTTCTCCGTTAGATCGGCGAGATCACGTGTCGTTGTGGCAGGAGACGCGCCGGTGATGGTGCTGTACTTCCCGGCGGTCATTCCGCCCTTGAATCCTTCCGGCCCTTCCTTGAACATCCGGAGGAGCGCTTTCTCCTGCCTGCCGTTCAGCTCTCCTCGGATGCGGTCGAGCAACTTCGTCTTGTCGATCAGGAACTCAATGAGCGCAAGCGTGCGCCGCTGGGCTTCGATTGTCGTACCAGCGAACCATGCCAGCCACTCGGTAATTTCGTTGCTTTGATTGGCTGCTTCCAGCGCTGCATAATAGCGCGCGCGCCGCGCCAGGATGGTGGCCGCGAGCGCAATGAGCGACGGCTGACCCAGGCTCTGCGCCAGTGATTTTTCCGCGAGCGCGCGACCGATGCGGCCGTTGCCGTCCTCAAAGGGATGAATCGATTCAAAATACAGGTGAGCGGTCCCTGCCCTTGTCAATGCAGGCAACGGTTCTGGCCCTCCGGGAGCGGTTCGGTTGAACCACTTGATGAATTGCTTCATACCGGCAGGAACTTTTTTCGATGGTGGGGCCTCAAAATGAATCTTCGCTGTTCCCATGGCGCCGGATACAATCTGCATAGGTTCAGCACTGGTGCGGTAGCGACCCGCATCCGTCAGATTCTGCCGGCCACTCATCAGCATGCGGTGCCATTCGAAAAGCATCTCGTCGGATAGCGGCTCCGAGAAAGTCTTGTAAAGACTGACCATCATCTCCGACACGCCCCGTTCCGCCGGCGCAGCGCGTCGCTTATCCGCTGCCAGTCCCAACTGCTGCTGGATGGATGATTGGACACTCGCCCTATCCAGAATCTCACCTTCGATTTCCGAGGTAGTGAGTGCTTCCGTGCTCATTGCCTCGACCGTCAGCTGGTTGCGCTCTTCGTCGCCAAGATGCTTGATTGCGCCAACGAACGTCCCGCCCCCGACGAGGAACTGCTTTTCCGCCTCGGCGAGCCGGGGCAATTGCCAGACGAATTTAGGCCAGTCGGGCTGTTGCCAGTTCCAGGTCATGAGCGATACCAATCCTTTTTATCGCTCATATTATGGCATTTTATGAGCGATAGCAACCAGTTCTATCGCTCATCGTCCCGTCACACCCTGCCGTCAATTCTCTCGAATCGATCCAACGCATCAACAACTTACACCAAGTTTTGCGCGTACAGAAAATGCGCTGGAAGTGCTTGAAACGTTGGCCATGTTTGGCAATGTACCGCCACAATTACAGACCCGCCCCAGGCTCATAATAAGGAGGCTACGCATGCACCTGCTCGGCCCGCTTGAGAGTCGGCAGTCGGTCGATCGACTTTCCCACTTTTTTCTGCGCAACAGGCGGCTCGTATAGGCTCTGCAAGTTGAGCCAAAACTCCGCGGCTGTCCCGAAGAAATGAGCGAGTCGAAGGGCGGTATCACCTGTGATTGCGCGTTTGCCGTTTAAGATCTCCGTCACACGGTTGGTCGGGACATCGAGGCTGCCGGGCAGCTCGGCGGCGCTCATGCCCAGTTCCTTCAGTTCCTTTGCCATGTACTCAGCTGGCTGAATTGCACCAATCGCCACAACATTTTTCCTCAGTGGTAGTCGACAATCTCGACATTTGTCGGGCCAGGTGACCCACATGACCACTCAAAACAGATTCTCCATTGGTCATTGATGCGAATGCTGTTCTAACCTTTACGCTCACCTTTCAAAGATTCGAGTCGGTTATTCGGTAACGCACCAAGATCTATGACTTCGGCTGCGGATTCCAGGCGATTCAGCTTAAGGCAGCGGAGTCGGTGAACCGTCTGCCAACAGCCGCTGCTCCGAAACAGATGGCGACAAACACGATCCATCACATCCTTTGGCTAGGCATGGCATCGCTCCATCCGTTCCACGTCAGCGATGTATCTCTTCGCATCGAACTTTCGCCCCGTGCCGTTGAGCGACATGTAACGCACTTGCCCGAATACAGGGCGATCAAACCACGGGCGATCATGCTTACCCACGATTGCCCAGGCTATGCCGGCATACCCGTTCGGGTCCCGGCCGTCCAGTTCGTAGCGGTCATTCAGCCAGATGGCCCGCTGGTAAGCCGACCCAACCGATGGGCTCCACTGCAAAATCTTCTTCGCCCAATACATACGCAGGTAATTGTGCATCCAGCCGGTCAGCACCGTCTGTTTCTGGGCCGCGTTCCATAACGGATCATGAGTCTCCGCATTGTCCAGCTGTTCGGGACTGTAGAGGATCGGACGCCGGTCTGACGCGTGCTGCGCAAGGGACCGGTCGGCCCACGGCTCCATGCACTCAACTGAGTCGTAGGAAGAGTTGAACCTTACAAAGTTGATCGCCAGTTCGCGACGTACTATCAGTTGTTCGAGAAATGCTTGCTTGGCTGGTTCCGGCGCATCCGCATCCCGGATCGCCAACGCGACGCTGCTTGGCCCTATATGACCGAAGTGCAAGTACGGCGAAAGCCGACTTGTGTTGTCGGATTCTGGTCGGTTGCGACCTTCCGGGTAGGCCGCCAGCTTGCTTTGAACAAACTCCGACAGGCGACACATGGCCTCGGTCGTACCGCCGCGCCAGCCCTTCACCCCAGAAACTGTTCGATCCAGTGCCCAGTCACGAGTAAAATCATCTTCCCAACTTTGCGACCGCAAGCCTGGAGGCGTAGCCCACGCGACGTGAGCGTTTGTATTCTCTGGCTGCTGGAGAAAGTTCGGCAGGAGTTCGAGCAACCGAGGACGAATGGTCCGCGCTCCGTAGTGCTCCTTCTTGAGGAGTCTTGAAGGCACGATTACGTCTGCGTCTACAGTCCAGAATGGAATTCGCAGCTTGTCGGTGACTCGCTGGCGCCACTCTTCCGGTTCCCGCAGCGCATTCTCATCCCCCACCACCATCGCCGGCCGCACCTGCTCGCAAAACTTCAACAGACTGTGCTCTGGATAGGAGCGGAAGCAGAAGCCCACTCCGCGCCGAGCCATTCCTTCGGCAATGTCGGGCACCCTTCGGCCAGAAAACGTAGGTTGCGCTGATTTGCTCCTCGATAAAACGGAACCGGTGCGAAGAAGGCCACCACCGCTTTGCCCAGTTCATTTCCCAGACGCACTGCCAGGTCCAGAGCAGAATTGTCGACCGCCCGCTGAGAGCGCTGCATCCAGTACACAACACAGTTGCCTCTTGCATCCGGCTGGCCGCGTCGGCGCACTGTAATCCGTGGATCATCGCTCAACCTGCCCAATGTTGTCATAGAGAGTCTCTCTCAGTGAGCCCTGGTTTTAATACACATCGCAGAGGCATCGAGAGGGCGGCGCACACGATTGCGACCGTGCTGATCGCCAACATCGCAGCGATGACTCCAACTTTGATCCGATTTCATCTGAGACATTCTCCTTTCCATTGAGCTCGATTGAGTCTGTAGTGTATTGACTGTAACTAAAAAGATGTTGCACATTACGAAAAGAACCAGCAGACCACAAATTCATGTGACCGAGATTCAAACAACACCCCATTTCTTTGACTAGGAGGAAAATCGATATGAACAAGACCCTTACCGAGGGTCTCAAACCCTATGCGCTCGGGGAAAAGCTCCGCGGCCTGAGGCTGAAAAAGAGCATGGGATTAGTGCAACTCGGCAAGCACACTGGACTTTCACCGGCCATGCTGTCAAAGCTGGCGCGCGGGAAACTCTTTCCGACCCTACCCACTCTGCTGCGCATCGCGATGGTGTTCAGTGTCGGACTCGACTACTTCTTTACGGACGAACGCAAGCGGCACGTTGTGGCGATTGTGCGCAAACAAGATCGCATTCGCTTTCCCGAGCGGCCCGGCGGCGGAGAGGTTTCCTACTACTTTGAGAGTCTGGATTTTGCGGCCAACGAGCGCAGACTCAACGCATTCTTCGCCGATTTTCAGCCAGTCGCCGCCGATAAGCAAAAACTGCACCAGCACGCGGGAGTCGAATTCCTCTATATGACCCGTGGCAAGATCGACCTCGTCATCGGCTCGGACACCCACACGCTCGATACCGGCGACGCGATCTACTTCGACTCAAGCGTTCGGCACGGCTATCGCCGGGCCGGTGAGCACCCCAGCAGCGGCCTCATCATAACTGTGCCGTAATCGAGCAACGATTCAGAAGGCTAGTCTCCGGATCCCGAATTGAAAAAAGTTATTTTGGCAACTTTTGGAAAACCGCAGTCAGGTGAAAGGCTAGCGATTCTCGTCAATGTACTGGAAATGCGTATCGGAAGCGCGCGATATTCAATTTAAACGGAAGTCTCAACTTCCGGCTGGCCAAAAGTAACCGGCCCAAATCCGTTTCCACCTTATTCCAGCGTAAGAGCCTTACTGATCAAACAGCTTGGTCGGTTATTTTCGGCTTCACTAGTCCAATCTGTGCACGCGCCCTAACTCTCTCCATTTGCTTGGGGCCGCGCGGGCGTCATGATCGGCCAGTTAAGCGGAAAATACGGGAAGGATCTTGGCAAACACCCAATCCCAGTTCTCCGCGGAGATCTTTCAGCTCGACGGATCCTATTTCTTCAGCTGAGTGTCCCAGTTCGTCACCAGAACGACCGGTGCCTTGCTCTGGGTAACGGATTCCAGCACGAGAAAGCGGCCATCCCGAGTCACATCGTAGCCATCCGTTGGAACGGAGTGCCGAATTCCGGTCGGAAAGAGAGTTCGCTGCGTGCCCATGCGTACATTGTCCCCTGCTGTGTCGATGGTGATCGCAGTGAGTTTCTGATATGTATCGAGATAGTAGAGCGTCTTGCCGTCCTTGCTCCACACCGGCTGCGCGCCGCCATCCTTCGAGACCTGGTACTTGGCAGCGGGGTGAGGGAAACGGGTCAGGTAGACCTGCGAGCGGCCGGATTGATTCGATTGGTAGGCGATCCAGTCGTTGCCGACGGGCTTCAGCCGCGCATTGCTGCCGTTCGCCACGTGCTCCAATATGGTAGCGGGCTTTCCGTCCGGCGTAAGGGGAAAAGCCTTCAGTTCGGCGTCCGCTAGCATGCTCGAACGGCCGAGGGACTGTTCATTGTCTTTGGGAGCAGCGAGAGCTTCCTCATACAGAAGCCACTTGCCATCGCTGGTCATGTCGGTGGGCATGAGATCGCGGTCGGACTTAATCAGCGTGCGCTGGGGCTGCGAGCCGTCGGCCGAGACTGCATCCAATTCGTCGCGAACCTCAGCGCCAAAAATGTCGAAATAGATCGTGCGCCCATCGGCCGACCAGACCGGAGTATCCGCGAATTGGTTGGGTGCGGAGATCTGGGTACGAGTCCCACCGTTCAGATCCCATATCCAAAGGGGAGAGACGCCGGACTGGCCGATTACGCCCATGGCAATGCGTGAACCATCAGGGGAAATTCGCGTCGGACCGTACACGCTGGGCTCGGAAAGCCGCGCAAGTTCCCTGCCCGTCGCATCTCTCCAAGTATGGCGATCGTTGCCGGTTCGGCCCTCACTTACTTGATAGAGCAAGGTTCCCTGGTCGGATATAGAGAATACCGACAAGGCGGTGATCTCGTCGCATTCGACCTTGTCTACAATTCGAACCGGATCACCATTGACCTTCGCCGACGAAACGTCAAAATTCCAAGCCAAAAGCGACCCATCGCGGACAGCCAGGAGCCGACCGGCGGCATATTGCGCTGCGTAGAATCCCCCACGCAATAGGAGCTTGTCAGTTCCATCAAGCGACGCCACATGGATCTCATTGCTGTCGCCTGAAGTGCCGAAGGGGCTGTGCAGATACAAAAAGTGCTTTCCGTCGGGTAGAAACGAAGGCCAGCGATCAGACAAATAGGCGGCCGCCACCGGAACGCTGCTTACTGGCCGCGGAGTTCCTCCCGCCGCTGGAACCTGAAAGACGGGCCCTCCAAACGAAGGAGTGAAAATGATTATGTCAACGCGGCCCCAGGAACCGCCGCGACCTTCCGGCGCGTCGCAGATTGCCGTCGGCGAGGCTCCGTTCAGATCCGTTCGCCACAACTTGCCTCTCATGAAAAACGCAATGGCCGTACTATCCGGTGACCAGAATGGAAAGAATGCGTCGTCTGTGCCTTCCACCGGAGTAGATTCCAGGTAATCGAGGGAGCGCAACCACAGCACGTTCTTGCCGTCTTTCTGGGCGATGAAGGCGACGTGTGTACCGTCGGGAGACAATGCTGGGGCGCCGTTGCGATACAGAGTCTCGAAAATGGTTCCCTCGGGCGGAAGAATATTGGTGCGCAGGACGCGACGCTGCGTTCGAGAGGTTACCAGAGCCAAAGCCAACGCGATCACCGCCAGCGCAAGCACGGCGATTGCGGTCACTCCCAACTTAATCCGTGACTTCGACGCACCCAAAGCCGGCGGGCCGCTCTGCGATGCTGATTTCGTAATCCAGCCGAGTTGCAGCTTCACATCATGCGCAGTCTGGAAGCGCTCTTCGGGATTTTTCTCCAGGCACGTCTGCACCGTGTAATCAAGAAATGCAGGCGAAGTCGGCTGCATATTGGAAATCGGCTGGGGATCTTTTTCCAGGATCGCGCTCATAACGCTTAGTTGCGTTTGGCCTTCGAACGCGCGGCGCCCTGTGACCATTTCGTAGAGCACGCAACCGAAGCCGAAAATGTCGCTGCGGGGGTCGGCCTCCTGCCCCTGCAACACTTCTGGCGCCATGTACTGAAACGTTCCCACAATCGTCCCCTGCTGGGTCAACGCTGCCGGTTTTGCCGTGAGCATGGAGAGATTCATCGTGGGGGTTGAAGGCGTCAAGTTGCCCTTTCCGCTGGTGGCCTGCACACTCAACAAGGCCGGCTTTGCCAGCCCAAAGTCGAGCAACTTCGCACCCGATGCCGTCAGCATCACGTTGCCCGGCTTCAGATCGCGGTGCACAATGCCGGCGCGATGCGCCTTTTCAAGTGCATCACAAACCTGCATGCCATATTCGAGCACCTGCTTCAGCGGAAGGGCCCCTCGCTGCAAGCGCGCTTCCAGCGTCTCGCCCTCCACATATTCCATGACCAAGTAGTTCGTGCCGTCCTGGCTGCCAATGTCGTGCAGGGTGCAGATGTTGGGATGATTTAGCGAAGAAATGGCGCGTGCTTCGCGCTCCATGCGCTGCTTCAATTCCGGCAAAGAAGAAAGGTGAGAGGCGAGAACTTTCACCGCCACCGTGCGCTCGAGGCGCGTGTCTAGGGCACGATAGACTTCTCCCATCCCGCCCGCGCCCAGTTGCGATTGGATTTCGTAAGGCCCCAGTTTGGTGCCAACGGTGAGAGCCATCGGTGCGCACAATTATAGCCCGATCAGCCAGTCGCCGCTGATCCCGCTCTCCTTGGTAGGTCGGCAATTCGGAAGTTGACCCAAGCGACGTGCGAGCAGGGATCCCGTTCTCGCCTCTAGGCCACTGGTTTCCGGGTTGCTCGTCGTCCACTGGTGGGAGCAGATCCCGGGTTCAACAGCTGTTTGTGGCGTGCTACGATCGTTCCATGTGGGAAGGCACTGTTGTGTCCATCCACATCGCACCAGAAGCGACAGCACCGATGCAGTCAATCGCTGAAGTGCGGGCGCTTCCGGGACGCGGTTTGGAAGGCGACCGGTATTTTGCCGGGACGGGTCACTATTCGAAGACTTCGAGCTATGGAGGACGCGAAGTCACGCTGATCGAGATAGAGACCATCGAGGCGCTTTTCCGCGGCGTGCTGAACGCCAGTGGGGAGCGGTTCGGAATCCGGCTCAGTGTTGCTGACACCCGCCGTAATATCGCGACCTCTGGTGTCCCCCTTAATCACCTCGTAGATCGGGAATTCGTTGTCGGGGCTGTGATCATGCGCGGCACGCGCCTTTGCGAGCCGTGCAAGTATCTAGAGGATCTTACGCAGCGTGGTGTTATGAGCGGTCTGATCCATCGTGGAGGTCTTCGGGCTCTGATCCTGAACGAAGGTATCATTCATGTCGGCGATCCCGTCCGTCTAAGTTCAACATCCACACAGCTTTGAGTGGGTCGCGAATCCTCGGACTAAGAATCAGACCTGCTGCAGCAATATAGACGAGTGCGATAAATCCAAAGCTGGCCGCAAGCGAGTGCGTTCGATCGTTGAGAAAGGCAATCGTGTAGTTTCCGGCAAATCCCCCGAGTTGCCCGATCGACATCATCAACCCCAGGGTGGCGGCTGCCGCTGTCTCGCCTAGCATCATCGTCGGAATCGCCCAGAAAGCTGGAAAGTAGGCATACTGGAAGCCACCCCCCAAAAGCAGGAACAGAATCGCCAACGACACCTCGTGCCGGCTGAGGATCACGAGCGCGAACATCAAACCCGAAGCCAAGATAGGGAGAGCAGCGTGCCAATGTCGCTCACCGGTTCTGTCAGAGTGCCAGCCATTCAGAAGTATCCCCACAACGCCCAGTAACGCCGGAAACAACAAAAGCGAGGTGACCGTCTGATTCGAGACTCCGGAAAGCCGCTTTACGAAGGTCGGTATCCAGTAAAGGGTTCCGAGAGCCCCAGTCAGCATAAGGAAGTAAGCGGCAATCAGCATCAGAATTCGCCGGTCGCTGAACGCTTGCATGATCGTGTAATTTCGAAACCTCTTTTTGGCCTCGAGTTCTGCCTGCAATTCGTTGACAAGCCAGTCCCGTTCGTCCGGAGGAAGCCATCGCGCCTGCGCGGGCCGATCGGTTAGATAGAACACGGTGACAATTCCAATAACGACGGCAGGAATCCCTTCCAAAATAAAGAGCCAACGCCAGCCCGCGAGCCACCACCAATGCACTCCTAGCAGCCAACCCGCCACGGGGGAGCCGATTAAAGAGGCGGCGGGAATGGCTGTGGATAAGCAAGCGATGGCCCGGCTGCGCTCAGACTGACGAAACCAGTGCGTCAAATAGACAATCATGCCGGGGAGAAAACTGGCTTCGGCAGCTCCCAGCAAGAAGCGGGCGGTATAGAACTGTCCGGCTGTGTGCACAGAGGCAGTGAGAATCGTAACTAGCCCCCACGAAATCATGATTCGTGCAATCCACTTCCTTGCGCTCCAGCGTTCGACGAGGATAGCTCCAGGTATTTCAAACAAGATATAAGTTAAATAGAACATGCCTACACCCAAACCATAAACCCGGTCACTGAAACCCAAATCGGCGCTCATCTTGAGGTTGGCAAAGGAAACGTTGACGCGGTCGATGTAGTTGATGATGTAGAGAAGAAAGACAAAAGGAAGCAGGCGGTAAGCGACTCGCTGCCTAGCTCGCTGGCCGACATCACTTGGCCCCGTTTTCGTCACATCTTGCAGCTGCATGCGAGTCCCGCCGCATGGTTTGGTCGATCGCTGGCGCGAATCTTACGTCCACGACTAGTGTCAGGTCAATGAAAGGAGAGAGGAGATGGCGGGATTTGCCTACTGGCACCGGAAGGTTTGTCGGCAATTGGAGAGTGATTTCTGGTTTGCCGGTGATCCATCAGGAGAAGGCTCTTCCACTGGGCCGGATTCGGAGAGTTCACTTTCCCCGCTGCGTCGAAATCCCCGGGCTTAACGAAGTAGTGGCCTTTGGAAACTGCCGCGAACGGCCGATAACCCTGACATTCGTCAAACGGTTTCTCCAAAGGTGCTGTTAACGAGAATCTCACTAACCGAAACTGTAACGTAAAGTGAATCGCACCTGAATCGGTTCGACCGGGTGCATCACTCTGGTGAATGCCGTCGACCCTCTCGTAACCTTCGGACTGCTCATCGCATTTTCCGTTTGGTGGGGCGACAGCATTTCGCTGCGTTCCATCGTTCTCGGCGAAGACGAAGCTGTGTCTGTAACTTTTCTATAATCCTTGAATCTCATTTATTCGGAGGCAGCTCTGTCGAAGACTCCCATGAGCACACCAACCGATAGTCGAAAGTTCAAGAGTATCAACCGGCGCGAGTTATTGAAGCTCACGCCGGTCGTAGCTTTGGGTGCGTTTGCCATTCCGAAGCTGCAAGTACCCCTGCTAAAGGCAGGCCTCGGTTTCAGCGACTGGGCGTCGGCAAAGCTCTTTCGTTCTGCCCATCTCGCGCCCACTTTTGCAGATTCCGACCTTACTCCTTTCGCCAAGTTCCCCATCAATGACTATGACGTGGATGACCCGGGAGTCGATTTGGAGAAGTGGACCCTGACGGTGGCCGGCGCGGTGCAGAAACCGGGAAATTACACTCTGGCACAGATCCAGGCATTGCCCAAGCTTAACCAGAATACGCGCCACGTTTGCGTGGAGGGGTGGGACGTGATCGGCCGCTTTGGTGGTGCGCGCCTCACCGACTTCCTGAAGGCAATCGGCGCCGATGCGACCGCACGATTCGTGGCTGTCGAATGCGCTGACGATTATTACGAGTCCCTGGATATGGCCACGGCCACGCATCCGCAAACCTTGCTCTGTTATGAGATGTACGGCCAGCCGCTGACCCGCGAGCATGGGGCGCCACTGCGTCTGCAGATTCCCACCAAGATCGGCTACAAACAGGCTAAATACCTGACCCGCCTCAAAGTCACTCATGTACTCGAGCGAGTGGGCTATTGGGAAGACCAGGGCTATTCGGAGTTTTACGGCCTTTAAAACGAGGACGTCCGCCATGGCAACTCGAACCTTCGCAATCGAAGATGTGAAAACCGGTGATATTACGGAAGCGGTCTACGAACATCCGTTTATCGTCCGCCTCTGCCACTGGATAAATGCCGTTTCGCTGTTCGTAATGGTAGGCAGCGGGCTCCAGATCTTTCGTGCTTTTCCAAGCTTCGGAGCAAAAATCCCGCAAAAGGATCTAATCGACTGGCCAAAGTCTTTGGCGATTGGCGGATGGCTGGGTGGTGCACTGCAGTGGCATCTCACCTTTATGTGGATCTACATTGCGACCGGGCTGCTTTACATCGGATACCAGGTCTTCAGCGGCAACTACAAACAGATGCTTTTTGTGCGGCGTGATGTTTCCGGAGTATGGCCGATGGTGCGCCACTATTTTCTCTTTGGCCCCAAGCCGCCGGTCGGAGAAGCCTACAACCCGCTGCAGAAGCATGCATACAGCTCGGCGATTGTCCTGGGCGTGTTGTCGGGTCTGACCGGTTTGGCTATCTGGAAGCCGGTGCAGTTTTCTTGGTTGGCCTGGCTGATGGGCGGATTTCACTGGGCCCGGCTCTGGCACTTCCTGTTTATGTGGGCACTGCTGGCGTTCGTGTTTGGCCATTTAGTGATGGTAGTTTTGCATGGCTGGAACAACTTCGTCTCAATGTTAACGGGATGGAAGAAGGATCCTGAATACCCCTTGGAGTAACGGTTCGCGGTTGCCGTGAGTTCAGCGTTGCCGTGAGGAGCGATGCCGGAAGAGCTGGGTGTGCTGGGAGGTCCAGCGGCACAATTCAAGGAGGAAGAGCTGATCCGGCGCATCCGGGACGGCGAACGGGATCTTTTCTACGAACTGATTCGACCTTACGAACGATGCGTATTTGCGGCAGCTCTGGCCATTTTGAGAAATCAAGCAGATGCCGAAGATGCGGCTCAGGAGGCGATGCTGAAGGCCTTCAAGCACATTCGTCAGTTTCGTGCAGAATCGCGTTTCAGTACCTGGCTGATTCAGATCACGGTTAACGAGGCGCGTATGCGAAGGAGGAAAGAACACGCAGACATCGTGGAGCCGATCGTTGACCGCCAGGACGAGGAGGGCAACTACACGCCGCGCGATTTTGCTGACTGGCGCGAGATTCCTCTGGAGACTTTGGAACGCAAAGAGGTTCGGCAGAAATTGGCGGAGGCGCTCTCCTCACTGGGAGAAAAGTATCGCGAGGTTTTTGTGCTGCGTGACATGCAGCACTTAAGCATTGAGGAGACAGCGAAGGTCCTGGGGATCTCGACAGCATCAGTAAAGACACGTTTGTTACGGGCGCGGTTGATGCTGCGCGACCTGTTGGCGCCGGGGCTGGGAGGCGATTGGAGCAGCAAGTTATCTTTTGCGAAGGGGGCGAAGCCATGGTAGTCAGCTGCGGAGAAGTGTGGCGCGAGATTTCGAACTACCTCGACGGCGAAGTCGACCCGGCTCTGCGCGCTGCGATGGAAGAACATTTTCGCGGATGTACGCACTGCACTGCCGTACTCGACGGTATGCGCAATGTGATCCAGTTATACGGCGACGAGCGCATGGTCGAAGTACCACTGGGATTCAGCCACCGTCTGCAGCGAAGGCTGGAAGACAACATGGCTCCTGCAAGGAGAACCTTCTTGGGCTGGGTGGTCGCGGCGGCCGCAACTGTCCTGGTCGCTGGCAGCTTCGAACTGGCTCGTTCCTCAGTATCCGGCCGTCCTGAACTACGATCGGATCATGCCAGACCTGGTAATGGTGTTCCTCCGGAGATGATGGTAGTGGTCGCAACGGACGGAAAGACATTTCACGTGCCCGGATGTCCATTCATTCACGATAAAGCCAGATTGCAGACGATTA
>Ga0187784_10001181_pt1 | contig 20534 bp, 21 predicted proteins | sample 1015_SJ02_MP15_2_FD_132964 | JGI IMG/M metagenome (GOLD analysis project Ga0187784, IMG submission 132964) | Tropical peat soil microbial communities from peatlands in Department of Meta, Colombia - 1015_SJ02_MP15_20_MG | ecosystem: Environmental > Terrestrial > Soil > Wetlands > Peat | place...
ACGGCCACACCGAGGCAAGCGACGGCTCGGTTCGCGCCGACCTTTCGGTGCCAAAGGCCATGGGCGGCCCCGGCAAACCCAACACCACGACGCCGGAGCACCTGTTCGCGGCCGGCTATGCAGCCTGTTTCGGCGGCGCCCTCGATTTCGTGGCTAAGCAGCAGAAGAAGGATGCAACCAAGGCCCGGGTCACCGCGAATGTATCAATCGGTCCTCGCGACGGCGGCGGGTTCGGGCTTGCGGTCAAGCTTCAGGTCGAGGACTCAAGCCTGCCGCAAGCCGAGCTGGCGGCGCTCGCCAAGGAAGCGCACGAGAGAATCTGCCCCTATTCGCACGCGACCCGCGGCAACGTCGACGTGCAGATCGAGGTGAAGGGAGCGTAGCGGAGCTGCTCGGTCGCCGCGCGAGGACCGCCCATTCTTAGTCGGCCGCCGCAATTTCACCGGCCTTTCCGCCGTTCCGTGATGAGAGCCGCGACAACCGACACGCTATTTTTATACCGCGGACGCTGTTCGGCGAACAATGGTAGCGGCAGCGCAGTGCGGGCTGGACGCACAATGCCGTCACGAATGAGGCGGGACAGCCGCGTATTCTGTTCGCCTCTGCCGCGGTTCATCGCGGGCTCAAGACGCGCCACAGGACGGCCGCGGTCGACGATCAGAACCGGATCACCCGGTTTGAGGCCATCGATGATTCTGCTGAGCCGCCTTTTGGCTTCGGTGATGCTGACCTGTTTCATGTTTAGTGCAGTTCCCGTATTGCCGCATAGCCGTAGTCACGTTTCTCGATCCTAAAAAACGTACCCTTAAGTCGAAACAAATCTGGCAACGGTGACTTTGCTTTGAGATTTTGGCCACAACACTACCCCCATCAACTTCGCTCCTCCGCAGCGTCAACCTAATTCTGCACCGTCACCCCGGCGCGTTTGACCACGTCCGTCCATTTGGCGATTTCGGCTTTGAGGAACGGCTCGATGTCGGCGAGCGGCATGTCCATAGGCTCGCCGGCGTCGGCGACGATGCGTTCCTTCACCGCCGGGTCGGCGAGTGCTTTTTTCACCTCTGCGTGGAGTTTCTCGATGATCGGCTGCGGCGTCCTTTTCGGCGCCCACAGCCCGAACCACACGTAATATTCATAACTTGGCACGCCGGATTCGGCGACCGTCGGTACCTCGGGCAACAGCGGCGAGCGCTCCGTGCCGGTAACCGCGAGCGCGCGCACATTGCCGCCTTTGATCTGGCCCAAGGCGCTCGCCAGATTGTCGAAGAACACCGGCACCTGGCCCGATATGACGTCGGCATAGGCCGGCGCGGCGCCGCGATAGGGCACGTGGGTGAGGTTGGTGCCGGTCATCAGCTTGAACAGCTCCATCGACAAATGCTGCCCGGTGCCGTTGCCGGCCGACGCATAGTTGATCTCGCCCGGACGCGATTTCGCCAGCGCGATGAGCTCCTTGATCGAATGCGCCGGAAAACTGTTGCTGACCACGACCGCGAACGGAAATTCCGCCAGCATCCCCACCGCTGCGAAGTCGCGGATCGGATCGTAGGGCAGATGGGCAAACAGGCTGGGATTTACCGCCATGCTGGCGTTCAGCCCGGTCTGCAGCGTGTAACCGTCCGGCGTAGCCTTGGCGGCAGCGACGGTGCCGGTCAGCGAGCCCGCGCCGGGTATATTCTCGACAATGAAGGGTTGGCCGAGCTGCTTGGAAAGCTTTTCGCCGATGATGCGGGAAATAATGTCGGTCCCGCCGCCCGGCGTAGAGGCAACGATGATGGTCACCGGCCGGGTCGGGAAATCCTGCGCCGCGACCGCAGGCGCGGCCAAGCCGGCGCTCGCGAGCGCGCCGGCAAATGCTAACGCCTGCAGTCGGTCAAGCAAGGTCGTTCCTCCGCGTTTTTATTTCGTCTCACCCAACCCGAACGACGATCTTGCCGAAATGCGCGGCCGAAGCGATGTGGCGGTAGGCGTCAGGCGCCCGGGCGAAGGTGAATACCCTGTCGATCACCGGCTTGATCGCGCTCACTTCGATCGCGCGGTTCATCGCCTCAAACATCTGCGTCGAGCCGACCGAGATGCCCTGGACATTGGCGCGGCGGGAGAAGATCAGCCCGGGATTGAGCTCGGTCGCGCCGCCGCTCAAGCCGCCGATCAAGCTGACGCTGCCGCCGACGCGGATGGCGCCGAACGAGCGCGCCAGCGTCGCGGCGCCGCCGACTTCGACGACGTGATCGACGCCGCGGCCGCCGGTGAATTCCATCGCCGCCTTGTCCCAATCGGGCGTCGTCTTGTAGTTGATGCAGAAGGCGGCGCCGAGCGCCTTGGCGCGCTCGAGCTTTTCGTCGCTCGACGAGGTGATGATGGCACGGATGCCCATGGCGTGGGCGAATTGCAGTCCGAAGATCGAGACGCCGCCGGTGCCCTGCAGCAGGATGGTGGCGCCGGCCTTGAGCTTGGCGTGCTCCATCATGGCGTGCCAGACGGTGACGGCGGCGCAGGGCAGCGTCGCGCCTTCTTCGAACGACAAATGCAGCGGGATTTTCACGGCGCCGTCTTCCTCCAGCACCGCGTAGTCCGCGAGCATGCCGTCGATGCTGCCGCCCAGCGCGCTCTTGTGCGCGTCGGCCGACGGCTCGCCGCCGGCCCAGCGCTGAAAGAAATTGCCGGCGACGCGGTCGCCGGTTTTGACGCGCGTGACGCCGGCGCCGATCTCGATCACCTCGCCGGCGCCGTCCGACAGCGGGATGAGGTTGTCGCGCACCGGCATGCGGTAGCTGCCGCGCACGATGCCGAGATCGCGGAAATTGAGCGAGCACGCTTTGATCTTAACCAGGATCTGACGATAGGCCGGCTTGGGATCGGCGCGATCGACCTCGACCAGCGCATCCATACCGGCGCCACCCTTGGGCAATTGATAGGCTCGCATGGCGTTGTCTTGATCTCCCGTTACTGTCGTTTATTCGGCGTCGATGGCCGGGGCGGCTTTGACCGCGGCGGTCCGGGCACGCGCCCCCTGCGATTAAGCGGCTGCGGGCCGCCCGGCGGCCTGGCGTTATTCGGCTGGCCGCCCGGCGGACGCAGGTGGTTCGGTTGTTGACGACTGCCGCCGCGCAATTGTTGCCGCCGGATCGTCATCTGCCGGCCGATAGTGTGCGAGACGGCGAGCCGCTGCAACACGCCGCGGTCGCGCGCCAGTTCCTGCGCCGGAATCTGATACGGCACGGCGGCGAGGCGACCGCCGGCGCCGACGCGCAGCGAAAAAGCACTGGCGCCCCGGGTCAACGTGCCGAGCCTGGCGCCCTGGCGGTCGAACACCTCGATCTGGCCGACATGGCCGTCGGCGTCCGCATAGAGCTTGATCGTAGGCGCGGCGGCGGCTGCCCCCGCTTGCGGCACTTCGATGATGCCGGTGGTGCCGCGGATACCGATCGTCGCCTCCGGTGTCGCTATCTTCATGTCGCCGGTCTTCGCCACAAGGCTCGCGATAAAGGAGGCGGTGCCGAATGCAACTTTGAATGACGCGGCATTGGCATTGCCGCCCGCCTGATAGATGAAGTTATCGACCGCGATGCGCGTATTCGGCGACAGGCTGAACGTGGTCTGGTCGTCGAAAGTGACGCCCAGCAAAGAGTTCGCATCGGTCTGCAGCGTGTCGCCTTTGCGGATGTGATCGGCAATTTTCAAGGGCGTCGCGGCATCGCCACGGGTAACGGTCGCGATGCCACTCAATGTCGCGACTTGGCCAATCGCACTGTCGGCGGGCTGGGCCGACTGAGTTGGATTTGGCGGCGGAGGATTTTGGCCGCGCGCCGAAAGCGGCCACGCCGCCGCCGCGCTGGAAAGCAGCATGACGAATTCGCGACGCTTCATTCCAGCCCCCGCCAAACGCAACGAGAAGGGCACTCTCTATCTAACACAATCGCAGCAGGCATCGTAACGCATTAGTGCGGCATTCGTAACGGTCTCATTCGGCGGTCCGCGGGTCCCGGCGCGCGGCGATCAGCGGAACGCCGCGGCCAATTCCTTGGCACCCGGCTTTTTGATCTCTTCGTCCATGCGCGCGTCGGTCGCCGTGATGAGCTTGGCAACGACGTTGTTGCGCTGCGCCACCGGGTTGTCGGCATAGCCGCTCGGCCGGAAGAAATTCGCCGTCGGCACCTCGTCACGCCACTGCGGCGGCATCGTCACCATATCGAAGCCATTGCCGTCGCCCGTCAGATTCATCATTTCAAGCTCGGCGGCGCTGAGCGTTGCGGCATATCCCTTGCGGCGCGCAAACATAACCGAATCCAGAAGCTTTTGCGTTTGCAACAAGGGACCGATGTCGAGATCGAGATTGAGCGCATGCACGCCGAGACCCTTTGGCGTATTGGCCAGGAGTTCGTGCTGATCCCAGGCGTCCGGTACGCTGCGCGCAAATGCGATCATTTTGCGCAAAATCTCGATCTTGCCGTCGAGCGCCGGCTTGCCCCCATACGGCAATCGGGCGGCCTCGGCACGCAAGTCGGCGATGAATTGATTGCCGGTCTCGGCCATGATCTCGACCGAGTTGGTCGCCAGTAATTGGTTGTAGCCGAGCGCCGTCGTGATCGCGGGACCGCGTTTGTTGTATTCCAGCCCGGCCTCGACGTCGTAACTGCCGTTTCCGGTGGCCTCAAAGCCGTAAATTCGTACGACCTGGTCTTTGCTCAGCCCAGCCGCCGCGGCCGTGAGCGCGTAGGCGCGTTTGAATTCGCCGTCGCTTTGCGGCAGTCGCGGCATGAATTGGAACTGCTCGCGGGCCGCGGCAAGGAAATCGGCGACCACCGGCACATACAGCGGACGCGGCGGCACTTCCGGCTGCAACGGATTGCGCGGTTTCGGCGGTCCGGTATAGACCGGCGGCTGATCGAGCACGTAGTCGTCGATCGAAAGCGCGTCATTGCGCGCGCGCTTGGCATTGCGCAATTGGCGCTTCTCGGCAATCGAACGCCAATACGCCTTCGCCACCTCGGCATAAATCTGTTGCGCTCTGTTGTATTCTTCGAGCGCATGGCGGTACTGCGCCATCACCGCCGCCAGATTTGGTGGCGCGACGCTCGACGCCGCGGCCGCACCGCCGGACTGCGCGCACAGCGTTGCCGGCGACAAGACCAGACCGGCGGCGAGCAAATAGCGCAGGCAGCGACAGGCCGGACTAATCCCCATTTCGCTGTTCCCTCGCCCTTCAGTGCCGCGTCAGATTCGTTTTCAGACCGACTCCACGACTTAATATCCGATTCTGTGACGCAACGAGGGCGGCAAAGCTGCCGCCCTCGCGTTTAGCGCTCGCACAACGCCGCGGAACGCCCGCGCGTCCTTATGAGCTATTTGTTGATCGTGGATGCAGCCGCCGTGCACACCACCTCGTCCTGGGAGCCGGTACCGCCCGAACAGCCGACCGCGCCGATGATCTTGCCGTCCTCGATCAGGGGAATGCCGCCGCGTGACGCGATGACGTCATCAAGCGTCTCGACGTAGATGACGCCATGTTGCATCGCATCCTCGAATATTTTCGTTACGCGGCGATACTTTGCCGCGGCGCGCGCCTTGTGCTGGGAGATGGAAATAGAGGCGAGCTGAGCACCATCCATGCGCGCAAAGGCGACGAGATTGCTGCCGGAATCCACGACAGCGACGTTCATCGCCCAGCCCCGCTTTTTGGCTTCGGCTACGGCTACTTGAATCAGAGCCTGCGCCCGCTCCATCGAAATCGGAGCGCCGTAGGGCTCGCTGAACGGCATCTTGTCGGGAACGACATCGAGCGGGTTTGGCGGCGCCGCCGCTGGCTGCTGGGCATACGCGGCGCCGGCGGCGAGCAAGCCGGTCGCCAGTACTACTGCACTTAAAGTACGCGACTTCATCGGATTATCCTCCCTAGCTGGCAGCGTTGTTTCTTGGCTGCCCTTTTTTATCCTAGCACTTTCGCGTCGCGTGAACAGCGGTCCGGCCAACGCATAAGGCCGGGCCGAAGCAAAAGCTGCGGGAACGCTCTGTCAACCATGCGCGTAAAAAGCCGGCCTGCCAGGCGCCCGACGGCGTTCGACTGGGTGAAGGCTCCCTTGGCAGAAGGCGATCGCACGTCGGCTTGGTTGCTTGACCCGGCGCGAACACGCGCCGTCGCCCCCGGCAGCCGTGGATTTCATGCAAGGGTTTGATGTGACGCGCAAAACCAGCGAGGCGGCGCGCCAACTCCGGAAACGCGAACGGCCCCGGGCCCGAGGGAGAGGGACCAAGGCCGTTCTGATGTCGGCTGGCGCCCCATCATCCGCCCCACCCCGACACTGCCTCGATCATGCCGAACCGAAGTTGACCGATCGTTGACGTGCCGGATCGCGGCGTTTGATTAGTTCAGGCTGCCAGCGACGCTCGAGAACGTGGTATTGAGGTTGGAGCCCAGCGCCACGACCGTAGCGATGATCGCGACCGCTATGCCGGCCGCGATCAGGCCATATTCGATCGCCGTCGCCCCCTGTTGATCGTTCAGAAAATTCCAAAGCAAATTGCCCGCATTGGCCAGCCGGTTCATGACTTGGATCCTTTCGCCCGTTGGAGTCGCCCCTCGTGCAGCACGCCATGTTCGAGTGCGCGTCGAGAAACGCGCGTAGGTGAAGATACCGATCCGGATAAAGCGGGCCGTTAAAATAGCGGTGAAAATTCTTGGTAAAACAAATACAAAACTTGGTCGATTTTATCTCGCCGGCGGGGCGCGCGACAGCTTTTTCTCCGCAAGCTCGCCGAGATAGGCCCGCCAATAGTCTTCGCGGTGGCGGCCGAGGTCGGACAGATAGTCCCAGCTGAAGATGCCCGTCGAATGCAGATCGTCGAACACCAGCCGCACCGCGTAATTGCCGACCGGATGCAGTTCAAGAATTTGCACATCCTGCTTGCCGGCGACGGTGCGCCGTTCGCTCGGCGAGTGACCCTGCACTTCGGCGCTCGGACTGCGCACGCGCAAATATTCGGCGGCGAGATCGAAGCTCTCGCCGTTGCCAAAGACTACGGTGAGAGTTTTACGATCCTTGTGCAACCGCAACTCCGTCGGCCACGCACCGCTCATGATCGCCACCACCCTTGCCGCCCCGAAATGCGGTAGAGGTTTGCGAGAAGGGTCAATCGAGCGTGATGTGGCCGTCGGTAATGATCTTTTTCCATTTCTCGTATTCCGACTTGGTGAAGGCCGCGCTCTGCTGCGGGCTCGTTGCGACCGGAGTGAGACCGAATTTGGCGAACGATGCTCTGAGTTCGCCGTCTTGCAGCGCCTTATCGACCGCTGTGTTGAGAGTTCGAAGCACGTCCGCCGGCATCCCGGCGCGCCCATAGAGTGTGAGCCAAACATCGACCGAATATCCCGGCAAACCCGCCTCCGCCACTGTCGGCAGATCGGGATAGACCGGCGAGCGCACCGTGCCCGTCGTCGCCAGCGGAATGATGCGGCCGTCGCTGGTGAACGGCAGCGCCCCGGCGATGCTGGAAAACGCGAACTGGACCTTGTTGCTCATCATATCGGTGAACGAGTCGCCGATCCCTTTATAAGGCACGTGCACGGCGTCGATGCCGGTGCGCAACTTCCACATTTCGGCGGCAAGATGCGGTGCCGAGCCGATACCGGCGGAGGCAAAAAACAGCTTGCCCGGATTGGCTTTGCCGTAGGCCACGAATTCGGCGTAGCTCTTAATCCCAAGCTGCGGCGCGACGACCAGGACCTCGGGCGATGAACTGACGCGCGAGACGGTCACGAGATCCTTGAAAATGTCGTACGGCAATGATTTCTGCAGCGTCGGATTGATGACAACGGCGGGATCTATGATGACCAAGTTGTACCCATCGGCATCCGAGTGCGCGACCGAGTCGACGCCGACAATGCCGCCCGCGCCGGGTCGGTTTTCCGGAACCACCGTCTGTCGCAAAGCGTCGCCGAGCTTTTGCGCCAGCTCGCGCCCGGCGAAGTCGACAATTCCGCCCGGCGCGTAGGGGATGATCAGATGAACCGGCCGCGACGGAAAGGTCTCGGCCTGCGCCGGCGCGGCGAGCGCAAACAATAATGCCGGCCAGAACAGCAAGCGCGCGGCAGATTTAACGCGGTTCATGCGGTCTCTCCTTGCCCGGTCAGTCTGTGATCGCCAATCGGGACGCGCGGGTCAAGGCCGCGCGTGACGACGGAGATAATGTCACAGCCGGCACCCCACCATAACCGGCGCGCCGATCTTGTCCCGCGCCTGGTCGAGCGCGTATTCGGCGTCGAAATTCACCGAGGCTTTCACCACGCCGTCGCGCGCCGCAATCCGCGTCAGGCAATCGCGCACCACCGCCCTCGCACGTGGTTTCGCCGGCCGCGATTTTTCCGCAATCTTGGTTGCGGAGAGCTCATTGCGCGGGCTCAACCGACCACCTTCCAGGGGATGGTCTCGCCGCCGCGATAGATCAAGGCGCGCTCGTCGGGTCCGGCGACTTTGACCTCCTCCGGCGCGGTCCAGGGTATCTTCTCCAGCGTAATTGTCGCCTCGTTCACCGGCATGCGATAATGTTTGGGTCCGTTGCGCGAGGCAAAGGCTTCGAGCTTGTCGAGCGCGCCCTCCTCCTCGAAAATTTGCGTATAGGTCTCGAGCGCGACCGGGGCGTTGAACATGCCAGGGGTGCCGTTCGTCGAAACTTTCTTGGCATAGGGATGCGGCGCGGAATCGGTGCCGAGAAAATAGCAGGCCTCGCCCGACGTCGCGGCCTGGCGCAACGCGGCGCGGTCACGCGCCGTTTTGATCACCGGCATCACATACATGTACGGCTTCAAGCCGTGGCCAAGCCAGTCGTTGCGCGTCAGCATCATATGATAGGGCGTAATGGTGGCGCCGACCTGGGGACTTGAGCTCTTGACAAAATCGACGCCGTCTTTGGTCGAGAGATGCTCCAGGATCATGCGCAGACCGGGAAATTGTTTGACCCATTTCGATAACAGCCGGTCGACGAACACCGCCTCGCGGTCGAAAATATCGACATCGGGCGCGACGAACTCGCCGTGTATCAAAAACGGCATGTCGATTTTTTCCATGCGCTGCAGAACACGCACGACTTTGGCGTAGTCGGTGACGCCGAACGCCGAATTGGTCGTGGCATGCGCCGGATAAAGTTTTACGCCGGCGAACAGACCGTCGCGAAAGCCGCGCTCGACGTCGTCGGGATCGGTGTCGTCGGTGAGATAGCAGGTGATGAGCGGCTGGAATATCGAGCCTTGCGGCAGCGCCGCCTTAACGCGTTCGCGGTAAGCAGCGCCATCGGCCGTGGTACGCACCGGCGGCACCAGGTTCGGCATCAAAATGGCGCGGGCGAAATTTTTTGCCGTGAACGGCAGCACGGCTTTGAGCATTTCGCCGTCGCGAACATGCAGGTGCCAGTCGTCCGGTTTGCGGATGGTGATACGCGTGGTCATGGTTCGTCCCGATTGGCCGCAGGCTGCAAGAGCAATGGGCCAGGGCGCCGCCGAGATCAAGATTCGTGTCGATTTTTGAACAGCTTCAGGGTGCCGGCGCATCTTCTCAAAGGCGGGGCACTGTTCTACCACTGCAGGCGCAACTTGACATAGAGGCACGACCACCGCGGAGACGAAACCGTGTCGGAGCACAGCGTCACCATCGCCAAAGACATCGCCTACGCCACTCACGACGGCGTCGCGCTTTTGGGCGACCTCTATCGACCCAAAGACGAAAAACCGGCGCCGGCGCTGGTCGCCGTACATGGCGGCGGCTGGGTCGCCGGCGTGCGCGGCGCGTTGCAATATTGGGGGCCGTATCTGGCCGCGCACGGCATCGCGGTCTTCGCCATCTCTTATCGCCTCGCCGCCAAGGAAAAGACCTACCCGCAAGCCGTCCACGACGTGCGCGCCGGCGTGCAATTCGTGCGTGGTAAGGCGAGCGCGTTCGGCATCGATCCGGACCGCATCGGGCTCCTCGGCGCCTCGGCGGGCGCCCATCTCGCGGCGCTGGCGGCGCTCGGCGGCAAAAAATTCGTCGGCGGCTATCCACAGGATGCGTTCGCTGCGGTCGACACTAACGTAAAAGCGCTGGTCGGCGTCTATGGCGTCTATGACATGCTCGCGATGTGGACTGCAGCTCAGGTCCAAGCGCCGCGTAATAACATTGTCGAAAAATTCATCGGCGCGCCGCCAATGGCCGACCGCCAGGTCTATTTCGACGCCTCGCCGCTGAGCTACGCGACTTTCGCCAACAACGCAATCGGCGTTCTGCTCGTCACCGGTACCGAGGACGATCTGGTCGATCGAAAAACCCAAACCGAGCCGTTTCAGCTCGCGCTCAAACAGGCGGGCTTCTTCGTGCGGCCGTGCATCGTGCCAGGCGCGCCGCATTATTGGATGAGCGATCCGTTCGACGAGCCGGGAAGCTATTGCGGTTTTCTCGCGCCGCGGCTGTTGCGCTTTCTTGGCGAGCGGCTGTGAGCGCGCGGGGTTTACCGGTTCATCGTTAATTTGGACTCCGATTTATTTACCATCATCGTTGTGTTATGTGATGACGCCTGAGGCAACTTCTGCAGCAAGGCACCGATGTTCAAGCAATTGCGGCGTTTCCTGAAAGACGAATCCGGCGCGGCGGCGATCGAATACGGACTGATCACTTCCGGCATTTCCATAGCCATCATTCCCAGCGTTAATAACGTCGGCAGCAGGCTGGCCGCTATCTTCACGGCATTGCAAAACGCCATCTAATCCGACGTCCGTCAAACTCGAACGGCAAGGCCACTCGGGAATGGGCGTACTTACGCCCCCTCCATCACCGGCAAGGTCAGCGCCGAGGGGTGTTGCGCCGAGTGGTGGATCGTGTCGGTCCCGATCTTGCTCGGCACGTAATAGTGGGTCCACAGCACATCGGTGACGACAGAGTCGCCGTTGACGATTTCCAGCCGGATGCGATTGCTTTTTTTGAACCGATGCGCCATCGGCTCGATGCCGATGTCGAAACGGTAAATTTTTCCCGGCTCGATCGGCGCGGGATCGGCGTGGGAGTGATAAGGCTCCGTCTCGCTCGACCGATCCGGATCGAGCGCGCGATGCGAGGCGCGTAGCCACCCCTTGGTGATCCAGTACGACGCCGGATTAAGACCCTTGCCGCGGTCCTCGGCCGCTTGCGGCATTTGCTCCGACAGTTTTACAAAAAAATCCATGTCGTTTCGTGTCGACGAGGCGTAGAGCGCGAGCTTGATCGGCCCGGCGATCTCGAGGTCCGCTTCGAGCGGCGCGGTGGTGAAGGTCAACACCCGGCGCGCGGGATCCGGCGCATTGTTCGGCCCGAAACCGACCACGCCCATCAACCAGCCCGGATTGGGATAGCTATACGATGTTTGTTCCGCGCCCGATGCGTTAGCCCGCACGAGCGCGCCATCATTGAGCGAAGTTACGCTTTCGGATTTCGCTCCGCTCAAATGCCAGGTGACGTAACGCAGGCCGGGCGGCGGCCAGGTCGCGGCGGTGCGCACCGCGTCGGCGCCGCGCACGAAATATTCGACCGCCGGGCGCTCCACATATTCGGTGCTAAGACCTTTCAGATAATGGTCGTAGAACGGCAGCAGCAGCTTTTCGTGCAGCTCGCGGCTGTTGAACTCGCGGTTGGCGACGAACGCATTGACCGGCCCGATCATCTTCAGTTTCTTTGGCCCCTTGGCGCGGCGGAAGCCGTCGATATTGCCGCGGGTGTGCAAATCGACCTTGCCCCAGACGCCGACCGAATAAAGCGGCACCTCGATCTCGTGCAGCCGCTCGGCGGCGCAGCGCTCGCGCCAGAAATCGTCGTAAGTCGGATGCTGCTGCAGCAAGAGATTCAGATCGCAGGTCTGCTCGCGCGGCTGTTCGCCGTTCGCCGGATGGCGGTTGATGATGCGGTTCTGGTTCCACCAATAGCTGCCGAAGAAATCGCCCAGCATGCCGCCCTGATAGACCGAGGCGCGGTACGGATCGTTCAGCCCGTCGAAAGCGGCGATGCAGGCGAGCGACGGCGGTTTTTGGATCGCCATCCACCATTGCAGCATGCAGAAATAGGATTGGCCGATGCCGCCGACCTTGCCGTTCGACCAGGATTGGCGGCCGAGCCATTCGACGACGTCGTAGAGGTCTTTTTGCTCGTTCTTGTCAAGGAAACGGAATTCGCCGCCCGACTTGCCGCAGCCGCGCGCGTCCATGTGGGCGTAGACATAGCCGCGCTCGATGTACAATTCGATCGGGCCGGTTTCGCGCCAGAGAAATTGCGGGCCCGCCGGCAGCGAATTGTTGTCGTAGCGGTAGGGCGACGGCGCCAGCAACACCGGAAACGGCCCGGCGCCGTCCGGCATATAGAGCGCGACTGCGATCTCGATGCCGTCATGGACGCGGATTTTGACTTCGCGCCGTTGCAGCTGTTGTGCGTTTGTCATGGATTTTCCCCAGGCTCGGGCAGGACCATAGGGAAAAGGTGGCAGGCGGGCAACGCGAGCGCACTCCTTCACCCCGCGCGGCGGGGAGAGGTGAAAAAAGAGCCTCGTTCTCGCGACGCATCCGCGCCCGCGCCTATAGCCCGGACGGAGCGAAGCCCAATCCGGACGACGACAATCACAGCCCCAAATATGCCCGCCGGATCTCGGGCTTGGCGGCGAGCTCCTTGGGCAAGCCTTCCATGAAGATGCGGCCCTCGGCGACGACGTAAGCGTAATCGGAGAGCGCCAAAGCGAGGTGCACATTCTGCTCGACAAGCAGAATAGTGAGGCCCGCCTCCCTCAGCTGCTTGAGCGTCGTCAACAACTGGTAGACCACGACCGGCGCCAGCCCGAGCGACAATTCGTCGATAATCAAAATATCGGGATCGGACATCAGCCCGCGGGCAATCGCCACCATCTGCTGCTCGCCGCCCGACAACGTGCCGGCGCGCTGGCGGCGCCGCTCGGCGAGGCGCGGAAACAGATCGAACACCTGGTCGAGGCGATCGGTGTAAGAACGCGCCGACCGTTTCGGGAACGCGCCGAGTTCGAGATTTTCGGCGACGCTCATGGCGGAAAACAATTGCCGGCCTTCCGGCACCAGCGCCATGCCGCGCGCCGCCTTCAGATGCGTCGGCATCAGCGTCACGTCCTCGGCCGCGAACACGACGCGGCCGCGCCACGGCGTGATGGTGCCGGCGACCGCACGCAGCGTCGTCGTCTTGCCGGCGCCGTTGGCGCCGACGATCGCGGTGAGGTGACCGCGCCGGGCCTTGAGCGACAGGCCCCAGAGCACCTGCACTTCGCCATAGCCGGCCTCGAGGCTTTCGACTTCGAGGAGCATGTCGGACATCGCTTCAGACATGCGCCGCGCTCCCGTGTGACGTCCCTTGCAGCGCGGCGGCAAGCTTGGGATCGCCGAGATAGGCCTCGATTACTTGCGGATCGCGCGCCACCTCGGCCGGCAGGCCCTCGGCGAGTTTTTCGCCGTAATTGAGCACGATGATACGATCCGACAGGCTCATGATCGCCTGCATCAGATGCTCGATGATGAGGATCGACACGCCGCGGTCGCGGATGCGGCGGATGACGCCGATCATGTGCTCGACCTCGGTCGGGTTGAGCCCGGCCAGCACCTCGTCGAGCAGCAGCAGCTTTGGCTGCGCCGCCAAGGCGCGGGCGAGTTCGAGGCGCTTCTTGCCGGCGATGGTCAGGTGGATCGCCAGCACCTGCATGCGATCGTCGAGGCCGGTGATGCCGACCGCCTCGCGCGCCACCTCGCGGGCGCGGGACAGCGGCAGGTTGTCGCGGCCGAAACAGGCGCCGACGGTGCAGTTTTCCAGCCCCGTCATATTGGTGAGCGGCTTCACGATCTGATGGGTGCGGGCGAGGCCGTGGCGGGCGACGCGGTAGGGCGCCTGCCCGGTAATGTCAATGCCGCGGAACACGATCCGCCCGGCATTCGGCGCGAACACGCCGTTGATCAGATTGAACAGCGTCGACTTGCCGGCGCCGTTCGGACCGATAAGGCCGAGGATTTCGCCCTCGCGCATGGCAAAGCCGAGCTTGCGCACCGCCTGCAGCCCGCCGAAGCGCTTGCTGACGCCGTCCAATTCGAGGATCGCCGTCATTCCAGCACCCGCTGGAGGCGCGGAAAGCGGCTATAGACGAAGCCCATGAGCCCGCCGGGAAAGAACAGCACGATCAAGAGAAGCAGCGCGCCGGCGATCACCAGCTGGAAATGCGAGAAGGTGTCCGACGTGAGCAGAAAGCCGCGCAATTCTTCATACAGATAGGCGCCGAACGCCACGCCGGTGACGGTGCCCTGCCCGCCCAGCATGCAGATGACGATCGCCTCGGTCGACAACGACAGATCGAAGGCATCGGACGGCTGGATGAAGGCGCCCTTGAAAAAATAAAGCCCGCCGGTGATCGCGGGCAAAAACGCGGACGCGCTGTAGACCAAGGCTTTGTAGCGCGGCGTCGGCACGCCGAGGATCGCCGCCGCATCCTCGTTCTGGCCGATGGCGAGGAGCCCCAAGCCGAATTTCGAGGTTTTGATCGCGTAGCTCAGGTACAGCGAGGCTCCCATCACCGCGACCAGCAGGAAATAGATCACCCACAGCGCGCGCGCCGGCCCGCCGAGCGGCTGCAACACCGCGGACGAGATATAGATGCCCGACGATCCACCCCACGGCCCGAAATTCTCGACAAAGGCCTGAACGGCCTCGTTGACGCCGATCGTCGACAGCGCGAAGAACGGGCCGCGCAAGCGTAAGATGCCGAAGCCGAAGATCATCGCCAACCCGCTCACGCCGATACCGGCGGCGAGCAAGCTCAAGGCCAGCGACCAGCTATACGAGTCGACCAGCCAGATGCAGATGTAGCCGCCGAGGCCGAAGAACACGATGCTGCCGAAATTGACGTAGCCGGCATAGCCCAGCATCAGATTGAGATTGCTGGCGAGCGTGATGTAGACGGCGGCGAGCACCAGGCTCTCGCGCATTTCCACGTCGTCGCCGATCACGGGCGCAATCGCAAAAACGGCAATCACCAGCGCGATGATCCAGAAGAACGGGCGCCGCAGCATCACAGCGCTCCGCGCCGCGAGGCGAAAATGCCGCCGGGAAACGCGATCAGCACCAGGACGAACAACACGAATTCGATCACCAGCGTCCAGCTTACCGGCACGAAGGGAGTGACCGCGCCCTCGAGCAGACCCAGCGCGACGCCGCCGAGCAGGGCGCCCACTGGATTGCCGAAGCCGCCGAGCACGGTGACGATGAAGCTCTTGAGCTGATAACCGTCGCCCGACAGCACGGTGAATGGAAACAGCGTGCCGATCAGCATGCCCGACACGCCGGCGAGCGAAACGCCGCAGCCGACGGCGATGGCGAGCAGCCGCGTCGTCGGAATGCCGACCAGCTCGGCGGCCTCGCGATTATTGGCGACCGCGCGCAACGCTTTGCCGAGGCGGGTATGGTGCAAAAACAGATAAAGCGCAGCGGCGATCACGGCCGCCAGAACGGCGGCGAGAATGTGCGCGCCCGGAAACGTGTAGCGGCCGATGCTGACGCCCGGCAGCGACACCGCGACATTGAACAAAGCGGTGCCCCAAACTCCGGTGCCGATGCCGATCAACACCAGATTGACGGCGAAGGTCGACAACAGGCTCATCAGCGGCGGCCGGCCGATCATGCGATGGACGGCGACCCAATAGAGCGCCGCGCCGACCAAAAAGCCGCCGATCAAGACCGGCGGCAGACACCAGTAAGGCGGTACGCCGAGCGCGCTCACCAGAAGATAGAGCGCAAACATGCCGCCGACGATCATGGCGCCGTGCGTCAAGTTGATAACGTCCATAACGCCCCAGATCAGCGTGAGGCCCATGGCGGCGAGGCCGTAGACGAGCCCCACCAACACGCCGTCGATGAGCGAAGCGATGATGCCGAGCATGCGCGGTTTGAGCGGCGCGGACCGGCGGCCGAGCCGCCGGTCCCGACGCTGCCTAGTGAGTAGCTGGAGGTATCGGATAGATGAGATCGGCCGATTGCGCCGCGGTCGGCCAGACCACTTGGCGGCCGAGCTTGCCGTCCGTCATTTGCCATTGCGCCAGCACCATCTGATGCGCGATTTGCAGGCCGTGATGGGCGGGGTCAGTGGCGAATTTGACTTCACCGAAGAAGGTGGTGACGTCCATGGCGTTGAGCGCGGCCGCCACCTGGTCCGGATCGATGGAGCCGGCTTGCTCGATGGCGTGCTGCAGGATCGCGCCGCTGCTATAGCCGGAGGCCGAATGGTAATCCGCGAGTGCGTTGTATTTTGCTTGGAACGCCTTGGCGAACTCCGCCGTGGTCGGCCCGAATTGCGGCTTGTAGGAAACCTGGATCTCCCATTGCGACGGCACGGTGATGCCCAAAGCCCCGGGCCCCAGCGTGCCGAATTTCTCGTCGCCCGGCGCGACCAGGATCGAGACCCACTTCAGATTTGCCTTCTGGTCGTACATCTGGCGCGCCAGCGTCGCGCCGTCCGGATAATGACCGCCGCCCAGGAATGCATCGGCGTTCGACGAAATGATCTTATTGACGATCGGCCCGAAATCGGTGGTGGACGGCGCGTAGGATTCGTCCATGACGACTTCGAGGCCGGCCTTCTGCGCCTGCGCCTTGGCCGCCGCCAGCACCGTCTTCGAGAACGGATCGTCGGAATAGACCATCGCGATTTTGGCGTGCGGATTCTTCGCCGTCAGCGCCTCGACGGCGCCGGAGAGATAATGGTCGGCCGATGTGATCACTTGGAACAGGTACTTGTTGCCGAGCTCGAACGGCTTGCCCTCGGCACCGCCGCCGACCAGCATGATCTTGCCGTACTGCTCGGAGATGACCGCGGCCGGTGCGCTGAGCCCCGAGGAGTAGGGGCTGAACAGGAATTGCGCCTTGTCCTGGATGATCAGGCGCGTGTAGAGCTGCTGGACGCGTCCGCCGACGGATTGGTCGTCATAGGTGACGAACTTCACCTGGTAGCTCTTGCCGCTTACCTTGATGCCACCCGCGGCGTTGACCTCGTCGCGCCACATTTCGGCGCCGCGCTGTTGGGCGACAGAATCGACGTTCAGCGCGCCGGTCTGCGATTCCGTCATGCCGATGGTGATGGTGTCGGCATTGTTGTTGCCTTGGTTGTTATCTTGGGCCAAGGCCGGCGCGGCGAACAGCGTCGCGGCGGCTGCAATTATGCAAAGCCGTTTCATGATTGCCTCCCTATTCGCCCCCCAAAGGCGATTGCGCAGTAAATGCTGTAGCTGGCGGCCCGGTTAGGCCAAGTCTTTTGGGCGGAGCCTTCCCCAAGGCTCCGCAGACCACCCCACATTAGCAAACGGCATCGCACAGTCCGAGCCCGAAAACCATCCGCGACAAAATCTCGCGCAACGCTGCAAAATTTTGGGCACAGCTGTTTGTCCTCGCCGCCGGGGGTCAGTCTTCCGTTCGCTGCGCTGCCGCCATTTCTTCAACAAGGCGATCCCGGCGAGTGCGGGTGCGTGGTGCAGTCCGCCGTGATCGAAACAGCGGTCGGCGAGCGCGTGGTCGAAGGATGCGGCGCGGCGCTGGCAGCGCCTTGCTATCTCATTGCGACTGAGGAATATTCCCGTTGGACTTGTGTGGAAGTATCAAATGCGTATCGGAGTCATTGTTACGAGTACGCTCGCGGTGCTAGCATTGACGGCATGCGCGGGCAGATCGGACCAGGGGGCGACGAAAAATGCTATCGCCTGCACGCGCGACATCGCCAAGTCACCGGAGGCCAGCACGGTCTACAAGCGCCTGTGGCTCGGTGACGGCAGTGACGCCGCCGACAAATTACGCGACCCGGCGCCGCTGACGCCGGAGGAGAGAAGCGCGCTCACTCAACTGCACGGCAAAATGCTGCAATGTCGACAGTTCCCGTATTCCGCCAGCTCGCCGTCTGACGCGCGTGAAATGCAATACCGCGACGACTTCTTCCAGAGAAGCGCTGCGGTTTATTATAAATTGGAAGGCGGCGATCTGCCGGTCGGCCTGGCCAACAGATTATTTATCGAAAGCAACGGAAAATTTCAGGCCGACATGCTGAGAGACCATCTTCGCGTTCCTCCCGACGCGGTCGAGCAGCAGCAAGACGCGGAAAAGATGGTCCAGGAAAACGACCGGGCCGCCGCCGCAGCGGCCGAGCAGATCCCGCAGGCGCAGCGTCAATCGAAGAAGCGCCAACCGAAGCAGAGTCACGCGGAGCAAAAAGCAATCGCGCCAACGTGCACATGGGTCGGCAACACCTTGAACTGCCCGACTGCACGTTAGAGCATGAGAGCATGATCCTGAAGAGCATGAGAGCATGATCCTGAAAAAGCCTGCCCCGAACTTGATCCGGGGTGGACACCGGTTTTCGGATAGTCCAAAAAATTCGCGTTGCGGGAGGGAGCCGGCTATCTCGGTATGACTGCCGAGATGCTGTCGCTGGCTACGGTCACCATCATCATCCGGACCACTTGGCGGGCGCCAAGCGCGCACGCGCCACCGCAAACTTCGCGAAGCTGTGGCGTAAGCTGTGGCGGATCGGGATTGAAAGTCTGCTAAGTAATGGTCGGAGTGGCAGGATTTGAACCTGCGACCCCCTCGTCCCGAACGAGGTGCTCTACCAGGCTGAGCCACACTCCGACTGATGACGCGGCTTATACAATCGGCATTCCGGGCCTGCAAGCCGGCTGCCCTGCGTCGTCCCGCAGAGGCTATTTAGGCACCGAGGCAGCGCGATGACAGTCCCATTGGCGACCCGCGTAACCGGCGCCGACGCAGCCGCGATCGAAACCGCGGTGCGTTGTCTTAAGGCCGGCGGCCTGGTCGCCTTTCCGACCGAGACCGTCTATGGGCTCGGCGCCGACGCGACCAATGGCGAGGCGGTGGCACGGCTTTACGCGGCCAAAACCCGCCCCACCTTCAATCCGCTCATCGCCCACGTGCCCGATCCTGCGGCGGCGGCGGCGCTCGCGCGCTTTGACGCCGACGCGGCGCTGCTTGCCGAAATATTCTGGCCGGGACCGTTGACGCTCGTTCTGCCTAAAGCGCGCGGCTGTTGCGTTGCCGAATTGGCGACGGCCGGCCTCGACACTATCGCCGTGCGCGTGCCGCGGCACACGGTGGCGCATAAAATCCTCGCCGGATTTGGCCGCCCGGTCGTGGCGCCTTCCGCCAATCGCTCCGGCCACGTCTCGCCGACCACGGCGGCGCATGTTTTTTCCGACCTTAATGGCCGGATCGATCTCATCGTCGACGGCGGCGCGACGCCGGTCGGCGTCGAATCGACCATCGTCGCCTGCCTCGGCGCGCCGGTGCTGCTGCGACCGGGCGGCGTGCCGCGCCAAGAAATCGAACGCGCGCTCGGACGGCGGCTTAACGATGCGCCCGCCGCAATCGCTGCCGGCGACGATGTGCCGCTCGCACCCGGCATGTCGGCCTCGCATTACGCGCCACGCACGCCGCTGCGGCTCAACGCCCAGCGTGTCGAGCGAGGCGAAGCGCTGCTCGGCTTCGGCCCGACGCTCGCTGCCGGCGCTGCCCAGGCGGTGCGCGTTTTAAATCTCTCGGCGCGCGGCGACCTGATTGAAGCGGCGGCCAATCTGTTCTCGCAACTGCGCGCGCTCGATGCGTCCGGCGCGAAGACCATCGCGGTGATGCCGATCCCGCACCACGATCTCGGCGAGGCCATCAACGACCGGCTGGCGCGCGCGGCCAGTCCACGGTGAGTTGCGGCGGTGAAGGGCGCTTGCGCACGGATAGCCCGACTGTCATTTATTAAAGCGAGCGACGTATCGCCGACGGACGCCTGATGCTCGATAAGCCGCCCAGTACACCCCCGACGGGAGCCGACCCCGCTTTGCTCACGCGGTTCGCCGCCATCGTCGGCGAAAAATATGCCGTCACCGATCCCGAGCTGAAGGCGCCCTATCTCGTCGAGATGCGCAATCTGTTCCATGGCCGCACGCCGATGGTGCTGCGGCCCGGCTCGGTCGCCGAGGTGTCGGCCATCCTCAAGCTTGCCAACGAGACGGCGACGCCGATCGTACCGCAGGGCGGCAATACCGGGCTGGTCGGTGGGCAGATCCCGCAACACAATGAGATCGTGCTGTCGCTCAACCGGCTCGATCGCATCCGCGAGGTCGATCCGACCTCTAACACCATCACCTGCGAGGCCGGCGTCACCTTGCAGCGGGCGCGCGAGACCGCGGCCGCGGTCGACCGGCTGTATCCGCAATTGCTGCCGTCGGAAGGCAGCTGCACCATCGGCGGCAATCTCGCCACCAATGCCGGCGGCACCGCGGCGCTGGCCTACGGCATCGCGCGCGCGCATGCGCTCGGCCTCGAAGTGGTGCTGGCCGACGGCCGCGTCCTCAACGACCTCAACAAGCTGAAAAAGGACAATACCGGCTACGATCTGAAAAACCTGTTCATCGGCGCCGAAGGCACGCTCGGCATCATCACCGCCGCGGTGCTGCGGCTGGTGCCGCGGCCGCGTTCGGTGGAGACCGCGTTCGTCGG
>Ga0187784_10001182_pt1 | contig 20529 bp, 21 predicted proteins | sample 1015_SJ02_MP15_2_FD_132964 | JGI IMG/M metagenome (GOLD analysis project Ga0187784, IMG submission 132964) | Tropical peat soil microbial communities from peatlands in Department of Meta, Colombia - 1015_SJ02_MP15_20_MG | ecosystem: Environmental > Terrestrial > Soil > Wetlands > Peat | place...
ACGCCGGGCGCGGCCGTGCTGGCCGCGGGCGAAGCGGTGGTGGTGCCTCCGGAGCCGGTGCGGCGCGAGGGAACGCTGGAACCATTTCAAACGGACGCGGCGAATTTGCGGCGCGCGGCCGACCGCGCCATCAACGTGGATGTGATTTTTCCGGTGCTGCATGGAACCTTCGGCGAAGACGGAACAATCCAGGGGCTGCTCGAACTGGCCGACATCGCTTATGTGGGAGCGGGCGTGCTCGGATCGGCCGCAGGCATGGATAAAGATGTGATGAAGGCGCTTTTCCGGACCGCTGGCCTGCCCATCGTGAAGCACGTCACCGTGCTGCGCTCGGTGTGGGAACGGTCGCCGAATCAGACCGTGAAGCAGGTGGAGAACAAACTGAGGTATCCGGTGTTTGTGAAGCCGGCCAACCTGGGCTCGTCGGTGGGGATTTCCAAGGCGCATGACCGCAAGGAGCTGGGCCCCGCGATCGACGAAGCGGCGAAATACGACCGGAAAATCGTGATCGAAGAAGGCGTCGGAGGAAAAAAGCACAAGGCGCGCGAGATCGAATGCGCGGTGCTGGGAAATGACCACCCGAAAGCCTCGGTAGCGGGCGAAATCGTCCCCTGCAAGGAGTTTTACGACTACGACGCCAAATACCTGGCGGAAGGCTCGGAGCTGATCATTCCCGCGAAACTGACGAAGGCAGAAACGAAACAAGTGCAGGCTCTGGCGGTTGCAGCGTTTCAGGCAGTGGATTGCGCGGGACTGGCGCGGGTGGATTTTCTCATGGACCCGAAATCGCGCAAATTGTACGTCAACGAGATCAACACCATGCCAGGCTTCACGGCGATCAGCATGTATCCCAAACTCTGGGCGGCGACGGGCGTGAAGTATTCCGCGTTGATTGACCAACTGATTCAACTGGCAGTGGAGCGCCACAACGACAAAAAGAGGAACCGCTACAGCCGTTGAAAGGGACCTGCGCAGACGAAATTGTTTCTTGGACTCGCCAATTGTGGCGTACTATCTCCTGTTGCAGAAGGAGGCCTTATGGGCGGACGGAAATCCCTCCTCCGTTGCCGCTGGGCGTCTGCGGCGTTTGCACTCTTTTTCTTTTCCTTCCAAGTGACGGCCCAGCCAACGAAGAGCGTGGTTTTGGAACTGGATCATGCATCAATCTGCGGATCGAATCTGGACACGTTGCGCCAGGCGTTCAGCGACGCGGGTTTAATGCCGGACTTTGGCGGCGCGCATGGCAATGGCGTGACACAAATGGCCGCGATTGGCTTCGAGGACGGCACGTATCTGGACTTGATTGCGCCGGTAAAGCCGGGAGAGAGCGCGGGCTCCGACTGGGCAAAATTCATGACTGGCGATGCCGAGCCATGCGCATGGGCGGTGGGCACGAATGTCTTGCTGCAGGAAGTCGACCGGCTGAAAAAAGCCGGGATTGCGGTGACGACTCCCCAGGGCGGGAGCCGCAAGCGGCCCGACGGAATGTCGGTGGAGTGGACGACGGCGAGTGTGGGATCGGGGACGATGGGATCGGTGTTGCCCTTCATCATCGAAGACCAGACCCCGCGCGCGTGGCGCGTGCAAACCTCGGCCAGCGTGCAGGGAGCGCCGTTGGGCGGCGTGGAGAATGTGGTCGTCGCAGTGAACAATCTCGACGCGTCGATCGCGCTCTTTCGCAAGGCGTACGGCTGGATGGACCCGGTGATGGAGACGCAGAAAGATTGGGGAAAGATGGCGTACTTTCCGGGCGAGCCCGTAATTCTGGTTGCCCCGCCGAACGGCGGATGGCTGACCGACCGGCTGGCGAAGTTCGGTGAAGGGCCGGTGGCAATCCTGCTCAACACGCGCGATTTTCAGGCGGCGGTGAAGAAGTATAAGCTGTCTGGTACGAAGACGTGGTTTGGCCAAAAAGTGGCGTGGTTTGACGCCGGCAAGCTGAAGGGCGCGCGCGTAGGAGTCATTGGGCAGTAGGGTTGGGCGGACGGTCGGCACGCGCTGAGTCGGGAGCGAATTATCTGGGCTGGGGGTAGTGGCCGAAAAGTGCGTTGGTGGAAAACCGTGCCTGATTGCTTTCCCTGCCTGATCGCCGTATCGTCAAGGCATGAAAGAACTATTCACGGCATAAATACTTACTTTTTCTTCTTGGGTGATGGCAGCGGCGGTGGCGGCGGTGGTGGTGGTCTCCACGGTTGGGGAGGAGGCCCAGCGTCATTTACACGCCGACGAATAGGAGCCGGTGGCAGAGTGATAGATTTCGGCTTCTTATCTTTAGCCATAGCTTTACCTTGCCTACCTTGGCTTCGGTGGCGGCGGTGGCGGAGTCCACGGTTTCGGCGGCGGCTCGCCTTTTTTAAGCGGTGGTTGGGGTGATTGTCGCAACGTGTACATCATTCACCGAAGGTGGTAGCCATAGTGTATCGGCGGGAATCGCTTTGTCAACTTCATCTTGGTACTTCCCCATGCGTTTCACGCTTTCGCCGGGATCGTTTTGTAATTCCAAATCCCGGTATCGTTCAAAAATGTCGATGGCCTTGCGCTGATGGACTTGCGTAACTTGGTTTTCGCGGCGAATGTCGTCAGTTAGGCTCTCGATTCTGTAAAACAATTCGGTGTACGCATAGTAAAGCTTTGAATAAACATCAATAGCCTCCCCAATCTTGAGAATCGGGCGGATAACGGCGATCACTGCCGAAATCAGCAGCAAAAGAGACACAAAATTCAAACCTATTGGAGTCTTCAGAATTGCTTGGCTAGTAAACGCGGAAGAGGTTGCCAGAGCGATGACAATATCCATCGTGATGCTGTAACGCTTATATTTTTTCAGTTCGTTGCCGTAGTATTTGCTCTTCACCAGACAATTCCGATACGCGTCATAAAGCCGGATTACTTGAGCCTGATCCGCTGTATAGGAATACACGCTGTTTTCTGACATGACCCTCTACCCCCTTTGCTATTATAACTGCGGTTCAACCGGCTTTCGGCCCTGTGGTGCTCATTGACAATTAACCTGCTCAGCAGTACGCTTGCCGCCGAATGGGTCGCACCATCAAAACCACCACGACGGTTCGAGTTCGAGATGACGACGATTCGCACCCACGCCGACGGAAGCGGCAGTCGAGCGCACTCCTGTTTATTCTCATCGTCCTGCTGATTCTGTTCGTATTCAGTCGAACGCAGCGTTCACCAGTCCCACATCCATCTCCTGTGACCAGTCAACATTGAGCTACCGGGCAAGCTGTCTGCCAAACCAAGCCAAAGCAAAGAATCGCTACAATTGGTTCAACGCACTTTTCGGCCACTACCTGGGCTGGGTTGTTTCTCCTTTCACAATCTCTCTTCTGCTAACATCTCGCACAGTGGCTGTGGCCAAAAACAATCCCAACCTGAAAGACCGCCTGGTTTCCGCCGCGGCCGTCGAAGACGATTCTTCGTTTGAGTTGAAACTGCGGCCGCAGCGGTTGGCGGAGTTCATCGGCCAGGCCAAGGTCAAAGAGAATCTGGATGTCGCCATCCAGGCGGCGCGATCGCGCGGCGAGGCGCTCGACCACATTCTGCTCTACGGCCCGCCCGGCCTCGGCAAGACCACGCTGGCCAACATCATTGCGAACGAGCTGGCAGTCGCCTTCCAGCAGACCTCCGGGCCAACGCTGCAGATCAAAGGCGATCTGACCGCAATCCTGACCAATCTGCACGAGCGGCAAGTGCTCTTCATCGATGAAGTGCACCGCTTGCAGCCCGCGCTGGAGGAGATCCTCTATTCGGCGCTCGAGGATTACAAGCTGGACCTCATGATCGGGACGGGGCCTTCAGCGCGCACCCACACCATGGATGTGAAGCCGTTCACCTTTGTCGGCGCGACCACGCGTGCCGGGTTGCTGTCCGCGCCGCTACGCTCGCGCTTCGGGCTGCTCTTGCGGCTGGAGTTTTACACGAATGAGGATTTGCGGATCATCATCGAGCGCTCGGCAGAAATCCTCGACGTCAAAATTGACCGGGCCGGCGCGGAGGAAATCGCCGGACGCTCGCGCGGGACGCCGCGCATTGCCAACCGGCTGCTGCGCCGCGTGCGCGACTATGCGCAGGTGCGAGCGGAGGGCAAGATCGATCAGGCGACGGCGCAGGCTGCCCTCAAGATGCTGGAAGTCGACCAGCACGGCTTCGACGAGATCGATCGCAAGCTGCTGTTGACCATCATCGAGAAATACCAGGGCGGGCCGGTGGGCGTGAACACGCTGGCCGCAGCGCTGGCCGAAGAGCCGGATGCGATCGAAGAGATTTACGAGCCGTTTCTGATGCAGATCGGATTTTTGAATCGCACGCCGCGCGGGCGGGTGGCGACGCAGTTGGCGTACGAGCATTTTGGCATCACGCCGAACCGAAGGCAGAGCTCGTTGTTCTAGCGAGGCAGGGATGGGAGAGACGATGCGCGAAGTGGTTTCAACCGACGGCGCGCCCAAGGCGATTGGCCCGTACTCGCAGGCGATCCGCGCCGCAGGATTCATCTTTACCTCGGGACAGGTGGCGATCGATCCGGCCACGCAGCAGGTGATTGCGGGCGATGTGGCGGCGCAGACCGATCGCGTGCTCAAGAACCTGGCCGCAGTCCTGGCGGCTGCCGGCAGCAGCCTGCACAAAGTCGTGCGCACCACCGTGTTTCTGAAAAACATGGGCGACTTCGCCGCCATGAATGAAGTCTACGGGCGCTACTTCACCCAGGCGCCGCCCTCGCGCTCCACGGTCGAGGTCGCGCGGCTGCCCAAGGATGTGCTGGTCGAGATCGATGTGATCGCGCTGGGGTGAAACTTTCAAGATAAAGCTTAAAGACGAAGCTTAAACAAATTTGGCTTGATGCAGGGAACCAGTAGTCCGAAAAAATAATAAGGAAGGAAACTTCGATGAAAATCTTGCTTCGCGCAGTTTTAGTGCTGATGATTGCCGGTGCGGCGGCCGCGCAAACGGCTCCCGCCAAGAAGACGACGGGAGGTCCGACGAAGGTGACGGGCGCGCCGGCGAAAACCGCGAGCGGCCTCGAGTATTGGGACATCAAGGTCGGCACAGGCGCGGTCGCGCAGGCCGGCCACGAAGTCAAAGTGGATTACACCGGCTGGCTGACCGACGGCAAAAAGTTCGACAGCTCGGTGGGCACGGGCAAGCCATTCACCTTTATGCTGGGCGCTGGACAGGTGATCAAGGGCTGGGATGAAGGCGTCGCCGGGATGAAAGTCGGCGGCAAGCGCCAGCTAAGGATTCCGCCGGAGCTTGCCTACGGTTCGCGCGGCGTCGGAAACGGGCTGATCCCGCCCAATGCCACGCTGATCTTCGACGTGGAATTGCTGGGCGTGAAGTAGGGAGACGCGCTCCCGCCGTGCGATCGACGCAGGTTGCCCCACCCTTCCCCGCCTTTTGCAGTAGGGTGGGTGACCAGCCGGTGCCCCAGGTTCGCGTCGGTTTTGGACGCTAATCTGGGCGGGTGGCTTTTATGCCTTGACGACCTTGCCGCTGCGCAGGCAGGAGGTGCAGACGCGCAGGTGCTTGGTGGTCGAGCCAACTTTGGCGTGAACCGGACGCAGGTTGACGTTCCAGCGCCGCTTGCTCACGTTGTGCGCGTGGCTGATGTTGTTGCCGAAACGCGGCCCCCGGCCGCAGATGTCACAAACTCGTGCCATAAACTCCAGAATCCTTCCACCTGGTAATGCCGAGAGTAATCCCGAATCTGTAATTTTACAGGAATTGCCCGCATTTGGCGAACCGCGGCCGCGCGTAATTTCGTCACTTCTTACTTTTTTGTACTTTCGCGCGGCCACCCGTCGGCGCTTTTTTCTTCGCTTTGCTCCGGTTGTAATCGATGCCGGCGCGGATCAGATTCTTCAACCCGCGCTCCTTGATCTTGTCGCCCTCAAAAAAATCGATTGCGCGCCACTGCCCGCCTCCCAGGCCCGCGTTGAACAGTTTGTCCGGATCCGGCAGGTGCGCCCCGTGAGCAAAGGTAAGCTTCACCTTGTCTTTCAGGACGGTCGCGACCGCGATGATCCCATCGCGCGACCATACTGGGCTTCCCATCCACTTCCATTCCTCGACGATCTCTGCTTCAGCCTCAAGCACGGTCCTGCGGATGCCGGCCAGCGTTTTCCCCCGCCAGTCCGTGAGCTTCGCAACCAGTTGGTCAATCCGTTCCGACGCATTCATTGGATCTTTATACCTCGATTCCTCGCGCTTTCGTGGGGTTTGGCACCCGCTACAAAATCCCGTCTTGGGAGGTTAACACCCTCGAGGGTGCCCCACCCTTTCGCCGGTTTGTGGCGAAGGGTAGGATCGCATCAGGGCTGGCCCAACTTTCTCGTCAGCAGTCATCGCGGGGGTTGCCCCACCCTTCCCGCGTTCTTTGCGGGAGGGTGGGTAAAAGGTGTAATACACACCTTGTCAAGCCCCGTTTCGCCCCTCACTCGCCGCCCCGCTACGTCTCTCCCGTTCTTTTCTTCCCCTCCACCATCACCCTCCGCAGGATCCGGTTGATCCGCGTCTGGTATCCCGGCCCTTTCGACTTGAACCAGTCCACCACCTCGCAATCCACCCGCAGCGAGATTCTCTGCTTGCGCGGACGGTTCCACCGCGCCTCCGGCCCCGCACTCTCCTCCGCCAGCCGCAACAGCTCCTCCTCCACCGACGCCGACGCCCGCAGCCGCGCAATTCTCCCCGTCCTCCAGCCGGTCTTTTTGCCCTTTGCCCTTCGCAAGCCGGCTTGTTTGTGCTTTGCTGTCTTAGACTTATCTGTCATGACGGTATTGTATAGCCGTGATCGTCATGACGCTATGTTCCCTGCGGAACCTTGCGGAACATTTTGCCCCACGCCATCAGGCGGCTTTGCCGACAACGGGTTGGGCGCAGTGGGCGCAGCGGCGGGCGTCGATGGGAATCTCGCTCAGGCACTCGGGACATTTTTTGGTGGTGGGGTCGGCGGGAGCGGGATCCTTGCGGCTGCGCGCCACCAGGGCATTAATAGGCGTGACCACGAAGAAGTAGACCGCGGCCGCAACCAGGATGAAGCTGATGAGGGCGGTGATGAACTCGCCGATGGGGAAGACGGTGGTTCCGATGGTGAAGGAGATGCCGTTGAAGTCGGGCTTGCCGGCGACGAGTGCGATGAGCGGGTTGATGAATCCTTTGACGAATGCGGTGACGACCGCGCCAAAAGCCGCACCGATCACGACGCCGACGGCCAGATCGACCACGTTGCCGCGAAGAATGAACTGCTTGAATCCGGATAACATGCGCGACCTCCTGAGATTGAAATGGCGCGAAAAAATGTAAATGGACACCGCGATTTGGTCAAGAGCGTGGGGTTTGGTACTGATGGGAGATCCCTCAGGACCCTAGTGTGCTGCAGGAGGAACAGCTTCAGGCGCTAAGGCGCGGAGGCATTTTGCCTTAGATCCTTAGATCCGTGATCGCTTCAAATCCGCATAGGCATGACGATGTAGCGGTACTTATAGTCTTCGCTTTCGGCGGGGCGAAGCTGGCCGGCGGACTGCGCGTCTTTGAGTTCGAGTTTCACCTCGCCGGGGCCGACCGCTTTGAGGAAATCGAGCAAGTACTGGGCGTTGAAGCCGATGGACATGGCATCGCCGTTGTAGGCGACTTCGAGGGAGTCCTCGGACTCACCGGTTTCGGTGGAGGAAGCGGAAAGTTTGAGCTCGTCCTTGTCGAGCTTGAGGCGAACGGCGCGGGAGCGCTCGTCGGCAAACTGGGCAACGCGTGAGATGGCGGCGGTGAGCTCTTCGCCCTGCACGAGGACAGACTTGGTGATGTCCTTGGGCAGAACCGCCTCGTAGTTGGGGAACTGGCCGGTGAGCAGGCGCGAGGTGAGCAGGCGCGGACCGACGCGGAAGAACAGCGTGGAGTCGTCCTTGGCGAAGTCGATGGTTTCGACATCGGAGTCAAGGAGCGATCTCAGCTCATCCATGGCCTTCTTGGGGATGAGGGTTTTCATCTCGCCGGAGACGCCTTCGAATTTTTCGCCGGTGCGCTCGATGTGAGCCAGGCGGTGGCCGTCGGTAGCGACCATGGTGATCGATTCGGGCTTCAGGACCATTTGCGCGCCGTTGAGCGTATAGCGCGATTCTTCGGTGGCGATGGCGAAGCCGGTTTTGGCGATCATGGAGCGCAGCACGGCGGCGGGAATCTTGATGGCTCCGGACGACGGGAAGACCGGCAGGCTGGGAAAATTGGAACGCGCCATGCCCACCATCTTGGTGTTGGAGCGGCCGCAGCGGATGCTGATCCAGTGATTTTCCAGCAAACGAATGGTGATATCGGCATCGGGAAGCAGTTTGACGTAGTCGTAGAGTTTGCGGGCCGGAATGGTGCAAGCGCCTTCCTTTTTCACCTTGGCAGTGCAGGAGGTTCGCAGGCTGAGATCGAGATCGGTGGCAGTGAGCGACAGCTTGTCGCCGGCCGCCTCAAACAGATAGTTGGAGAGAATAGGGATGGTGGTTTTGCGTTCCACCACGCCCTGAGTGACGGTCAATTCCCGAAGCAGTTCAAACTTGCTGACCGTGATCTCCATGGTCGCGGAAGCAGCGGCGGGGGCGACTTCTACCGGCATAATTGGGTCTCCCGACTATCTCTGTTCTTCTCTTATATCAAATGCAAAAGCAAGAAAACAGCAGGAAACTCGGCCCCGGCAAGCCGCTGGCCGGGCTGCCGGCTTGCACGGCGGGGCTTGGCTTCCGCCGAAAGCGGCCAAGCGGACTGGAAACCGGCATGGCTGAGCTCAACGCGAGCTACTAGGCGCGCAGTTGCTCGTCGAGCTTGTTGAGCAGGCGGTTCAAATCCTTATCGTTCTTGCGGGCCGCGTCGATCTTCTCCACCGAATGGAGCACGGTGGTGTGGTGCTTGCCGCCGAACTGGCGGCCGATCTCAGGCAACGAGGCTTCGGTGAGGTGCTTGGCGAGATACATGGCGATCTGGCGCGGATACACGATGGAGCGGGAGTTGTTTCTCGCCTTAATCTCCACCAGTCGGAGGCCAAACTGTTCGGCGACTGCCTTCTGGATAGATTCGATGGTCACCTTGCGGGCCTGAGAATCGATAAAGTTTTTCAAAACCTGGTGCGCGTAGGGAAGAGTGATTTCGGCTCCGATGAGAGAGGAGTGTGCGACCAAACGGATGAGCGCGCCTTCCAGCTCGCGCACGTTGGAACGTATGTTGGAAGCGATGTAGAGAGCGACTTCGGTGGGCAGTGTGACGCGCTCCTGCTCCGCCTTCTTTTGCAGGATGGCCACTTTGGTTTCGAGATCGGGGGGCTGGATGTCGCCGATCAGGCCCCACTCGAAGCGGCTGCGGAGGCGATCTTCGAATTCCGCCAGTTCCTTGGGCGGACGGTCGCTGGCGATGACGATTTGCTTCATCGACTCGTGGAGGGCGTTGAAGGTATGGAAAAACTCTTCCTGGGTGCGCTCCTTTTGCGCCAGGAACTGAATGTCGTCGACGAGCAGGACATCGACGGTGCGGAACTTGTCGCGGAAGGTGATCATCTTGTCATAGCGCAGCGAGTTGATCATCTCGTTGGTGAACTTCTCGCTCGACACGTAGCAGATGGCCGCCTGGGGAGAGCGGCGCTTGATTTCATGGCCAATGGCCTGCATGAGATGGGTCTTGCCCATGCCGACACCGCCGTAGAGAAACAGCGGATTGTAGGCCTTGGAAGGACGCTCGGCGACGGCCTGGCAGGCGGCGTGGGCGAACTGGTTGCCGCTGCCGATGACGAAAGCGTCGAAGGTGTAGCGCGGATTCAGTTGCGCCGCGCTATCCCAGTCGAAGCGTCCCTGCGCCGGACCGCCAGGCGCGTAGCCGCTGGAACCGTAGCCGGAAAGGCCTCCGTTGTGGCGGATCAGAGTATTGGAGGGATCGTTTTCGGGAGGGACGAACTTCACCTCGTTGCAGCCGAGACTGAGATTATCGACCGCTTCTTGAATCAGATCGCCATACTTGTCGCCGACGTGCAGGAACTCAGCATTGGGGACGCGCACGAACAGCACGCCATTGCTGATGTGGCTGTAGCGCGTGGGCTTCAACCAGGTCTCGTAGGAGTGGCGATTGATTTTCTTTTCCAGCGCATCGAGAATGCGCATCCACGGATTCGGACTGATGGCAGAACTTGTGACGGACATTGTATGAATACCAAAACGCCGGTCCAACCAAAACCGGGGCCAATAACAACGGTATGAGCGCTCAGCCGACGGCAGAGCAAGTTCGGTTTTCTTGTATTTGTTGCCGCTGAAGATTCATGGTGGACGAACGGCATACTAGCACAAAAAAAATCGCCGCGTCGGTGTTCTCGGAGAAAAAATTTTTGGATGCGCGCAAGATTGCTTCGCGAAATTTTTCTGCTGTCAAGTGGCGAGATACTAACTGCCGCACAAAGGGTGCAAGCGAGCCAGGCGGGAGGAAGCGCGCCGGACAGCGATCAGGAGGAAAATGTGCGCCGTTCCGATCTGGAACCGGACTTGTAATGTTCCGGGTAGACGACGACCGACCGGCGTCCGCCTTCGCCGTCGCTCTCAGTGCGCAGATCTTTTTCTTCGCGCAGCGCGAGGTGAACGATGCGCCGCTCGCGGGACGACATAGGGCCGAAGCGGTAAGGCTGGCCGGTGCGGCGAACGCGCTCGGCGGCGGTACGCGCGGCTAACTGCAGCTCGTCGATGCGCAGGGAGCGGAAATTCTTGCAGTCGAACCAGATTTTCTCGTGCTCGTTGCCCTGCAGATGCAAGACCTCCGAGGCCAGCAGTTCGAAGGCGCGCAGCAGTTCGCCGCCGCGCTCGAGCAGCAGGGTGGAATCGGGGCCGGCGAATTCGACGAGAATTTCGGGACGCTCCCAATCCCGATTCTGGGCGATCGGTGGATCGACGGTGATGCGGTATTTCAGTTTGAAACCGCCATGCGTGATGACGGCCTGAAGAAATTCGCCAATCTGTTTGGCGGCGGCAACTTTGTCGGTAATGGGCATGACGTCAGTTCTCAGTTCTCAGTTCTCAGTTCTCAGCAACATCGTCGCAGGTTCTCACTGACGACTGATGACTGACAACTGAAAGCTGACCACTACTTCTCCTTCTTTCTGGCGCGCTTGGCCATCATCTCGCGCATTTCGCGTCCCAGGGAACTGCGGTTAAGCGCATACTGCTGCACGATGCCGATGAATTGGCCCACGGCCCAATAGAGACCGAGTCCGGAGGGCAGATTAAAGCTAATGTAGCCCATCATGGCCGGCATCATGATATTCATCATCTTCTGCTGCGTGGGGTCCATCCCGGCCTGGGGAGTCATGCGCTGCATGAGGAACATGGTCACGACAATGGCAATCGGCAGAATGTAGCGCGGATCAGGCGAAGCCAGATCGGGCACCCAGAGCCAGTGCGCATGGCGCAAATCAATGGCCACGCCGAGCATTCTGTAATAGGCAAACAGGAACGGCATCTGAATGAGCAGGGGCAGACAGCCGCCCGCGGGATTCACGCCTTCCTTTTTATAAAGCGCGGAAATCTCGGTGTTCATCTCGGCCTTGCGGGGATCGCGCAGGCTGTACTTTTTGTATTTTTCCTGGATCTGCTTGATCTGCGGCGCAACGCGCTGCATTTTCAGCATGGACTTCATCTGGGAAAGTCGCAGCGGCAGCAAGGCGAGATTGATGACGAGGGTCTGGATGACGATGGCCCATCCCCAGTTGGGAATGAACTTGTAAGTCCATTTCAGCCACAGGAACAAGGGACGGGCGATGACGCCAAGCCAGCCGAAATCGACGATGGCGCGGAGATCGGGTTCCGCGCCTGTGATGCCGGGCACGCGCACACTTTGGAGATCCTCGAGCGCTTTGGGGCCGACGTAAAGGCGGCCGGAGGCGGGACCCTTGAGACTGCCGACGGCGACTCCAAGCACGTCGACTTTGTCCATGCGCTGATCGTTCTTGTCGGAGCGATTATGACGAATCTCGACAGGGTCGCGAAGCGTGACCAGGACTGCGCTCTGCGGGTCCTGGGGGACAAAGGCGGCGGTGAAATACTGATCGGATACCGCAGCCCAATCGAAGGGGCCGGGGATGGTTGCGCCGCCGCTGATTTTCTTTGCCACCAGCCGGTCGACCTTGTTGTCGTATTGATAGGCAATCTGGCCGACGGCGTAGGAGGAAGCGGTGAGTTCGCCGCCGAAGCCAGCCGGCCACATGGGGAAAGCAGCGATCTCCGAGCCTTTGACCCGCACCGAGGTTTCGACGCCGACGACGTAGCTGTGATCGAAATGAAACGTTTTATGGACGGAAAGATCGCCGTCGGAGTAATCGAACGAGAGGTCGGTGGGCAAAGTTGAGCTGCTGCGTGTGACCACGTAGAGCGCAGAATTGAGTCTGTTGCGGAGGGTCTCATCGAGATTGCCGGGATAAGTCCACAAGGAGAGCGGATACCCGTAGCGGGGAGCGGCGATGGGATTGACCAGATCCAGGGGGTTGCCGTTTTCGTCGTCCCACTTTTTGAGCACCCAGGATTCGACGTGCGCGCCCTGATTGGTAAATACGATTTTGTACAGATCATTTTCGATGACAATTTTGGACTCGCTGGCTGCCTGTTTAGTGGCGGGCGCGAGAGAGCCGGCAGTTTTGGAGGACGCGGCGGATGAAATGGCCCGCGCGGCCCCGGGTGGGGCCTGCGACGAGTTCGACTGAGCCGGCGGGGGAGCTTGCTCGGTGGCGGGCGGCGGGGCATACTTCCGCAGGATCGGCTGGAACAGAAGAATGACCAGAAAGGTGAGCGCGAAGATCAACAGAAGCCTGCGCTCCATGCCGGGTTCTTGCTGAGGATTGTTGAATTCCGCCAAATCAGTAGCTCGCTATTCGTGGTTCGCTGCTCGCGGTCCGCGGCGTCCCGGGGTCAATGGGTAAATCGAGATGGATGGAGGCGCCATGCTGCCCGGGAAGCTTGACCACGGGGTCATAGCCGCCTGCGACGAAGGGATGGCAGCGCAGCAGACGCCAGGCTGACATAAGTCCGCCGCGGACGATGCCAAAGCGATCGATGGCTTCCATGGCATATTCCGAACACGTGGGCACGTAGCGGCAGGAGGGCGCGAGCGAGGGGGAAATCCATCGCTTGTAAAATTTGAGAATTGTCACGGCCAGCGCTCTCATTGCAGGTGTCTCATTGCTCCGCCAGTTTTCTTGCGATCACTTCCAACGCTTTGCCAACCTCGCCCGCGAGCGAGGCGAATTCCAGGGTCGAGACCGACTTCTTGGGATGAATCACAATATCGACCGCGCTCTTCAGCCGCGAACGGTTGAGGCGCACGGCTTCACGAAGGCGGCGCTTGATCCGGTTACGCTGGACCGCACCGCCGAGCGCACGGCCGACGGCAAAGCCGATGCAAGCGCCGTCTTGTTTCCGTCCTTTCTCTTGGCGCGCTTTTTCTTCACGTACGTCTTCGCGCCCACCCCGAGCCAAATAAAAGACCGTCATATGCGAGGAAAAATGCCGCTTCCCCAATTTATAGACGCGCTCGAAATCCGAGTGCTTGCGCAAGCGCGCAGTACGCGGAAAAGCTGTGCCCGCATTGGCCGCAGGCAGCTTGATGCGGTTCGGAGCATCGGCACTCACAACCTTGCGGTCCTCGACGACTGACGGCATTCGACCCTGGTGGGGAAAGCTATTCGCGGAAACCCGGCTTCACGGAAACGCGCTTGCGTCCCTTGGCCCGGCGGCGCGAGAGCACTTTGGCCCCGCCTCGGGTCTTCATGCGGGTGCGGAAGCCGTGCTTCTTCGAGCGCTTGCGCCGGTTGGGTTGAAATGTACGTTTGGGCATCGAAAATTATTGCTCCTGAGTGAATCAACGGCAGTAAGACAAACGGTAAGTATAAATGAGCGCGAGCGCGGGCGGCAAACGGGGAGCGAACGATGCAACTGCGCAATGTTGGTTGCAGCTAAGATAGCTGTGTGAATCTCGACGACACCATTGTGGCCGTTGCCACGCCGCCGGGGAGGGGCGGGATTGGGGTGGTGCGGCTGGCGGGGCCGGAGGCGCGCGCAATTGCCCAGCCGATGCTGCGGTTACGGCACGCGCTCGAGCCGGGACGGGCGATTTTTGGCGAGTTGATCGAGCCAGCCACGGATCAAAGTGCTGAGGGGAGCTGGAAAGCGGAGAAAACTTTCTTGCCGACGGAAACGTTCGCCCCGCACAAGATCGACGAAGTCGTCGTTACGTACTTTCAGAAACCGCATTCCTACACGACCGACGATATCATCGAAATCTCGGCGCACGGGTCGCCGGTGGTGTTGCGGCACATTGTTGAGCTGGCGCTGGGCCGTGGCGCGCGGCTGGCCGAACCGGGCGAGTTCACGATGCGCGCTTTTCTCAATGGACGCATCGACCTGGCGCAAGCGGAAGCGATTCGCGACCTGATCGAGTCGCAGACACTGTTTCAAGCCAACGTAGCGGCGCAGCAACTGGAGGGCGCGCTCTCCAAACGCGTAAAGCAAATCAAGCAGAAGCTGGTGGAACTGGTGGCGCTGCTGGAGGCGGGAATCGACTTTGCCGAAGACGACGTGGCGATTGCGCCGGACGCGGCGATCCTGGCGCGGATGGAGGAGATCCGCGAGCCGCTGGAGAAACTCGCCGCCAGTTTCAGCTATGGACGAAGGGTCCACCAGGGGCTAACGCTGGCGATTGTGGGGCGGCCGAATGTGGGCAAATCGAGTTTGTTCAACCGTCTGGTCGAGCGCGAGCGCGCCATCGTGACGGCGCAACCGGGCACGACGCGCGACCTGGTCAGCGAAACCGTCGCGATCGGAGGGATTCCGGTCGAACTGGTGGATACGGCGGGCATTCGGCGCGCGCTCGATGAGGCGGAGAGCATTGGCGTGAAGAAGTCAATGGAAGCGCTGTCGGATGCGGACCTGGTGCTGGTGGTGCTGGATGCGTCACAGCCGATGGGTGAGGAAGATCGCGAACTGCTGCGGATGGTGGAGGGGCGCGTGGCAGTGGTGGTCGAAAACAAGTGCGATCTGAAGAGCTCTCAGGTCGCAGGTGTCAGGCTTGAGGGTGGAGATGGCAGTTCGCGGCTACCAGATAATGTACGGCGGCTGCCGAGGGTAAAAACTTCGGCGCTGACGGGTGAAGGGATCGCGGAGCTGCGTGAGACGATTCTGCGGCACGTGAGTGGAGAAAGCGGGGTGCAGATCGAACCGGGATTCCTGACGAATGCGCGGCATAATGACCTGGTGAACCAGTCGCTGGCAGCGCTGGGCTCAGCTGCAAAGGCGGTCGCCGGGCGGGTTCCGCATGAGATGCTGCTGCTGGACCTTTACAATGCGCTGCATGCGCTCGATGAGATCACCGGCGCGACCACGACGGACGATATCCTGAACCTGATTTTTGGCACGTTCTGCATCGGAAAATAGAGTAGCGTTCAAGGGCGTCTAGAGAAAGATAGAAAACTACATGAATGCCATTGCTTGCAGCCATTTATTGTCCTACAATGTCTTGTGGAGTCCCAGAACAGGCAATCAATTTGGGACTCCAGTGGGACTCCACACAGCAGGAAATGCCGGAATCGCCATGGAGTCCCGGACGAGGCGGAAGATGGCGCTCACAGACGCTCAAATCAAGGGGCTGAAGCCGAAAGCGGGGACGCGCTACAGCAAGGCCGATGGGAACGGCCTGATGCTGGACATAACGCCGGGCGGGGTTCGCTCATGGGTGTACCGGTACCGGCTCAATGGCGGGCGGGAAAAGCTGGTGCTGGGCCGGTATCCCGACTTGTCGCTCAAGGCTGCGCGCGCCAAGCGGGATGAGCTGGCTGCACGAGTGGTCAGGGGGGAATCGCCGGCCCTGGAGAAGAGGTTGGCACGGGCGGGGATGCCGACAAACCCCACTCTGCGAGAGTTTGCCGAGCGATATTACGTCGAGATCGTGGTAGAACGCTGGAAAGACCCAAAGCACATCCGGCGGTATCTCGACAACGAGATTTTCCCTACTCTTGGCGAAAAGGCGCTCAAGGATGTGAACGCGCTAGACGTGCAAGGGCTGGTGTACCGCAAGCGGGACAACGGGCGCATAGCGGCTGCAATGCAGCTTCGCATGGTGCTCAAGCAAATATTTGACTACGCCATCGAAGCGCGGCTGCTGACGGTCAACCCCGCAGCGATGGTGGCCGCCCGATTCATTGGCAAGGCCCGCAAACGGTCCCGCGTGCTCATGCCGAACGAGATCCGTCTGTATCTGCGCACCATCTACCAGTCAAACATGCGCCGACAATTCAAGCTGTCCTTGCATATTCTCTTGCTCACGCTCTCTCGCAAGTCGGAACTGTTACTTGCGAGATGGAATGACGTTGATCTGGGCAAAGGCGAATGGCTGGTGCCAGAGGAGAGCGCAAAGTCGGGTAAGCCACACATTGTCTATCTCTCCGCACAAGTGACGGAGATGTTCCGGGAATTGAAGGCGCTGGCAGGCGATTCCGAACTTGTGATGCCGGGGCGCGGCAGTCTCTCACGACCCTTTGCGAAGAACGCGCTCAATAAGGCCCTGGAGGGGCTTACGTTCGACATGGACCCGCTCACCATTCACGATCTGCGGCGCACAGGCGCAACACTGCTGACAGAGCACGGATTCAACAAGGACGTAATCGAGAAAACTTTGAGCCATGAGCATGAGGGCATCCGCGCGGTTTACATCGTTGCCGAGTATGCGGAGCAGCGGAAAAAGATGCTCCAATGGTGGGCCGATTACGTTGACGGCCTAATGAACGAGTCCAGGGTGATCGTGGGCAATTTCGCCCAGGCCGGCGCCTAGGGTGCTGCGTTCCCAACGTGTCCACTGAGTCCAAGAGCGCATCATGCGAATCGGGAACTGTCCGGGGAGGCAAGAAATCGGGCCGTTTGCAATGAGTTTTGAAACCGTACCGAGGGTTCGAATCCCTCCCTCTCCGCCACCCAGTCTGAACAGCAGAGAAATCTGCCGTTAGTTGCTTGACATCCTCGCGAAAAAGCCCGCCAATTCGCGATTTTCTTCTCATAAACCGGACTGGAGAGAATGGCTGACCAGTGCGCCCAAGCGCCTGCAGCCCTCAGTTTCTCTGATCGACGATGTGGCAGTCCGGTTTCCCAGCTTTGGTTGGCGAACAGAATGCGATCAAAAGCCAAGCATTTTCGCTGGTTCGCTTGACTTCTCTCGGTGCAGTGTGGTCAGTTCTTGCTGCGGATGGAATATTTGCGGACGACAGGGACGCAACTCAAAACACCACGTCCGGTGATCCTCGTTGATACGCGTGAACAGAACCCGTTCGATTTCTCCCGCTTTGAAGGCTGGTTTGCTGGAATCGAGAAATGTGCTCTCAAGCTCGGGGATTATTCCATTGCGGGACTCGAGGACCATTGTGTAGTTGAGCGCAAAGACCTTCCGGATCTCGTTCATTCCTTCACGACGGAGCGGTCTGTGTTTGTCCATCGACTTTGGCTCATGAGCCGCTACGCGCATCGGCTGCTGGTAATCACGGCGGCCTTGAGTGAGGTGAAGTCTCCAGAGACTTGCATTGGTGCCAATCCCAATCGGATCACGCAGTCCTTGATCGCCGTGCTCGCCGGGCTGCAGGTTCCCTTCCTGTGCAGCGAAACTCACGAATTAGGGGAGGAACTGGTAGCGTCCTACCTCTATCAAATCCATCTCTACCATTGGCTGGAGAGCAACGACTACGGCCGATTTCTCGCGGACGGCGATCTTTGAGGCAGCTTAACAAGAGACTTTCTGTAGCCGCTTAATCAATTCTTGGCGCGGATGGAATATTTGCGTAGCACAGGGGATCAGGTCACTCTGCCCGATATAGTTTTGGCGAACGACAACGGCCGACGTCTCGCGGACGGCGATCTTTGAGGCAGCTTAGAAAGAGACTTTCTGTAGCCGTTTAATCAATTCTTGGCGCGGATGGAATATTTGCGTAGCACAGCACAGACGGAAGTTTTGCGCAACCACAGCCTTGTTACCGCCTTGACAGAATCTTTGCGATCAACACAACACCCTCTCGCAATAGGAGCGCTACCACTGAATACAATAGACAGTTTGTTACAACTGAAGCAACAGTGATAAGCACGCCACGCGCAGTAGTGTGCCATCCTCCGATAAGCACTAGAGAGGAGGGCCAGAGCAAATACATAAAATCGGTGTGGCCCACTTGCAATACGCCTGAGACGCCAAACCAAAGGAGCGTCAACACGCTACCGGACACAACCAAACCCACAGCCGCACCGAACACTGCGCTTAACTTCGGCCCCATTTACGAGCCTCCTCTGTGACCTAAATCAGAATACGGATCCTGGTGAAAGTCCTGTGTAGCCGGAAGCTAAGGCCGCTGACCAGACCGATTTTTTGTACCAGGCAGAGTGAGAGTCTACATCACAACTTGGGCCTGGGAAAGCGCACCGGCGGCTGGGTGAAAGGCCGCCACCGGCGCAGGCGGCCTGTAGCCCAGCGCCGAGTGTGGTCTCTCGGTGTTGTATTCCACCCGCCAACTCTCAATCACGATTTGTGCCTCCTTCAGCGAATAAAAGATCTCTCCGTTCAGTAACTCATCCCGCAGCTTCCCATTGAAGCTCTCGCAGTAGCCGTTCTCCCACGGGCTGCCGCGCTCGATGTACAACGTTCGCGTGCCAACATTCGCCAGCCACTTCTGCAGCTCGCGGGCGGCTTGTGGTCCACGAACTTCTTGGATCTTTCCATCCCCATCCGTCTTTATCTTAGGCTCCAGGATACGGCTGCGAGCGAAACGGTGGCGGATATCGCCGTGGTGAGAAACGAGGCGGACCTGATCGATGTGGCAACGCAGGCTGGTTCCAACACGAGCAGCCGGCCAGCCCTTTTTTTTGCAAAATCTTGACTTGCCGATGACAACCCGGCCGGCCCCTCGTGTTAGATAAAGGTTTAACTGAGAATCGTCTCTCGAGCGAGGCAAAAACAATGAACTCCACACATAGTTCTTGGAAACGTATCAATCCCGGATCATTGCTGCTGGCAGCGGTTCTGGGGCTGTTCGCTGCCGCCGTTCCGTCCGCACACGGCCAGACCGAGACCATACTCCACAGCTTCTCCGGTGGCCTGAGCGACGGCATGAATCCCTATCTCGTCACGCCAGTGTTTGACTCAAACGGCAACCTTTACGGTACGACGCAGTATGGGGGCGCCTACTGCGGTGGATTCTGTGGCACGGTCTTTAAGCTCACGCCATCGGGTGATACATGGTCCCCGACGATTCTGTGGAGCTTTGGCAACGGAACAGACGGCAGCACACCGCTCGCCGGTGTGGTTCTTGACGGGCAAGGCAATCTGTATAGCTCAACCTTTTTTGGCGGCGATGACGACTACGGAACGGTGTTTGAGTTGTCACCGTCGGGGGCGGAGACGGTCCTCCACAGCTTCGTCAGAAATGGCACAGATGGAAACTACCCGCAAGGCAGTCTGGTTTTGGATGCGGAGGGCAATCTCTACGGCACGACCACCTATGGCGGCGACCTCGCCTGCGGTGAGGGGTGTGGCATTGTGTTCGAGCTGTCGCCTTCCGGGACTGAAACCATTCTTCATAGCTTTACGCCGAATGGGACGGATGGATATCATCCCGTCGGTAATCTGCTTTTCGACAACGGGAAACTCTATGGCACCACAGGCCAAGGAGGCGTCTATAACGGCGGCACGGTATTTGAGCTAGTGCCCTCAAAGAACGGCTGGACGGAAAATATCCTCTGGAACTTCGGCAATGGAGCCGATGGCTTGGAGCCCTTCGCCGGCCTGATCCAGGATAAAAAGGGGAATTTTTACGGTACCACCAACGGTGGCGGCGCCTATGGCTATGGGACGGTCTTCGAGTTAACTCGTTCGGGGACCGAGAAAGTCCTCCACAGTTTTAATTTCAATTGGACGGATGGAATGTTTCCTGCGGCGAGTCTGGTGCTCGACGACAAAGGGAACCTCTACGGCACGACCTCGTACGGCGGGGCCTTGAATTACTACGGCGGCACGGTATTCAAGCTGACACCCTCGGGAAGGGAAACGATTCTTCATAGTTTCGATTTGTTTACGACGGATGGGGCGCAACCTAACTCCAGTCTGGCAATGGATACGGAGGGGAATCTGTACGGCATGACCCTTTACGGCGGGACTTACGAAAACGGCTGCACGGAAGGCTGTGGCACGGTGTTTAAGATCACGAAGTAGGCGAAGTCCGGTCATCGTGAAACCGGAAACCGTCGTAGCCTGGCTGTCCTCCGCAAGTATTCCATCCGCACACGGAAGCGATGAAACCGCTATCGACATTCCTGGCACGCGCGACCCTTTTCGGCATCGGCACCACATCGCCCGGGGCGACGCTCGCTGTGAATGGCACGGGCAGCTTCAGTGGGCTAATCACATTTGCGTCCGGACAGACCTTCCCCGGCACGGCGGAACTGGCGGAGGCGAACACGTTCACCGGCAATCAGACGGTGAACGGGAACCTGAGCGCGACCG
>Ga0187784_10001183_pt1 | contig 20522 bp, 14 predicted proteins | sample 1015_SJ02_MP15_2_FD_132964 | JGI IMG/M metagenome (GOLD analysis project Ga0187784, IMG submission 132964) | Tropical peat soil microbial communities from peatlands in Department of Meta, Colombia - 1015_SJ02_MP15_20_MG | ecosystem: Environmental > Terrestrial > Soil > Wetlands > Peat | place...
CGCGCTGGTGCCGCCCGGCGTCGTCGCTCTCACGTCCACGGTGCCGAAGCCGCCCGGCGAAGTGGCGCTGATCGAGCTGGCGCTATTGACCGTGAAAGCAGCGGCCGGATTGCCGCCGAAGGTCACCGCCGACGCTCCGCCGAGATTCGTTCCGCTGATCAGGGCGGCGGTGCCACCCGCCACCGGACCGCTGCTCGGCGAGATTCCGCTGATCGCCGGCGCCGTCAGATAGCCGAACTTGTCGGCCGCGCTGGTGGCGCTAGTTCCACCAATGGTGGTCACTGTCACGTCCACAGTGCCTGAACCGCTCGGCGATTTTGCCGTGACGGATGCGGCGCTCGTCACATTAAACCACGTGGCCGCGGCGCCGCCGAACTTCACCGCGCTCGCCCCGGTGAAGTTCGTCCCGGCAATGGTGACGATGGTGCCGCCAGCCGCCGGGCCGCTCGGTACTGACAGCGAGGTCACCGTCGGAGCGGCGACGTACGTGAACCCGTCGACCACCCCGGTTGTGCTGGTGCCGCCCGGCGTCGTCACCGTGACGTCGACCGCACCGGTTCCCGCCGGCGCCGTCGCCGTAATCGAAGAATCGTTGTTGATGGTGAACGAGGTTGCGTTCACCGAACCGAATTTTACCGCGGTGGCGCCGGAGAGGCCGGTTCCCGAAATGCTCACATGTGCGCCGCCGGACGCCGCTCCACTGGTCGGCGAAATCGACGTCACGGTGGTCGGCAGCCTGACGACTTCCGGGTTGCCGGTCAGCGCGCCTGAACTCGCCAGGAAGTTGCCGTCGCCGGCATAGTTGCCGGCGATCGTGTGACTGGCGGCGGAAAGCGAGGACGTAGAAAAGCTGGCGACACCGCCGGTGAGCGAGCCGGTGCCGATCGTCGTGCTGCCATCCATGAACGAGACCGAGCCGGTCGGCGTACCGGCTCCCGGCGCATTGGCCGAGACCGTGGCGGTAAAGGTGACGGACTGGTTGACCAGAATCGGATTAGCTGACGATCCGACAGCCGTCGACGTCGACGCCTGATTGACGACCTGCAGGCCGCCGGTGAGCGAACCGACGCTGGCCCCGAACGTACTGTCGCCGCCATAGCTCGCGGTGATGGTGTGACTGCCGACGGCAAGCGCCGCGGTGGCGAAGGTGGCGACTCCGCTGCTGAGCGTGCCGGTGCCGATCTGATTGCTGCTATCGTAGAAGGTGACCGTGCCGGTCGGCGTGCCCGATGTGCCCGGGGTGACAGTGGTGGTGAATGTCACGGACTGACCGAATACGCTCGGATTTTGCGAGGACGTCACTCCCGTCGAGGTCGATATCGCGGTGACGGTAAGCTGCGCGCTCCGTGCCGTCCCCCCACTCCCGCCGCTCGCGTTGTAGAACTGGATCGATTCGCTGATCGTCTCGATGCCGTAGGTGTTGGCCGTGCTGTTGACGGTGAACGTGACCACCGTTCCGCCGGTGTCGGCCGTTCCCGAGGTGGCCGACGGGGTCAGCCAGATCGGGAGCGCTGCCACAGACCAGTTCACCGTGCCGCTCGCCGCGGTGACGGTGTATTGGACCGAGGTCGGCGAAAACGGGCCACCCACCGAACCGCTGGTCGAGAACGCCGTACCCGGCGTTACCGTCATCGCCGAGCCCGGCGATCCGGTCGCGCACACGCCACCGACGCACACCTGAGTGCTGCCGCATACAGTCGCGCAACTGCCGCAATTGTTCGGATCCGTTTGCCAGTTGGTGCAAAAGGCGTTGTTGCCTGCGCCGCAAACGTTAAAGCCTGCCGTGCACGCAGTCGTGCAACTGCCGGATGCGCATGTCTGGCTGGGCGAGCATGCGTTGGCGCAACTGCCGCAATTGTTCGGATCGATTTGCGTATTGGTGCAAGCGCCGCCGCAGGCATTGGGTAGGCTTCCCCCGCAGGAAATCTGTGCAACGACCATGCTGCCAGCCGGACGGCCACGCAGAACACGGTTGACGATATCGCGCTGGAACGGCGTCAGCGGCGCTATGCATGCGCCATGCAACGAAACGCTGTCGGCGGGACACTCCTGCAGCGTCTGCGGAGCCGCGGGCGATCCCGACGGGTCGGTTCCGAGGGCGGCAAGCGCGGCACTGGCGGGCTGGGAACAGCACAGCGCAAACACGATTGCCAACAGCCGAGCCGTTCGGCTGCACCCCAACCCATGAACTGACATACCCCGCCCCCGAGCGAACCTCACACCACGGACGCACCCGGGAGTGGCGCGCCAAGATGGATCGTGCCCGCCGTAGCCGATTACCATGGCGGACGACGGCGCTCAAACCGATTTGAATCTTTGGAACTCGGCCCCTTGGCGCGTTGCGTTATGACGGTTTGCCCAGTATGCGCACGAAGCACTCGCGCACTTGACGCTGGGTCTCGACGACATGCGCTTCGAGCGCGAGGAAATCCGGCAGGTCGGCGGCACGCGCCAACAGGCCGAGCACGCTGGCACTCGCCGATTTCGGGTCGAATTTGTCGGGCAGGCAAAGCCGCAGGATTTGCGTCAGATCGTGAAACAGCCGCACGGCGGGCCGCAGCACCGCGGCGTCTTCCGCAGTGAGCACGCCGAGATGCGCGCCTTTCTCCAGCGCGCGCGCCGTCGAGGTGTCGAGGATTTCCGGCGACGCCGCCGCATGAACGAGCTGCAAATATTGGGCGATGAACTCGATGTCGACAAGTCCGCCGGCGACGTATTTGAGGTCCCAGGGATCGGCGTCGCCCTTCTCCTTGGCGATCGCCGCACGCATGTCCACGATATCTTCGCATACTAGACGGACGTCGCGCCGGCGGCACAGCACGTGGCGGATCGCCGCTTCGATGCGCGCGATAAATGCCGGCGTGCCGGAAACGACGCGGGCGCGCGTCAACGCCATGTGCTCCCAGGTCCAGGCCTCGCGCTCCTGATAATCGATAAAGCCGTCGATTTGCGTCGCCAGCGGCCCCGAACGGCCGGACGGGCGCAAGCGCATGTCCACCGGATAGAGCACGCCGTAATTGGTCTGAACCGTCAGCGCGCTGATCAACCGCTGCGTGAGGCGCGCAAAATATTGCGCTCCGTAGAGCGGCCGCTGTCCGTCCGACTCGGGGTGCGCGGCGGCAAAATCATAGATGACGATGAGATCGAGATCGGAGCTTGCGGTCATTTCCCTGGCGCCGAGGCGCCCGAGCGCGATGATGGCGGTCTCCTGATCGCGCACCCGGCCGTGCATCGCGGCGAAGTCCTGCGCGACGCGGGCATGCAGCGCGCGAATGAGAACATCGGCAAGGCGCGCGAAAATCTCTCCGGCCTGCTCGGCGGAAACCGATCCGGAGAGGATACGCGCGCCGATCAAAAACATCCGCTCCTGGCCGAACAGGCGGGTGGCATCGAGCATCTGTTCATACCCGCGCACCTCGACGAGCGCGCGCCCGAGTTCCGCCGCAAGCCGTTCCTCGTCCGGTATCGAGCCGAAGAAGCTCGGATCGAGCAGTGGATCGATGAATTGCGGGTTGCGCGCCAACACGTCGGCGAGCCGCGGCGCCGAGCCGAGAATCAGCGCGACGAAGCCGATGAGTTCCGGATTCTCGCGCAAGAGCGAGAGGAACCGCCCGCCGCCGCGCAGCCCGGAGAGGAAATGATCGAACGCCGCAAATGCCGCGTCGGGATTTTCCGCGCGCGAGAACTGATCGATGATCACCGGCACGAGCTCGATGAGATAGCCGCGCGCTTGCGCGCCGCGCAGCGCGCGATAGCTCCCGACGCGCCAGCGGTAGACCGCCGCGGCCAGTTCGCGCGGCTGCCGAAAACCCATTTGCGAGAGCCGGTCCAACGTCTCATCCTCGCCTTCCGGCGTGGCGAAGGACAGATTTTGCTGCCGCGCGAGCAAGGCCGGCGCGCTTTCGAACAGCCTGACATAGTGCCGCTCGACCGCGCGCAGATGGGCAAGCAGCGCGACGGCGAAATGCTCGCGCTCGGCGAAACCGAGGAAGCGCGCGAACCGGTCGAGGGCCTCCCGGTCGGCCGGCAAGCTGTGGGTCTGCTCGTCGCCGATCATCTGCAGGCGGTGCTCGACGCGGCGTAGGAAGTCGTAGGCCGCCGTCAGCTCGTCGCACGCGGCGGCATCGATCCAGCCTCCCGCGGCGAGCGCAGCGAGCGTGGCGATGGTGCCGCGGCCGCGCAGCTCGCCGTGCCGACCGCCGGCGATCAGTTGCTGCGTCTGCACGAAGAATTCGATCTCGCGAATGCCACCGCGGCCGAGCTTGATGTTGTGCCCCTCGACCGCGATCTCGCCGTGACCCCGATAGGCGTGGATCTGCCGCTTCATCGCGTGCACGTCGGCGATCGTCGCGTAGTCGAGATACTTACGCCACACAAAGGGCGACAGGTCGCCGAGCAGCCTTTCGCCGGCGGCGAGATCGCCGGCGCAGGGGCGCGCTTTGATCAGCGCGGCGCGCTCCCAGCTCTGGCCGCGGCTCTCGTAGTAGACGAGCGCGGCGTCGGTCGAAATCGCGATCTGAGTGGACGACGGATCCGGGCGCAGCCGCAGATCGACGCGAAAGACGTAACCGTCCGCGGTCCGCTCCTGCATCATCCTCACCAGCTCGCGCGTGAGCCGCACATAGAACTGGCCGGGCTCGATTTCGGCAGCGAGCGTCGCTGCCGCCGGATCGAAGAAAACCATTAGATCGATGTCGCTCGAGAAATTGAGCTCGCAGCCGCCCAATTTACCCATCGCCAGAACGATGTAGCCGGACCGCAGTTCCGGATTATCGGGACCGGCAGGCTTGATGCGCTCGCGGCGCGCGGCTTCGCCGAGCAGGTGGCGCACTGCGGCGCCGAGCGCGGTCTCGGCGACCGCGGTGAGCGCAGCGGTGACGCGCGCGACCGGCCACACTCCGCCGATGTCGGCGAGCCCGATGAGCAGCGCCGTCTCCGCTTTCATGCGGCGGAGCGCCTTCATCACCGCCTCGGAGCCGGGCGCGGCGGCGACAGCCTCGCGCACACCGGCAAGGAGCCGCGCCAGTTCGGCGGCCGGGTCGGCGCCGAGCAGCCGGAGCGCACGCGCCGGATCGGCGCCAACGAGGTCCCAAAGATAAGGCGCCGCCTCGGCGATCCCGCCGAGCACGCTTGCGAGCGGCGGGTGCGCCTCAAGCAGCGATCTGAGCGCCCTGCCGGCGCGCGTGCGCGCAACGTCGGCGAGCCATGCGGCCACGCGCTCGCGACCCCGCGCCGACGGCAGGGGCAATGCGCCTGAGAGCATGCCGACCAGTGCCGTCTTGGGGTTCTGCTTTGGCCGCTTCCCGGGTGCAGCCCGCCGCATCAGGTCCCCGTCGGTCCGGCGCGCGGCAGGCTGATCACGCTACGCAGCCCCGGCCGATTGTCCTCGAGCCTGAGTTCGCCGCCATGCAGGCGAGCGACCGCCGATGCAAGACTGAGCCCCAACCCGGAGCCCGGCTCCGATCGGCTCTGCTCGAGCCGTACGAACCGCTCGACGGCACGGCGGCGATCGTTTTCGGCGATGCCCGGGCCGCGATCCGCCACCGCGAGCGTGATGCGCTCCCCGTCGGCGCTGGTCCGAACCACGATCTCGGCCCGCGTGCCGTTTATCTTGCTCGTCTCCGGCCCGGCATATTTGATCGCGTTGTCGACCAGATTCGCCAGCGCCTGGCTTACCAGTTCGCGGTTGCCGCGCACCGGCGCGGCCGCCGGTGCATCGACCTGGAGCGCCACACCCTTCTCCTCGGCGAGCGGCTCGTAGAGATCGCAGACATCGCGGGCGATCTCGGCGGCGTCGAATTCGGTCATGTTGTCGCGGGCCTGCCCCGATTCGGCGCGCGCTATCATGAGAAGCGCGTCGAAGGTGCGGATAAGCTCGTCGGATTCGACGATCGTCGACTCCAGCGCGGCGCGATAATCCGCCGTGCTCTTGGCGCCGCGCAGCGCCTGCTCGCACCGATTGCGCAAGCGCGTGAGCGGCGTTTTCAGATCGTGGGCGATGTTGTCGGACACCTCTTTGAGGCCGTGCATCAGCGCCTCGATGCGCTCGAGCATGGCATTGAAATGCTCGGCGAGCCGATCGAGCTCGTCGCCGGTTCCGGCGACCGGCAGCCGACCGGCCAGATCGCCCGCCATGATCGTCTGCGCCGTTCCGGTCATCGCATCAATGCGTTTGAGAACGCGCCGGCTGACGAAAAATCCGCCGGCAAGCCCGAGCACGACGACCAGCGCGAACGACCAGCGTCCGGCATTGGAAATGATCGCATAGATGCGCTCGCGCTCCTCGAGATCGCGGCCGACCAGCAGGCGGAAACCGTCCGGCAGCTCGACCACCTGGACGAGTGCGCGATGTTCCGCCTCGTCCGGCGCCTCGATCCGCCGATACGAAATCTCGTACCATCCCGGACGATCGAGCACGCCGGGCTCCAGGCTGCCGACGTTGCCGGCAAGCTGTTGGCCGGTGGGCGTGGTGACCAGCAACAAGTTCGATCCCGGGCGGCGCGCCCGCAACTCGGCGACGGCCAGCAATCGACGGATGCCCCCTTGTTCATACTGATCGCGCAAGCCGGTGATTTCCGACTTGACCCTGTTGGTGATCTGCTCGGTGATGAGGCGGCGGGTGTTGAGCGCGAAGTAACCGAGCAGCGAGACCGCGAACAGAATGAAGATCAGCAGATAGACCAGCGTCAATCGAAACGCCGTCGTGCGCAGAAGCTTGCCGAGCGCCGTCACCGGTGGAATTCTCTATGACCGCAAAGATCGCATGTGGACCTCCAACGCCGGCTGGATTTCCAACGCCGCGGAGTCTAGCGCAAAAGCTGCCGGCGTGCAGCTTACCTCCGCCGGCCCGCGCGATCGGGCGCCGCCTGCCGGGCTTGAAACTTGGGAATCGTGGTGTTTACCTGTCGGCGCGCCGGCCCGATGCGGTCCCCACGGACGATCGTCACGCTCGCAGAAGTCAAGGAGGCCGCAAGCAACCATGGCGGAGCCGCCGAAGCCTGTTCCAAATTGGCGCCTGCAGGGCGACTGGTTCGACCTGTGCAGCTGCAGCATCGGCTGTCCGTGCGTGTTCGGGGCCAATCCGAGCACGGGGACCTGCGAAGGCGTCCTGACCTGGATCATCCGCGAAGGAAATTACGGCGACGTGCCGCTTGCCGGCCTCAACGCGATCATCATCAGCCAATTCACCGGCAATGTGCTGGAGCGCAACCGCCATTTCGGTTTTCTCATCGATGCGCGCGCCGACGCCCGACAGCGCCAGGCCTTGGAGCTGATCTTCACCGGCCAGGCGGGCGGCCATTTTGCCGCCTGGCGTGATCTCACAGAGCAGCAGCTGGGCGTAAAGTTCGTACCGATCAACGTCACTTTCAGCGACCAGATATGGAAGGTCGAAGTGCCGGGAATGATCGACGGAGAGGGAGGGCCCTACCGCAACCTGATGGTGCCCGACAGCAAAGTCTGCAAAATCCTCAACGCGCCGCGGCCGGAGGTAGGCCCCGGCGACATCACGGTGGGGCAGGCGAAGAAGAATCTGTTCTCGGGTTTCGGGCTGAAATGGGACTGGTCGTCGCTGTCGTCGAAGCACATACCCTTCGAGCATACCGGCCCCGGAAAGTTCAGCTGGCTGAAACCGTGGGAACGGCAGAACTAGGAACCGTCGCGTGCTGTCGAGGGCGGAAAAATCTGTTCTTTACGCAGCGCTTTTTCTGGCCACCGTGGCGGCATGGTCGGTCACCTGGACGCGATCCTCCGAGCTTCCGGCGTTGAGCCCCTATTTGCTGCAGACGCTATGCGGCGCACAGTGGACGCTCGGCAGCGCCGCCTCGGCGCTGACGATGTGGATGAGCATGATGGTGGCCATGATGCTGCCGGCAACTGTCCCGACCGTCGATGCCTTCGCCACCATCGCCGGCCGCCGGCGCGCCCGCGGGCAGCCCTATACCCCGACCCTGGTGTTCGTCGCCGGCTATTTTCTGATGTGGAGCGGGTTCAGCGTCGCGGCGACGGTAGCCCAGTGGCAGCTCCATCGCGCCGCGCTTTTGACGCCGAGAATGGAAAACGTCAGCCCCATCCTCGCGGGGGTTACGCTTCTTTTGGCCGGCCTTTATCAGTTCACACCGGTCAAGATGGCTTGCCTGCGCGGTTGCCGCGGACCACTGTCATTCCTCGTGGCGGAGTGGCGGGAAGGTCACCGCGGCGCGCTGCTGATGGGGATGCGGCACGGCCTGATCTGTCTCGGTTGCTGCTGGGCATTGATGTCGCTGATGTTCTGCGTCTCCGTGATGGACCTGCGCTGGGCGGCGGCATTGGCGGTGTATGCTGCCGCCGAGAAGCTCGCGCCCGGCGGAGACACGGTCGTTGCACCGGGCTTTGGCGCAACGGCAATCTTGGCCGGAGCCGTGTTGCTCGGCTTCGGTCTGCTCTAATCGAACTTTCTGCCGGATACGATCGGGTGCAATGATGGGACCTCTCGCAGGCTTGCGTATTGTCGAATTCGCCGGCATCGGGCCCGGCCCGATGGCGGCAATGCTGTTTGCCGATCTGGGCGCAGACGTCATCCGCCTGGATCGGCTGACCAAGAGCGATCTGGGCGTCGACATGCCGGCCCGTTTTTCGTTGCTGGGGCGGGCGCGGCCTTCGGTATCGGTCGACCTCAAGCATCCCGACGGAATCGCGCTCGCCGCCGAACTCATCGACAAGGCGGACGGCTTGATCGAAGGATTTCGGCCGGGGACTATGGAGCGTCTCGGCCTCGGGCCGGAGGTCATGCTCCCCCGCAATCCTCGCCTGGTCTACGGGCGGATGACCGGTTGGGGGCAAACCGGCCCGCTGTCGCAGGCGGCGGGGCACGATCTCAACTACATCTCGTTGGTCGGCGCCGCGGCGGCCATCGGACGAGCCCGATCGAAGCCGACGCCCCCTCTCAACCTAGTGGGGGATTTCGGCGGCGGTGCCCTTTATCTCGCCTTCGGCATGGCCTGCGCCATCATCGAGGCGCAGCGGTCCGGCAAGGGCCAGGTCGTGGACGCGGCGATGACCGAGGGAGCCGCCTCGTTGATGACGACATTCTACGGACTTTACGCCGCCGGCCTGCACAAACTGGAGCGGGGCACGAACCTTCTGGATTCCGGATCGGCAATCTACGACGTCTACGAGTGTGCGGATGGCCGGTTCATTTCCATCGCGCCGATCGAGCTGAAATTCCGCAAGGTGCTGTTCGAGCTCATAGGTCTGCCTTACACGAAGGATCATGGGGCGGAGGTCCACGGCGAGCTCGAGGCTGTTTTCAAGAAGCGGACACGGGATGAGTGGTGTGCGCTCTTGGAAGGTACCGACGCCTGTTTTGCCCCGGTTCTCACCATGGCCGAGGCGCCACTTCATCCGCACAATGTGGCGCGTGGCAGCTTCATCGAAGTCGACGGTGTGGTGCAGCCCGCCCCGGCCCCGCGCTTTAGCCGCACACCGTCCGGCGTCCCGGCGCCGCCGCAGAAACTGGGAGAAGGAACCCGCTCGGCACTCGCCGCGTGGGGGATTGCGGAGAAGAGAATAGCGGCCCTGCTCGCGCAGGGAGTGCTGGGGCAACCGCAGGCGCAACCTGCTGCGGTCGAATGACTACCGCACGCCCTCGCGGATCATATAGCCGGCGCCGCGAACCGTGTGCAGAAGCGGCTGTGCGAAGCCGCGGTCGATCTTCGAGCGCAACCGCGAGATGTGCACGTCGATGACGTTGGTCTGCGGATCGAAATGATAATCCCAGACATTTTCCAAAAGCATGGTGCGGGTGACCACCTGCCCGGCATGCCGCATCAGGTACTCGAGCAAGCGGAATTCGCGGGGCTGTAATTGCAGCTCCTGACCGGCGCGGCTCACCTCATGGGAGAGGCGATTAAGCTCGAGATCGCCGACGCGATATACGGTTTCCTCGCCGCGGCTGCCGCGGCGGCGGGCGAGCGCCTCGATACGCGCCAGCAATTCCGAGAATGCGTACGGCTTTGCCAGATAGTCGTCGCCGCCGCTTCGAAGGCCCTTGACGCGATCATCGACCTGGCCCAGCGCCGAGAGAATAAGCACCGGCGTGTCCACGGCCTTGCTGCGCAACGTGCCGACGATCGAAAGACCGTCGAGCTTCGGGAGCATGCGGTCGACAATCAGCACGTCGTATTGACCGTCGAGCGCCAGCGCCAGTCCTTCCTCTCCATCGCCTGCCCGGTCGGCGATATGGCCGACCTCGCGAAAGGCCTTGACCAGATATTCGGCCGCGTCGCGATCGTCCTCGATGATCAGAAGGCGCATGGATGCCGCCGTATTCGGGGAGCCGATCGGCGGTCTTTGCCGATCGCTTGTCGCCAGATCATATTGGCCCAAGCTCACCTCGCGGCAATATCATCACGACCTTCGCCTCGATCGCCGGCGGCAACCGAGTGTGAGGGGGTGGCGGGCGCTAACCCACCACCCCCGACCTCCTCCGTTCCGGCGGGGGGCGACGATGCCGGATACGGAGTTGGTATCTGCGGGGACGGGCGTTGCGGCCCGTCCCCAGGGTACGCCCGCCGGCGGGGGCGACTTGATGCCGGCGGATCGCCCCATTACTTTCAGGCGTTGCCGAGCGGCAGGGCTACGAATCGCATGCCCTCGTTCGACTTCACCCGGAACAACACGGTGTGCTTGCCCTCCTTGCGCGCATCGGCAAGCTGCTTGCGCACATCGGACGGGGTCGCCACCGACTTGCCGCTGACATCGAGGATGATGTCGCCGACCTGAAAGCCATGATCGGCGGCAAGGCCGTTCGGATCGACTTTGGTCACGACCACGCCGTTGCCTTCCGCTCCGGCGACCTTGTTCGCAGGCGACAGGGTCAGACCGAGCTTCGGCACGTCGCTGTCGGGAACCTCACGTTGATTCTGCTGGTTCGCCGCCTGCTGCTCGGTCGGCATCGCGCCGAGCGTCAGCGTCAACGTCTTCTCCTGGCCCTGACGCGTGACGCCGAGCTTCACCGAAGTACCCGGTGTCAAGGTCCCGATCCGGCGCGCCAGATCGCGTGCGTCGTGGACCGACGTGCCGTCCACCGAAGTGATGACGTCGCCGCTCTCGATGCCGGCCTTGGCGGCCGGGCTGTTGGGCTGCGGCTCGGACACGAGCGCACCGGTGGCCTTCTTCAGCCCGATGCTGTCGGCGATATCAGGCGTCACCGGCTGGATCTGCACGCCGATCCATCCGCGCGTCACGCTGCCCTTGTCGCGCAACTGCGCGACCACGCTCTTGACGGTGTCGGACGGGATATCGAACGCAATACCGACCGAACCGCCTGACGGCGAGAAGATGGCGGTGTTGACGCCGATCACATTGCCCTCGACGTCGAATGACGGGCCGCCGGAATTGCCCTTGTTGACCGGCGCGTCGATCTGAATGAAGTCGTCGTAGGGTCCGGCGCCGATGTCGCGGCCGCGCGCCGAGACGATCCCGGCGGTCACCGTCCCGCCGAGCCCGAACGGATTGCCTACCGCGAGAACCCAGTCGCCGATCCGCGGCGTGTTGTCGGCGAACTTCACATAAGGAAAGTCCTTGCCGTCGACCCTGATCACAGCGAGATCGGTGCGCGGATCGGTACCGATGACTTTGGCGGTGTAATTCTTGCCGTCGTCGGTGGTGACCTGCACCGTCTCGGCGTTCTGCACCACGTGGTTGTTGGTCACCGCATAGCCGTCGGCCGAAATGAAGAACCCGGAACCCTGGCCGGTGACGACTTCGTGGCCGCCCTGACCATTGTTGGGCATGCCGAAGCGGCGGAAGAAACGCTCGAACGGCGAGCCGGGCGGGAACGGCAGTTCGTCTTCGCTAAGCGATGAATTGGCGGGGCGCTCCACCTTGACGCGGACCGAGATCACCGCCGGCTTGACCTTTTCGACAATGTCGGCGAAGCCCACCGGACGTTGCGAAAGCTGCTGCGCCTGCTGCGACAGGTTCTGCGCCTGCGCCGAACCGGCAAAGAAACCGGTCCTCGGCGCCGCATAGGGCGCAAAGAACGCCGCCGCGCCGAAACCGGCGATTGTCGTCGCCAGCAGCGCCATCCGCCGCGCTGACAGCGTGCGGCGTGTCGAGGATGTTCTGTCGTTCATTAAGCCGTCTCCAATTCGGTTGTCCGTTTCGCAACGGAAGGACCCCCGAGACCCGTATTTGCCGCGCAATGTGGACGCGCAAGCCTTACCGCGCACTGTCGGCGGGATTAAAAGTTAGTAATGTCGCAGAAAGCGAATTATCGAGGCGTGACATGATGTTGCCGCATGTTCGCCGGCTTTCGGCTGTCGGCGTCCCATCCGCTGAGCGCCGCTGTCTGTTGCGCTGCGAAAGTGACGGCGAAGCGCGGCGTCACCCTTTCCCGCGCAGGAGGTCGGCCAAGCGGTCTTCTTCTGCTGCGCTCAGGTTTGCAGCCGCCTCCGATGTCGCGGTTGGCCGGCGGTGCCGAAGAACCGCGACAATGGTCACGATCCCGAGCAGCAGGACCGCTGGCGGCAATCCCCACAGCGCCGCCGTGTGCCACGACAGCCGTGGCCGAAGCAGCACGAACTCACCGTAGCGAGCGACGAGGTAATCGATCACTTGGGCGTCGCTGTCGCCCGCCTTGAGGCGCTCGCGCACCAGCAAGCGCAAATCGTGCGCAAGCGGCGCCTCCGAATCGTCGATCGACTGATTCTGACACACCATGCAGCGCAGCTCCTTGGACAGCGCGCGAGCGCGCGCCTCCAGCGCCGGGTTCGCCAGCATCTCGCCGGGCTCGACCGCACGCACCGGTACCGAGGCCGCTAGCGCCAACAGAAACGCCAGCAGCAGAGCGCGAGGGCGCGGAAAGATCACGCCACTCTCCCCGCCGCTTGGATCGCCGCACGGGCTTTCGCCGGCGTCGGGGCGCCGACGCGCAGTCGCCGGTCGGATAGCGACAGGCCGCCGCCGATGAACATGATCACCGCACCGAGCCAAATCATCAGCACCAGCGGCTTGAAATAAAGCCGCACCGGAATCGTGTGGTCCGGGCTCGGATCGCCGAGCGAGAGATAGAGCTGACCGAACCCGCGCTGCATCAGCGCGGCTTCGGTGGTCGCCATGCTGCGGGCCGGAAAGGTGCGCCGGCTCGGCTCCATGGTGCCGATCAGGTCGCCGTTGCTCCGGCGCACCGTGAAATGACCGACGAGGTCGCGGTAGTTCGGCCCGACCCGGTTCAGCAAGCCGTCGAAGGTCAGCCGATAATGCGCGATATCGATGCTCTCGCCGGGCCGCAGCGCAGCGATCCGCTCGCTCCCCCAGGCCGTCACGACGACGATGCCCATGAGGGTGACGCCGATGCCGAAATGCGCAAAGGCCGTACCCCAGGCGGAACGCGGCAAGCCGACGGCGCGGCGCAGCACCGCGCCGAGCGGCACGCGCAAGATCATCGTGCGCTCGGCGATATCGGTGAGCGCGCCGGCCATGATGAAGATGGCGAGGCCGACGCCGAACGGAGCGAGCACCGGGCCGCCGCGCGCAACGGCAAATGTCGCCGCCACCGCCACGGCGGCGAGCATGCCGGCAGCCAGCAGGCGCTGCGCTGCGCCCAGCAGATCACCGCGCTTCCATCCGAGCAGCGGACCGAACGACATCGTCAGCAGAAGCGGCACGAACAGCGGACCGAAAGTCAGGTTGAAGAACGGCGGTCCGACGGAAATCTTTTCACCGGTCAATGCCTCGAGCGCGAGCGGATAGAGCGTGCCGATGAAGACCGTGGCGCAGGCCGAAGTGAGAAACAGATTGTTGACGACGAGCGCGCCTTCGCGCGAAATCGGCGCGAACAATCCACCTTGCTTGAGGAGCGGCGCGCGGGCGGCAAAGAGCGAGAGCGCGCCGCCGATGAACAGCGCGAGAATGGCGAGAATGAAGATGCCGCGTCGCGGATCGACGGCGAAGGCGTGGACCGAGGTCAGCACGCCGGATCGCACCAGGAACGTGCCGATGAGCGACAGCGAAAAGGCGACGATGGCGAGCAGAATGGTCCAGATCTTGAGCGCCCCGCGCTTTTCCATCACCACCGCGCAATGCAGGAGCGCGGTGCCGGCGAGCCAAGGCATCAGCGAGGCGTTCTCGACCGGGTCCCAGAACCAGAAGCCGCCCCAGCCGAGCTCGTAATACGCCCAGTACGAACCTCCGGCGATTCCCAGCGTCAGGCACATCCAGGCGCCGAGCACCCACGGCCGCACCCAGCGCGCCCAGGCCGCGTCGACGCGACCTTCGATGAGCGCAGCGATCGCGAAGGAGAAGACGATCGAGAAGCCGACATAGCCGAGATAAAGAAGCGGCGGATGGAAGGCGAGACCCGGATCCTGCAGCACCGGATTGAGGTCGCGGCCCTCGAAGGGCGCATCCGCGATGCGCAAGAATGGATTCGAGGTGGTGAGGATGAAAAGGTCGAAGGCGGCGGCGATCCAGCCCTGTACCGCGAGCGCATTGGTTTTGAGCACCGGGGGCAAATTGGTGCCGAGAGCCGCGACCAGGGCACCAAACAAAGCGAGGATGAACACCCACAGCATCATGGAGCCTTCGTGATTGCCCCAGATGCTGGTGAGCCGGTACATCAACGGCATGGTCGAGTTGGAATTCTCGAAGACATTGAGCACCGAGAAATCCGAGCTGACGTAGCAGGCCGCGAGCGCGACAAAAGACATCGCCACGAACGCGAATTGCGCCAGCGCCGCCGGCGCGGCCATGCTCATGAGCAGCGGATCGCCGCTGCGCGTGCCGACGATGGGCATGCTGCCCTGAACGAGCGCGAGCCCGAACGCCAGCATCAGCGCGTAGTGGCCAAGCTCGGGAATCATGCTCGGTTCCTGCTGCCCTCGTGCTCGCCCGGAGGAGCCAAGAGCGGCGCGATCATGCGCGGCCACGCGCGCCTGGCGAAGCGCATCGCGGCCCGCGGCCCGATTTGCCCGCGCCAACGACGACGGCGTCTCACCTGCTCCATTTCACTTCCCGCCCGCGGCGGCCTTCTGCGCGTATTCGTCCTTCCAATGTCCCGATTTCTTCAGCGCGTCGGCGACCTCCTTGGGCATGTACGTCTCGTCGTGCTTGGCAAGAATCGTATCGGCATTGAACACGCCTGAGCCATCGAGCGCGCCTTCGGCTACGACGCCCTGGCCCTCACGAAACAGGTCGGGCAGGACGCCCTGATAGCCGACCACGATCTGCCGGTTGCCGTCGGTGACCTCGAAGCGAATCGTCATATTGTCGCCGCGGACGAGGCTGCCGGCCTTCACCAGACCGCCCAGGCGAATGCGCGCACCCGGTGCGATATGCTTTTCCACAACGTCGCTCGGCGAATTGAAGAACACGATGCCGTCGCGCAGCGCGTTGAGGACGAGCGCAACGGCAATCACCAGTACGCCGAGGCCGGCGCCGATCAAAACCAGGCGTCGCCGCTTGCGGGTCATCGCTGTTGTTTCCCCGGCATGGTCTGGTGATTCAGCCTTCGAGGCCGAGCCCCCTGACGAGGTCGTCGATGCGTTTAACATCGTCGGGACGGTCGGCGAGCGCGCGCTTGGCGTCCGCGGCAGCGTCCTTGGCCTTATTGCGCTCGCCGAGTACGGTGTAGGCGCGCACCAGTCGGAGCCACCCCTCCACGTCGCTGCCATCCTCGCGCAACAGATTGGCAAGGCGCGCCACCATGCCCTGGATCATTTCCACGCGCTGCGCGTCGCTCAATTGGGCCGCCTCAGCCACGTCGGCGGCGGTCGGCCCCGCCGCAGTCGATGACGCGGCGGTCGCCCGCTCCAGTGCGGCGCGCACAACTTCGGCCCACGGTGCGCCCAGCGGAGCGTCGGCGAGCAGCGACTTCCAGATCGAGGCGGCGTCTTCGGCCTTGCCGTCTTGCTCGGCGGCGACACCGAGGAAATAGCGCGCCTTGGGCTCCTGCGAATCGCGCGCTACGGCGCGCTCGAACGCGGCCTTGGCTTCAGCCGTCACCACGCCATTGGCGGCGGCCACCAATGCCTCGCCGAAATCGGACTCGCGCGTCGCGGTCGTGCCGTTGAGCGTAAGCGCCTTGCGGCGCGCCTCGACCGCATCATCGAAGCGGCCGAGCCGCATGTAGACCGGAGCCACCACCTCCCAACCGGCGCCGTCGTTGGGGTTGGTGGCCAGGTGCGCCTCCACCTGGCTGACGAGGCTCGCGATCGACGCGTTTCCGGACACCGTCTTGGCCCGAGCCAAGGCAGGCTGCGCGGGAATGTTGGGCGAGCCGAGCGCGAGATAGAGGCTGAGCGGACCCGCCGGCAGAATGACCAGGACGGCCAGCACGGCGGCGCGGCGCCGGCGGAGCGTTGCCGATGCCGAGGCCTCGGCGACTCCTTGCGGCGGCGGTCCGTCAGCGGCGGCCAAGAGCCGTCGCGAAACTTCGAGGCGCGCGGCCTCGGCTTCGGCCTCTCCGATCAAGCCGGCGGCGCGGTCGCTGTCGATCTCGCGGAGCTGGTCCTTGTAGACGAGGAGGTCGTCGCCACCGCGCTCGCTCTGCCGACGCCGCCCGAACGGCCACACGACGGCAAGCACCGCCGCGGCCGTCATCGACCCGAAAATCAACCACAGGGTCATGGCGCCACTCTATCCGCGAAACCAGAGAACCGGAGAACCGCAGGGACGACGGTCGCCGCAGGCGGTACGCGTGGTTACAACACGGCGTAAATGCGGCGGCAATGCGAGGCACGGCGCGGCAATTGCGCGCTGCGACGCAGCAACCGCGGCTGGCGCGCGTGCCACACCATCACGCCCGCAGCGGTTTACGCTCGGCTGCGCTGGCCTGCGCGGCAACCTCGGCGGCCTTGACCAGCAGCCCGGCGTAGTCCGCACCGAACACCGCTTTGCAGAATCGTATGGCAGCGTCCACCTGGGACTGCCGGAAGGGGCGGTCGGCCTCGTCGGCATGGCGCAGCGCGTCGAGCAGAACCTTGGTGCCGGTCTCCAAATAGTGCTGCAGCTCCGACCACGTGCGTACCGCCACCTCGTTGACCGCGAGTTCGCTCGCGTAGCTGTGGCACGCGCCGACGAATTCGGTCAGCATTTCGGCTTCCGCCACGTCGATCGCGTCGAGCACCGATCCGGCCGCGATTTCCTTCGCGGTACGCGGCCGCAACAGCCGGCGCAGGCGGCCCGGCGTCGACTCGATCTCCGCCTTCAAGAGGCTCGAGAGCTGCGTGCGAAGAGCCGCAAGCTGGCGACTCCAAGGCGAGTCGACCGAGAGATCCATCTCGGTGCGCAATCCGCGGGCTGTGTCGTGGATGCCGCGCAGCAGCGATGTGACGGGCCGGCGCATCTTGAGCTCCGTGCGCAACTCGCCCACCATCGATTCTGCTTCGCCCAGCACGATGTTCACCGCCGCCGCATAGGGCGTCTCGGCGATCCGCGCCGGGGCGTCGCTGTCGGCGGCATGCGTCGCGATCCTGATGAGCTGCCAGGGAGCGGCGAGTCGATCGGCGAGTTGGATCAGACCGAAGAGAACGATGTCGGCGTCGCGCGCCGCCGGCGCCTGCGATCTGGGCATCGTCAGCCCCTCGAACAGCGCCATCACGTGATCGATCTGTTCGCGCTCGAAGGCACGCAGGTGGCTCGGCAGACGCCGCGCCACTTCGGCAAGCTCATCCCGGATCGCCAGGATGCGCACCAGCGTCCCGATATCCTCCAGGGCACGTGGCGTACCCACTTGGACGCTCAGACGGCGGCGGGCTTTTTCATCGCCACCGACCGCGGCGATGGCCTCTTTGATCCGCCGGATCGCCCGCTCGTGCAGTGCATGAGTCAACTGGTCGGCCTTGACTCCGTCGTCGGCCGACAAGGCGCGATTGATGTCCTCGCCAAGCGCCTTGGCTTCCGCGGGCATCAGGTCGCGGCTGATCCACTCCCAGATCGGCTCCAGCGAGACACGCGCCAGCCGTCCGATACGCCTATGGTCGGCCGCGTCCTCGACGAGGAACGGCTCGACGGGAGCAAAGAACAGACGGGCGGCGTTGCCGATGCGTTTCGCCGGTCGACCGCTGTCGCGAATGGTGCGACGCAGTTCCTGCAGCACGAGCTCGGACCCGGCGACCTGCTCGCCGCGCAGCAGGCCGCCTTCGAGTTCCGCAACGAGCATGGCCCGAGCCTCGGGCTTGAGACTCCGGATATAGTCCCGCAGTCGTTCGACGGATTGTCCGTCGCTCGGCATCGGCACACCATCTGGACGGAACGGTACTGGCTCGTTGTAATCGCTCGGCAATTAAGAAGCCGTTACGCAAAGCATCGGAAATTCAAGGTGATACGTGTGCTCGGCGAGGGTCTGCGCGATCAGCCGACGATCGTCCAAGTGCCGTCGGGATTGCGGCATGCGGTGCCGCGTCCGACCTGCGGCTGGCCGTCGACGTAAACCGTATGCGTATACTGCCGGCAGTACGCGCCATTGTCCTGATAGGCCGGACCCGGCACCACATTGCCGTAGCGACCGGACTCCGGGTTGCGCCATGCGACCGGCGCACCGGACGGGCCGGTGTTCAACGCCTGCATCTGCGCCGCATAGGCGCGGCGCCGATCCTCGTCGTCGAGCGCGGCGCCCAGGCGGTTGCCGACGAGGCCGCCCAGCGCCGCGCCGATCACCGTTCCGGCAATCCGATTGCCGGCGCTGCCACCGATGGCGTTGCCGATGAGCCCGCCGGTCACGGCACCGGCCGCCGTGCCGCCAACTTCCTTCGGACCGGAGTCGGCCGAGCACGCGGCCAGGCTGAGCGCGAGCAACGCAGACGCAACGAATCTGATCGCCACCGTGCCGCCCCAATGCGTTCCGGACGGCACAGTGCCGCCGCGGCTTCGCGCGCATGAACTTGCCAAGAATTAGGGCAAAACTCTGTCCCGCGCCCATTGAAATCGCCACCGGGAACTCGCGGCCGCGGCGCATCGTTAACGCGGCCAGCGCGGCGACCGCTCAGCCGCCCGGCAAAGCCAGCTCGGCGCGCAAGCCGCCGATCGGGGCAGTGCCGAGCATCAGCGCGCCGCCGTAGAGGCTCGCAAGCTCGACGACGATGGACAGGCCGAGGCCGGAGCCGGGCTTGCTCTCGTCAAGCCGCCGCCCGCGCAGCGCCACCTGCTCGCGCTCTGCCGGCGACAGGCCGGGGCCATCGTCGTCGACGATAATGCGCACGCGCGGCTTGCGGTCGGCGGAACGGTCGGCCACCACCTCGATCGAGACGCGCGACTGCGCCCATTTGCAGGCGTTGTCGACCAAGTTGCCGATCATCTCTTCGAGGTCCTGCTGCTCGCCGCGGAAGCGCGCGTGCTCCGCCAGTTCGATGGCGATGGCGATGTCGCGCTCGCGATGCAATTTCTCCATCGTGCGCGCCAGCGCAATCACGACCGGCGTAACCTCGATCAGGGTGCCGACGACGGTGAACCGCGCCGACAGCCGCGCGCGTTCAAGCTGGCGGGCGACCTGATCGCGCATGATCTCGGTCTGCTCGCGCACTTTGCGCGCCAGCGGATCGTCGGGCCGCGCAGCCGCTTCGTTGACCAGGACCGACAGCGGCGTCTTCAGCGCATGTGCGAGATTGCCGGCATGGGTGCGCGCGCGCTCGACGATCTCGCGGTTGGCATCGATCAGCGCGTTGGTCTCGCGCGCGAGCGGGGCGATCTCGACCGGAAATTTTCCCGCGAGGCGCTCGGCGCGGCCGGAGCGGATCGCCGCCAGGCTGTCGGAAATGCGCTTGAGCGGCGCCAGGCCGAAGCGAACCTGCAGCGCCGTGGTCAACAACAGCGCGATAGCGAGCGCGGCGAAGGTCGCGCCGATGACGCGATCGAAGCTGACCATCTCGTCGTCGATCTCCGAGGCGTTGCCGGCGACGGCGACGAGAAAGCGGCCGTCGTCGCCGAGGTCGATGTTGCGCTCGACGAGGCGCAGCCGCTGATCCTCGGGGCCCTGCGCATAGCCCTTTCGCGAGCCGCCGGCGACCTCATCGCCAGCCGCCAGACGCGGCAGGTTGGCGTCCCACAGCGAGCGCGAGGAATGCAGCTCCGGTGCCGCCATGTCGAGCCGCGAGACCTGCCAGTACCAGCCCGACAGCGGCAGATCGAACAGAGGCTCGCCGATCGATTGCGGATACTTGTCGTTTCCTTCCTCGGGCGAAGCGACGTCGGCGACAAGCGTGCGCAAGTAGACGTCGAGCCGCTGATCGAACGCGCGCTCGACGGCCTGCCTGTAGAGCGAGGAGAGCGCCACGCCGGTGACGATGAGAATGACCACCGTCCAGACCGTCGCCCATAGAAACAGGCGAAACGCGAGCGAATTAGCGCGCATCGGGCGGGGTGAGCAGATAACCGAGGCCGCGCACCGTCTGGATCACGTCAACGCCGAGCTTCTTGCGAATGCGGCCGACGAACACCTCGATGGTGTTCGAATCGCGGTCGAAATCCTGATCGTAAAGATGCTCGACCAGTTCGGTCCGCGACACCACGCGGCCGGTGTGGTGCATCAGATAGGACAGCAAGCG